>Ga0335085_10000086_pt1 | contig 316225 bp, 308 predicted proteins | sample Lox_Sample_45_FD_206712 | JGI IMG/M metagenome (GOLD analysis project Ga0335085, IMG submission 206712) | Soil microbial communities from Loxahatchee National Wildlife Refuge, Florida, United States - Lox_Sample_4.5 | ecosystem: Environmental > Terrestrial > Soil > Wetlands | place: USA... | reverse complement strand
AGAGCACCGAACCGTCGTCCAGAACCAGCGTGGGGATTTTCGACAGCGGATTGATGCGGCGGAATTCTTCGTTGGTCCAGGGATCGATGTCGATCACCTCAAGCTCGATGCCGAGTTCGCGCGCCACGATCCGGCATTTGCGCGCGAATGGCGAGGCGGGCGAGGAATAAAGTTTCATCAATGCCCTTCAAAGGCGACGAGTGTCGTTACGTCCTTGCCGAGCGCGCGAATTTTATCGGCACCGCCGAGCTCGGGGAGATCGATGACGAAGAGGCAGCCCATCACCTTGGCGCCCGCGCGTTCCAAGAGCTTGATGGCGGCAAAGCAGGTGCCGCCCGTGGCGATGAGATCGTCCACGATGACGACATGCTCGCCGGGCTTCACGGCGTCGGCGTGAATCTCCACGCGGTCCTTGCCGTATTCGAGATCGTAATCCTCGCCGATCACGGTGTGCGGCAGCTTGCCTTTCTTGCGCACCGGCACGAAGCCGATGGAGAGCTGGTGCGCCACCGCGCCACCCAGAATGAAACCGCGCGCCTCGATGCCGGCGACCTTGTGGATCGCGACGCCCGCATAGGGCTGCACCAGCGCATCGACCGCGGCGCGGAAGGCGCGCGCGTTGCCGAGCAGCGTGGTGATGTCGCGGAACATGATTCCCTTTTTGGGATAATCGGGGATGGTGCGGATGGCGGATTTGAAGTCCATGTTCAGCTTCCTTTGAGAACGCGCCCCGCCACCGCATCGAGCTTGGCGAAGAGCGCCGGATCGCGCTTTTCGGGCGCGGTGATGACAGCGGTGTCGAGCGTGGTTTCGATGCCGAGCGGCGAAGGCTTGCGCACCGGCCCGAGCTTCGGCGCCACGCGCTTGACGAGGGCGCGCGCCGTATCGGCGTTTTCGGTCAACACCTTCACCACCTGATCGACGGTGACATGATCGTGCGCTGGATGCCAGCAATCGAAATCCGTCACCATGGCGACGAGCGCATACGGGATTTCCGCCTCGCGCGCGAGCTTGGCTTCGGGCATCGCCGTCATGCCGATCACCGAACAGCCCCATGAGCGGTAGAGATTGCTTTCGGCCAGCGTGGAGAATTGCGGGCCTTCCATGGCGAGATAAGTGCCGCCGCGCGCATGCGGGATTTTCTCTTCGGCGCAGGCTTCTGTCAGCGCATCGGCGATTTTGGGACAGATCGGATGCGCCAGCGACACATGCGCCACGAAGCCTTTTCCGAAAAATGTCTTCTCGCGGGCATGCGTGCGGTCGATGAACTGATCGACGATCACGAAGGTTCCCGGCGGCAATTCCTCTTTGAACGAGCCGCAAGCCGAGACGGAAATGATGTCGGTGACGCCCGCCCGCTTCAGCGCGTCGATATTGGCGCGGTAATTGATCGTGGTCGGCGAGTGGACATGCCCGCGGCCGTGGCGCGGCAGGAACACCATGTCCACGCCCGCAATGGTGCCCATGTGTAACTCGTCGGACGGCTCGCCCCACGGGCTTTTGACGCGCTCCCAGCGCGCGCCTTCGAGGCCGGAAATGTCATAGACGCCGCTGCCGCCGATGATGCCGAGGACTGTTCTGGTCATGGGGTAAACCTATGGTTCGGGGCTCTCCCTCGCAAGCTCGGGATCGCACCTCACCATGACGAGACCATGAATATCGTCATCCTGAGGTGCCCGCGTGAGCGGGCCCCGAAGGATCAATGCGCGTCTTTCCAGACCTTGCGGTAGGAGAGATAGAGAAGCCCCGCCAGCGCCAAGAGGAAGATCATCACCCCGAAGCCCATCTCCTTGCGCTCTTCCATCTTCGGCTCGGAAGCCCAGGAGAGGAACGTCACCACGTCATGGGCTTCCTGATCGCGCGTATTGGGCGTGCCGTCCGAGAAAGTGACCGAGCCGTCGGTGAGCGGCGGCGGCATGGAAATGTTCCAGCCTTCGAAATAGGGGTTGTAATACTTGTTCGCCATCACGTGGAACCAGGCTGGCGGCTTTTCGCCGAAGCCGGTGAGGATGGAATAGACATATTGCGGCCCGCCCGCCCGCGCCTTCACGATCAGCGATAGATCGGGCGGCAGCGCGCCGTTGTTGGCCGCGCGCGCGGCTTCCTCATTCGGGAAGGGCGCGGGGAAATGATCGGCCGGGGTTCCTGCGCGCGTCAGCGGGCTGCCATTGGCATCCGTCGTTTCGCCCTTGTCATTGGGACCTGCCGGAATCTGATAGCCCGCCGCGATCGCCTTCATCTGCGCATCGGTGAAGCTGGGGCCGCCGGGCTCGGCGAGTGCGTGGAATTCGACGCGGTTCAGGCTGTGACAGGCCGAGCAGACTTCCTTGTAGACCTGGAAGCCGCGCTGCAGCGCGCCCTGATCGTACATGCCGAAGGGACCTTCGAACGACCAATGCACATCCTTCACGGGGCGCGCATCGGTGTTCATGTCCTGCGCGAAAGCGGGCGCCGAAAGCGCGGCACCAAGAGCGAGGGCGAGCGGGAGAGCAAAGCGCATGATGTTCTCCTTACTCGGCGGGCGCCAGAACGGGTTTGGCGATCCCGTCGGGCAAGGGTTTGGGGCGTTCGATAAGGCCTACGAGCGGCATGAGCGCCCAGAAGAAGCCGTAGTAGTAGAGCGTGCCGAGCCGCGCGAACCACACGAGCGGCAATTGCGTGCCGCCCAGTGTGATCGACGCATCCGCGCTCTGCGAGCCGACATAGCCAAGCACAATGCAATCGATGAGGAACAGCCAGAAGAACAGCTTCATCATCGGGCGGAAGCGGTTGGAGCGCACCTTCGAGGAATCGAGCCACGGGATGAAGACGAGCGTGGCGAGCGCGCCGAACAGCACCAGCACGCCGATCAGCTTGTCCGGCACCGAGCGCAGCATCGCGTAGAACGGCAAGAGATACCATTCGGGCACGATGTCGGGCGGCGTCACCAGCGGATTGGCGGGCGTGTAATTGTCGGGATTGCCGACGAAGTTCGGCTCGTAGAACACGAGAAACGCGAACAGGATCACGAACAGCGACAGATAGAACGCATCCTTCACCGTGTAATAGGGGTGGAAGGGAACGGTGTCCTGCGGGCCCTTCACGTCGATGCCGAGCGGATTGTTGTTACCCGGCACATGCAGCGCCCAGATGTGCAATCCCACCACGCCCGCGATGATGAAGGGCAGAAGGTAATGCAGCGAGAAGAACCGGTTGAGCGTGGCGTCGCCTACCGCGAAATCGCCCCATAGCCAATGGGTGAGCGCCGTGCCGATGCCGGGAATGGCGCTGAAGAGATTCGTGATGACGGTGGCGCCCCAGAACGACATCTGGCCCCAGGGCAGCACATAGCCGAAGAAGGCGGTTGCCATCATCAGAATGTAGATCACGACGCCCAAGATCCAGATCATCTCGCGCGGCGCCTTGTAGGAGCCGTAATAAAGGCCGCGGAAGATATGGATATAGACGGCGAGGAAGAACATCGACGCGCCGTTGGAATGGACGTAGCGCAACAGCCATCCGTAATTGACGTTGCGCATGATGTTCTCGACGGAGTCGAACGCCATATTCGCGTTAGGCACGTAATGCATCGCCAGCACGATGCCCGTAACGATCTGCACGCCGAGGCAGAAGGTGAGGATCGCGCCAAACGTGTACCAGATGTTGAGATTCCGCGGCGTGGGGAACGTCATCATCGTATCGTTGGCGAAACGCAGGATCGGAAGCCGCGTGTCGAGCCATTTGGTGATCGCGGTCTTGGGAACGTAGGTCGAAGGTCCTGACATTGTGGCGCTCCTTAGCCGACCTTGATGCGCGTGTCTGAGAGAAACGAATAGGGCGGCACGGCGAGATTCTGCGGCGCGGGCCCTTTGCGGATGCGGCCGGCCGTATCGTATTGCGAGCCGTGGCAGTGGCAGAGCCAGCCGCCATATTCGCCCTGCGGCGCCTGCGGCGTGGAAACGGTGGGCGTGCAGCCCAGATGCGTGCACACGCCGACGAGAATCAGCCATTCGGGCTTGATCTCGCGGTTCTGATCGGTGGCCGGCGCGTTCTCCGGCAGATTGGCATTGCGTGCCAGCGGATCGGGAAGCTCGGAGACCGGCACGGCGCGCGCCTCGGCAATCTCCTTCGGCGTGCGGCGGCGGACGAACAAGGGATGGCCGCGCCACTTCAACACCACCTGCTGACCGGGCTGAACCGCGGAGATATCGGCCTCGATCGAGGCCAGCGCCAGAACCGATGCGGCCGGATTCATCTGATCGATAAAGGGCCAGGCGGCCGCGGCCGCGCCGACGGCAGCCACGGCCCCCGTCGCGATATAGAGAAAGTCGCGCCGTGTGGAGTCTGATGACGTCTTTGGCGCTGTCGTGCTTGCCACGGTTTCACCTATCAAGATCAGGCGGTCCGGGAACGGGATGGACGCATCGCGCCGCCCCCGGAATCCCGGCGCAATCGCGGGCTAAAATAGAGAGTCGATTCTGGAGGGTCTTGCGGCACGATGACGCAGAAAATGCAGGCAAATTCACGAGGTTGGGAATAAAAGGCCATCAGCATTCGAGTGCGCTCAAATGCCCCTCTCTCGCATAGTCCAGAAGCGCACGATCGCGCGTCATCACCGTGAAGCCGTATTCACGCGCGGTGGCGGCGATGATGCGATCCCATGGGTCGCGGTGACGGAGCAGCCCCGGCAAATGCCAAGAGCTCATCAAAACCTCTGGCGGCATTGGCGCAAGTGCGACGCCCTGGATGACGACCACGCGGCGCCAATATTCCTGAGCCGTGACGGTGGAGCGAAAGCGGCCCTTGGCGAACAACATGGCGAACTCCCACGCGGTGATGGGCGATACAAGAAGCGATCCTGTCTGCGTAGATGCCGTGGCGACAGCTTCGACTGCGGCTCTCTTCATTCGCTGCTGTTCCACGATGAAAATAATGGCGCAGCTATCGAGCAGAATGGGCCGGCTCATTTCTCGGGGCTGTCATCGCGGGGCTTGCTTTTCAGGAGTTCGTCCCAGTTTGCCTCCCATTCTTTTTCGATCTCCGCCCACTCCTCGTCGCTGTATACGGGGCTCGTGAGATCATAGCCCGGCTCGATGGTGAGCAGGCCCTTCAATGCGCCGAAGATCGGCGCATTACTGATGGTCGACGGGATCACATAATCGTCGTGCTTATAATCGCTTTGCTGATCGGCCATGCCGGTATGCGGACTCATTGGAGGTTCTCGATAAACGGTGCGTCTGAAAACGAGTTTTTTGGCCGACATATCGACCTGTGCGGTTTCATAACCGGCCTCCAGCCATGCCTTGGCGTGGACATGGCCAGCCGCCTCATTGGCCCACCATGGGCGATGGTGATAGGCGGACGCCGGCAGCTTCGTGCCTAGAATCTTTTCCACATCCCGGAAGGTCAGCGGGATTTCTTTTGCACCCTTGGCTTTCAGGAATGCGCCCAAAGGCTCATATTTCGACATTCCCGAACTCCCGGATCGCCTCAATAGTAAGTACTATAGTACTTCCTTTTTCTCGTCAAGGAACGCCCATGCGCCTCGCCCTCTATGAACCCGACATTCCCCAGAACGCGGGCACGCTGATCCGGCTGGGCGCATGCCTGGGTGTGGGTGTGGATATCATCGAGCCTTGCGGGTTTCTCTTCACCGATAAGGGCCTCAGGCGGGCAGGCATGGATTATCTGGAATTGGCCGAGATCGCTCGCCATGCCTCGTGGGAGAAATTCCGCCAAAGCGCGAAAGGCCGCATCGTTCTCTTGACCTCGAAGGCGGCTGATCCCTACACCGAATTCGCGTTCGCGCCGGACGACATCATCCTTCTGGGGCGCGAGAGCGCAGGCGTGCCGGATGAAGTGCACGAAGCGGCGCATGCGCGGCTTCGTATTCCGCTGAAGCCCGGATTGCGCTCGCTCAATGTGGCGTTGGCCGGGGCCATCGTATTGGGGGAAGCATTGCGACAGACAAAGGGATTGCCGTGAACGCTTCCGATCACAAGCAACGCGCGCGCGCCTGGTTCGAGGAATTGCGCGACCGCATCTGCGCCGCATTCGAGAAAATCGAAGACGATTATCGAGGCGCGCTTTCGCATCTTCCGCCCGGCCGCTTCGAGCGCAAGAGCTGGAGCCGCGCGCCGGAAGAGGGGCGCGAAACCGGCGGCGGCACGATGGCGATCATGAAGGGCCGCGTATTCGAGAAAGTGGGCGTCAATGTTTCGACCGTGTACGGAACATTCAGCCCGGAATTTGCGAAACAGATCGAGGGCGCAGACCAGGATCCGCATTTCTGGGCAAGCGGCATCTCGCTTGTCGCCCACATGCAAAATCCGCATGTGCCGGCGGTGCACATGAATACGCGCCATATCGTGACGACCAAGGGCTGGTTCGGCGGCGGCGCGGATTTGACGCCCATGTTCCCCAATGCGGAGGATGCCGCCCAATTCCATGCAGCGCTCAAGCGAGCCTGCGACGCCCACGATCCGGCCTATTACCCCCGCTTCAAGCAATGGTGCGACGAATATTTCTTTTTGCCGCACCGCAACGAGCCGCGCGGGGCGGGCGGCATCTTCTACGACCATCATAATTCCGGAGATTGGGCAAAAGATTTCGCCTTTACCCGCGATGTGGGGCTGGCATTTTTGGAGGTCTATCCCCAAATCGTAAGGAAGCGGATGGGCGAGAATTGGACGGAAGAAGAACGCGCCCACCAGCTCATCCGCCGGGGACGCTATGTGGAATTCAATTTGCTGTACGACCGCGGCACGCAATTCGGCCTGAAAACCGGGGGCAATGTGGAGGCCATCCTGATGAGCCTGCCGCCGGAAGCCAGATGGCCCTGACCAAAGGACGGTTCATTGCTTCATAGTCTTCATCCCGCCCTCGTCGCGCTGCTTCAGGTGATCCTGATCGACATCGTGCTGGCCGGGGACAATGCGGTGGTGATCGGCATGGTCGCGGCCAAGGTGCCCAAGGAGAACCGCCGCCGCGTGATCTTCTGGGGACTGACCGTCGCGGTTTTCCTGCGCGTCATCCTCGCCATGACCACGGCCACGATCCTGGAAGTGATCGGGCTGATGTTCGCAGGCGGCATTCTGCTGCTGTGGGTTTCGTGGCGGCTTTATCGCGACATCGCGCAATCGCATGACGCAGACATCGGCGCCAAGACCATCGCCGAAGAGAACAATGCGCAATGCACGCCTGCGCCGGCGCTGCCGATGTTGCAAATGGCGGGCTTGCGCACCGCAATCGCGCAGATCGTCATCGCCGACCTTTCCATGTCGCTCGACAATGTGCTCGCCGTTGCAGGAGCCGCGATGGATCACGTCTGGGTGCTGGCGATCGGATTGGTGCTGTCCATCGCGCTGATGGGCATTGCCGCCTCGCTGATCGCTGGATTGCTGCAGCGCCATCCGTGGATTTCCTATGCGGGACTTATTCTCGTCGTTTATGTCGCGCTGCGCATGATCTGGTTCGGCGGCTGGGAGATCATGCACGCGACGTGAGCTTCAACAGCAGCGCCGTTGCATCATCGCTTTTCTTCAGCCGCGCGAATTTCCGTCCCTCGGGATCATCGTTTTCTATGGTACGCAATTCTTCGCCCAACGCGGCAAGGCCTTTCGACAACGCGGCTTGCATCAAGCCATCGGCATCATAGCGGCCGTAATCGGTGGCGAGCGCCAGGAATCCGTCGCTGGCGAGCAGAAGATGCGTTCCGGCGGACGCAGCAATCGCCGCATGCGAGGCATGATCGGCGGCGCGCGCATCGGGGCCGAACAGCCAGCCGCCGGTTTCGGTGTTCACGCGGTTGCGCGCCTTGCGCAAGGCTTCGAGATATTCCGGCCGGTTCACGCCGGCGGCCGGCGCAAGCCCCCGCGCATCGGCCAGCATCTTGACGCGTGAGGCTTCCATCGCGCGTTTCTCGAACGTGTCGCCGATGATTTCCACGGCCGCGCCTTCGCGCTTCACGAGCAATCCGCAATCGCCATACCAAAAGGCGTCGAGCCCGTTTTCATTCGTCGCGATGAACATCATCGAGGCGAACGGATTTTCGTAAGTCGCGACAGGCGCGCGCCTGCGCAATCCCTTGTAGGAATTTTCGGCATCGGCTAGCGCGGCGCGGATCGCATCTTTCGCGCGCTTCGTCTTCGCATGCGCCATGAGCCTGCGCGCGCCGAAATGGGAGAGCCACGCCGCATCGCTTTCGCCGGGCATGAGTGGCTCGCCGAGGCCCGTTGCACCGTCGAAGACGACGGCTGCGTTTTCGATATGGGCGAAGGAATCCTCGTTCGGCTTGGCCGGATTGCCGGGCAAGGTGAGGACGTCGACGAATTCGAATTCCATTTCAATACGCCATCGCCTGCACGACCGCCTTTAGCCGCTCGGCCAGCGAGAATTCGTCCTCTGTGAAATCGGCATCGATCCACCAACTTTCGACTTCCGATAAAACACGCCCCACCAGCGGGCCTTCGGGCACGCCCGCCGCCATCACGTCGCGGCCGGTGAGCGGAAAATCGGGACGCACCCAGGCGTCCGCCAGCGCCAAGAGCGCGCGCCACTGGATGGAATTGGATTCCTTCGTATCCTCCGCCCAGCGCAAACTGACGCGATCCCTGAACGCCTTGGGACCGATGAGATAAAGCAGCTTGCGCACTTCGCGGATCGAAAGATAGGAGACGATCTTTTCGCGTCCGCCCAACACTTCTTCCAGGCGCACGCGATCGGCATTGGAGAGTTTCCAGCGTTCGGCAACAGCGCGCGCGGCAGAAGCATCATCAGGCAGAAGCGCGGCCAGGCGCAGCACCGCATCCGGCGCGAAGAAATTGTGCGCATCGAGGCCCGCGAGTTTTTCCAGACGGGCGATGTTGACGGTCACCGGGAAAATCTCGGCCAGAATTCCCGCAGCAGCCATCATGCGCAGAACGGGCGCAGGATTTTCCGCTTCGAGCAGCCGCAGCATTTCCTTGGCGATACGTTCACCGGAAAGTTTCGCAAGCCCCGCTTTTTCGGCGGCCACGGCCTGCAGGGCTTCGGCATCGAGATCGCCTTTGCCGTACCAGGCGTGGAATCGAAACAGGCGCAGGATGCGCAAATAATCCTCGCGGATGCGCGCTGAGGGATCGCCGACGAAACGCACGCGGCCATAAGTAAGGTCAGCTACGCCGCCGACATAATCGGCAATCTCGCCATCGGCGGTCGCGTAGAGCGCGTTCATGGTGAAATCGCGGCGCTGCGCGTCTTCCACCCAGTCGGTCGTGAAAGCGACAACGGCCCTGCGGCCATCGGTCGAAATGTCACGGCGCAGCGTGGTAATCTCATACGGCTTGCCGCTCGAGACGGCCGTGACGGTTCCGTGTTCGATACCGGTGGGAATCGCGTCGAGGCCGGCCGCTTTCAGCCGCCGCGTCACATCGTCCGGCAGAAGCGGCGTTGCGATATCGATGTCGCCCACGGCCTCGCCGAGCAGCGCATTGCGCACCACGCCGCCCACAAAGCGGGCGTTGCCGTCCAGCGCCTCGATCACGGCGCGCGTCTGGGGGCTGCGCATCCACGGGTGATTGGCCGGATCGAGCTTCACGGATTCTTCTCCACGGTTCCCGGCACGATCTTGCCATTCACGACATGCGGCGCAACATAGGTTCCATTGCTTGGATAGCCTTCCGTAAATCCGAGCACGATAAAGCTTAGCGCCACCAGCGCCAGCCCCGCGATAAAAAGCGACGTCCAGGGCGTGCGCGGCGGTGGCAGGCGCCGGGTCCGGTACATCAGCAGAACATAAAGCCCCCAGACCGCGAACGGCACGGCAAAAAACGCCCAGCGTTCGAGCAGAAAGCGGATCATGCGAGCCTCTCGCTGAAATTGACGAGGATAGCTGCCGTTGCACCCCAGATATAATGCGGCCCATATTGATAGGCCCAGAATTCGCGGGTGCGGCCCTGCCATTCGCGCGCGCGGCGTTCGCGATTTTGCGGATTCAACAAAAATGCGAGCGGCACTTCGAAGATTTCCGAAACCTCGTTGGGATCAGGCAGTAGCGTGAAGCCTTCCTCCAGCATGCCGACCACGGGCGCAATGGCATAGCCGGTGCCGGTTTCATACGGATCGAGAAAGCCCGCGACGGAAACGAAACGCGGATCGATGCCGGTTTCCTCGCGCGTTTCGCGAAGCGCGGTTTCGACGAGCGACAGATCGTCATCCTGCACGCGCCCGCCGGGAAAGCTCACCTGCCCTGCGTGGCGCGATAGATGCGGCGTGCGCTGGGTGAAGAGCACGCTGGGCTCTTTGCGCGCGACGATCGGCAGCAGCACCGCGGCGGGAACGAGTTCGCGCTTCTCGCGCGGGCGCTGATCGGGATTGAGATCGTAATCGCCGCGCGTCGGCCTCAGCGGCAATGCGGGCGCCTCGGCCAGCAATTTATTGCGCAACGGTTCGAGCGCGATCGTGGCACTCACGGCGCACGCCCCAGCGGAAAGAATGTACCGCCACTCCACACGCCCAGCACGCCGCCCTCGCCCGGCACGGCGATATCGGCCATTTGATAAAACACGGCGCGCGCGATGCGCGCTTCCAGCCCTCGGCGCACATGAACATAAGGCGCGGGTTCCTCGCTCAGCGGATTGGTTTCCACACGGATGGGATTTTCCGGCCCTGCCACGGTTTCATCACCGACATTGGTGGTGAAGATAAGGCGCTGGTTTTTGCCTTCGCCTTCCGCCCGCAACAGCACCGCCATGAACGGCGCATCCTCCACCACGATGCGCATCTTCTCGGCCGGGGTTACAAGATGGAAACCATCGGGGTCTTTGCGCAGGATCGTCGAGAACAATCTCACAAGCTCGCGGCGGCCGACCGGCGTTCCTTCGTGGAACCAGGTGCCGTCCTTCGCGATGCGGATGTCGATATCGCCGCAATGGGCGGGATGCCACTTCTCCACCGGCGGGAGCTTTCGGCCCTCCGCCAGTTCGCGCTGCAGGCTTGCAAGGCCCAGGGAAAGTCCGTCCGCCATGATTTTTCGCAGTTGCACGCGCGGTGCAACACAAATAGCCTCGATACGAAGATAGGCACGACACCCCCGGACCGGCAACCGCCGCCATGAACGATACCATCACCGAAGACGCTCCCGTCGCCGAAGCCGAGAAAGCCGCCGCAGCTCTCGCGCGCGTGCGCGAGGCCATCGGCGGGGTGATCTTCGGCCAGAAGGACGTGGTGGATCAGACGCTGGTGACGCTGCTGGCGGGCGGCCATGGCTTGCTCATCGGCGTGCCGGGATTGGCCAAGACGCGGCTGGTGGAGACGCTGGGCATTGCCTTGGGCCTTGACTGGAAACGCATCCAGTTCACGCCCGATCTGATGCCAGCCGACATCATCGGCTCCGAGGTTCTGGAGGAAGGCGATTCGGGCAGGCGGAGTTTCCGCTTCATCAAGGGGCCTGTGTTCACCCAGCTTCTGATGGCCGACGAGATCAATCGCGCAAGCCCGCGCACGCAATCCGCGCTCCTGCAGGCGATGCAGGAAAGATACGTGACGGTCGCCGGCGCGCGCTACGATCTTCCGCCGCCGTTTCATGTGCTCGCCACGCAGAATCCGCTGGAGCAGGAAGGCACCTATCCCCTGCCCGAAGCGCAGCTCGACCGTTTCCTGTTGCAGATCGATGTCGGCTATCCCGATATCGAATCAGAAAAACAGATGCTGATCGCGACGACCTTCGGCAACGAAACGCCGCTGAAGCCGGTGTGCACGCCCGATGATTTGATGAATGCACAATCAATCGTGCGGCGCTTGCCGGTGGGCGAGAAAGTGATCGATGCGATCCTGCGATTGGTGCGCGCGGCACGGCCGGGCGACGGCGCGAACGATCTCACCGATTACATTTCCTGGGGGCCGGGACCGCGCGCGAGCCAGGCCTTCATGCTGGCGGTGCGCGCACGCGCTTTGCTGGACGGACGCTTCGCGCCGTCCACAGATGACGTGGCGGCGCTTGCCCATCCCGTGTTGCGTCATCGCATGGCGCTCAATTTCTCGGCGCGCGCCGAAGGCACCACGCTCTCCGACATCATCGACCGCCTCGTGCGGAGCAATCTTTGACATCGCGTCTTCAGGAACAATCCGAACAGCTTGCGGCGGCGTTGCCGCCTCTGCTCGTGGCGGCGGAGCGGCTTGCGTCTTCCGTCAGCCTCGGCGTGCATGGGCGGCGCAAGGCCGGCATGGGCGAGACCTTCTGGCAATTCCGCCGTTACGCGCACGAAGATCCGGCCAGCGCCATCGACTGGCGGCAATCGGCGAAATCGCAGCACCTTTTCGTGCGCGAGCGCGAATGGGAAGCGGCCGAAGCGGTGTGGATGTGGCGCGACGGCTCGGCGGGCATGCGATTCAAATCGGATTACGCGAGCATTTCCAAAATCGACCGCGCGACCGTGCTGACGCTGGCACTTGCTTCGCTTCTGGTGCGCGGCGGCGAACGCATTGCATTGCTGGGCGACGGCCACGGGCCCGCCACGGGACGTGCGCCGCTGCGCCGCATTTCGCACGAGCTGATCGATTTTGCGCCCAGCGATGCGGCACTGCCGCCGGATGCGCCCGTGACGAAGAATTCGCAATTCGTCTGGTTCAGCGATTTCCTTTCGCCATTGCCTGAAATCGAAACTGCGATGCGCAAATGGGCGCATGCGGGATTGACCGGTCATCTCGTGCGCATCATCGATCCGGCGGAAGAGGATTTTCCGTACTCCGGCCGCACGCGCTTCGAAATGGGGCGTGACAGCGAAGTTCTCGGCCGCGCCGAAAGCGTGCAGACCGCTTATGCCGCGCGCTTTCGCGCCCATGGCGAAACGCTGGCAGCACTCGCCCGTCGCATGGGCTGGAGCACGCTCACGCACCGCACCGACAAGCGCCCCGAAACCGCATTGATCGCCCTTTACACCGATCTTTCCGGTGCGCGCACGAAACGGCTGAGCGCCTAGAGGCGGAATATGAGTTTGTTCTCCGGCATCACATTCGGCGCGCCATGGATTTTGCTGGCGCTCGCAGCCCTGCCCGCGATCTATTATCTGTTGCGCGTGACGCCGCCATCGCCGCGGCGTGTCGTGTTCCCGCCGCTGCGATTGCTGCTGGGATTGGCGGGTGACGAAGAAACGCCGGCGCGCACGCCGCTGTGGCTGCTTCTGCTGCGCTTGCTTGCCGCCGCACTGATTATTGTGGCGTTGTCCGAACCGCGCATGGGCGCGCCCGCGCAAGCGGCGGGGTCCGGTCCGCTGGTGTTGTTCGTCGATAATGACTGGCAGGCCGCGCATGCGTGGGAAGCGCGCGAGGCGGCGATTTCCGATGCGCTGAATGCCGCGGCGCACGCAGGACGCGCGGTCGTGATCGTGCCCACGGCCAGCGCGCATACGCCCGATGTGTCGCCGCTCGATGCGGCGGACGCCGAGCGCAACGCCCGCGCGCTGGAACCTGAGCCTTATCTGCCCAATCGCACGCGCGCGGCAAAGGCTCTGGCGAAAGCGAAATTCGCAAGCCGCCCGGAGATACTCTGGCTAAGCGACGATGTGGACAATGGCGATGCGGTGAAGATTGCCGATGCACTTTCCAAGATCGGCGCTCTGAAAATCTATGCCGATGCGCGTGTGCGCGGGCCGCTGGCGCTAAGGCCTGCGTCCAATCAATCCGATGGTTTCACGATCACGATCATCGGCAATGGCGCCGCGCGCGACGGCGAAGTCGAAGCCATCGGCGCACATGGCGAAAGACTGGGCACCGCGCCCTTCCATTTCCGCCGCGGCGAAACGGAGACGCAAACCAAGATCGCGCTGCCGCTGGAAGTGCGCAACAAGACCGAGCGCATCGACATTACGGGCGAGGATTCGGCCGGAGCCGTGCGGCTGCTCGACACATCTTCGAAGCGGCGCTCCGTCGGATTGATCGGCGCGAGCAATGCCGAGAACGAACAGCCGCTGCTCTCCGATCTTTATTATCTCGAACGCGCGCTTTCGCCTTATGCCGATCTGACGAAAGGCTCGGTCTCCGACGCGCTCGATCGTCATGTGAGCGTGCTGGTGCTGGCCGATGTCGGGCGCATCGCGGGCGAGGATTACACACGCGTCGAGAATTTCGTGAAAGACGGCGGCGTGCTGTTGCGCTTCGCGGGCGGGCGCATGACGGAAGCGACCGACGATCTGATCCCCGTGAAATTGCGCAGCGGCGGGCGTTATCTCGGCGGCTCGCTCGCCTGGGCCGAGCCGCAGCATCTGGCGGCGTTTCCCGATTCCAGTCCGTTTCGCGGGCTCGCGATTCCGAACGACGTCACGATTTCGCGGCAGGTGCTGGCCGAACCGTCGGTCGAACTCGCCGAGCACACTTGGGCGCGGCTCGCCGACGGCACGCCGCTCGTCACCGCCGAGCAGCGCGGGCGCGGCTGGATCGTTCTCTTTCATGTGACGGCGGGGCCTTCATGGTCGAACCTGCCGCTGTCGGGACTTTATATCGATATGCTGCGCCGTGTGCTCGACCTCGCCGGCGGCGCGCGCCCGTCCGACATGGGCACCGATGCGAACGCGGCGTTTCCGCCGGTGAACGCGCTCGATGGTTTTGGGCGTTTAATAAAACCACCCGCGGACGCCTTGCCGTTGCGAGGATTCCAGATCGGCAAGACAAAAGCATCCGCCAGCCATCCGCCGGGATTTTACGGCAGCGAAGGCGCGCTAGTGGCGCTGAATGCAGCGGATGCCGATACCGCGCTCAACCCGATCGATCTCGCGACGATAAATTATTCGGGCAGCACGGGACTGGCGCTGGAACCGCTGCTGCTGGCGCTGGCGATTGCGCTCGTCCTGGCCGATGCGCTGATTTCGCTGTGGTTGCGCGGTTATCTCGAACGCCCGCGAAGGTGGCTCGCAAGCGCGAGCATCGTTCCGCTTGTTCTTCTCATCATTCATCCCGCACGCGCCGACGATTTCGACATGAAGGCCGCGCTCGATACGCGGCTAGCTTACGTTATCACCGGCGTGCCCGATGTGGACGCGATGAGCAAGGCGGGGCTGACGGGGCTGGGGCTTTGGCTGAAAGCGCGCACATCCTATGAGCCGGAAGCGCCAATTGGCGTGGACATTGCCCATGACGATCTTTCCTTCTTTCCGCTCATCTATTGGCCGATGGATCCACGCGAGAAGGATTTGTCGCCGCAAGCGATTTCCAAGCTCGACGATTACATGCGCAACGGCGGCACACTTCTGATCGACACGCGCGATCTGACGGTGGGCGCGACCAGCGGACCCAATTCCATCGGCCAGCAGACGCTGAAGCGGCTGGCGGGCAAGCTCGATATGCCGCCGCTGGAGCCCATCCCCGCCGATCACGTTCTGACGAAAGCGTTTTACTTGCTGCAGGATTTTCCGGGCCGCTGGGACGACGGCAAAGTGTGGGTCGAGGCGCTGCCGCCCGCCGATCCCGACCGGCCAGAGCCCGCGCGCGGAGGCGACGGCGTTTCGCCCGTCATCATCGGCGGCAATGATTGGGCGGCGGCCTGGGCGGTGGATGAAAACGGCGAGCCGATTGCTTCAGTCGGCGACCGCCAGCGCGAATTGGCGATCCGCTTCGGCATCAATGTCGTGATGTATGCGCTGACCGGCAATTACAAGACCGATCAAGTGCATGTGCCCGCGCTTCTGCAACGGTTGGGCAAATGAATTACGCCATCGATTTCGCTCCGCATGTCGCGCCCGCGCTGCTCTGGGCGATGGCGGCGATTGCGGCGATCATCACGCTTGGTTCTTTTGTCCTGCGCGCGCGCGGCGCCTGGGCGCGCGGGCTTGCATTCGCCGTGCTGATCGCCGCACTGGCCAATCCGCTGATCGTGCATGAGATGCGCGAGCCCTTGCCAGATGTGGCGGCGATCATCGTCGATCATTCGCAGAGCATGGATGTGGGCAAGCGCCGCGCCGAAGCCGATGCCGCATTCGCCAGAATCAAACAAGAACTTTCCGGCGACAAAAGTCTCGAATTGCGCGAAGGCACAGTTCAAACCGGCGAAGGCGACAGCGGCACGCAATTGTTTGCCGCGCTGGATTCCGCGCTTGCCGATGTGCCGCCGGAGCGCGTGGCGGGCGCCATCGTCATCACCGACGGCGAGGTGCATGACGCGCCCGCGAAACTTTCCCTGCACGCGCCGTTGCAGGCGCTGATCGCGGGCAAGAAAGACGAGCGCGACCGCAAGCTCACCATCGTGTCGGCGGCGCGCTTCGCCATCGTCGGGCAGAATGCCGATATTGCGCTGCGCGTGGACGATTTCGGCACGAACGAAGATTCCTATGCCAATGTCGATGTACGCGTGGACGGCGTGGACAACAGCACCAAGATCGTGCCGGTGGGTCACACGACGAACATCGAAGTGCCCATCGCCCATGGCGGCGAGAATGTGATCGAATTGTCCGCCAAGCCCGGGCCCGCCGAACTGACGCTGGAAAACAATCGCGCGGTGGTGACGGTGTCGGGCGTGCGCGACCGGCTGCGCGTGCTGCTCGTGTCCGGCGAGCCGCATGCGGGGGAGCGCGTGTGGCGCAGTTTGCTCAAGGCCGATCCGTCGGTCGATCTCGTGCATTTCACCATCCTGCGTCCGCCGGACAAGCAGGATTCCACGCCCATCGGCGAGTTGTCGCTGATTGCGTTTCCGACGCATGAATTGTTCGTGGAAAAGCTCAACCAATTCGATCTGGTGATCTTCGACCGCTATCGCGAGCGCGGCATCCTGCCGCTCGCCTATTTCGAAAATATCGCCAATTACGTGCAGAATGGCGGGGCGCTCTTGGTGTCCGCTGGGCCGGAATTCGCGAGCCCGCAAAGCATCTATCGCACGCCATTGGCCGGCGTTCTGCCCGCGCAGCCGACCGGCGATATCGTCGCGCAGAAATTTAAGCCGGTCGTGACCGATCAAGGATTGGCCCATCCCGTCACGCGCGATCTGCAAGGCGAAAACCAAAACGGCAAGCCGCCCACATGGGGAAGCTGGTTTCGCGTGATCGCCGCCAATGCCGTGTCGGGCGAAACGCTGATGAGCGGGCCGGACAACAAGCCGCTGCTGGTGCTCGATCATGTCGGCAAGGGGCGCGTGGCGGAATTGCTCTCCGATCAGACATGGCTCTGGGCGCGCGGCTACGAAGGCGGCGGGCCGGATGCGGAATTGCTGCGCAGGCTCGCGCATTGGCTGATGAAGGAACCGGAGCTGGAAGAGGAACGGCTGACGGCCTCGATCCAGAACGGCGAAATCGCCATCGAGCGACGCACGATGGCGCAAAGCGCAAAACCCGTGACGTTGACCGCACCTTCGGGGAAAACTTCAACCGTCGAACTCACGAAAACCGAACCCGGATTGTGGCGCGGCGCGGCAAAGGTGAACGAGCTTGGACTTTACCGTTTGACCGATGGAACGCTGAGCGCGGTCGCTGCCTCCGGTCCGCTCAATCCGAAGGAAGTCGCCGACATGCGCGCGACCGATTTCATCCTTGCGCCGCTCGCCAGAGCCAGCGGCGGATCGGTGCATTGGCTGAGCGACGGGCTGCCATCCATCCGCCGCGTCGAGCCCGGCGCGCGCGCGTCCGGCAATGACTGGATCGGATTGCGCCGGAACGGCGCCTATCGCGTGACGAGCGTGCAGCAACATCCGCTTCTGCCCGCATGGCTCGCGGTGATTTTGCTGCTTGGTGTTCTTCTGCTCGCGTGGCGGGTTGAAGGACGATAATCAACCCACCGCTGCGCCATCCGCGCACACCGGCTCATCGATGCGGGCGCGCTTCACAATTCCTTCGAGCGTGTCGAGCGCGCCGTCGACAAGAGCAAACCCCAGAATGCGTGCGGGATCGACCGGCCCCGGAAATTTGATGCTGCCGTGCTTCACCGGTCCGAAGCCCACGCGCCCGTAATAGGGCAGATCGCCGACCAGGATGACGCTGCGATAGCCTTTCTGCTCGGCCTCGTGCAGCCCGCGTTGCATGAGCGAAATGCCGATGCCGCGGCCGCGCTGATCGGTCTGCACCGCGAGCGGGCCGAGAAGCAGCGAAGGCTCGCTGCCCACCGTCACCGGCCAGAAGCGCACCGAGCCGCGCAGGATTCCATCTTCCACGGCAATGAAGCTCAGATCCGGATCGGGCAAAACGCCTTCGCGCAGGCGGTAAGCCGATTTGGCGTAGCGGCCGGGGCCGAAACTCTGCGCGGTCAGCGCGTCCACCAAGGCTGCGTCCTCCGGCCGTTCGGCTCTGATGTCCCACATGGACTGATGCCTCTTTTCCGTCAGCGCGCGCCCGTCTAGGCTCGCGGCCGATTTTCATATTGGGAGGTAAACATGGGTGTGCTGGAAGGCAAGGTCGTTCTCGTTACCGGCGGCGCGAACGGCATCGGCAAGGAATGTGCGCTGCTCGCGGCGAAGGAAGGTGCGGCTGTCGTCGTGAACGATCTCGGTGGCGCGGTCGCCGGCGGCGACGAAGGCTCGGCAGGCCCCGCCGAACAAGTGGCGCAGGAAATCCGCAAAAGCGGCGGGCGCGCGGTTTCCAACTCGGAATCGGTGACATCGCGACCCGGCGTGGCGCGCATGATCCAGCAGGCGATGGACGAATTCAAAGGCCTGCACGCCATCATCAATCCGGCGGGCATTTTGCGCGACACCATGTTCCACAAGATGACCGACGAGGACTGGGACAAGGTGATCGAAGTGCATCTGCAGGGCAGCTACAATGTCTGCCATGCCGCGATCAATCATTTCCGCGAGCAGCAGGAAGGATCGTTCGTTCTCTTCACCTCCACCTCCGGACTGATCGGCAATATCGGACAGGCCAATTACGCCGCGGCGAAGATGGGTATCGTGGGTCTCTCACGCATCATTGCGATGGAGGGCTTGCAGAAGAATGTGCGCTCCAACACCATCGCGCCATTCGCCTGGACGCGCATGATCGCGACCATTCCGATAAAGGACGAAGCCTCCGCCAAGCGCGTGGAGCGCATGAAGAACATGATGCGCGCCGATCAGGTGGCGCAATTGGCCGTGGCGCTCGCCTCGCCTGCGACGAAGGATGTGTCAGGCCAGATCTTCGCCGCGCGCGGCAACGAAGTCTTCCTGATGAGCCAGCCGCGGCCGGTGCGTGGCATCGGCAAGGTGGAAGGCTGGACGCCGGAAACCATCGCCAATCATTGCATGCCGGCGCTGAAGCCCAGTTTCCACGATCTCGGCGCGACGACATCCGTGTTCGGCTGGGATCCGATCTGATTACCAGTGCGCATCCGGCAAGGATTTGTTCACGAACTCGGCCAGCCGCCGCATCGTTCCGGCGGCTGTGCCGGGCGGCGGATGGGCCGGATCGGCGAATTGCACCGCCACGATTTCCGCGTTGGGTTTGAAGCCGATCTGCACATTTCTTATGCAATAAAGCGCGATCACATTGGTGGCGATTCCGAGCTTGCGCGTGTAGAGGCTCACGAATTGCGGCGCACTGTTCGATACCAAACCCACTTCTTCCTGCAACTCGCGAACGATCGCATCTGCGGGAGGCTCGCCGCGCGCCACACCACCGCCCGGCAAATGCCAGCCCGGCATATAGCAATGGCGCACAAGCAGCACGCGGCCTTTGCCATCCAGAGCGATAGCGCTTACCCCGAATGCAACCGGAGAGAGGAGCGCCTTCAGGTTGACAAGCACAGCCGTCGCAAGACTTTGCCAATTGCGTCTCAAAAGAGGGCACCTGAGTAAGAGTTTGCTAACCGAAAAATCATAGCGTCCCCCTCGCAGCGTATAAGCAGTATCCCGGTATGGCCGGACCCGCGTTCGATTTTCTAAGGGCCCTCGTGATCGAGGACAATGCCCACATGCGCACGCTGCTGCGTTCGCTGATGCACGCGCTTGGCGTCAAGCAGGTCATCGAATGCGCCGATGGCGCCATGGGCTATGAGGAATTGCGCGCCAAACGGCCCGATTTCGTGCTTACCGACCTTTCGATGAAGCCCATCGACGGCATCGAGTTCACAAAAATGGTGCGCACCGCCAAGGACAGCCCCAACCCCTATGTGCCCATCATCATGGTGACGGGCCATACCGAGCGCGCCCGCGTGGAAGCCGCGCGCGACGCGGGCGTGACCGAATTCCTGGCCAAGCCGATTACGGCGCAGAACCTGTTCCTGCGCATTACCGAGATCGTGGAGCACCCGCGCTCTTTCGTGCGCTGCGACACCTATTTCGGGCCGGACCGCAGGCGGCATCACGACGAAACCTATCCCGGCCCGTTCCGCCGCCAGGACGATTTCAAGGACGATCTGGCGATCGCTTGAAGGAATGCCGGCCGAGCGCGATGGGTTGGCGGGCGGCATCGCGCGAGGCCCCAAATAGAAGGACGATCTGGCGATCGCTTGAAGGAATGCCGGCCGAGCGCGATGGGTTGGCGGGCGGCATCGCGCGAGGCCCCAAATAGAAAGACGATCTGGCGATCGCGTAAAGGCTTCGTCAATAAAATGCGGGCCTTTCGCGCAAGGCTTTATTCATCGCTCCTTAAGGGCTCCCCTTAATACTGTTTCACAAGGCGCAAGAACGCGCCGAGGGGTTTTCGCGCGCGCATTTTGACAGGTTGTTAAGCATGCTTCAGATCGGCGGCATTGTCGTTCTCTTCGCGGCCGTGTTCGGCGGCTTCATCATCTCCGGCGGATCGCTCGAAGTGATCGCCGAAGCTTTGCCGCACGAAATGCTGACCATCGGCGGCGCGGCCGTGGCCGCACTTCTGATCGGCGGCTCGATGTATTCGCTGAAGAAGATCGCAGGCGAAGTGGGCAAGATCATCTCCGGGCCAAAATGGAAGACCTCGGACTACACCGATCTTCTCTGCCTGCTGTTTCTCCTCACCAAGACGATGAAATCGAAGGGGCTGATCGCGCTGGAAGCCCATATCGAGAAGCCGGAGGAATCTTCCATCTTCCGGCGCTATCCGCGCATCGCCAAGGATCACTTCGCGCTCGCCTTCATCTGCGACACGTTGCGCATGATGACGATGAGCCTGGAAGACCCCCATCAAGTCGAAGCGGCGATGGAAAAGCAGCTCGAAAAGCACCATCACGAGACGCTGGGGCCGGCTGGCGCGCTGCAGACGATGGCGGATGGATTGCCCGCGCTCGGCATCGTGGCGGCCGTTTTGGGCGTCATCAAAACGATGGGCGCGATTTCAGAGCCGCCCGAAGTGCTCGGCCGCATGATCGGCTCAGCCCTCGTCGGCACCTTCATGGGCGTGTTTCTGGCTTACGGAATCGTGGGGCCCATCGCCACGCGGCTCAAGGCCATCGTGGAAGAGGAAGCGCAATTCTATCACGTGATCCGGGATATTCTCGTTGCGCATCTGCACGGCAATGCGGCGCAGGTGTCGGTGGAGATCGGGCGCGGCAGCGTGCCGAGCGAAGCGCAGCCGACATTCCAGGAACTGGAAGTGGCGCTCAATAATATTCCGCCGGATGGCGGTTAAGCCTTGGCGCGCTGTTCCGACAGCGCCACGAAAAATGTCGCCAATGCGCCCGCCAGAATGCCCAGCGGCATCGCGTAGATCACGTCCATATCGCAACCCAAGACGATGATGGCCGTGACCATAAGTCCGGTCCATTGCGCCACGTTTTTCGGCATCCCTTGGCTTCCCCTTTATTGTGGGGCAAGCGTATGGCGCGCGTGTGCCGAAATGAAGTGAATGCTTAAGAAAGGGTTAAAGCCCGAACGCGATGCCCTGCGCCAACGGCAGCGCATCGGAATAATTGATGGTGGTGGTTTGCCGGCGCATATAGGCCTTCCAGGCGTCCGAGCCGCTTTCGCGCCCGCCACCCGTTTCCTTTTCGCCGCCGAACGCGCCGCCGATTTCCGCTCCCGACGGCCCGATGTTGACGTTTGCAATTCCGCAATCGGAACCGGAGGCGGCGAGGAATTTTTCGGCCTCCTGCATGTCTTGCGTGAAAATGCAGGACGACAGCCCCTGCGGCACGGCATTGTGCTTGGCCAGCGCCTCGTCGAAATCGGAAAAGCGCATCACATAGAGAATCGGCGCGAAGGTTTCGCGCAGGACAATTGCCGTCTGATCCGGCATCTCGGCGATGGCGGGTTTCACATAAAAGGCGTTCGGGAGTTCGTGTTCATGCACACGCCCGCCGCCGGTGATGCGTCCGCCTTCGCTTTTGGCGGCGCCGAGCGCACGTTCCATGTTTTCGTATGCGCGGGAATCGATCAGCGGGCCGGCGAGCGTTCCCTTTTTCAGCGGATCGCCGATAGAAAGATTGGCGTAAGCGTTTTTCAGCGCGGGAATGAGTTTGTCGTAAATCGAGTCATGGACGAAAAGGCGGCGCAGCGATGTGCAGCGCTGGCCGGCCGTTCCGACCGCGGAAAAAAGAATGGCACGCACCGCCAGATCGAGCTTGGCCGACGGGCACACGATCATCGCATTGTTCCCGCCGAGTTCGAGGATCGATTTCCCGAAACGCGCGGCGACGACGGGCGCCAGCGCGCGGCCCATGGCGGTGGAACCGGTCGCGCTCACAACTGGAATGCGATGATCTTTCGCCAGCGCCTCGCCCGCTTCGCGCGCGCCGAAAATCACTTGCGACAGATTCGCCGGCGCCGAGCCGAAGCGATGGCAGGCGCGTTCAAACAGATTTTGGGTTGCGAGCGCGGTGAGCGGTGTTTTCTCTGACGGTTTCCAGATCACGGAGTCGCCGCAAACCAGCGCCAGCACCGCATTCCACGCCCACACCGCGACCGGAAAGTTGAACGCGGAAATGATAGCGACGGGTCCGGCCGGATGCCATGTCTCCATCATGCGGTGGCCCGGGCGTTCGCTCGCGATGGTGAGTCCATATAATTGCCGCGACAGGCCAACCGCGAAATCGCAGATGTCGATCATCTCCTGCACTTCGCCGAGACCTTCCTGATGGATCTTTCCGGTCTCACAGGTCACGAGCGTACCGAGCATGTCCTTGTGTTCGCGCAATTCCTCGCCGAACAGGCGCACAAGTTCGCCGCGTTTCGGCGCGGGAATTTCACGCCACGCTTTGAACGCCTCGGCACTGTTCGCGATTTTCGTTTCGATCACGGCGGCACTATCGAACTGCACGCGGCCGATCTCCGCGCCGTCGATGGGCGAGTGCACCGCATGATCGCCCCGCGGCTTAATTCCGAAATGGGCGAGAATTTCGCTGATATGCATGCGCGCCTCCGGCATGACGGATTCAAATTCCCTTTGCATAATAACGCCCGAAACGATTGTTCAGGAAATCGGAAAGTTTGGCCTCTTCCTGCCGCACGAAGCCTTTTTGCGGCAGCTTGCCTTCGACCAAGAGATCGGTCATAGCGCAGATGCCGGCAGCGGTGGTGATTTGGATGGCGCTCATCAGGCGGCTGTTCACATTCTGCGCGTAGATTTTCTTGGCGTAGCTTTCCTGCGTGAGAAGGCCGTCGCGCCAGCCCGAGACGGTCACAAAAATCAGCACCACATCCTGATAGGTGATGGGGATCGCGGTTTCGAGCACATCCTTCAGCAATTCGCGGCGAAGCCCCAGGCGAAGATCGCGCACCAGTATTTTCACGATATCGCGGTGGCCGGGATAGCGAACGGTCTTGTAATTGAGATTCTCGACCTTGCCTTCCAGCGTGTCGCACAGGGTTCCCAATCCACCGGAGGTGTTGAAGGCTTCGTATTCGGTACCGTCGAGCGCGAAATGCTCCATCTCTTCCAGCGCGGGCACTTCGCCGCGGTGGCCGTCGCGGATCGCTTCGCAAGGGTTGCAATATTCGTTGATGAGGCCGTCGGTCGACCAGGTGAGATTGTATTTCAGCGCATTGGTGGGAAACACCGGCAGCGCGCCCACGCGCATCTGCACATCGCGCAGCTTGTCGAATTTCTTGGTCAGATCGTGGGCCACGATGGAAATGAATCCCGGCGCCAATCCGCATTGCGGAATGAACGCGGTTTCCTCGCTTTGCGCGAGTTTCTTGATGGTGCGCGTCGATTCCACGTCCTCGGTCAGATCGAGGTAATGCGCGCCCGCGCGTTTGGCCGCTTCGGCGACAATCTCGGTCAGTGTGTAGGGCGTTGCGGAGAGCACGATGTCGTGGCCTTCGACCTCGCGGGCGAAATCGCGCGCATCGCTCACGGCGAGGCGGCGCAAGCTGACATTCTTTTCCGGCATGCGTTCGAGGCTCGCGGCATCTTTGTCCACCACCGTCACGCTGTAATCGCCGGTCGCCGACAACAGTTCTGTGATCGCGATGCCGATCTTTCCCCCGCCGACAAGCATGATCTTTTTCATCTCAGTTCTCCGCATGGAACGGCTTTGAGATAGGCCCGTTCCGGGCCGGAAAAACCCCAGCAAAGCGCTGGAAATGGAGGTATGATCCGGCGAAACGCAGGGATACCCGGCAAAATGCCAAAGCCCGATACCGACGCCCGATTGCTGGCCCTTTTGCGCGCCAATGCGCGCGAACCCACCGCTTCGCTCGCCCGCAAACTGGGGCTGGCGCGTTCCACCGTGCAGGAGCGTATCGCGCGGCTGGAGCGCGACGGAATCATCAAAGGCTACACCGTGCGCATGAGCGAGGATGCCGAAGCGCGCAAGCTGCGCGCCGTCGTGATGATGACGGCGGATGCGCGCGCGGCCGACCGGGTTGCGGGAGAACTGAAGAAAATGCCGGAGGTGCGTTCGCTATCCGCGGTGTCGGGCGCGTTCGACATGATCGCGGTGGTGGAAACCGACACGCCTGCACGGATGGATGCCGCACTCGACCGCATCGGGCGGGCGCATGGCGTGGCGAAAACGGTTTCTTCCATTATTCTTTCGGAAAAATTCAGCCGCTAGGAGCGCAGCACAAATCCCGCCGCTTCCAGTCTGCTGCGGATTTCGGCGGCGTGCGCCGCATCCCGCGCCTCGATGGTGAGGCCGAGATTGGCGAGTTTGGCGGAACTGTCCGTCGCCATGCGGTTGTGCGAGACTTCGAGAATGTTTCCGCCCGCATCGCCCACAAGCGATGTGACTTTTCCGAGAAACCCGGGGCGGTCTTCGATTTCGATCACCAGTGAAAGTATGCGGCCCTCGCGCGACAACTCGCGCAGGATGACGTTGGAGAGCAGCCGCATATCGATATTGCCGCCGGAAAGCACGACGCCCACCTTCTTGCCCTTGAACAATTCGCAATTGGCGGCAACGGCCGCGTAAGCCGCAGCACCCGCGCCCTCCACCACCGTTTTCTCGATCTCAAGCAGGCTGGCGATGCCGCATTCGATTTCATGCTCCTGCACCAGAAGAATATCCTTCACCAGCGCTGCGATGATTTTGCGCGTGATCTGGCCGGGCTCCTTCACCGCGATGCCTTCGGCGATGGTCTGGCCGGCGCAAGGCAATTGCTCGCCTTTCACCGCATCGTACATCGAGGGATAGCGGCTCGCTTCCACGCCATAGATTTCGATTGCCGGTTTCAACGCCTTGGCCGCAATCGCGATTCCGGAAATCAATCCGCCGCCGCCGATGGGAACGACCAGCGCGTCGAGATCGCAGTCTTCGAGTATTTCGAGCGCAATCGTGCCCTGGCCCGCGATCACGGTCGCATCGTCATAAGGATGCACGAGTGTCAGATTTTCGTCCTTCGCGATGGCATGGGCGCGCGCGAATGCGCGGTCGAGTGTGGTGCCGTCGATCACCACGCGCGCGCCGAAATCGGCCGTGTGCTTGATCTTGTTGAAGGGCGTGCCTTCGGGCATCACGATGGTCGCGGGAATACGCAAGCGCCCCGCATGATAAGCGACTCCTTGCGCGTGATTGCCCGCGCTCATCGCCACCACGCCGCGCTTGCGTTCGTCGGGCGACAGCGAGAGCAACTTGTTCAGCGCGCCGCGCTCCTTGAACGAAGCGGTGAATTGCAGATTCTCGAACTTGAGGAAAATCTCCGCGCCCGTCAGCGAAGACAGCGTGCGCGAATGATTGAGCGGCGTGCGCTTCACAGCACCCGCGATGGCTTTTGCCGCAGCGCGCACATCGTCAATCGTCACCGGGAAAGCCGCCATCGTCCGGCCTTTCGCTGGTAGCAGCGGAGGGATTTGAACCCCCGACCAAGGGATTATGATTCCCCTGCTCTACCACTGAGCTACGCTGCCAACCGAGGCGGGGGATGTAAGGGGCGCGGTTCGGCCCTGTCAAGCAGCAGCCCGCGCGGGCATCGCGCTTGCGATCCAGCCGCCGCCGAGAACGCGCGTGCCGTCATAGAATACGCAAGCCTGGCCGGGCGCGACCGCTTCCTCGATGCCGAGCAATTCGACGTCCGCGGTATTGCCGGGGCGCGGCGTGACACGCGCGGCGACAGGCGGGCGCGTGGAGCGCACCTTGACGGCGCATTCGAACGCTGCGCTCGGGGCGCCAAGCCAGTTCACCTCGCGCAGCGCGATGTTGCGGATGCGCAGCGCCTCGCGCGGGCCGACGATCACGCGGCGGTTCTTGGCATCAAGCTTGAGCACGAACAGCGGTTCTTCATTGCCGGAGAGACCGAGACCCTTGCGCTGGCCGACCGTGAAATGAATGACGCCGGGATGGGCGCCCAGGACATTGCCCGACTGATCGACGATTTCGCCGGGTGCGGCCGCGTTCGCGCGCAGCTTGGCGACCACGCTTGCATAGTCTCCATCGGGCACGAAGCAAATGTCCTGGCTGTCGGGCTTGTCCGCCACGATCAATCCGAGATCGCTTGCCAGCGCACGCACATCGCGCTTTTCCATGCCGCCCAGCGGAAAGCGCACGAAATCGAGCTGCTCGCGCGTCGTGCGATAAAGGAAATAGCTCTGGTCGCGCGTGGCATCCGTCGCGCAATGAAGCTCTGGCCCGTTTGCGCCGTCCATGCGGCGCACATAATGACCGGTGACGAGCGCATCGGCGCCGAGGTCCTTCGCAGTCTCCAGAAGATCGGCGAACTTCACCTTCTCGTTGCAGAGCACGCACGGGATCGGCGTTTCGCCGCGCGCATAAGAGGCGGCGAAATCCTCCATCACCGCATCGCGGAAGCGGCGTTCGTAATCGAGCACGTAATGGGGGATATCCAGCCGCTCGGCCACGCGGCGCGCGTCATAGATGTCCTGGCCTGCGCAACACGCGCCCTTCTTCTTCGGCGCCGCATCGTAAAGCTGCAGCGTCACGCCGATCACGTCATAGCCTTCGCGCTTCAAGAGCGCAGCCGTCACCGACGAGTCGACGCCGCCCGACATGGCGGCGACGACACGGGTTTCACGCGGCGGCTTTGCAAGGCCGAGGGAATTGGGCGTGTTCATGGGGCGGGATATAGGCCGCTACGCGCCATCCCGCAACCTTCAGCCTGTGGCCGTGGTGGCGGGCAGATAATTGAGCAGCGAAATATTGTTGAGCTGCGAGGTCACCTGCAGCGCGGCCTGTAGCGCCACCTGGTTCTGGTTTAGGTTGGAGACTGCGGTCGCCATATCCACATCCTCCAGATCGGAGGTGAAGCCCTTGTAGAGCGTGGAGAGCGATTGCTGGCGGCCGAGCGCATCCTGAAGCCGGTTATAGGTATAGCCATTAGCGGCGGCGGAATTGTTGAGCGACTGATCGACCGAGGTGATCGCCGGAATCTGGCTGCCGAGAAAATCGGATTGTGCGCCGGTGAGATTGGAGCCGAAGTTTCCGTTCGGCCCGGCGTTGAAATCGGCAATATCTTTCAGCGACTGCATCAGGCCCTGACCGATATCGGACGCAAGCAGGCCGATCTGCACATTCTCGCCATCGCCGACATTGACCGAGCGCGTGACCGTGCCGTTGGCGAAAGCATCGGAGGCCGACGGCAGCGCCTGAAGATCGGCAAGGCTCGTGGCGGTGACGGGCGGCGTGTTGTCCTTGTCGCCGCCATAGATGTAATTGCCGTTGGCATCCTGCGAATTGAGGATCTGCACAGCCTGATCGAAAATGCCCTGCGCCTGCGTCATCAGCGTGGAGGCGTCATTATTGGCGAGCGCGGTGGTGACGGCCTGGCGCAATTGGGCCGCGAGATTGGAGAGCGTGGTGAGCTGCGTGTTCTGCAAATCCGTTTGCGTGATCGCAAGCTGGGTGGTGGCCTGATAGGCATCCGCCCGCGAGGATGCCGAACGCGCCGCTTCCAGAATCGCGACCTTGTCGCCCAGCCCCGAATAATCGCTCGAAACTTTGCCGCTTGCCACCTGCGCCTGTGTCTGGCTCAGATTGGCGTTGGCCTGCGCGATCTGCTGCAGCATGTACTGCGCTTGCGAGTTCGTTGCGACGCGGTCGATGGTCATTCTCGCGGCTCCCTACTGGATCTGCAGCAGCGTGTTGTAGAGTTGATCGACCACGTTCAGGATGCGCGCGCCCGCGCCATAGGCCTGCTGGTACATCATCATGTTCGACAATTCTTCATCCAGATTGACGCCGGAATCGGAAGACTGGCGCTGCTGCGCTTCGGTGAGGCGGTCGGTCTGCGCGGTGTTGGCGGCAGTGGCCGTCTGGCTCCGCGTGGCGACGTCCTGATAAAACGCGCCGGCGAAATCGCTCAGGCTGGCCGATTGCGCGCCGAGCGCGCCCACGGCCGCAAAGCTCTGCCGCACGCTCGACAAATTCTGCAACGCCAGAATGCCGCGCGCATCGCCATGAGAAACGATCGTGTCGCCGGCAACCGTCGATGCATCGATGGATGGCTGACCGAAAGCGAGAAGGCCGGGCTCAGCGGTGATCGCCGGATTGACGATGAAATTGGTGGCGGGGGCGGCCGCCTGCGTGATTCCGAGGCCGAAGAGCTGCGTGAAGCTCATGCCCGTGGTGCCGCGCGATGTCGTGTCGTTGGTCACGTTGAGCTGATAGTTCTGGTTCGCCGCGGACGGCGTCATCGAAAGCGCGCCGTTGGAATCGAGCGCGAACGTCGCTGCGCCGCCGAACGAGGTGTTGAGCGCGCTCACGATATCGCCGATGGTCATTCCGGCGGTGACGGTGACGTTCGCCTGTTTGGCGACCTGACCGTCCGGCCCCTTGAGCGTGAAATCCATCGTGCCGCCGGCGGCAAACCCGCCCGCATCGGACGCGGAAAGCCCGGTGGTGAGGACCGAGGGCGAGCCGGTGCGGAACAGATCGTTCAGCCCGAAGAATTGCGAGAAACCCACGCCGCCGCGCGACGAAGGCGTCGTCGCATCGTCCTGAACGACGATGCCATTGGTGCCGTTGGCCGAAAGCGACAGCACGCCGTCGTTGAAGCTGGCGGTGCCGTTCGTGCCGAGCGCGGAATTGAGCGCCGTGACGAAACCGCCGATGGTGCCGCCGAAACCCGTGGCCGGGCCGCCATCGACCGAGAGCGTGCCTGCGCCGAAATCCACATCGACGCGCGACACGAGATTGCCGTTCGCATCCGCCACCGCAACCGTCGTCTTGCCGCTGAAGTTGAGCGCGTCGGTGGACAGCAATCCGGTGTTGCCGCCGTCCAGCGATGTGGGCGGCGGGAATGCGGCGTTGGCATTGTGCTGCGCGTTGAAGGCAAGCGCGGTCTGTCGCGCGAAACTTCCCAGTTCCTGCTGCAGATCGCTGAGCGCGCCGTCGCGCATGTCGATCAGACCCTTGATCTTGCCGGAGCCGAGATGGGAATCGAATGTCTGGCTCGTGCCGATGGGCTGGCCGGTCTGCGGATTGACGTTGTTGATCGCAATCGAGCCATAGACGCCGTTCGTGGCGCCGCCCGCATAAGAAAGCTGCGCATAAGTATCGCCGACGAGGTTGACGCCGTCCTCGGTCATCACCGTGACTTCGCCATTGTCTTTCGTAGATGTGCGCACGCCGATGAGCTGCGAGAGATTCTGCACCGCCAGATCGCGCTGATCGAGCAAGCCGCTCGCGGTGTCGCCCGCGGCATTGGCGGTATTGATCTGCTGGTTGAGATTGTAAATCTGCTGGATGAGGCTGTTCACCGAGCCGATGGAGGACGTGACCTGCTGATCGACCTGCTGTTGCAGCGTGGAGATCGAGGTGGAAAGGTCCGAAATGCTCGAGGACAAATCCTGAAAGGAATTGAGCACGCCCTGTGTGCTGGCGCTGGACGACGGCGACATCGAGGCCGTGCCGAGCGCGCTGAAGATATTGTCGAGCTTGGTGGTGAGCGCCGAACCGTCGCCCGGCTGGCCGAGAAGGCCGTTTAGTTGCTGGAAGACATCGTTCTCCGCGCCGTATTGCGCCGAGCCTGCTTGCGCAGCGAGCGTTTCTTGCGCCAGGAACTGATCGGCGACGCGCTGGATATCGGCAATGTCGACGCCGGCAAGCTGGCCGCCGACGGTCAGCGCCTGCTCCTGCACGATGCGCCGCGCATAGCCTTGCGTATTCATATTGGCGACGTTGTTGGAGACGACGCGCAACGCCGCGCTGTTCGTCTGCAGCGCGGAAAGCGCGCTCGCCATGATGCCGTTCAATGCCAAGGCGTGCTCCGGATGCTTTGCCGCCGCTAAGGATGATCGCAAACCCCATGCCATGAAAAATCGAGGCACGCCGTGGAAAAATGCTGCGCCACATGTGCGCCGAACGCGGCATTGTTTGCCGGGTGCGGCAGTTCGTGCCTTGCGGAATATGCAACGCGCGGCGGGCGCAAATTGCGAAAATCGCAATCAAACGATGCGGAAATCGCATTCGAACGCAATTGGTCCGGCCCTTGCTTCTGCGAAAGCGGAAAATTGTGGGTGATGCGACGTGGCGAACGTCACACCGGTCATGCCGAACGCGAATATACAGACGGCGAATGCGCAAGCTGCGCCTGCAGCGGGCATCGACGCGCTGTTCGCCGCCCTGCTCGCCGACACGCCGCAGATGCCGGGCAATATCGCGAACATCGTTCCGCCGCCGCCAGCGCAAATTCCGGCTTCTCAAAACAATCCGGTTTCACAGAACGATGCCGCGGCCGCGCCGCTAAATGTAAATATTATATTGCCCGCGACGCCGTCTGCACCGCAGGGTCATCCCGGCGGCGCTGCGCCTGATAACAATGCGCCCGTTGCCGATCCGGCGAGCGCGCCTGATCCTGCGATGGCGTTCGTTGCGCCCAATATGACAATGCCGCAGCAGCCCACCGCGCAGGCAAAAGATTCCAAGAACAATACCGGCGATCCGGCGGCTCTTCCGCCGATGCCGGTGATCGTGGCGCAGTTTGCAGCAACGCCGGTTTCACAAACTCCAATCACAAATACGCAGACCGCGCCTCAAACGGGCGTACTTGAAGCATCGTCCGCTGCTGTGGGTTTGCAGAACGATGCGGACGTGCCGCAATTGCCTGTTGTGCAGAAACCGGCAGATAAACAGACATCGGCGAGCAATCAGGTTCCGCTGGCTGCGCCCGCTGCTTTCGTTCCGCCGCCGCAGATAGTAACTGCTTCTGTCAAGACCGCGAATGTTGCGGTTGAGGATGCCGCTTCCGCGCCGAAGCAAACAGCACCTCAAATTCCCGCGCAGCAGAACGCCGATATTCCGGCGGTGCAGACGAAATCCGATACGGCGATAGTCGCAGCGGCGGCGCAAGGCAGCGCGAAACCGGCACCCACGCCGCAGACGACGCAGGCGCAGGCCCTGCCGGTGCAATTCGATCTGGCGTCGAACGGCCAGCATGCGCAGACGAGCGGCGGAAATTCGCAGCAGCAGAATCCCCAACAGAACCAGCAGCAGATTCAGCAGGTGCAGGCCGCAACGCCTCCGGCCGCACCGGTGCATGCGCCGGCCGCGCCGCAGAACAATTCCGCCGGCAGCAATAACAGCGCGTCCAATGCGCCGCAGATCGCGCCCATGCTTGCGGCGGCAGTGCAGCCGCCGCCTCAGCCCGTTCATGTGAACGCGGCTATTCAGGTGGGCCCGCAGAGCAATTCCGCAGCCGTTCCTTATAACGTGGGCGCCATCGCCGTCACCGTCGCGTCCAACGCGAAAGACGGCAATCACCAATTCGACATCCGCCTCGATCCGCCGGAGCTTGGCTCGATTGCGGTGCATCTGACGCTCGACAATTCCGGACAGGCCGCGGCGCATTTCACCGCCGACAAGCCGCAGACGCTCCAGCTTCTGCAAAGCGATTCCGGCAATCTGCAAAGCGCGTTGAAGGATGCGGGGCTCAATCTGGCGAACAACGGCCTCAATTTCTCGCTGCGTGGCGACCAGCGCCAGGCGGGCCAAACGTTCCAGCGCGCGCGCACCCGCAATCTTTCGGTGAGCGCGTCCGCCGCGCCCTCCGCCAATCCCGTTCCCGTTTCTTCCTATGCGCCCGGTGCGCTCGATATCACCGTCTAGAGGCAAACCATGACGACCGTGACACCCGCAACGTCAACCGCCGCCGCCGTGCAGACCACTGCGCAGCAGCAGCTTTCCGGCAATTTCAACACGTTCCTCACGCTGCTCACTACGCAGCTGCAGAACCAGGATCCGTTGAGCCCGATGGATTCCAACCAGTTCACGCAGCAGCTCGTGGAATTCAGCGGCGTCGAGCAGCAGATCAACACCAACGACAATCTGAAGTCGCTCATCAATCTGGCGCAAGGGCGCAGCGCATCCGATGCCGTGAATTATCTCGGCAAGATCGCCACCATCACCAACGGCAATGCGGCGCTCTCGAACGGCCAGGCGGCGTGGTCCTATTCGCTGGGAAGCCAATCCAGCGCGACCATGCTGACGGTCACCGATTCCACCGGCCGCGTGGTCTACGTGACGCCGGGCGAAACCGCGGCGGGCACCCACAACTTCACCTGGAACGGCCAGGACAATGGCGGCAACCAGCTGCCCGACGGCGTCTACACGCTCAACGTCACGCCGCAATCGGCGGACGGTTCGGCGATCTCCACCTCCGTCGCGTCGAGCGGCGTCGTCAACGAAATCAATCTCACCGGCAGCGAGCCGATGCTGATGATCGGGCCTATGGCCGTTCCCATGTCGCAGATCGCGGCGGTGGACGGCTGAGTTTGAAACCGGCGGCCGAGAAGCGGCTCCAAACGAAACGGGTGAGACGGGGCGAAGTCCCGCGACGCTCAAAGGGAACAAAACGATGAGTCTCTATGGCGCTCTCATGTCCGGCGTTGCCGGGCTCGATGCCAACAGCAATGCGCTGGGCATTGCTTCGGCCAATATCGCAAACGTCAACACCATCGCCTACAAGGCGGGCCAGAACGAATTCTCCACGCTGCTCGCCTCCGCGGCCGGCTCGGGCGATATCTCGTCCGCCGGCGTGATCGCCCATTCGGTGCAGAATGTGACGCAGCAGGGCCTGCTCAATTCGACTTCTTCGCCGACCGATCTCGCCATTTCCGGTAACGGCTTCTTCGTCGTCAGCCAGAATCCGGGCGACGCCGCCGATCAGCTCTACACCCGCGCGGGCGACTTCACGCCGGATGCGAGCGGAAATCTGCGCAACGGCTCGGGTTATTACCTGCTCGGCTGGCCGCTCGACGCCAACGGCAACATCCCGACCGACCGCAATGCCATGACGTCGATCAACGTCAACAATCTTTCCGGCAAGGCGGAAGCCTCCACCACGTTGAACCTGCAAGCCAATTTGCAGGCTTCGACCGCGGCGGATGCCTCTTATGTTCCGGGCGACATGACGAGCGGCACGGTGACGCCGGATTTCCAGCGCACCATCAGCGTCTATGACAGCCAGGGCGGTTCGCAGCCCTTGCAGCTTTCCTTCGTCAAGACCGGCGCCAACACCTGGGCTTACGAAGTGAGCTATCAGGGCGATTCCGCGAATCTGACGTCGGCCAATCCCATCGCCACCGGCACGATGCAGTTCAACGCCGACGGCACGCTGGCGACGGCGGACACGTCTTCGGTGAATCCGACGGGTTCGATTTCGCTCACCATCCCGTGGAATTCTGCGACGTCGGGCCTTGCGCCGCAGACGCTTTCCATCGACATGGGAACGGTCGGCTCGTCCGATGGGCTGACGCAATACGACAGCCCTTCGACGCTCGTTTCGTCTTCGGTCGACGGCGCGCTGTTCGGCAATCTTTCCGGCATGAAAATCGACGATCAGGGCTATGTGACGGCGCAGTTCTCGAACGGTTTGAGTCAAAAGATTTTCAAACTGCCTGTGGCGACGTTCACCAATCCCGACGGCCTGAATGCGATTTCCGGAAATGCTTACAGCGTCAGCCCGGATTCCGGCACGGCGGTTCTCGGTGAAGCCACGACCGGCGGCGCAGGTTCCATTCAGGCTAACGCGCTGGAAGGTTCCACCGTCGATCTGGCGACCGAGTTCACGAATCTGATCACGACACAGCGCGCATATTCAGCATCCGCGCGCATTGTGACGACTGCATCGGAAATGCTCGATCAACTTTTGCAGATGTCCCATTAACGATGATTGCCGGTGTCTTTATTTCGCGAAGACACCGGCAATTCTCAAATGCGTGCAATTCGATGTTCCGTTTTATAACAGTTTTTACCCTGATCTTTGGGCATTTTTTAAAGTGCCGTCATTTACCCTCGCACTGGGTAATGACTTCAGGAGTTGCGCGATGGTCGATGACCGCAGAGGCCGCGTGAGCTACGTGATCGGTCCCGACGGAAGTCCGCTGACACTGGCCGACCTTCCGCCGCCGAATACGAAGCGCTGGGTGATCCGCCGCAAGGCGGAAGTCGTCGCCGCTGTGCGCGGCGGCTTGCTCAGCCTCGACGAAGCGTGCCGCCGCTACACGCTGACGGTGGAGGAATTCCTCGCCTGGCAGCGCGCCATCGATCGCTTCGGTCTGGCGGGTTTGCGCGCGACGCGGGTTCAGCAATACCGCAACTGATTGCCTATCGAATTGCGGAAAGTTTTTGTTAACTTCCGAATTCCGATTTAGGCCTCGCGAAATCTTCGCGCGTTAAGCACGAATTTACCGAACCACCGGCAATGTTTGCCTAGCGAACGGGGAACCGCGCGGAAATGTCTTCCGCGAGGGCCCTCCCGATGCGGAGGCGAGCTTGCCGGAATTTCTCAAAGGTGCGAATGCCGCGCGTTTCGGCGTGATGGCGGGCGTGGCGGCGGCGCTGACCGCGTTCTTCCTTTATGTCGCAGGCGTGATCTCCGAACCGCCGCAGACCATCCTTTACGCGAGCCTCGATCCCAAGAGCGCGGCCGAGATCACCGCCAAGCTCGATTCCATGAACGTCAAATACGACACCAAGGGTGACGGCACGATCCTGGTTCCCTCCGACCAGGCGACCAAGCTGCGCATGGAGCTGGCAAGCGAGAATCTGCCGGCGGCCGGCGTGGGCTATGAGATCTTCGATAAGTCCGACGCCTTCGGCACCACCGCCTTCGTGCAGAACATCAACCGGCTGCGGGCGCTGGAAGGCGAGCTTGCCCGCTCCATCGACACCATCGACGGCATCGAAAGCGCGCGCGTGCATCTCGTCATCCCCGAGCGGCAGATTTTCTCGCATGACGAGCAGCAGCCCAGCGCCTCGGTGGTGCTCAAGACCGGCGCCACGTTGGGTCACGGGCAGGTCATGGCGATCCAGCATCTTGTGGCGGCGGCGGTTGCGGGTCTCGATCCCACGCGCGTGGCGATCGTCGACGACCGCGGCAATCTTCTGGCGGGCGGCGACGGCGATACCGGCCCCGATGCCGGCTCCGCCATGGAGGAACAGCACACCAGCGATTACGAAGACCGTTTGCGCCAGCGCATCGAATCCATCGTGGCGGGCGTGGTGGGTGCCGGGCATGTGCGCGTGCAGGTCGCCGCCGACATGAATTATCAGCACGAGAGCGAGACGTCGGAAACCTACGATCCCGACAGCAAGGTCGTGCGTTCGACGCAGACGGTGGAGCAGAACTCCAGCGACAATTCCGCCGGCAGCGCCAATTCGGTGTCGGTGGCCAATGCGCTTCCCAACAGCCAGGCCGCACCCACCGGCAACGACAACGCGAAATCCTCCTCCGACCGCACGGAAGAGACCACCAATTACGAAATCTCCAAGACGGTGAAGACCTCCACCATCGACGGCGGCCAGTTGAAGAAGCTTTCGGTGGCGGTCGCGGTGGACGGCACCACGAGCGTCAATGAGGCGGGCGATGCGAAATACAAGCCGCGCTCCAAGCAGGAGATGGCGCAGATCGAAAGCCTCGTCAAAAGCGCCATCGGCTACGACAAAACACGCGGCGATCAGGTGGAAGTCGTCAACATGGAATTCGCGCGCGTCGATGCGGGCGAGGCTATCCCCGCGCCCGCCCCGCTGCTGGGCATCGATCCGGCCATGTGGTTCAAGATCATCGAAGCGGCGATCCTGTCGCTCACCGCACTGCTGATCGGATTGTTCGTGGTGCGCCCGCTCGTCAGCCGCATGTTCGCGGTGTCGGCGGCGGCGTCCAATCCGCAGCTCGCGAGCGCGCAAGGCGTTGCCGGCCAATTGCCTGCGCCGCAAGGTGCTGCCACCGGCGAAATCGCCACCGCCGCCGAGCAGCGCGTGTTGCCTGCGCCCAAGGAAAGCATGATCGACATCCAGCGCATCGAAGGACAGGTGCGCGAATCCTCCATCCGCAAGGTCGGCGAAGTCGTGCAGGCCCATCCCGAAGAGGCGCTGTCGATCTTGCGCACCTGGCTGCATCAACCGGTGTAAATCATGGCCACGAAAGCCCAAACCAAGGAAGACATTCGCTCGCTCAGCGGGCCCGAGCGCGCCGCGGTTCTCATGCTGGCGCTGGGCGAAGAGCATTCGCTCGGCGTCTGGCAATTGCTGGACGAGGACGAGATCAAGGAAATCACCCAGCTCATGTCCACGCTGGGCACGGTGTCGTCGAGCCTTGTCGAGAAGCTCCTGGTCGATTTCGTCTCGCAGATGTCGGCGACGGGTTCGCTGATGGGTTCTTATGAATCCACCGAACGGCTGATCTCCCGCTTCATGCCGGAAGACAAAGTCTCTCAGATCATGGAAGAAATCCGCGGACCCGCCGGCCGCACCATGTGGGACAAGCTTGCCAATGTGAACGAGACGGTGCTCGCGAATTACCTGAAGAACGAATATCCGCAGACCGTCGCCGTCGTGCTCTCCAAGATCAAGCCGGAACATGCCGCCCGCGTGCTGGGCGCGCTGCCGGAAGAATTCGCGATGGAAGTCGTGCAGCGCATGCTGCGCATGGAAAGCGTGCAGAAGGATATTCTCGACAAGGTGGAAAAGACCCTGCGCGTGGAATTCATGTCCAACCTCGCGCGCACGCAGAAGCGCGACAGCCACGAGCACATGGCCGAAATCTTCAACAATTTCGACCGCCAGACCGAAGGCCGCTTCATCGCGGCGCTGGAGGAGCGCAGCCGTGATTCCGCCGAACGCATCAAGGCGCTGATGTTCACCTTCGAAGACCTCGGCAAACTCGACCCCGGCTCGATCCAGACGCTGCTGCGCCATGTGGAGAAGGACAAGCTCGGTCTCGCGCTCAAGGGCTCCACCGATACGCTGCGCGACGTCTTCTTCTCCAACATGAGCGAACGCGCCGGAAAAATCCTGCGCGAAGACATGGAAGCGATGGGCCCGGTCAGGCTCAAGGACGTCGACGAAGCGCAGATGCGCATGGTCAACGTCGCCAAAGACCTCGCCAACAAGGGCGAAATCATGATCGCCAACAAGCAGGGCGAAGACGAGCTGATCTATTGAGGACATGATGAACGCGCGCAAATTCACCTTCGACACCGTGTTCTCCGCTGGAAGCGACATCGCCTCCGACGCGGCCCGCGCGCGCCAGAAGAAAATCATGACGCAAGGAGAAATCGACCGGCTGAAATCCGACGCCCATATCGAAGGCACAAAAGCGGCCGAAGTATGCGCGCTGGAAGCCATCGCCGTGGGCGCCAAGGAAGCCATCGCGGCCCTGCGCCACGCTCTCGCTTCGTCTTCGCAGGAGATCGAAGCGGTGCGCGCGCAATCCGTCGATGTGGCGCTCGCCGCCGCCCGCAAGCTCGCGCGCGCGGCAATCGCCACCGCTCCTACCGAAGAAATCGAAGCGGCCTTGCGCGAGGCCATGCATCAGGCGATCGGCGAGCCCCGCATCGTGCTGCGCGCCTCGCCGGGCCTGGCGGATGCGTTGAACGCGCGCATCGCCGATATCGCCCATGAGGAAGGTTTCGACGGGCGCGTGCAGATTTCCGCCGACCCTGCGCTTTCCGGCGCCGATTGCCGCATCGAATGGCGCGGCGGCGGCGCGGAACGTACGCAGGCGGCAATCGACGACGCACTTTCCACTCTCATCGCGCGGCATTTTTCGGCCGCATCCACGGAGGCTTAAATGACGGGCAACGACGAAGTCGAATTGCCGGATCTGGCACACGAAGCGCAAGCGGGAAATTCCGCCGCGCTTTTGCGCACCGAAGACGCGCCCGACGACGAGACCAAGCGCAGCGCCTCCGATCTTGAAGCGGTGTTCGACGTGCCGGTGACGGTTTCGGCCGTGCTCGGAAAATCGGGCATGGAAGTGAGCCAATTGCTCAAGCTCGGCAAAGGCACGGTGGTGGAGCTCGACCGCAAAGTGGGCGAAGCGATCGACATTTACGTGAACAACCGGCTCGTCGCGCGCGGCGAAGTGGTTCTGGTGGAAGACCGTCTGGGTGTGACCATGACGGAAATCATCAAATCCGGCCAAGGCTGAAGGGAAACGTATCATGCGGTTACTCATTGTCGGCGGATTGCAAGGCCAAATCGGCGCGGCCACCAAGATCGCGATGGATCGCGGCGCGAAAGTCACCCACGCCAGCGACATCGATCAGGCGATGGCATCCTTGCGCTCGGGCAGCGGCGCGGACCTCGTGCTGGCCGACGTCACGCAGGATATCGGCCGGCTCGTGCGCGCGCTTGCGAGCGAACGCATCTGCACGCCGGTTGTCGCCTGCGGCATCGGCACGGATGCGAGGAAAGCCGTGGATGCGATCCGCGCAGGTGCAAAAGAATATCTGCCCCTGCCGCCCGATCCCGAATTGATCGCGGCGGTGCTGGCGGCGGTGGCCGACGAAAGCCATCAGCTCGTCTTCGAAGACGAAGCGATGGCTGCGGTGATTGCGCTGGCCGATCAGGTGGCCGGCAGCGACGCTTCCATCCTCATCACCGGCGAAAGCGGCACGGGTAAAGAGGTTTTGGCGCGCTATGTTCACCGGAAATCGGCGCGCGCCGACAGGCCGTTCATTTCGGTGAATTGCGCGGCGATTCCGGAAAACCTGCTCGAATCCGAATTGTTCGGCCATGAGAAAGGCGCCTTCACCGGCGCTATCGCGCGGCGTGTCGGCAAGTTCGAGGAAGCCAATGGCGGCACCCTGCTGCTCGACGAAATCAGCGAGATGGCCCCGCATCTGCAGGCCAAACTCCTGCGCGCCATTCAGGAGCGCGAGATCGACCGCGTCGGCGGCACCAAGCCGGTGAAGGTCGACATTCGCATCATCGCGACCTCCAACCGCGATCTCGCCGAAGCGGTGAAGCACGGCACCTTCCGCGAAGACCTTCTCTATCGCTTGAACGTGGTGAACCTTCGCCTGCCCGCTCTTCGCGAGCGCCCGAAGGACATTCTCGCGCTTGCCCGCCACTTCGCGCACAAATATGCCGAAGCGAACGGCGCGCCGTTCCGCCCGATTTCCTCGGTGACGGAACGCTTGCTGATCTCGCATCAATGGCGCGGCAATGTGCGCGAACTGGAGAACACCATTCATCGCGCGGTGCTGCTGGCCAGCGGCTCGGAAATCACGCCCGAAGCCATCCGTTTGCCGGACGGCACACAAGTCGGCGCGCGCGCCGACATGCCCTCGCCCGTCAACAAGGCGGTTGAATCCGCCGCCGCCGTGACGCGCGGGCTTGTGGGCCGCACCGTTGCGGAAGTGGAGCGCGATCTGATCCTCGATACGCTCGGTCATTGCCTCGGCAACCGCACGCATGCGGCGAACATTCTGGGCATCTCGATCCGCACGCTACGCAACAAGCTGCGCGAATATTCCAAAACCGGTCTTGCGATCCCGCAACCCGGCGACGCGCGCATGGCAAGCTGACCTAAATGGCCGACATCACCACCACACCGGCACCGGCGCTCAATCTCGCCTCGCTTGTCGATTACTTCAAGCGCAGCGATCTGGCGCTTGCCATCGGCATCATGGCCATTCTGGTGGTCCTGATCCTGCCGCTGCCGTCGTGGCTGCTCGATGTGTGCCTCGCCTTTTCGCTGTCGTTTTCGATCCTGATTCTGATGACGGCGGTGTTCATCAGGAAACCGCTGGAGTTTTCGTCTTTTCCGGCGGTGCTGCTCATCACCACGATGATGCGGCTTGCGCTGAACCTCGCCTCCACGCGCCTCATTCTCGCGCATGGCAATAGCGGCACGTCTGCCGCCGGTTATGTGATCGAGGCCTTCGGCAAGCTCATCATGCAGGGCAATTTCGTGATCGGCCTCATCGTGTTCGCGATCCTGGTGATCGTGAATTTCGTGGTCATCACGAAAGGCTCGGGCCGCATCGCCGAAGTCGCCGCGCGTTTCAGCCTGGACGCCATGCCCGGCAAGCAGATGGCGATCGACGCCGATCTTTCCGCCGGACTGATCGATGAATCGGTCGCCCGCGAGCGGCGCAAAACTATTGAAGCCGAATCCAATTTCTTCGGCGCCATGGACGGCGCCTCCAAATTCGTGCGCGGCGATGCCGTCGCCGGCCTGATGATCGTCGGCATCAATGTCGTGGGCGGCATCATCATCGCGGTCGCACAAAAAGGCATGAGCTTCGCCGATGCGACGCAGACCTTCACGCTGCTCAGCGTGGGCGATGGTCTCGTCACGCAAATGCCTGCGCTGATCGTGTCCACCGCCGCGGGCCTGATGGTGTCCAAAGCCGGTGTCGAGGGCTCGACCGACAAGGCGCTCATCGGCCAACTCTCCTTCTATCCGCAAGCGCTCGGCATGGCGGCCGCCGTGATGGGCGTGGTCGCGGTGTTGCCGGGAATGCCGACGCTGGTATTCGCAGGACTTTCCGCGCTCGTCGGCGGTGCGGCATGGATCGCCTACAAGCGCAAGGACGAAGCGCAGACCAAAGCCAAGACCGCCGAAGAAAAAGCCAAGGCCGATGCCGCACCGAAGGAGGAACCGATTTCCTCGGCGCTGGCGATGGATCTTCTGCGCGTCGAACTCGGCTACGGATTGCTGCCGCTCATCAACGATGTGAAGGGCCATCGCATAACGGACCAGATCAAGGCGCTGCGCCGCCAGCTTGCGCAAGAGATGGGCTTCGTGATGCCGCAGGTGCGCATTCTCGACAATATGCAATTGGGCGCGAACGAATACCGCATCTGCGTGAAGGAGGTGAGTTCCGGTTCCGGCGAACTTTTTCCCGGCCAGTTGCTGGTGATGGATCCGCAAGGCCGCGCCATCGATCTTCCCGGCACGCACACGACGGAACCCGCGTTCGGCCTGCCCGCGACATGGGTGGCCGGATCGCTGCGCGAGGAAGCCTCGTTCAAGGGCCTCACCGTCGTCGATCCCGGCACGGTGCTGACCACGCATCTGACCGAAGTGCTCAAGAGCCACATGAGCGAGCTTCTCTCTTACGCCGAGACCAAGAAGCTGCTCGACGATCTTCCCGCCGAGCACAAGAAATTGGTGGACGAGATCATCCCGTCGCAGATTTCCGTCACCGGCGTGCAGCGCGTGCTGCAGACGCTGCTGGGCGAGCGCGTGTCGATCCGCGATCTGCCCGCGATCCTCGAAGGCGTCGCGGAAGCCGTCGGCCACACCAAGAACGCGCTTTATATTACCGAGCATGTGCGCGCGCGGCTCGCCCGCCAGCTTTGCCATCAGCATCTGGCGCCGGGCGGTTATCTTCCGCTCATCGCGCTGTCGCCGGCATGGGAGCAGGCATTTGCCGACGCCATCATCGGCCAGGGCGAAGACCGCCAGCTCGCCATGGCGCCGTCGCATCTTCAGCAATTCATCACGACCGTGCGCGAACGCTTCGACGACGCAGGGCAGAAGGGCGACGTGCCGGTGCTTCTCACCTCGCCGCAAATCCGGCCCTTCGTGCGCTCCATCGTCGAGCGCTTCCGGCCGCAGACGGTGGTGATGTCGCAGAACGAAATCCATGCGTCGGTGCGCCTGCGCACGCTGGGGCAGGTGTAGGCCATGAAACTGCGCACCTTCCTCGCCGCCGACATGCGCGAAGCGCTTGCCAATGTGCGCGCGGAATTGGGCGCGGACGCCGTCATCGTTTCGAGCCAGAAGGCAAAAGGCGGCGGCGTGATGGTGCGCGCGGCGGTAGAAGAAATCGCCACCGACGCCGAAGTCGAAGAAGCCGTCGCGGCATTTGCCGGACGGCCCGTGGCGGCCAACGATTTCGAAACCGCCTATCGCAGCGGATTGATGCGCCGGTTGCGCGGCGAGAACCGCACGGAAAGCAACCGCTCGCGCAATTTCAACCGCGCCGAACTCTTGCAGATATTGCGCAGCCATCGCGCGCCCGATGCGCTGGCGCATGCGCTTGCGGAAGCCGCCGAGAAAACCGCGCTCACCGACATGACGCTGGCGCTGGCCTCCGCACTCGACAAGCGCATGAAGATGGCCGCACTCGACATCGCCAAATCGGAAGGCCTGCTGCTGACGGGCCTCAACGGCGCGGGCAAATCGGCCACCGCCGCCAAGATAGCAGCCCATGCACGGCTTTCGGGCCGCGCGGTCAAGCTCGTCGCCACCGACACCCAGGGCGCGGGCGCGATTGCACGGCTCGAAACATTCGCATCTCATATCGATGTGCCTTTTGCCGCCGCCGAGAACGCGGAAGAACTTGCCAAGATCATCGGCGAATGCGCGAAGGAAAATGTTCTGGCCGTCATCGACACCGCCGGTTTCGATCCGCGCAACGCCAAGGCGCGCAACGCGTTTGCAGCACTCGCCAAAATCGAACACGTCGAAGCGATCGGAATCGTTTCGGCGGCGTGCGATGCCGAAGAAACCGCCGACATCGCCCAATCGCTCGTTTCGCTGGGTGCGCGGCGCATCGTCGTCACGGGCCTCGACATTGCGCGCAAACTGGGCGCGCTTGTGGCCGCGTCCACGCAGAGCGCGGCCCTTGCCCATGTCACGCGCTCGCCGTTCGTGGCGGGCGGTCTCGAAACGCTGACGCCGCTGTCGCTGGCGCGCGCGCTGATTGATGCTGGGCACGCTGACAAAGGAAGCGCGCAATGAGCTTCAACACTGAACTCGGCAAGCCGCATCTCACCGCCATCGGCTCCGGCAAAGGCGGTACGGGCAAGACGCTGATCGCCACCAGCCTTGCGCATGCACTCGCCCACGAGGGCGAGCGCGTGCTTCTGTGCGACGCCGATCTCGGGCTTTCCAACACCTCCGTTCATCTGGGCCTCGACGATTGCGGCGATCTTCCCGGTTTTCTTTCCGGCGATGCCGCGCTCGAAGAATCGGTTGCGCCGGTTCTCGGCGGCGCCGGAATTCGCGGCGGCTTCGATATCATTGCGGCACCTTCGGGCTGCGGCGCACTTGCCAATCTCGGCGAAGCCGGCGCACAGACTTTGCTCTCCAAACTCAAAGCCGCGAAAAATTACGACCGTGTGCTGCTCGATCTCGGCGCGGGCGTCGATGCGAGCGTCATGCGCTTTGCGGCTTCGTCCGACGATGTGCTGCTCGTACTCACGCCCGATCCCGCCGCGCTCACCGATGCCTATGCCTTCGTCAAAATCCTCAAGCGCATGACGGCCAACCGCGTGCCGCAACTCCTCGTCAACATGGCGGGAAGCGAGGCCGAAGCGCGGCGCACCGCCGACGCGCTTGCCGCCACCTGCGATTCCTTCCTCAAGACGCGGCCCGATTATCTCGGCGCCATTCCGCGCGACCCCAATGCGCTCGATGCCGTGCGCCGCCAGGCAGCCCTTCTTACCCTTTATCCACAGAGTCAGGCCGCCGCCGCCGTGACCGCCGCGGCCCGGCGGCTCCACGCGAGGCTGCGGCCTGGCATCGCACCGCTCAAGGCGGTGGGCGGGCGTTAACCAGCTACTGGCCGGTTTCTGTGCAGTTTGTGCGCTGCATCAAGGCATTACGCCCGGCATTGCGTCCCCGACAGTTAAATTTCACCGGTTGTCACGATTTCGTGTATCATTCGTGCACAAATAAGCGTCAGCGGTGCATTCGCTCCGCGGGCGCACGGGCAGGTACGTTTCAGGCACGTTCAAGGGGGTCATATGTCAGCGGTTATGGACGTTTGGCACAACATCACGGGGATTTTCACCGCAGCCGACTGGATCACGCTCGCTCTGATGGCGGTCGTGGCGATCGGTGCGGGCGTCATCATGCAAGAGTTCGGCGCCATCGTGACCACGACCATCGTGGCACTGGTCGTCTATGCGCTTGCGGTCTATGCGCGCGCGGTGCTGCTCGGCGGTCAGAACGCCGCACAGCTTGCCGACAAGAACTGGCACGGCTTTCTCGGCCTGCCGGTCGAGACCCTGATCGCCTACGCGATTCCATTCGCGGTGGTGATCGGCGTCGTGCACGCTGTACGCTCGGCGGTCTGGCGCTGACCTGATAAGCCCGTGGACGGACGCGCGCCGAACGGTTAGCGTGCGCCCATGGGCTTGATCGTCGTCGCTGCACTCGTCGTTGCGATTCTTCTCTGGGGCGTGTCTGTTTATAACGGGCTGGTGCGCCGCAAGAACATCGTGGCCGAAGCCTGGAGCGGCATCGAAACCCAGCTCAAGCGCCGCGCCGATTTGATCCCCAATCTGGTGGAGACCGTCAAAGGCTATGCCGCGCATGAGCGCGGCACCTTCGATGAGCTCGCCAAACTGCGCAGCCAGGGCCAGGCGCAGACCGACGTCGCCCAGCGCGCGCAAACCGAAGCGGCGATCACGGCTGCCATCGGCAAGGTCATGGCGGTGGCCGAGAATTATCCCGAGCTGAAAGCCAGCGCCAATTTCCAGTCGCTGCAGAACGATCTCGCCAATGTCGAGGATCAGATCCAGCTTGCGCGGCGCTATTACAACGGCGCAGTGCGCGACCTGAACGTAATGATCGAGCAATTTCCCTCCAATCTCGTGGCGAACAACACCGGCTTCAAGCCCGCGCCGTTCTTCCAGATCGAGAACGATTCCGACCGCGCCGTTCCCAAGGTTTCTTTCGCCTGATGCTGCGCGCCGCGATCCTTGCGGCGTTGCTGGCGTTCGCGGCACTTCCCGCCGCGGCACAGGATTCCACCGAACGCATCACAGATTATTCCAGCGACATCACGGTCGCGAAAAACGGCGGGCTCACCGTCACCGAAACCATCACCGTGATGGTGCAGGACGATCAGATCCGCCACGGCATCTTCCGCGATTTTCCCACGACCTATACGGACCGCTACGGACGGCGCATGCGCGTGGGCTTCACCGTCTTGCGCGTGACGCGCGACGGCTTCAACGAGCCCTACGATCTCGCCAATATCGAAGACGGTGAGCGCATCAAGATCGGCGACGCCAATGTTCTGCTTTCGCCCGGCCTTCACACCTATACGATCACTTACGCCACCGACCGGCAGATCGGCTTCTACGACAAGTTCGACGAGCTTTACTGGAACGTCACCGGCAATTTCTGGGCGTTTCCCATCGATCAGGCCGAAGCCATTGTGCATCTGCCGCCGGGCGCGCGCATTCTGCAAAGCGCCTATTACACGGGTGCCGCGGGATCGCGCGATCAGAACGCGGCATCGGAGAAACTCTCCGGCAACGTGATCCGCTTCCGCACGACTGAAGCCCTGCAGGCGAACGAAGGCCTCACCATCGCCGTCGGTTTCAACAAGGGCGCGGTGCTGCCGCCTTCCGCCGTCGAACTGCGCGCCGATTTCATCCGCGACAATGCCAGCATGATCGTGGCGCTGGCGGGCACGCTCATCCTGCTCGTCTATTTCGGCGTCACGTGGTGGAGCTTCGGGCGCGATCCCAAGCACGGCACGATCATTCCGCTGTTCGCGCCGCCCGATGGTTTCTCGCCCGCAGCTGTGCGCTATGTGCATCTCATGGCCTATGACCGCAAAGCCTACGCCGCCTCGCTGATCGACATGGCGGTGAAAGGCTATCTCACCATCGCCGAGAATGACGGCACCTACACGCTGACGCGCACCGGCAAGAGCGAAGAAGCTTGCGGCCTTTCCGATACCGAAAGCGCAATTGCCGCCAGAATATTCGAGGACGGCAACGCAATCGAAATGAAGCAGGTCAATCACACCAATATCGCCGCCTCGATCTCCGCGCTCAAGACCACGCTGCACAACGAATACGAGAAGAACTATTTCGTCACCAATCTGCACTGGCTCATCGGCGGGGTTGCGATCCTGATCCTCACCGCGCTCGGCTCGGCAATCCTGTCGTCGGGAAGTGCTGCCGCGGCGTCGGCCATGTTCCCACTTGGCATGTTCGCCGTCGCAGCCTCCCTGTTCGTGCATCGCGCATGGAATGCCTGGCAATCGGCGATTTACGGGCCGGGCTCGCGCATCCTCAACACATTCGGTGCGCTGTTCATGACGGCGTTTGCCATTCCTTTCATCGGCGTGATGATCGTGGTGTTCGCCGGTTTCGGCGGCGAGATTTCGCTGCCCGCGGCTGCCGCGCTGGTCGTGGGCGGCGTTGCCTGTTACGTGTTCTATCATCTCCTCAAGGCGCCGACGCTGGCGGGCGCAAAAATCCGCGACCAGATCGACGGTTTCCGCATCTTCCTCAACACGGCGGAAAAAGACCGGCTGGAAAAACTCAATCCACCGAATGTGACGCCCGCGGTGTTCGAGAAATTCCTGCCTTACGCCATCGCGCTCGATTGCGAGAACCAGTGGAGCAAGCGCTTCGAGGCGGAAGCCGCCGCCGCGGGTTCGGTTCCGAGCGCGGGCGCGGCTTATGGCGGCTACATGCCCATCTGGTATTCGGGCCGCTCGTTCGACAGCTTCGGCGCGGGCGGCTTTGCCTCCGCGCTCGGCGCATCGCTTGCGGCATCCGCCGCATCGGCCGCGACCGCGCCTGGTTCCGGCGCAGGCTCCGGCGGCGGCGGCTTTTCCGGCGGCGGTGGCGGCGGCGGTGGCGGCGGCGGCTGGTGAGTAACTAACTCGCTGGTTAGATACGCTTCAATTTTGCGGTCCGTTTCGGACAGATTCCTCCCGCGATTCATTTCCCGCCTTTTTCAAAAAGGCAAACGCGTTCTCCCGTTCCGGCCTTTCGGGGCCGGGCGCTGCCATACGCAATGGGAGGGATATAGGCGAGATGGGAATTCGAGCGTCACGGTTCAAGAGGGGGGTACTAGGTTACTTAGGCTCGAAAGCGACCACTCCCGTGGCACCGATTTTCAAAATGGACCACTCGATTCCTTTGGCGGTTCCCGTTCTTTCCGGACGAGATAGCTGCGTAATAATCTTGCAAAATTGAGGTCAATGCGCTAATGTGGGTACCCACATTAGCGCATTGACCATCGAAACTTCCCCAACATATTGAGAAATGCCATTATTTTTCAATATGTTACAGTGCTAGCAGAATTTATTAATGCTATTCGTTTATTTCGATTATGCGACGTTTCGGTTATTGCGTTTACCGACGAAGCAGCCCATATCATCTTCATGAATAAGTCAGAGGAGTCGGTTTGATGGGTGCCTTAAATGCACTGCTCGACAAGCCGAACACGGTTATGCCGAGCGAACAGGACACTAAGCTTGCGACTGAATCCAGCAGGATTCTGTCTGCAATTGAGGCAACGGAAGCGACAAACGAGTTCCGCGTGAGGCTGGACGGAGGTGAGGTGCTGCGCCTGCCTTCTGCCGTGAAAACATTGCTCATGCATCTTCTAACAGAAATGTCGCGGGGTAATGCCGTCACGATAATCCCGATTCATGCTGAACTGACAACGCAAGAAGCGGCAGATTTTCTCAACGTATCCCGACCGTATCTTATTGGCCTGCTTGAGAAAGGAGAGGTCAAATTTCACATGGTTGGAACGCATAGAAGAATTAAATTTGAGGATTTGGCATCTTATAAAGAAAAGAAAGACCGCAAGAGCGAGGAAGCCCTGCTTGAGCTCACTAATCAAGCCCAGGAATTAGATATGGGGTATTAATTGGCACGCTACGCAGTCATATACGATGCCTGCGTATTGTACCCTGCGCCGTTGCGAGATTTGCTAATCCAACTCGCAACGGCAAATCTTTTCCGCGCCCAATGGACCGAACAAATTCATGCGGAGTGGATAAGAAGTTTACTTGAAAAGGAGCCTCACAGAGACCCAAAGAAATTAGAACGCACAAAACTTCTAATGAATAATTCAGTCATGGATAGTTGCGTTACGGGTTACGAATATCTCACAAGAACGATTGAATTGCCTGACCCAGATGATCGTCACGTAGTTGCGGCCGCGCTTCATGCCAAGGCGGATGCAATAGTCACTTTTAATCTCAAAGATTTTCCAACAAATAGTCTCAAGCCCTTAAATCTCGAAGCGATCCACCCTGACGACTTCATCACTTATCAGCTCGATCTAAACGAGGCTGCGGTTATCGCGTCTGCTACGGCATGTTGTAGAAGACTTCAAAATCCACCGAAATCAGGCAAGGCATATCTGGATACCCTGCTTTCACAATCGCTTCCAAAAACTGTCGCGGCATTGCGCCCATATGAAAAAATCATATCAGCCGCGCCATCATAAAATTCAAACTCTTTTCCGCTCAGGCTTCGCGACCTAGACCCTTTCCTTCGTCGCGTCACCGCTTCTTCTTCCCGCCGCCGCCCACGCGATTGTCGATGGCGAGCGGGCCTGCGCCCATGCCGACGAGCAGCAGCAATCCGCCCGCGATCGCCATGTTGCGCGCGAAGAGATCGTATTCCGCGGCGCGGTCGATCACGTTCGCGATCTTCCAGAAATCGTGCATGATGAAGGTGGTGGCGATGGTGAAGGCGAACAGCACCATGGCCGCGTGGCGCACATGATAGCCGAGGAGCAGCGACAGCCCGCCCACCGTCATCGCCAAGAGCGCAAGGGCGAACAGCGGCGGCGCATCGGGGATATGCCTCAGCGACATGAGTTCGATGGTGCCGTCCCAATTGCTGGCGCGCGTATAGGCTTCGCTCAGGAAAAACCAGGCGATCACCCAGCGGCCGAGAAATGGCGAGATTGTTTCTGCTAACGACATGACACCGTCCCCGAAACGAAGCACCGGGGGGCGATTCTAGCGGAACTGTGCCGTAACGGGAATCCGAGGCCCTTAAGCCCTGCGCAGCGCGTGCTTTCGCAGGTGCCGCACCAGCGCCATTTCGTCGAGGCGGGACTGGCCGCGGCGGGTTTCGATTTCGGCGGCGCGCTTGGCCTGGCTTTCGACGGCGAGCTCGAGGCTTTTCAGATCCTGGAACGCGCCGGTGAGATCGCCTTGGGCCTGTTCGCGCTCGCGTTCGATTTCCTTCAGCGTGGCGCGGAGGTTTTCGCGGCGCACCTCGATGGAGCGCAGGAAGGAGGGAAACGCCAGCCTTCCGATATCGGAATCGTTGGCGCGCTGGCGCTCGCGCGCCACGCTTTCCTCCAGATCGGCAAGTTTGCGCTCCAGATCGGCCTTCATGCCGTCGAGCGTCGCCATGCGGCGCTTGAGATCGTCGACCCGAAAGCGCTTCAAGCGCATCAGCGTATCGCGGCGTTTCATGACGCTTTACCTCTCACCATCACCGCGCACCGAGGATCGCCTCGAGGCCGGCGTAACCTTCACCCAATGTCGTCTGCTCGTCTTTCTTCTGCGCGAGAAATGCTTCGAGCTGCGGATAGAGCTTGATCGCGGCATCGACCTCCGCATTCGTGCCGTGCTTGTAGGCGCCGAGGCGGACGAGCTCGGCCATGTCATCATAAAGCGCCAAGGGGGCGCGCGCACGCGCGACGATTTCCTGCTCCGCTTGCGTGTTGCATGCGGGCATGGCGCGCGACACGGATTTCAAGATGTTGATCGCGGGATAGCGCCCGCGTTCCGCGATGGCACGGTCGAGCACGATGTGCCCGTCCAGAATGCCGCGCACCGTATCGGAAATGGGCTCGTTGTGATCGTCGCCTTCGACCAGAACCGTGAACAATCCGGTGATGGAACCGCAGGTTCCCTCAGCGCCCGGCCCTGCGCGCTCCAGCAAACGCGGCAATTCGGCAAACACGGTTGGTGTATAGCCGCGCGTGGCCGGAGGCTCGCCGGCCGAAAGGCCGATCTCGCGCTGTGCCATTGCGAAACGGGTCACGCTGTCCATAAGCAGCAGCACATGCAAGCCTTGGTCCCGAAGTTGTTCCGCAACGGCCATCGCGACATAAGCCGCCTGACGGCGCACCAGCGCGGGTTCATCCGACGTGGCGGCGACCACCACGCTGCGGGCAAGACCTTCGGGGCCGAGATCGTCCTCGATGAATTCCTTCAACTCGCGGCCGCGCTCGCCGACGAGGCCGATGACGATGGCATCCGCATCGGTGTTGCGCGCGAGCATGGCGAGCAGCGTGGATTTGCCGACGCCGCTCCCGGAGAAAATGCCCATGCGCTGGCCCTTGCAGCATGTCGCAAACGCATTGAGCGCGCGGACGCCCAGATCGAGCTTGCCGCCGACACGGGCGCGCGAATGCGCCGGGATCGGCTGGGCCTTCAGCGAATAGGCGATATTGCCCTGTTCCAGCGCGCCTTTTCCGTCCACGGGTTGGGCGAACGCATTGATCGTGCGGCCGAGCCAGGCGCGGCTCGGATAGATATGCGCCGGGCGGTCGGAGAAATCGGCGCGGCTGCCGAGGCTCACGCCGTCCACGCTGCCGAGCGGCATCACCTGCGCCCGGCCTTCGCGGAAACCCACGACTTCGCACGGGATTTTCTGGCCCCGCGCACCGGAAATACTGACGCTTCCGCCCACGCTGACGGCGCCGGCGGCCCCCGTCACCTCGACCAGCAGCCCCTCGATCCGGGCCACCCGGCCGAACCGGCGCAGGGCGGAAACAGCCTCGATTTCCTTCAAAAGCGCACGCATAGAGGTCCTTTCAGGGCTTTTTCACCCCGTTTTCCAACTTTCATATTGAACGGAACACTTTAAGTGGCAGTAAACTTAACGAAGCGAATCAATGAGATATGTAGGCCTGACGCTCATTTTCCCTTAAGGCGTGTTCGCTTGGGGTGAAGGGTGGGCGAATCAGGAAAGTGGATATTAACCATTTCCACTTACCGTGACCCCATCTGTTAACCACGCCCGTTAGGATATGGGCGTCAAAGGGACTGGGAACATGCGCGTATTGCTGATCGAAGACGATAGCGCGATGGCGCGCAGCATCGAACTGATGCTCCGCTCGGAGGGCTTCAACGTCTATACGACGGATCTGGGCGAGGAAGGCATCGACCTCGGCAAGCTCTATGACTACGACATCATCGTGCTGGATTTGCAGTTGCCCGACATGAGCGGCTTCGAAGTGTTGAAGACGCTGAGGCTCGCGAAAGTGCAGACGCCGGTTCTTATTCTTTCCGGCAACGCCATCGTGGAAGCCAAGGTCAAGGCGCTCGGCTTCGGCGCCGACGACTATATGACCAAGCCGTTCCACAAAGACGAGCTGGTCGCACGCATTCAGGCCGTGGTGCGCCGCTCCAAGGGCCATTCGCAGTCGGTTATCACCACCGGCAAGCTGACCGTGAACCTCGACGCCAAGACGGTGGAAGTCGATGGCTCCCGCGTTCATCTGACCGGCAAGGAATATCAAATGTTGGAGCTGCTCTCGCTCCGCAAAGGCACCACGCTCACCAAGGAGATGTTCCTCAATCATCTCTATGGCGGCATGGACGAGCCGGAACTCAAGATCATCGACGTGTTCATCTGCAAGCTGCGCAAGAAACTGGCGGCGGCGACGAACGGCGACAATTACATCGAGACCGTCTGGGGCCGCGGCTATGTGCTGCGCGATCCGAGCGAAGAAATGGCGGCTTAAAGAACGTCATCCTGAGGAGCCGCGAAGCGGCGTCCCGAAGGATCGTTACGCGTGAATGAAAAGGGCGCCCGCGAGGCGCCCTTTTTGTTTCCTCAATCCAGCCGCACCGGCCCGGACATTTCCATCGTGCAATCGAGGATCTTGGGATCGAAGACCGAGCCGATCAGCAATTGGTCGCCCATCACCGCGCCCACGCTGGAGGCGCCGATTTCCTTGCCCGTGCTGGTGAAGATGGGAACCGAGCTATGCGGGATGCCATCGAACACCGCCACGCGGAAAACCTCCGACGGCGAGGGCTTGGTGGGGTCCTTCATGTAATTGAGGAACGCGAACAGCTTGGGATGCGCCGCGATCCAGAGATTGCCCGCATCGTCCACGTCGATATTGTCGAGGCCCGCGGGAATATCGAAGGAATCCACCTTGTTGAGCGCGCCGGTGATGGGATCGCGCAGATAGGTCTTCACGTCGCGCCCGATGGTTTCGGCGATATAGAGATGCGACAGGTCGGGCGACACGTTGATGCCGTTGGCGAAGCGCAGGCCCGTGGCGGCGACCGAGAAATTCGCCCCATCGTAATAAACCGCATAGGCGCGCGGCAGCATCAGGTAATTTTCGAGCGTCGAGCCCAGCTCCGTGCGGCTGCCGTGATCGTTGGTGGCGTAGAAGCGGTCCTTGCCGACGGCCACCACATCGTTGGGGCTGAACAGCAGATCGCTCGACACCGTCTTCACATGGCGCAGCATCAGCTTGGACGTGCCGTCGGGCATGAAGACCTGCACGACATTGAAGATCACGATCTCGGCGGGGCCCTTGAGCGGATGGTTCACCGCCATCAGGGTCAGCGTGCCGTCGCGGTCGCGCAGGATGGAGATGCCGTGGGGATGGAAATCGGCCGGCGCGCCGTCGAGCTTGGTCAGGCCCTGCTCGGGATAGCCCGCCTTCATCACATAGATGCCATCCTGCGTGGAGGATTTGCCGTCAAAGATCAGGCGGCGGTCGGTGGCCGAGATAAAAGCAAGGCCGCTGTCGTGATCGATGGCGATATCCTCGGCGCCGATGACGCCCTTGACCGTCTTGCAGACGCCGCCGAAACCGGGCGTCACGTCCGAGAACACGCCCGCCACGCTCAGGATGCGGAAGCCGAGCGCCAGCGCGCCCACCACCACGACGCCCCCAACAATGGCGGCGATCCGTCCCCTCCAACGCATCAGGCTCCTCCCCTTGGGCAGTTCCTTCATGTTCATTGTCACTACCCCGCCAACGCCATACCGCCGGCAAATTGAAGATTTGCGAGCCGCGCATAAAGCCCGCCGCGTGCGACAAGTTCGCTATGGCTGCCCTCGCCCACCACACGGCCTTGATCCATCACGACAATCCGCTTTAGCCGCTGGATTGTCGCAAGCCGGTGGGCGATCACGATGGTGGTGCGCCCGGCCATCAGATTGGCAAGGCCCGTCTGGACGAGGCGCTCGTTTTCGGCGTCGAGCGCGCTTGTGGCTTCATCGAGCAGGAGCAGCGGCGCATCGCGCAGCATGGCGCGCGCAATGGCGATGCGCTGGCGCTGGCCGCCCGACAGCGTGATGCCGCGCTCGCCCAGTTGCGTTCCGAAACGCTCGGGCAGGCGCTCGATGAATTCGGAGGCCGCGGCCGCATCGGCGGCTTTGCGGACATCGTCGTCGCCGGCTTCCGGGCGGCCATAGCGGATGTTGTCGGCGATGGAACCGGAGAAGATCACGCTGTCCTGCGCCACCACCGCGATGTGCTTGCGCAGTTCCGCGGGATCGAGATCGGCGATGTCCACGCCGTCGAAGGCGATGCTTCCCGATTGCGGCGCGAAGAAACGCAGCAGCAGTTGGAACACGGTCGATTTGCCGGCGCCGCTCGGACCGACGAGTGCGACGGCTTCGCCCGGCCTCACATCGAGCGTGAACTGATTGAGCGCGGCATGATCGGGGCGCGTGGGATAGCGGAAGGTGACGTTTTTGAAACTGACCGCGCCTTGCGCCTTCGCCGGAAGATGCGCAGGCCTGGCAGGCGCTTCGACCGCGGGCTCGGTGTCGAGAATTTCCATCAGCCGTTCGGAAGCGCCCGCCGCGCGCTGCAAATCGCCCCAGGTCTCCGAGAGCGCGCCGAAACCATTGGCGACGAACACCGCGTAGAAAATGAACTGCACCAGCTCGCCGCTTGTCATGGCGTGGGACGCCACATCGCTCGCGCCGACCCACAGAATGCCGACCACGCAGCCAAAAGCCGCGAAAATCACGATGGCCGTCATGCCTGCGCGCGCAAACGTGCGGCGCACCGCGACGGAGAATGCCGCTTCCACCGAACGCCCGAATTCGCGCCGGTCGATATTTTCGTGGGTAAAGGCCTGTACCGTCTGAACCGCATTGAGCGTCTCGCCGGCGCGCGCGGAGGTATCGGCGACCGTGTCCTGGCTCTTGCGGCTGAGCGTGCGTACCCAGCGCCCGAACAGGATCAGCGGCAGAACCACGAACGGCACGACCGCCAGCACGAGCGCGGAGAGTTTCAGGCTCGTCACCACCACCATGATGAGCGCGCCGATAAGCATCACCAGATTGCGCAGCGCAATCGAGGCCGAGGAGCCGACCACCGTCTGGATGAGCGTGGTGTCCGCGGTCAGCCGCGACAGAACTTCGCCCGTGCGCGTGACTTCGAAGAAGGCGGGCGTCAGCGTCAGCACATGGCCGAACACCGCCTTGCGGATGTCGGCGATCACGCGTTCGCCGAGCCAGGTGACGTAGTAATAGCGCACGCCCGTGGCGAGCCCCAGGATCGCGGCAACCCCGATCAGCGCCAGGAAATATTGCCCGATGATCTGTGGATGGCCGGCCACGAAACCGAAATCGATCATGCGCCGGGCCGCGAGCGGAACCGACAACGACGCGGCCGACGAACAGACAAGTGCGAAGCCCGCGCCCGCGATGTACCAGCGATAGGGCGCGAGAAACGGCATCAGGCGGCGGAGCGGCCTCACCGACCGGCTCTTCACCCGGCCTGCCGCCACCCTCTGGATTTCGTTTGCGAATTCCTCGCCGGTCTGCGCCACGGTTTTCCGCCTGCTCACCGCCCCGACCTATAGCCCAGAGGCCCATTCCTGGGACCGGGGCCTATCGCCGCTGGCCTTCTTGCGCAGCCTCGCCCGAGCGCCTATAAGGCCCGGCTTCGACAGCGAAAAAGGCCGTTTAGCCATGAAAAAGGGCATCCATCCCAACTATCACTTCGTCAACGTGGTGTTGAACGACGGCTCGACCTATCGCACGCGCACGACCTGGGGCGAGGAAGGCCAGAAGCTGACGCTCGACATCGACCCCACCACGCATCCGGCCTGGACCGGCGGCCAGCAGCAGCTTGTCGACCGCGGCGGACGGCTCACGCGCTTCAACAAGCGTTTCAAGGAATATGTGAAGAGCTGAAGGGCTCTCAGTTCTCGCTGCCAAACGCTTCCTGCAGCCGGTCGAGATGGGCCTGCACGGCGGGGCCCTTGAGCGCCTTGCCCTTGCCGAACAGCACGTCGTCCAGCCGCGCGATGCGGCGGTAGAGATTGTCGGACCGCGCCAGCAGATCCTGCAGCGTCTTGGGCAGGATTTCGGTGTCGCGCCCGCGCCCGCCGAAGCAGATTTCTTTCGAGCCGAGGCGGTAGCGGTCGGACGCCGCCTGCTCGGCTTCCATGTCGCCTTCATGGACGGCGCGCTGCACCAGAAGCCAGCTTGCCGCCTGCATCAGCCGCGTGGTGACGCGCATGCTTTCGCCCGCATAGAGCAGCGCCGCCTTGCGGGGAAGATCGCGGGATTCCGCCCGGCCGCGGCCATCCAGGTAACGCGCGGTTTCCTCCACCAAGGACATGCCTTCGTCGAAAGTGCGTTCGAACAGCGCGGAACCGGTGAATTTCTGAAGCGTGAGATCGTACAAGCTGTCGTCCTCTGCATCCGCAAACTGCATCGATGCCCCCTCGCCCCTCACGCGGAGCGAAGGCTAGCAATTTGCGCGGGCAAAACAAGTCACAGATTAGAGCCATTTTTCGTAAACCAATCCGCACTCGCCCCGGAATGATGCGAATTGCGCGGGCGTAAATTCGTCTCGGTTGCAGCCGGCGCAGCAAACCGCATAACGGCGCTTGCACAATTAACTTCGATAAGAGCGGCTCTGCGCGCAATTGATTTGGGCCGCGTCGCGCGCACGCGGTTAATATGCACAAGCAGATGCGCAATCGGCGAATGTCAAAAGTTTACAGTGGCGCGCGGCCTTAAGTTTTTTTGAAGAATGAATCCGCAGCCGATTTCGTCGCTCTTCGCGCGGCGATGGCTTCGCGGCAGCGCGCGATTTCGCCTTCCATCGCTTCGATGCGGGCGGCGAGCTCGAATTCGGAGAGCGCGCTCAGGTCCTGTCCCAGCACGAATTCGGGCGCCTTCTTGCGGGGGAGCAATTCTTCGGGATCGATAGCCATGACATCGGCCTCCGCTTTGTCCTAGTGTTTTCCAGGCAGCCCTTCCGTTCAAGCATCCATGAAAGCCATTGCCGTCGAAGCCGGGCCGAAACTGGTCCTCGCCGAACTCGAAAAGCCCGTGGCGCGCGCGGGCGAAGTGCTCGTGCATGTGGCGGCGGCGGGCGTCAACCGCGCCGATCTGGCGCAAGCGGCAGGGCTCTACCCGCCCCCGCCCGGCGCGCCGGCCACGCTGGGGCTGGAGGTTTCCGGCACGATCGAGGCGGTGGGCGAAGGCGTTATGGGCTGGCGCGTGGGCCAGGACGTCTGCGCGCTGCTCGCAGGCGGCGGTTATGCCGAATATTGCGCCGTGGCGCAGGAATGTCTGTTGCCCGTGCCCAAAGGCGTGAGCCTGATCGAAGCCGCAGCGCTTCCCGAAGCGCATTTCACCGTGTGGACGAATATCATGGATGCCGCGCGCTTGAAGCCCGGCGAGACCGTGCTGATCCATGGTGGCACAAGCGGCATCGGCACCGCTGCGATCCAGATGCTGAGCGCGCGCGGCCACAAGGTTTTCACCACCGCAGGCAGCGCCGAGAAATGTGCGGCTTGCGTCGCGCTGGGTGCTGCGCGTGCGATCAATTACCGCGAAGAAGATTTCGTCGATGTCATCAAGAAAGAAACCGGCGGGCGCGGCGTGGATGTGATCCTCGACATAGTGGGCGGCGATTACATCCAGAAGAACATGAGTGCCGCCGCATTGTGGGGCCGCATCGTCAACATCGCCTATCAGAGCGGGATGAGCGCGAATGTGAACTTCGCGCCGATGCTGATGAAGCGATTGTCGCTTCTCGCCACCACGCTTCGCGCGCGCTCCAACGCTGAAAAAGCCGCGATCCGCGATGCGCTGCTGCGCGAGGTTTGGCCGCTGATCGATGCCGGAAAAATCAAGCCGGTGATCGACCGCATCTATCCGCTGGCCGAGGCGCAGAAAGCGCATGCGCGGATGGCCGGAAGCGGGCATATCGGGAAGATTTTGTTGACTGCGTGATGGTCTCGCAATCCGGCCCGAAATCTGTTAGATTCTTGGTATGAAAAATACGGCGCAGAAGAACCCGGACGAAACAAACGAAGCGGCGGAATTCGAAGCCGCCGTGCGCGAGGGCTTGGCCGAGGCTGATGCGGGCAAGGGAATTCCTTACGCGAAAGTCCGGCGCTGGCTGCTTTCCTGGGGCAGCGACAAGGAATTGCCGCCGCCCAAATGATCGTCACGATTATGCCGCACGCTCGCAACGACCTCGCGCGCATTCGCAGTTTCATCAGTCAAGACAGTCCTCAAGCGGCTTCGCGCCTTGCGGTCGAGCTTGTCGCTGCGTGCGACAGGCTCGAGATGTTTCCCGAAAGAGGCCGTCCCGGCAGCATTGCTGGCACGCGCGAACTTACCACCGTGTGGCCCTACGTGATCGTTTATCGCGTGCGGAAGGAGAACGTTGAAATCCTGCGTATCTGGCATGGCAAGCAAAACAGGCCTTAAGCACCGATTTCCCCCTTCCCTCCGCGCCCCATCCCCGCTAAAACACCCGCCTTCCTCGAAAATCCTAACCTCGAGCGAAGGGACGGGGCCGAACCCCCCGCCCGGGAAAGGGAAAAGCCATGGCCAATGAAAAGCCTCTGATGCCGAAAGCGACCGCCGTCTGGCTGGTCGACAACACCTCGCTCACCTTCGAGCAGATCGCCGATTTCTGCGGGCTTCACCCGCTCGAAGTGAAGGGCATCGCCGACGAGGACGTGGCCAAGGGCATCAAGGGCCAGGACCCGGTAGCATCCGGCCAGCTCACGCGCGAGCAGATCGAGCAGGCCGAGAAGAACCCGAAGATCCGCCTCAAAATGGCGCCGCCCAAGCACAAGATGCCGTCGGTCAAGCAGAAGAAGGCGCCGCGCTACACGCCCGTCTCCAAGCGGCAGGACAAGCCCGATGCCGTCTATTGGATTCTGCGCAACCATCCCGAATTCACCGATGCCGATATCGTGAAGTTGGTCGGCACGACCAAGGCCACCATCCAGAAAATCCGCGAGCGTTCGCACTGGAACGCGGCGAACATCAAGGCCGTCGATCCGGTGACGCTGGGGCTTTGCTCGCAGCTCGAACTCGATCTGGCCGTGCAGCGCGCCGCCGACAAGCGCGCGCGCGCCATGAAGCGGGCGGGCGCGGGCGAAGTGCTCAAGCCTATCGAGGAAACGACGGCCAATCCGGACGAAGGCGCGCCCGCTTCGGACGATTACAAGCTTTCCTCCGAACTTGAGCAGGATTGAACGTTCAGGCCGCTTCCGGTCCGCGCGGATCGAGTTCGAGCGCGCCGGGCGAGGCCTGCGCGGGCAAAGGCGCGTAAGGCTCGCGGGTTTCCTCGGGCGGAGCCTCTTTGATCCGTAAACGGACGATTGCGAACAGCGCGAGCGCGGTGTGCGTGGCGGCCGTCACGACGAAGAGCGCCGCACTTCCCGCACGCGCCATCACGAACGCGGCGAAGGTCGGCCCGATCACCGAGGCCAGCGCATTCAACAGCAGCAGCGTGGCCGACGCCTCCACGAAATCGGCGCGCGGCAGCCGGTCATTGGCGTGCGCCACCGAAAGCCCGTAAAGCGGCAGCGCGGTCACGCCCATCACCGCCGCCAATGCCAGCGCCATCTCGCGATCGATTCCGCCGAAGCGGGCGAGCGCCAATCCCGCCAGCGCCGCCGACACCGCAACGCCCACGATGATCCAGCGCCGGTCCAGATGGTCCGAAAGCCGGCCGATCGGCAATTGCATCAACGCGCCGCCGAAGGTGAAGCAGATCATAAAGAGCGCCAGATATTCGCGGTGCAGCCCGTGGCCCGAGGCGTAGATCGGCGCCAGCGTCCAGATCGCACCGTTGGCGAAACCGACCGTAAGGCACCCGGCAACGCCCACCGGCGCGATGCGGAAGATGCGCAAGGGACGCAATCGCATTATCTGCGGCGGCACGGGCTGGGGCAGGCGCGTGAGGCTGACCGGGATCAGGCACAGCGCATAAAAGATCGCCGACAGATTGAAGAGCGCGAAATCTTCCGCGCGCCCGGTCATGAAGAGCGCCTGGCCGATCATCAGCCCGCCGAAATTGACGGTGAGATAGGAGGAAAAGATGCGTCCGCGCGTTTCGTTCGTGGCGCGGTCGTTCAGCCAGCTTTCGATCACCATATAGAGATTGGCCGCGCAAAACCCGAACAGCCCGCGCGCCAGAATCCACACGATCTGTTCGACCGCCAGCGTCTGGAGCAGCGCGGATGCCGCGCCAAGTCCCGCCGCGACCGCGAATGTGCGTACATGGCCGATGCGGCGCAAGAGCCGCGGGCCCGCATAACAGCCGGTCACGAAGCCCGCAAAATAGGCCGAGCCGATGACGCCGATCACGAGATCGGAAAATCCCGCCATGTGTCCGCGCACGGGCGTGAGCGTTCCCAGAAGGCCGTTGCCCATCAGGAAGATCAGCGTCGAGAATAGAATCGCCGCGATCGCGGTGATCTGCTGTCTCATTCCGGAATATCCGCGCGACACGCGAAGGGCTAGCGCGCGAATGCGCGCGAGTCAAAGCATCAAATCAATGAAATGACGCCGGTTTTACGGACACGTCATTTGTGGGTGACAAACCGGATCGCGGTCCTTATGATCCGAACCGCAAACAAAACCTCAGAGGACGATTCGCGGGGAAACCCGCGGGCGCAAAGATTTTGCGCGCGCGAGCGCAAAAATTTCAAGGAGCAAGACCATGACGATGATAAGCAAGATCACTTACGATTCCGCCAATTCCGGCAAGGCGAATTTCGAGGAAACCTATAACCGTCTGGATCCGCGTTCCTATTTCCACAGGCTCGGCGCCCTTGACTACGCGATCCCCGAACGCGCCGCCCCCATCTTCCTGCGCGCATTCGATGCCTTTGCCACGATGCGCCAGCGCGAGGCGCTCACTGTTCTCGATATCGGGTGTTCCTACGGCATCAATGCGGCGGTGCTGAAATACGGCCGCAAGATGAGCGAGCTGCGCGCCCATTACGAAGCCTTTGACGAGAGCGAGGCGGGGCCGCATGACGTGCTTTCCGCAGACCGCGAAGTGTTTGCGAGCGAGCGCGCCAGGCGCGATCTTTCCATCATCGGCATCGACCGCGCGCAATTCGCGGCGTCTTACGCGTTCTGGGCGGGGCTCTTGGACGACGCGATTCCGGAAAACCTCGAAGAGAGCGATCCTTCGCCTCATGCCGCACGCGCGATGGCGGCTTGCGATGTGGTGATTTCCACCGGCGTTGTGGGTTACGTCACCGAGCGCACCTTCGAGCGCATCGTCGATTGCCAGCCGAAGGACGAGCTTCCGTGGATCGCATCGTTCGTGCTGCGCATGTTCGATTATGCGCCGGTTGCGAAGATGCTGGATTCGCGCGGCTACGTGACCGAGAAGCTTCAGGGCCGCACCTTCCGCCAGCGCCGCTTTCTGGGCGAGGCCGAACAAGCCCATGTCGAGAAAATTCTTCACGCGCGCGGTCTCGACACCGAGGGGCTGGAAGCCAATGGGCATTATCTGGCGGAATTCTTTCTCTCGCGGCCGAAAGCGGATGCGGCACGGATGCCGATGGGCGAATTCCTTCAGGCCAGATAGCGCACCAGCACCACGCCCAAAATCACCAGCACCAGCACGGCGATCATGATGAGTTCCATGTATCGTTCGAGGAAGATGCGCGCCTGCTCGCCGAAGAAATAGACGAGGAACCCTTCCAGCACGATGAAGCGCAGGCCCCGCGTGATCGCCGAATAGAGCATGAAGGAGGCGAACGGCACACTCGCCAATCCCGATGTGATCGTCACGAGCTTGTAGGGGATCGGCGTCAATCCCTGCACGATGATGAGATAGGCGTGCTCGGTATATTTCAGCCGCAGCGCATCGACTTCCTCCATCGGAACGTGGAAGAAATGGATCAGCCAGATGCCCGCCGTGTGCCAGAAGAAGGCGCCGATGGCATAGCCCAGCATGCCGCCCGTCACCGACCACAATGTGCACCACGCCGACAGCGCAAAGGCGCGCTTGCGGTCGGCCAGCATCATCGGCATCAGCATGATGTCGGGCGGCACCGGAAAGAAGGAGGCTTCCGCAAAGGCAAAGCACGCCAGCGCCGCCCAGGCATGGCGGCCTTTCGCGTTCTCCATCATCCAGGCATAAATCTTACGCAGCGGCCCGTTTTTCGGTGCCCGCCCGACCTGTTCCAGCATTGGCGCTCCCTTTGTGACGCTTACGTAGCAATGCGGGCGCGGCGCGTCCATGGCGAAAGCTTGCCGCTCGCGAAGTGTTTGATTAGCTTTCCGCCTCCTTCTTTATCCTTAAGACGCGAAAACCCATGGCCCCCCGCAAAAAAGCCAAAGCGAAGAAAATCGCCAAAAAGCCCAAAAAGCCTGCGCGAAAAGCCGCCGCCAAACCGGCCAAAAAACAGCCTGCGCCAGCGCCCAGGCCGCGAAAATCGCTGGCAAGGCGAAACGCCGCAGCGGCCCTGCGCCCTGCGCCGCATTTGAAACCCGCGCTCGGGCGAAATCCCTATGACACCGATCTGCCGCGCAACGCCGCCAATTATCAGCCGCTGACGCCGCTGACGTTTCTGGAGCGCGCGGCTGCCGTGTTCCCGAACCGCAAGGCCATCGTGCACGGCAAAAGCACATATACGTATGCCCAATTCTACGAGCGGGCGAAGAAGCTGGCCTCGGCGCTTTCGCGGCGCGGGATCAAGCGCGGCGACACCGTTGCCGTGATGCTCGCCAATACGCCGCCGATGCTGGAAGCCCATTATGGCGTGCCGATGACGGGCGGCGTGCTCAATACGCTGAACACGCGGCTCGACGCGGCGGCGCTGGCGTTCATTCTCGATCACGGCGAAGCGAAGGTGCTGATTACCGACCGCGAATTCGCAGCCGTGATTAAAGAGACTTTGAAGCTCGCGAAGGTGAAGCCCTTCGTGATCGATTACGACGATCCCGAATTTCCGCAAGAAGGCGAGAAACTCGGTTCGATCGAATATGAGGATTTCGTCGCACCCGGCGATGCCGATTACGCCTGGAAATATCCCGACGACGAATGGGACGCGATCTCCCTGAATTATACGAGCGGCACGACAGGCAACCCCAAGGGCGTGGTGTTCCATCACCGCGGGGCGGCGCTGATGGGCTATGGCAACATCCTCGCCGCCAACATGCCACGCCATCCGGTGTATCTGTGGACGCTGCCGATGTTTCATTGCAACGGCTGGTGCTTTCCGTGGTCGTTGTCCGTCGTTGCGGGCACGCATATCTGTCTGCGCTGGGTGCGGGCCAAGCCGATTTTCGACGCGATTGCTGATCACAAAGTCACCCATCTCTGCGGCGCGCCTATCGTCATGTCCACGCTCATCAATGCGAAGGACGAAGAGCGCCGCGAACTGCCCCATCGCGTGGAATTCATTACCGCCGCCGCACCGCCGCCCGAAGCCGTGCTGGCGGGCATGGCGGATGCGGGCTTCAACGTCACCCATGTTTACGGCCTGACCGAAACCTACGGTCCCGCCGTTGTGAACGAGTGGAAATCGGATTGGGACAATCTCGACAAATCCGCCCGCGCCGCAAAGAAAGCGCGCCAGGGCGTGCGCTATCACGCGCTCGATGCGCTCTCCGTAATGGATCCCGAAACCATGGAGCCAACGCCCGCCGACGGCGAAACGCTGGGCGAAGTGATGTTCCGCGGCAATATCGTGATGAAGGGGTATCTGAAAAATCCCAAGGCGACGAAGGAAGCCTTCGCCGGCGGCTGGTTTCATTCTGGCGATCTGGGCGTGATGCACCCGGATGGATATGTGCAACTGAAAGACCGCTCCAAGGACATCATCATTTCCGGCGGCGAGAATATTTCGTCCATCGAAGTGGAAGATACGCTGCTCAAGCATCCCGCCGTGATGTTTGCGGCCGTGGTGGCGAAACCGGACGAGAAATGGGGCGAGACGCCTTGCGCCTTCATCGAGCGCAAATCGGGATATGAGCATGTGCCGGCGGAAGACCTGATCGCGTATTGCCGCGAACATCTCGCGCGCTACAAATGCCCGCGCTATGTCGTGTTCGTGGAACTGCCGAAAACCTCCACCGGCAAGGTCCAGAAATTCAAGCTGCGCGAAATGGCGAAGGCGGTGCCGTGAGCCAAGCGCGCGCCAGCCGATACGCACTCGCCTTCATCTTCATCACCATGTTCGTCGACACGGTGGGGCTTGGCGTCATCATTCCGGTGGCGCCGAGGATCATCGCGCAACTGACGGGCCACGGCATGAGCGTGGCGGCGCGCTATGGCGGCTGGCTGATGTTCGCCTATGCGATGATGCAATTCCTGTTCGCGCCGCTGGTGGGAAATTTGAGCGACCGTTTCGGGCGCAGGCCCGTGCTGATTGCAGCCCTTTGCGCGCTCGGCATCGACTATCTCATCACCGGACTTGCGCCGACCATCTTCTGGCTCTTCATCGGGCGCACGCTTTCGGGCATGGCGGGCGCGGCCTATACGAGCGCGAACGCCTATATCGCCGATGTCAGCCCGCCGGAAAAGCGCGCGGCGAATTTCGGGCTGGTGGGTGCTGCGTTCGGATTGGGATTTATCGTAGGCCCTGCGCTCGGCGGATTGCTGGGCGCCTTCGGCCCGCGCGCGCCCTTCTTCGTTTCGGCGGGGCTTGCCCTTGCCAATGCGCTGTTCGGCCTGTTCGTGCTGAAGGAATCGCTCGACCCCGCGCATCGCCGCAAATTCGAGTTGTGGCGGGCCAATCCGGCGGGCGCGCTCAAATCGCTCAGGCGGTTTCCCGCACTTGCCGGATTGTTCGCGGTCGTGGTGCTGATGCGCCTTGCGCATGACGCCAACCCGGCCGTCTTCACCTATTACACCATGCTCAAATTCCGCTGGTCGATGCAGATGGTGGGCTGGTCGCTGATGGCGGTGGGCGTGCTCATCATGCTGGTCTACGGATTTCTCACGCGCATCGCGATCCCGCGCATCGGCGAGACGCGCGCGGTGATCTTCGGGCTTCTGTTCGGCGCGACCGGATTTGCAGGCTATGCGTTCTCCACGCAAGGCTGGATGATGTTCGCGTGGATGGTTCCGTTTTCGCTGATGGGGCTGGCGCAGCCTGCGCTCACCGCGATCATGTCGAAAACCGTGCCGCCCAACGAACAGGGCGAATTGCAGGGCGCGCTTGCGAGCATGGGCAGCCTGACATCGATTGCCGCGCCGCCGCTGCTGACAAATCTGTTCGGCTATTTCACGAGCGCGTCCGCGCCCGTCTATTTTCCGGGCTCGGCGTTTTTTGCCGCGAGCCTGTTCCTCGCCGCGGCTGCGCTCATCTTCATGCGCGTGCGGCCTCACCCGGCCTTGAGCCCGGCGGAATGACGCGTGGTGCGGGATCGGTTAGTGCGTTCGCAAACGCTCGAGTTGGTCCTTGATGCGGAGTTTTTGTTTTTTGAGGGCGGCGACCCGGTGTTCGTCCCAATCGGGATGGGTCATTTCGTTTTCGATGAGTTGTTGCAGTTTCTGATGTTTTTCGGAGAGCTCCTGGATATGCCCTTGCAGAGCCATCGTGCACCTCGCAGCTTGGAACGGCTCAAATTAGACCACCAATGGGCCTCGCTGTCACGGCCCTCTTCCGCCTATCCCTTATGCAATGTAAACCAATGACATGACGGCAAAAGCGGCAGCGGGAACGAATATTGCGCGGCTGGTTGTGGGAATCAGCGGCGCGTCGGGCGTGGCTTATGGAATCAAGCTGCTCGAAGCGATTGCCGAACTGGGCCTCGAATCGCATCTCGTCATGAGCAAGGCCGGCGAGATGACCATCGGCTACGAGACGAAACTGAAGCCGAAGGAAGTGGCCGCAAAAGCCGCGCATGTCTATTCCATCAACGATATCGCAGCGCCCATCGCTTCGGGCTCATTCAAGACCAAGGGCATGATCGTGGCACCCTGCTCGGTGCGCACCATGTCCGAAATCGCGACAGGCGTAACGACGAGCCTTCTCACGCGCGCCGCGGACGTAACGCTCAAGGAGCGCAGGCCGCTGATTCTACTGGTGCGCGAGACGCCGCTGCATCTGGGCCATTTGCGCAGCCTCGTGCAATTGGCCGAAATGGGCGCAATCATCTTGCCGCCGGTTCCCGCCTTCTATGCGGAACCCCACACGATTTCCGACATCATCGATCAAATGACGGGCCGCATGCTCGATCTTCTGGGGTATGATTGGCCCCAGGTGCGGCGCTGGGGCGAAGACCTCACACGCGGCCGCCGGCGTGCGAAGAGACGATGACCGAGTCCGAAGAGCAGGCGCTGCGCTCAAGGCTCGCCGAGCTGGCGCAGGAGCATCGCGATCTCGATGCCGCGATCGCCGCCCTGATCGCGTCCGGCGCGCACGACCAGATCCAGCTTTCGCGGCTGAAAAAACGCAAGCTGCAATTGAAGGATCAGATCGCGAAGATCGAGGATGAATTATTGCCGGATATTATTGCCTAGCGCGCGGCGCGCTTGTTCGCATACATCGCTTCGTCGGCACGCGCCATGGCGCTGTCCGCGCTTTCGCTGGGCGTTAGCTCGAAGGCGCCGTAGGAAAAGCCGACCGCGATCGTCCGTCCGTTCCACAGCGCGGGGCTTGCGGCCAGAACATTGGCGAGATTTTCGGCCTTGCGGTTCGCCAGATCCGCGCAGGTATGCGAAAGGATGACGCCGAATTCGTCGCCGCCCAGCCGCGCCACCACGTCGGTATCGCGCACATGGCAGAGCAGCGTATCGGCGAAATGGGCGAGCACCGCATCGCCGCCGGCATGGGTGTAGGTGTCGTTGACGTTCTTGAAATCGTCGAGATCGAAATAGATCAGGCTCGCGGGCGTTCCGTAGCGCGTGGAAAATCCGATGTGGCGCGACAGCTCGCGCACGAAGGCGCGGCGGTTCAGAAGCGGCAAGAGATGATCCTGATCGGCCGTGCGCTCGACTTCTTCCAGGCGCGCGCGCGTGTTGTGCAATTCGCGGCGCAACGAATCCATCTCGCCCATGAGTTTCAAAATCGCATCGCGCACGCGCGGCGTGAATTCATGTTCGGGAATGCCCAGAACATTGCCCATGGTTGCAGAAGGCCGCGGCGCAGCCGCAACGGCATGGGCTTGCGCAAAGCCGCCGGGCCCTGCCGTTCTGCCTGTACGCTCGACCGTCATGGCCGCTCCGTCCCGATTCTACACATCGGACAAATTAGGACGGCCAATTTAACAATCCGTTTATTTCTATGATCAATTGGTTAATTGGATGAAATCGGCGCTTTTCTTGCGATTTCCGGCCCCTATAATGCGCCGCTTCGCGCTTGCCCACCACACCAGGCAGAAGCATGACCGCTCCACAACCTCTCGTTGGCATCATCATGGGAAGCCAGTCGGACTGGCCGACGCTGAAAGCCGCGGCCGATATACTGGAGGCGCTGGGCGTGCCGCATGAGGCCAAGATCGTGTCGGCCCACCGAACGCCCGACCGGCTCTATTCCTACGCGAAAGCGGCGGCGGGACGGGGGCTCAAGGCCATCATCGCGGGTGCGGGCGGGGCGGCGCATCTGCCGGGCATGACGGCCTCGATGACCGCGCTGCCCGTGCTGGGCGTGCCTATCGAGACCAAGGCGCTGAAGGGGATGGATTCGCTTCTGTCCATCGTGCAGATGCCGGGCGGCGTGCCCGTGGCGACCTTCGCCATCGGCGAATCGGGGGCCAAAAATGCAGCGCTGCATGCTGCCGCGATCCTGGCGCTGGAAGACCCCAAGCTCGCCAAGCGGCTGGCGAAATGGCGCAAAGAGCTCACCGATTCCGTCGCCGAGACGCCCAAAGTTTCAAAGTCATGACCGATTCCAAACGGCTTTCCGCCCCCGTCGCTCCGGGGGGCACGATCGGAATCCTTGGCGGCGGGCAATTGGGCCGGATGCTGGCGCTTGCCGCGGCAAGGCTGGGATTGAAGTCGCACATCTATTCGCCCGAAGCCGACGCGCCCGCCTTTCAGGTGTGCGCGGCGCGCACGATTGCGGCCTATGACGACGAGGCGGCATTGGCGCAGTTTGCCGCGGCCTGCGATGCGATCACATACGAATTCGAGAATGTTCCGGCATCGGCGGTGGCCGTCCTTTCGCGATTGAAGCCGGCGAACCCCAATGCGCGCACGCTTCAGATCATGCAGGACCGCTTGCAGGAAAAGAATTTCGTGCGCGATCTGGGATTGCGCACGGCGGAATTCATCGGCGTGAAGAACGAGGCCGAGGCGCGCGCGGGTTTCGCCAGGTTGGGCGGCAAGCGCGCGATCCTCAAAACCTGCTCCTTCGGCTATGACGGCAAGGGACAGGCCAAAGTGGCGAGTGCCGATGAGGCGGCGCGCGCCGTCGCGAAATTCGGCGTGCCTTCGATATTGGAAGCCTTCATCGATTTCGAATTCGAGGCTTCGGCGGTGGCGGCGCGCGCGGCGGACGGATCGTTCGCGGCTTACGATCCGCCGGAAAATCTGCACGAGCATCATATCCTGCGCCGCTCGACCGTGCCGTCGCGGCTATCGGCGACGCAATGCGAGGAAGCCAAGAACATCGCGCGGAAAATCGCCGATGCGCTCGATTATGTGGGCGTGCTGGCGGTGGAACTGTTCGTGACGAAAGACGGCGCGCTGCTCGTCAACGAAATCGCGCCGCGCGTGCACAATTCCGGGCATTGGACCATCGAGGCCTGCACCACCAGCCAGTTCGAGCAGCATATCCGCGCGGTGGCGGGCTGGCCGCTCGGCGATACCTCACGCCATTGCGACGCGGTGATGGAAAACATCATCGGCGAGGAGGCGGCCGATTGGCGGGCGCTGCTCGCGCGCGGCGGGTATTTGCATCTTTACGGAAAAAAAGAAATTCGTGCCGGCCGCAAGATGGGGCACATCACTTTCCTCTCGCGCCTCCGAGAATCTCGCTGAGCGGCGGAAGGCCTTTCGCGCTTTCGCGCAATTGCGCTTTGAATTTCTCGAAGCGCATCACATCCTCAATGCGCCGGCCGAGGAATTCCATCGTCTGATGTTCGTCCGCGCTTTCGTCGGTGAACCAGCGCATCAGCGTCGAGGAATAAACGCCCGCCAGAATCGCGCGCTTGGTGTAGAAATTGAAATCGGTGGAGGTGTCGCCCGCCGCCCGCCACATCGAATCCACGGTGCGATAGACAAGTTTCAAGCCCAGCGCCGCATGCGGCGGCAGCGTGAGAAAGGCGGCCGCCCTGCGCGCGGCTTCCTTGTGGGGGCGCATCGCGTCCAGACGCGCGCTGATGGCGGTCTTGATGCGGTCGCGGATTTTCATGGATGAAAGCTTGGCGCGCGCGAGTTTCTTCTCCATCTCGCGATCGGCGCTTTCGGAAAACGCTTCCACCAGGCTCATCGCGCCGTTCGGAAAAAGTTTCGCGAGCGCCTTGGCATCGGCGCCCGCTTCCTTTCCGGCACGTTCCAGAACTTTATCGGTGAAACCGTCGAACGGCGCATGATTCAGCGCCGCCGCAAGCACGGCGGCCCGCAGCGCATCTTCGCTGCGAGCCCCCGGTTTCGCGCCTGTCTTGCGTGATGGCATCGATCCTCACTGAGCGGGAATGCGCGCAGGAACCTTGGTGCTGCCGCCGCCGAATTTGAGCGAGACGCTCACGCTATCGAGCTTCGGCGCCTTGGCCGATGCCATGCCGAAGAAGAATGTCGATTGGCCCGGAAAGGCGCCGTTCGCCGGGCACACGGGCGACGCAAACTCGATCGACACCACGTTCTTCTTCTGCGTGGCCTCGCTCACGCCCACGAAATTCATGCCGCCCGAATTGATGACGAACACATCGCCCATCGCGCCCTTCGGCCCGTAAGGCAATTGCGTCACGGGACCGAAATCGATGTCCACGCCGTCGGCGCAATACATGTCCTTCTGGCTGCGCACCGCATGGGTGAAATCGATGCGGTAGATGAAGGCCATATTCGCGCCCGCCTTGGAACCCTTCTGCCCCGCATAGGTGCGCGATTGCAGGCGCTCGGTTCCCGTATAGGCCTTGCTCGCCGGAAAATTGCCCATCGTATCGGTGGGCGTCACGGAACACTGATTGCTGAACACACACACGACGGCACCGGGATCGACCGTCACCACGGTGAGCTTGGTGCTTGCGGCGGACGCCGGAGCCGTCATTGCCGCCAATGCGGCCAATATGAGAGCGATCTTGAGATTGCGCATAGTTCCTCCCCATTCTTATGCGTCTTGTCGGTGAGGAAAGGTTGCGCCTTTTGGTAGGGCGGCGCAAGCAAACTACCCGGATTCGGGCCTGATCCAGTGGCGGACTTCGCTTTCGAAGATGAGCTTGCCAAGATCGCGCATGCGCTGCGGATAGAGCATGCCGTTCAGATGATCGACCTCGTGCTGCACGACGCGCGCGTGAAAGCCCTTGGCGACGCGCTCGATAACGATGCCCTCATGGCTGATGCCGCGATAGCGGATATGGCCCGGCCGCTCGACGAAACCGCGCATGCCGGGCACCGACAGGCAACCTTCCCAGCCGCCCTCAAGCTGCTGGGTCATCACCTCGATTTCTGGGTTGATGAGGACGGTCAAGGGCGCGGTGCGGTCGAAGCGTTCGGCCTGGCTCAACCCCTCCTCCTCGCGGTCGGCGGGGGCCTGGAACACCACCACCTGCAAGGGCACATGGACCTGCGGCGCGGCCAGCCCCGCCCCGTTGGCGTCGATCATAGTCTCCACCATGTCGGCCACGAGCCGGCGGATTTCGGGGGCGGTGGGGTCGTCCACGGGCTTGGCCGCCGCCGCCAGAACGGGATGGCCCATACGGGCGATTTTGAGGATAGCCATGGGCCGAATATGGTGAGGCGAAAGCGCCTCGTCAAAGGCGTCCTCAGGGTGGACAGTCCCATACCCTTCTGTTATCAACCCGCGCCCTCAAACCCCTTAAGGAGCAGCCTTTGCAGATCATCGTTCGCGACAACAATATCGATCAGGCGCTGAAGGCGCTGAAGAAGAAGATGCAGCGCGAAGGCATCTTCCGCGAGATGAAGCTCAGGGGCCATTACGAGAAGCCGAGCGAGAAGCGCGCCCGCGAACGGGCCGAGGCCATCCGCCGCTACCGCAAGCTCCAGAGAAAGCGCCTGCAGCGAGAAGGCGTGCTGCCGAAATGATTTGGCTTTAGCCAAATCATCCCCGCGGAAGCGGGGATCCAGAACTCAATTTCAAACAGCTTGTCATCCCGGTCGAGCGTAGCGAGAACCGGGACCCACAGGCCCGCTGTCGGGGTGGGTCCCGGCTCGCGCGATGCTGCCGCATCGCTTGGCCGGGATGACAAACGTTTACCCCAAAGAAAAAGGCCGGCCGGTTCATCACCGGCCGGCCAGTCAGGCAAGAAGGGATACGCGTGAATTACTTCCAGGTGTCGGCGCCGAAGCTTGCCGTCCACGAGGCTTCGATCTGCTTCACGATGCTGTCCGGGAAGGGAACATAGAAAAGCTTCTTGGACGCATCCTGTCCGTCATGCAGCGCGTAGTCGAGGAATTTCAAGACAGCCTGATTCTTGTCAGCCGCATAGTCCTTGCGCATCAGCATGTAGGTGGCTGCCGTGATCGGCCAGCTCTTCGCGCCGGGCTGGTTGGTGAGGATCAGGTAGAAATCCTGCACGCCCGTGAAATCGGCATGGCCGGCTGCGGTCTGGAAGGCGCTCATGGTGGGCACCACGACCTTGCCGTCGGCATTCTTCATGTCCATGTAGGTCATGCCGTTCTGCGCCGAATAGGCGTATTCGACATAGCCGATGGCGCCGGAGGTCTGCTTGACGTTGGCGGCAACGCCTTCGTTACCCTTGCCGCCCAGGCCCACGGGCCAGGAGACCGACGTGTCGGAGCCGACATTCTTCATCCATTCCGGGCTGACCTTGCCCAGATAGTTGGTGAAGTTGAAGGTCGTGCCCGATCCGTCGGAGCGGTGCACCACGACGATCGGCATATCCGGCAAATTGGCTTTCGGATTGAGCTTGACGAGCGCGGGATCGTTCCACTTGGTGATGTGGCCGAGATAGATGTCGGCGAGCGTCGGGCCGTCGATCACGAGCTGGCCCGGCTTGATGCCCGGCAGGTTCACGACCGGAACGATGGAGATGACGACTTCCGGGAACTGCACGAGATTGTTCTTGACCAGATCGTCATGCAGCAGCGGCTTGTCGGAATTTGCGAAGTCAACGGTCTTGGCTTCGATCTGCTTGATGCCGCCGCCGGAACCGATGGACTGATAGTTCACGGCGATGCCGGTCTTGGCCTGATAATCTTTTGCCCACACGGACAGCACAGGATAGATCGCCGTTCCGCCCGCTCCATTGAGCGTGTCAGCTGCGCTGGCAGGCACGGCGATGAGCGCTGCCGAAGCGGCAAGCGCGACTGTAAGGCTACGAAGCATTATGTCCTCCATGAATGATGGCCGCCCCCACAGGGCATGGCAAAGCGGTTAATCCCTCCGTGCAACAAATGGATGACAGGGGGCGCGAAAAGATGGGGAAGGCGCGGGGGAAATCGCCGCATGAGGCCTGATCCGGCAAATAGATGAGACCCAATTTGACGGAAATATGAAATGTTAATGCGCTGCACTGCGGCAAGCCCCGCCCCGCGGATCGGGTCCTTGCGCTTGACGGCGATTCGAAAAACGCGCCGGATGCGGCTTGGGGACAGTCTAATGGGGGCGATCCGATGGGCGATGTCACGCTGTTCCGGCTGGCCGGGCTTGCCGCGATTGCGGGCGGGCTTCTGCGCGCGGCCAATGTGTTCGTCACCGGCATCGATCCGGCGATGCTGCAATGGGATTATCTCGTTACCGACGTGTTCCTGCTGTTCGGGCTGATCGGCATCTATCTGAAATTCCGCCATGTCGCGGGCTTTGCGGGGCTCGCAGGATTTGCCGCCGCGGCCATCGGACTTCTGCTGGTGCGCAGCTCGCGCAACCTCGACAATTATAAAATCGCCGCTGCCGTGACGCTCGCGGGCGTGGGCCTGCTCGGCCTGACATTCGCCGTAGCCAAGGGCGCGCAGCGCATTGCCGGATTGCTGCTCGTGGTGGCATTGATAGTAGGGATTGCGGGCGCGGCCATGCCGCAATTCACGGCACCAGCCAGCATGATCGCCGCGCTTTTGTTCGGCGCGGGCTTCGTGGTTGCGGGTGTGCAGATTCTGCGCGCGGCCTGAATCACATCTGCCGCTGGAACAGCGACGTGCCGTCGTTCTGCTTCACGCTGTAGAGCTTGAGGCAGGAATCCTTGCCCATGTCGTCGCACACCACATCGACCGTCATCGCATATAGCATCGCGCCCAATTGCGCATGGCAGGTGACGCGGCCGTTGATCTGCGTCTTGTCGGGATCGGGGCTCGCAAGCGCGGACGTTGGCGGAATGACGCCGTAGGAGGTGGCGCGGTCGAGCGTGGCCTGGCAGATGCTGCGCTCCGAAAGCGGATTGGACGCGGTCGCCGCGCCATGATGGCCGAACTGGTTCCACGCCACGTAACCGGCCGCGAGCAGGATCACCACCGCGCCACCGATCGCGCTCCACAGCACGACGGGCTCGCGGAAGATCGAGCGCTTTTCGCCCGCGTCTTCGGAAGCTTTTGCGGCGGGCTTCATGGGCCCTTTTTCGGCGGGCTTGGCGGCGGGCTTATGTGCCGGTTTTTCGGCAGCCGGTCTCACGGCCTTCTTCGGCGAAGATTTCGGCGCGGGCTTCTCGTCCGCCTCGCCGCCCAGCTTTTCGGCGGTGGCCTTGGGCGTGCGCTTGCGCGGTTTGGGAGCCGGTTTCTCGGGCGCGGAAGCCTGTTCGGCGGAGGCTTGGGCCTCCTCGCTCACGGGCTTCTCGGAAGCGGCCTTTTCGGCCTCTTCCGCGGTCTGGTCCGGGGGGCCTTCCTTTTTTTCTTCCGGGCCCGTGTGACCGTCACTCATTTCATGCTCCTTTCGCGCTCGGGGCGACCATAGCCCGCCGCGCTTTACGGGCCAACCCGCCCATGGCCCCCGCGTTAATCTAACCCAGCGATTTCACGATCTCTTCGGTCATCTTCTTGGCATCGCCGAACAGCATCATGGTGTTGTCGCGGAAGAAGAGCTCGTTCTCGATGCCGGCATAGCCAGAGCCCATGCCGCGCTTGACGAACAGCACCGTCTTGGCCTTCTCCACATCCAGGATCGGCATCCCGAAAATGGGCGATTGCGGATTGCTCTTGGCCGCCGGATTGGTGACGTCGTTCGCTCCGATCACATAGGCGACATCGGCCTGGGCGAATTGCGAGTTGATGTCTTCCAGCTCGAACACTTCGTCATACGGCACATTGGCTTCGGCCAGCAGCACATTCATGTGGCCGGGCATGCGGCCTGCAACGGGATGAATGGCGTAGGAGACCTTCACGCCTTCCTTCTTCAACTGGTCGGCCATTTCGCGCACCGCATGCTGGGCCTGCGCCACCGCCATGCCGTAGCCCGGCACGATGATGACCGAGCCCGCATTCTTCATGATGAAGGCGGCATCTTCCGCGCTGCCCTGCTTGACGGGGCGCGTTTCGGCTTTGCCCGCAACCGCCACTTCACCGCCGAAGCCGCCAAGGATGACGGAGATGAAGCTGCGGTTCATGCCCTTGCACATGATGTAGGAGAGGATCGCGCCGGATGAACCCACCAGCGCGCCGGTGATGATGAGGGCTGTGTTCTCCAGCGTGAAACCGATGCCGGCGGCTGCCCATCCCGAATAGGAATTGAGCATCGAGACCACCACCGGCATGTCCGCGCCGCCGATAGGAATGATGAGCGTGATGCCGAAGACGAAGGCGAGTGCGGCAATCGCCCAGAACGCCCAATGCGGCTGCATCATCACGAAGTAAACGATCAGCGCGACGATGACGCCGAAGATGAGGATGTTGAGCGCATGACGCGCGGGCAGGATGATCGGCGCGCCAGACATATTTCCGTTGAGCTTGGCGAAAGCGATGAGCGAGCCCGCGAATGTAATGGCGCCGATGGCGACGCCGAGGCTCATTTCGATCAGCGATTGGGTGTGGATCGCGCCTTCCGTGCCGATGCCGTAAGCGGCGGGCGAATACATCGCGGCTGCCGCGACCAGCACAGCGGCAAGGCCGACGAGCGAATGGAACGCGGCGACAAGCTGCGGCATTTCCGTCATGGCGATGCGGCGTGCGATCACCGCACCGATGCCGCCGCCGATGGCGATGCCGGCCACGATCATGCCCCAGGTGAGCGCATCGGTGACGCCGGTGACCCAGAGCGTCGTCGCCACCGCCAGCGCCATGCCGATCATGCCGTTGCGGTTGCCTGCGCGGCTCGACACGGGGCTCGAAAGCCCGCGCAGCGCCAGAATGAACAGCACGCCGGAGACGAGATAGGAAATGGCTGCGAGATCGCCTTGCAACGCCCCGCTCATTGTTTTTCTTTCTTCTTATACATCGCAAGCATCCGCGAAGTGACGAGGAAGCCGCCGAAGATGTTCACGCAGGCGAGGATCAGCGCGAAGAAACCGAGGATCTTGGATGTCCACGACGCGCTTCCCATCGCCGCAACCGACACCGCGATCAGCGCGCCGACCACGATCACCGACGAAATCGCGTTCGTCACGCTCATGAGCGGGGTATGCAGCGCGGGCGTGACGCTCCACACCACGAAATAGCCGACAAAAATCGCCAGCACGAAAATCGAAAGGCGGAACACGAAGGGATCGATCATTTCCATCGCTCTATCCTTTCAGGCTCGGATGGACGATCTCGCCGTCGCGCGTAAGCCCCGCGCCTTTGACGATTTCATCATCCCAATTCAAATTCAGCGCGCCGGTTTTCTTGTCCACGATCAGGCTCACAAAATTGAAGAGGTTGCGCGCATAAAGGCTCGACGTGTCGACCGCCAGCCGCGCCGGCAGATTGGTGTAGCCCATGAGCGTCACGCCATGCGCCTCGATCACCTGATCCGCTTTCGTCAGCGGGCAATTGCCGCCTTGCTCGGCCGCGAGATCGACAATCACCGAACCGGGCTTCATGGTCTTGACCATGTCTTCGGTCACCAGCACCGGCGCCTTGCGTCCCGGGATCAGTGCGGTGGTGATGACAATGTCCTGCTTCTTGATATGTTCGGCGACCAACGCCGCCTGCTTGGCCTGATATTCCGCCGACATCGGCTTGGCGTAGCCGCTCGCGGTTTCGGCTTGTTTGAATTCGTCATCGATCACGGCGATGAAGCTCGCACCGAGCGATTCGACTTGCTCTTTCGTGGCGGGGCGCACATCGGTGGCCGACACGATGGCGCCCAAGCGGCGCGCCGTCGCAATCGCCTGCAAGCCCGCAACGCCCACGCCCATCACGAAGACGCGTGCAGGCGCGATGGTGCCCGCCGCCGTCATCATCATCGGCATGGCGCGGCCGAAAGTGGCGGCGGCGTCGATCACCGCTTTATAACCGGCGAGATTGGCCTGGCTCGACAACACATCCATCGATTGCGCGCGGGAAATGCGCGGGATGAATTCCATCGCGAACGCGACCACGCCCTGCGCTGCGAGCTTCGCTATCGCGTCTTTTTCCGTATACGGAGCAAGAAGGCAGGCGAGCACCGCGCCTTTTTTCATCTTTGCGACTTCGGCCTCGTCGGGCCCGCGCACCTTGAGCACGATATCGGCTTCGGAAAGCGCGCTCCCCGCATCCGGCGTCACCACCGCACCCGCCGCCACATAATCATTGTCGTAAATGCGCGCAGCCGCACCCGCGCCGGATTCCACCAGCACCTCGAGCCCAAGGCCCTTGAGCTTCTTCACCGTTTCGGGCGTGGCCGCCACGCGCGCCTCGCCCGCGCGGCGCTCCTTCAGGATGGCAAGTTTCACCGACGCCTCAATGCGTGCGGAAAATGGCGAGGAAGGCGAGAAGCGCGATGTTTCCGATGACGACCCATTTCACGAGGGTCATGAAACCCTGCCAGGTCTTGATGTGATCTTTGATGTCCATCGTGCCGGTGTCGGAACCGTGCGCGGAATCTGCAGACATTACCGTCCCCAAATAAGCTTCGAAGCGGGCCGGACTATAGCAAAGGGCGGCTCTGCGGCAACCGCGGCCTTATGGCCTTTTCACGGGCACCGAATGGTTCCAGTCGGCCAGGAGCGCACGCAGCGCCGCCGTGAGCGCGAGAGGCTGGTCCAGCATCACATGGTGCTGGGCCTGCGGGATCTCCACGATGGGGGCGGCCCGGCCGAGCAGATTGAACATGTATTCACCGATCTCGGGCGGCAGCAGCACCGAATTCTCGCCGCGGAAGATGGCGATCCGGCATTTGGCCGCTTTGAGCCGCGCCGATGTGTCGCCGATGGAGAAGTCCTGCCAGATGGCCGGATCGAACTTCCAGGTGAAGCCGCCCTCGACGGATTTGAGCGAGTGCCGCCCCACCCAGTCCACCAGATAAAGATTCTCGCAAGGCTGCGGCGGCATCAGGCGGAAGCGGGCGAGCGCGGCCGCCATCGTGGGATAGATCCGATGGGGCTTGTGCTCGCGCTTGGGCGGGCCGCCGGGGCGGCCGGGCGGATTGACCGGCGAATCCACGATCACCATGCCCGCCAGACGCTCGCCATGAAGCGCCGCCGTCAGCATGGTGACGAAGCCGCCAAAGGAATGGGCCACGATGATGGGCGGCTCGGCGGGCTCGAACATGCCGGCTGCCTCGCAGACGGCGAGCTGCTCCTTGACGAACAATTCCATCGAATAGGATTTGCGCCAGTCGGAATCTCCCATGCCCGAGAGATCCATCGCCGCCACATTATAGTCGCGCGCCAGGAACGGCGCGATGAAGCTCCACCAATAGGCATGCGCCGCATTGCCATGAACGAGCAGCAGGCCCGGAAGCTTGCGGTCGCCCCAGCGCAGATAATGGATGCGCGCGCCTTCGACCTCGACATGCGCGCTTTCGGGCGCGGCCGCGATCGTATCCTCGAACCATTTGGGCGCTTGCGGGATTTCGCCGTGAAGCGGCGCGAGCAGACCTTCATTGGCCACGAATTGGAGGCGGTCGTTCATGGCGGCCACGCTCGCATGCTCATGCCCGCCATTCAATCCATGTGCCGTGGGGATGAGAGGCCGCGAGCACGCGCTCGTCCTTCGTGCCGTCGTGATAGCGGATCAGCTTCAGCTCGCATTCGTGCAAGGCTTCCATTTCAAAAGAAAGCCGCAGCACCGGACGGCGGAGCCCTGCGGCTGTGAGAATATCGTCGAGCGCCTGCTTCATCGCACGACTGAACTGATAGACCGCGATGGTGTGATAGACGCAGATCGCGGCGTCTTGCGGCGCTTCGGCCATCGCTTCGGGCAGGAGCGCGAGCGCATCGCCGGCAAGAATTTTCGGATGCGCTTTTGCGAACAGCGCAATGGCCTTGTCCAGACGCTCGAGCCGCGAAATCTGATCGGGCCACATCAGCGCGCGCAGCCAGTCGCGGTCATCGATGTTGGAGAGATCGACGGGATTGAGTTCCAATCCAATGCGGCCCGCGATTTTGGGCGAAGCGCCGGTTGGCGGAATTTTGTCCCCGCGCGATTCGCATTCGATGACGAGCGGCGCATCCGGCGCGATGGCGGCGATTGTCTTTCCATCCTTGCGATAGCGCACGCCATAGGAATCCCAGATCAGATTGAGGCCGGCGCTGGGGCCGATTTCGATTGTGTAAAGCGGCGCTTTCGTCGCTTCGGCGGCGGCGCGGAACCCCGGATGCAAAATCGCCGAACGGCCGACTTCGTTGGTGTTGGTGACGCGCGTGTTGATGAGCGCCTCGAGTTCCACCCGATGGACAAGGCAAAAATCGCGGAAGACGGGAAACGGATCGCCCGCACTCGCGCCGCCGAGATCGGGATAGAATGCGCGAAGCGGATGCTGCGCGCCGCGCAGCAGTAAAAAATGCACCGCGCCGAACAACAGGTTCGCATGCGGCTGGCCGGGCCTGGCATTCGCACACATCGCGCGCAATTCGGCGTCGCCGCGCACGCCTTCCGACAATCGTGCATAAAGCTCCGAGCCTGTGCGCCGCGCATCGTCGGCGAAGAATTGCCAATAATCGAGCGGTTTTTCGCTCATGCGCGCGCGTCCGTGCTTTTGTAAATCTTTACCATTGATTCACCACTTGGCCTTTTTGGTTCCACAATTCCCGCCGCGATATGCCAAATCCTGCACATTCATCTGTAACAAAGCGAGACTTTAAACCGCGTTTTACCTTTCGAGAGCGATTATCGGGGCTTAAGGGAACAACGATGGCCCAGACCATTCTGATTGTCGACGACGATCCCGTGCAGCGGCGGTTGCTGGAAGCGGCGATCACGCGCTCCGGCATGCATGTCGTGACCGCGCCGGGCGGCGGGCCCGCGCTCGACCTCGTGCTCGGTCCGCGCGGCGACCAGATTTCGCTGGTGCTGCTCGATCTCGTGATGCCCGACATGGACGGGCTTTCCGTTCTCGCCAAGCTGCGCGCCACGCTGCCCGATCTTCCCGTGATCGTGCTGACCGCCAAGGGCGGCATCGATTCCGCGGTGGAAGCGATGCGCGCGGGCGCCAACGATTTCCTCGTCAAGCCCGCCAGCCCCGAACGCATTTCGGTTTCGATCCGCAACGCGCTCAAGATCGGAACGCTATCGGGCGAAGTCACGCGCCTGAAGAAGAAGGCGGAAAATCGCCTCGCCTTCGAAGACCTCATCGCCAAAAGCTCCGAGATGAAGCAGGTCATTCGCCTGGGCCAGCGCGCGGCGCAATCCAACATTCCGATTTTGATCGAAGGCGAGAGTGGCGTCGGCAAGGAATTGATCGCGCGCGCGATTCAGGGATCGTCGGACCGCGCGGGCAAACCGTTCGTCACAGTCAATTGCGGCGCCATTCCGGAAAATCTGGTCGAGAGCATTCTCTTCGGCCATGAGAAGGGCTCGTTCACCGGCGCGACCGACAAGCATCTCGGAAAATTCCAGGAAGCCGATGGCGGCACGCTGTTCCTCGACGAAATCGGCGAGCTGCGCCTCGACATGCAGGTGAAATTGCTACGCGCGCTGCAGGAAGGCGAGATCGATCCCGTCGGCTCCAAAAAGCCGGTGAAGGTGAATGTGCGCATCATGTCGGCCACCAATCGCGATCTGGCGGAACTGACGCGCGAGGGCCAATTCCGCGAAGACCTTTATTACCGGCTCAATGTATTTCCCATCTACGTGCCGCCGCTGTCGCTGCGCCGCGAGGATATTCCGGCACTCGCGCGCCATTTCATCGAGCGGTTCGCGGCGGAAGAAAGCAAGCCCGTGGCCGGGCTGACGCCGGAGGCTTCCGAACTCATCGAACGCTACAACTGGCCCGGCAATGTGCGCCAGCTCGAAAATACGATCTTCCGCGCCGTGGTGCTGTGCGACGGGAGCATGCTCGATGTGTGCGACTTCCCGCAGATCGCCGCCGCGATGGGCGTGGAACAAACCGTGCGCCGGCCCACCGCCAGCGCCGAAGCGCCGCTCAAGCCCGTTTACGCGCAGCCGCGCGTTTCCGCGCCCGAGCCTTCGCCCTATGCGCTGATGGTCGTGGATGTGGCGAACCACATGCGCAAGCTCGAAGAGCTCGAATCCGAAATCATCCGCATGGCGATTTCGCGCTACGAGGGCCACATGTCGGAAGTCGCGCGGCGTCTTGGCATCGGTCGTTCCACGCTTTACCGCAAGCTCAAGGATCTGGGGCTTGAGGAACCGGCGCATGAAGAGAGCGACGAGCCGCGCGCGGCGGCAGGCTAACTCCGCATTCCAAGTGCACCGAGATAAAGATCAAGGATCGCTTCGCGCTCCTGAAAATCGGCTTTGTCGAGTTTGCGCAGCCGCACCACCTGACGCATGGTCTTGGTGTCGAAGCCGGTGCCTTTGGCCTCGGAATAGACTTCGCGGATGTCGGCGGCGAGAGCGGCCTTTTCTTCCTCGAGACGCTCGATGCGCTCGATAAAGGATTTCAGATGATCTTTCGCGAAGCCGGATTTGGCCATTATCGTTCCACTCTTTTTCGGGGCCGCGGAAACTAGCGCGAGCGAACGCGGACGCGCAACGGGCGCGGGCGTTCTAGCTGTGGGTCTTTTGCGCATGATCGAACGCGGCCTGTTTTTCGGGCGTCACATCGGTCTGATATTTCTTTTTCCATTCGGACGGCGCCATGCCATAAACGATTTCGCGCGCCTGATCGTTTTCGAGTGCGATGCCTTTTTCGGCGGCCGCCTCGCGATACCAATCGCCCAGGCAATTGCGGCAGAAGCCCGCGGTGATCATCATGTCGATGTTCTGCACGTCGGTGCGTTTCCTCAAATGCGCGACGAGGCGGCGGAAGACGGACGCCTCCAGTTCGGTGCGCGTCTTTTCGTCCATGGCGTTTCCTTTCAGCGGACGGGTGAATTTCAATTCCGGCTTGCCCATCTTGGCAAGGGCTTCGTCGAGCACGGGCTTCAGGCGCTTTGCAAATGATCGCGCGGTTTCGGGCGTTGCGATCAGATCCTGACGCATCTCGATCAGAACATGCGGCAAACCGTTCATCGTGCCATGGGCGTACAGGCAATCGTTTTCCAACTCGCCGGAATAGGGCTCGTTGTCGCCCACATTGAATCCGGCGCGCGCGAAGGCATCGAGCAAGGGCAGCGCAAGCCTTCCATCGCGATCCCGCAACACGCCGACTTCCCACGGGCGGCGGACGCCTTTCCACACCGGCGTAAACGAGTGCATCGAGATCAGCACCGGCACCCCGCCCATCGCCGCAATCTCGGATTCGATCGCTGCATGATAAGGCGCATGGAATTCCTTGAGGCGCTTGGCAATCTCAGCCTTGCCGGCATTGCGGTTGCCCGGAATGGTGCTTCCGTCGGAGAGTTTCATCACCAGCGTGGGATCGTCGGCCCCGCGATTGAGGTCGATCAGAAGCCGCGACCAGCGCGCCAGAATCGCGGGCGCGCCGTAGGCGTGCGCCAATGCGCGCGTGACCTCGGCGGCGCCGATGTCATAGGCGATATGCGTGGCGAAGGCCGCCTTCTCCAATCCGAGCGTGCCATACGAATCGGGCAGCGCGTTCGACGCATGGTCGCAGACAAACAAAAGGGGCCCGCGCGAGCCCAAGATGCGTTCGAAAGCCGTCATGGCGCCCACTTTCCACGCGCTTGCGTTGACAGCGCAAGGCCCATAAGCGACACAGTTTTGGAAAGATGCGCCGGATTCTGCCCATCCTTCTGCTCGCGATGCTGGTTTCTCCGGCCGAGGCCTCTTTTGCGGTCTGCAACAAGACGCCCCGGCCCGCCCGCGTGGCGCTCGGCTTCTTCAACGGCACGGATTGGGCGAGCGCGGGATGGTGGACGATCGCGCCAAAGGCCTGCCACACGCTTCTCAACCAGCCCCTGATCGCCCGCTATTATTACCTCTATGCCAATGATGGAGGGCCCGGAAGCTGGGCCGGAAGCAGAAGCTTCTGCGTTTCCTCCGACGCGCGGTTCGAGATCGTAGGCCGGGCGGCATGCGTGCGGCGCGGCTATGACCGCAAAGGCTTCTTCCAGGTGGATACCGGCCAGCAACCGGACTACACACAATATCTTTCGGACTGAAATCATGCGCCGCATCCGCAAGACCAAGATTCTCGCGACATTGGGCCCGGCCTCTTCGAGCCCTGACGAAATCAAGCGCCTGTTCGAAGCGGGCGCGGATGCCTTCCGCATCAATATGAGCCACACAAGCCCCGCGCATCTGGCGCAGTTGCACGGCCATGTGCGCGCGCTGGAGCGCGAGGTGGGGCGGCCCATCGGCATATTGGTCGATCTGCAGGGGCCGAAAATCCGCTTGGGCACGCTTCCCGGCGGAAAGATCATTTTGAAGGACGGCGAAGCGGTGAAGCTGGTGCGCGAAGCGGCTTCCGACAATCTGCATGTTCTGCCGATACCGCATGGCGAAGTGTTCGCCGCGCTGAAGCACAAGCACAATCTTCTGATCGATGACGGGCGCGTGCGCCTGCGCATCCGCAAGGCCGAAGCCGACACGGCCGAAGCAATTGTGGAAGTGGGCGGCGAAGTGAGCGACCGCAAGGGCGTGAATCTGCCCGACACGATGCTGCCGCTTTCGGCGGTGACGGAGAAGGATCGCGCCGATCTGGCGGCGGCATTGGAACTGGGCGTGGATTGGGTGGCGCTCTCCTTCGTGCAACGGCCGGACGATGTGGCAGAGGTGAAGAAGCTGGCGCGCGGGCACGCCGCCATTCTCGCCAAGATCGAAAAGCCCAGAGCGCTGGAACGGCTGCCCGAAATCCTGGAGCTGGCCGATGCGCTGATGGTGGCGCGCGGCGATCTGGGCGTGGAATTGCCGCTCGAAATGGTGCCGGGAAAGCAGAAACAGATTACGCGCGCGGCGCGCAAAGCGGGAAAGCCGGTGATTGTGGCGACGCAGATGCTGGAATCGATGATCGCATCGCCCGCGCCCACGCGCGCGGAGGTATCCGACGTCGCGACCGCCGTGTTCGAAGGCGCCGATGCCGTGATGCTTTCGGCCGAAACGGCCACAGGCGCTTATCCGCACGCGGCCGTCGCCATGATGGACCGGATCGCAACGGCGGTGGAAAGCGACGCGCTCTATCAATCCATCATCGATGCGCAGCGCGCCGCACCGGAAGAAAACACGCCCGACGCGATCATGGCGGCCGTGCATCAGGTGACGCATACCGTGCATGCGCGCGCCATCGTGTGCTGGACGAAATCGGGATCGACGGGTTTGCGCGCAGCCCGCGAGCGTCCCGAAGCGCCGATCATCGCGCTGACGCCCGCGCCCGCCACCGCGCGCAGGCTTTCGATCGCGTGGGGCTTGCATTGCGTGCTCACCGAGGATGCGCACGATCTGGACGACGTTGTGGAACGCGCGGCCCAGATCGCCTATCGCGAAGGCTTCGCCAAGCCCGGCGAGCGCATCGTGATCACGGCGGGCGTACCGCTCGGCACACCGGGCTCGACCAATCTGTTGCGCGTGGCGTTCGTGGGCGGGAGCTAAATCCCCTGCCCTTCCACATCGCGCGACAGCTCGCGCACGCGGCGGGCGACATCTTCCATTTGCGGATCGAGCGTCTGCGCCTTGCGATACATCGCGAGGGCGGCGGGCTTGTCGCCGTAATCGGCGAGCATGCTGCCAAGTTCGGCCATCGCCGCGAATTCGCGCGGATTGAGCGCGACCGCCTTCTGCAGCGAGATCATCGCGCCTTCGTCGTCGCCGGTGGCGGCCTGCAATTCACCGCGCTCATGCCAGCCTTCGGCGAATTCGGGCGCGATCTCGGTGACGGAATCGAGCAGCTTGCGCGCGGTGTCCTTGTCGCCGCCCTGCTCGGCCGCGAGCGCGCGCGTCATCAGGAGATCGACGCTCGGACTTCCCGATTGCGCGAACAGCGCGATGATCTGATCCTCGATAGGCTTGGCGTCTTCGGTGGAATCGGCTTTCGCGAGATCGCCGAACAATTTGTCGAGCTGCCGGTTGGCGGGCGTCTTCGGCTGTTCGGCGGCAAGCGCGATGGCCGGAAGAAATGCAAAACACAAAGCGATGGCAAAACGCATGGGCGAAATCCTAGCGCGCGGGCCAAGCCCTGCGCCAGATGCCTCTTGAGCGTAGGATTTAACCCTGGCGGGCCTTGAAGCGCGGGTTCTTCTTGTTGATGACATAGGTCCGCCCGCGCCTGCGGATGACGCGGCAATCCTTGTCGCGCTTCTTGAGGGATCGCAGGGAGTTGCGGATTTTCATGTCACGCCTTCGGATGAAAAAGAGGCGCGGAAACTATTCACTGGCCTTGACCCTGTCAACGCCGCTTGCGGCCTGTGCTATGCATGGCGAAACGGGGCAGGGCGGGTTCACCGGGTGTTGTGTATGTCATTGAAATTGTTTAAGAATATTCGATTCGTGGCACTTGCCCGCGCGCTCCTCTTCATGCCTGTGCTGCTCACGGCCTGCGCCACCGGCGCGCCGAGTGCGGCCAAGCCGCCGCAGGTTACGCCCACGCCGATGCCGGAAGCCGACGCGAAATTCTACGCCTTCGTGAAGTCCTTCCGCGACACGGCGATCGCGGCCGGGATTTCGCCCGGCATCTATGACCGCTCGATGGCCGGCATCTCGCGCAACCCGCGCGTGGAGGAGCTGAACCTCTCGCAGCCGGAATTCGTCAAGCCCGTGTGGGACTATCTCGACGTGGCCGTATCGCCCAAGCGCGTGAACGACGCAAAAGCCGAACTCGCCGCCAACGGCACGATGCTCGCCAATCTGCAATCGCGTTACGGCGTGCCGCGCGAGGTTTTGGTTTCGATCTGGGGGATCGAAAGCAATTTCGGGCAGGCAATGGGCGGCTTCAATATGTTCGAGGCGCTGGCGACGCTCGCCTATGACGGGCCGAGGCAGGATTACGCGCGCAAGGAATTGCTGGCGGCCCTCAAGATGGAGCAGCAGGAGCATCTGGATCCGAAGGCGATGACGTCATCCTGGGCGGGCGCGTTCGGCAATACGCAATTCGTGCCGTCGTCGTTCCTCGATCATGCAGTGGATGGCGACGGCGACGGCAAGATCGATCTGTGGGCCTCGCCCGCCGATGCGCTGGCCTCGACCGCCGCGCTGATGAACCAGGCCGAATGGCATACGGGCGAACCTTGCGAATATGAAGTACGGCTTCCGAAGGATTTTCATTATCAGGATGCCGACGCCGCCAATTTCAAGCCGATGGACGATTGGCGAAAGGCGGGCGTGAAGACCGCGCTCAGCGCGGAATTGCCGGCGGGGCCGGATCAGGGCGCCATCTATTTGCCCGCAGGCGCGCGCGGGCCCGCTTTCATGCTGCTGCACAATTTCAATGTCGTTTTGAAATACAACAACGCGGCAAGTTATGCGCTGGCGGTGTGTTATCTCGCGAGCCAGATCGAGGGCGATGCACCGATCCTCGCCTCGTGGCCGCGCGACGAGCAAGCGATGACCCGCGATGAACGCATGGCGTTCCAGAACGATCTGAAGTCGCTCGGCTTCGATCCGGGCGCCATCGACGGCGTTCTCGGCCATCAGGTGCGCGCGGCCTTGCGCGCTTATCAGGTCGCGCGCGGCATACCGGCGGACGGTTATCCGACGCAGGATCTGTTGCAACGCATGGAACGCGAAATCGCCGCCAAGCCGCATTAATGATTTGCGCGCAATCTAACGGAAAACCGCTTCACACTTTTCCGGATTGCGCTTTAGGCATTCGGCACCTGCGTATCCGCCGTTTCCTCCGCTTCGGGCGCGGAGCCCACGTCGCGCAATTGCGGCGAGAAATGCGCATACACATATAGCGCCGCCATCAGGCCCGCGCCGAACAGATAGGGCGCAATCGGATGCCATTCGTAAAGCGCGTTTCCGATGAGCGGTCCGAAGATGAAGCCGGCGCCCGACATGGCGCCTGTCAGCCCCGCGATCGCGCCCTGCTCCTGCGGCGAGACGGCGAGCGAAGCGGCCGCCGAATAGCCGGGCCGCGCCATGCCGAAACCGAGGCCGGAAATCACCAGCGCGAACACCAGCGGGCCGAATTGATGGCCGATGGCGAAGACGATGTTGGAGAGAAGCGCGATGATCCCGCCCCATTGGATCAGCGCGCGCGCCGACAGATTGAAGCGCTGCACGATCACCAATTGCGCGAAGAGCGCGGCCATCGACGAGGCCATCAATCCGATGGAAATATATTGCGGCGTGTCGTCGGGCTTCAGATGCAGCACATCCATGAAGAGATAGCCGACGGTCTGGATCGGGATCGCACCCGCCGTGCTGATGCCGAGGCCGTAGATGATGAAGGGCAGTACGCGGCGGTCATGCCATTTGAGCGTGGATTTGATGTGCGGATGATGGCGGGGGCTGGTGCGCTCCGGCAGAAAGAACCAGATGGCAGCCGCGCTGGCGAACGCAACCGCCGCTGTGAAATAAAACGGCGCGAACAATCCGAACACGACGAGTGCAGCGCCGATGCCGGGACCGACCGTCGTGCCCAAGCCGAAGGCCGCGCCGATGGTGGCCACACCTTGCGTGCGTTCGGCGCGCGTCGTGCGATCCGCCACGTAAGCTTGCGCGGATGGCGCCGCGCCCGATCCGAAAATCCCGTAAAGCGAGCGCGTGGCGATCATCAGCGGCCACGCAATCATCACCGGCAGAAACCGGCTCACGCCCATACTGGTGACGGCGGCAAACGATGCAAACGAAATCCCGAATGCCGTGAGCCCGATCAGGATCACGGGCTTCCTGCCCCAATGGTCGCTTCTGGCACCCCAGAAGCCGCTCGAAAACACCCAGATCGTCGCCGATGAAACAAACGGCAACGACGCTTGCAATTCGGACAAGCCCAATTCGCGGGCCAGCGACGGCAATATCGCGAACATCACCGATTGGCCCGCGCCCAGGCACATCAGGCTGAAGAACAGAAGCGTGAAGGCGCGCCTGCGCTCGCCCGGCGTGGTCACGCGGGCGAAGGATTCCGGGCTCGCTTCCGCTTGGTGGAAGTGTTTTTCGATTGTTTCGCTCACCGGAGCCGAAAGCACCGCAAAGTGACGAGCGCGTCAAGCACTCAATGCAACTTCTTAAACCGGATTTTGGAGGTATCGCTACGGCCGGAGGCGTCCACTACCGTGATCCGCGCAAAACCCTCGCCCGGCGGCACGAGATTGACGGGCTCAAAGCGGTCGAAGCTGCCGATTATGCGCCCGTCGATCAGCCATGTGAGAGGTGCACGTCCGCCATCCGCCTTGAGCATGATGGATTTGTCCTTGGCGCGCGCATCGGCCAGCGGCACGGTCGCACCATCGGGCGGGAAGGAAATGCTGGGGGGCGGCACGTTTGTCTGGCGCGGCGGCGGCGCGGCATCGCGGGTGAAAACGCGCAAGCCTTCCGGCAATTGATCGGTGGACTGAACGAGAATGGCGCCCGCAGGCGGCGAAGGATCGGGGCGCTTGTCTTGCGGCAAGAGGCCGAAGGTTTTCAGCAGAATGGGCGCCGCCGTATCGACACCGACGCGGCCCGCGCGCGGCGCGCCATCGGCGCGTCCGACCCAGACAACAACTGTGTAGTCATTCGAGAAACCTGCGGACCACGCATCGCGGAAGCCATAAGAGGTTCCGGTTTTGAACGCGATCTTGCGCGAGGACGACAGCCCCTGCCCCATCGCCCAGCCATCGGGCAGCGACACGCCCAGAAGTATATCGCGCAGATAATAGGCCGCGACCGGACCGAACAGACGATGCGATGGGCCTTGCGGCGCCTCTTGCAGATAACGCAGCGGCCGCACCGCGCCGCCATCGGCGATGCCGGAATAAAGCATCGCCATATCGGCGGCGCTGATGCCGAGACCGCCGAGCGCAATCGGCAGGCTCGGCGTTTCGTCATGCACCGGGAATGCCAGATGCGCGCCGGCATTGGTGAGCGCGAGCGTAAAGCGCAACGGGCCGACGCGATCCAGCACCATGACGGCGGGCACGTTGAGCGACATGCGCAGCGCATCGCGCGCCGTGACCGCGCCCTGAAAGCCGCCGGTGAAATCGCGCGGCGCATAATCGCCGAAGGTCGTTGCTTCGTCCTCCATCATGGTGGAGGGATGAAGAATGAGATCGTCGAAAGCGAGGCCGTAGATAAAGGGCTTGAGCGCTGAGCCCGGCGAACGCGCGCGCTGAGCAAGATCGATCTGTCCGTTCGCGCCCCAATAATCCGTGCCGCCGGCGTAAGCCAGAACCGCGCGGGTTTTGTTGTCCACCACGACAATCGCAAGGCTTGCGCCATCTTCGAAATAATAACGCTCCTGCGCCGCGAGCCGCTCGACAGCGGACTGGATGTTCGCATCGATGGTCGAAACGATGCGGGGCGAATTGTTCTGCCGCACAAGCCGCGCGGCGAGATGCGGCGCTGCCATCGGCATGGCCCGGCGGATAGACGCCACGCCTTCCTCCATCGCGATTTTCGCATCCGATTGCGAAATGGTTCCGTCTTCCACCATGCGCGCCAGCACCTTGTCGCGGCCGGCCTTGGCGCGGATGGCATGACGGTCCGGGCGCTGATGCGTAGGCGATTGGGGAATGGCGACGAGCATCGCGCTTTCGGAAAGATCGAGCGAAGCGGGCTCCTTGCCGAAATAGGTGAGCGAGGCGGCGCGCACGCCCTCGATATTGCCGCCGAAGGGCGCGAGCGTGAGATAGACGGAAAGAATCCGATCTTTCGAATAGCGCTCTTCCAATTGAATCGCGCGGACCATCTGACGGAACTTGGTGAAGAGGCTGCGCGTATGGCCGGGCTCGAGCAGGCGCGCGGCCTGCATGGTGAGCGTGGAGGCGCCGGAAACCACATGGCCGGCCGTTGCGTATTGCAACGCCGCGCGCGCGATGGCGAGCGGATCGACGCCGGAATGTTCGTCGAAGCGCTTGTCCTCATAGGCCTTGAGCAATTTCAGATAGCGCGGATTGACGTCGGCCACCTTCGTTTTCAGCCGCCAATCGCCGTCTTTGGAGAGAAGCGGCCTGAGCAGCGTTCCATCGCGCGCCACGACCTCCGGCGAAACGTTTTCATAACGGCTCATATCCGGCGGGAATAAAAAATCGGCGGCGGCGAGCGTGACGAAAATCGCGAGCGCCGCGAATGGCGCAATCAGGATTTTCCAACGCGCACGCATTTGTCTACTGTTTCTCGCCGATCGCCACCGTTCCCATGTCGGTGCGCGCCATCACGCCGGGCGCATACATATCCTCGGCCACGCCCGCGGGCATGACGAATTTGCCCGCGGTCACCGCGCGCGCGATATAGGCGATGCGGAATTCGGGCTGCGGCTCGGGCTTCTTCGGATTGGTCTCGCGATATTGCGAGCCGATGAAGAAGGCGGCGACGAAACGGTCGTCGCGCGCATCGGCGATGGTGAGATCGGAGAGCTTGTCGAGCCAGGGATAGGCGTTGGCCATGTCGCCGGTGACGGGCGCTTCGATTTCGAGGCCCGCGGGCAACAGATCGAGCACCGCCATCTGGCGGTAGAGATTGTTGTCCATCCGGCCCGACAGCACGATCATCACACGGTCGTTCTGTTTGAGGTTCGAAAGATCGGCGGGCTGGCCGTCCATCGTCCACACGGTTTTCTTGAGCGTGAGGCCGCTCGCAGACGCGGGCAACGGCTCGGACGGCGTGCCGGAAACCGCAACCGTGCGCCACACCGGCGAATCCGCCTTGTTGGCAAGTGTGATGCCGGCGGCGAGCGCGCCCAGCGACGGCGACAGACGCACGGCGTTGTCTTTCTGCTGCGCCAGTTTGCCGTTGACGAGAATCTTCAAGGGCGCGCGCTCACGCGAAAGCTCATACGCCGCGCGCAGCATCCATGCCTTTTCCTGTGTCGTGGTGGCGTTGAGACGCAAATCCACATCGTCGGTGCGTTTCATCAGGGCCGGCACGATCTGCGGATCGCCGCCTTCGATGGCGAGTGCGGTGGTGCCCGCCAGATCGCGCACCAGCGAGCCGTAATCCGCGTCCGAATAGGTCGACGGCTTCGCATCCATCAGGATTTCGCGCGCGCGGCCGAAAGCATAATTGGCACGTGAGCGGTCGCCCACTTGCGCGGCGGCCGCGCCAGTCAACGCTGCCGCAATCGCGCTCGTCCATTCACCGCCGCGCGTATCGCTGAAATAGCGCAAATTCGAAAGATTGGCCTGCCCCGCGCGCGCCAGCACATAGAAAGCGTAGGCGCGCACGGCGTCATCATTGGAATCGGACGCGGATGTCTGTTTCAGCCAGCCCGCGCCGCGCTTGAGCGATTCATTGGGTACGACATAGCCCTTGTCTTTCGCCTGTTGCAGAAAATCGAGCGCGAACACGCTGATCCACGGATCGGCGTCGTTGCCCGGCCCCCACATGCCGAAATTGCCGGCGAAGTTCTGCATGTCGAGCACATTGTCGACCGCATCCTGAATGCGCGCGTGCAGCGCCTGATCCTGCGGCAGCCCTGCAAGGCCTGCGAGATCGTTGAAATAAAGCAGCGGCATGGCGCGGCTGGTGGTCTGTTCGATGCAGCCATAGGGATATTTGTCGAGCCAGCGCAGAAGCCCCGGCACATCGTTATAGCCATGCGCCGAAGACACGTTGAGCGCGACATTGACCGTGGAGGGAATGAGATTGGCGATCAGCGATTTGCCGGCAGTGTAGGTGCCGCCCGCCGCCAGCACGGCTTCGTTCTCCTGCGAGACATCGAGCTGCGGCGCACGCACTTCGATCTGCCAGCTCCGCGTGACGGAGAAGTTCTTCGGTCCCGTAAGCTTGAGCGTGATCCTGGCGACGCCCAAACCGTTTGCGTTCAGCACCACGGGCACGAGATCGCGCTGGCCCTTGGCGAGATCGCGGGCGAGAACATCCTGGGCTGCGCCCGCATCGAGACCGACGGGACCGGACGTTGTGACGGTCGCAGTGTATTTGCCGGGCGCGCCTTCGACATTATCCAGATTGAGGGCCGCTTCGGCGCGGTCGCCGGGTGCCAGAAATCGCGGCAGCACGATATCGGCCACAACGGGATCGCGCACGGTGAGCGGGCGCGACGCAGCACCCATTTTCTTCGCGGTCATCGCCACGGCCATCAATCGTAATTCGCCGTTGAAATCGGGAATGTCGAGCGCCACTTGCGCCATGCCGCCCGCGCCCACTTTCACGAGGCCGGAGAACAGCGCCACGGTTTTTGTCGGCACAACAGAGAGCGTGCGCCCGCCGAACATGTCGCCGCCGGAGCGGAGCGAGCCGATCGCGCCTTTTTCGGGCTTGATGAGGCGGCCGTAATCGTCATGCATGCCGACGCCGAGCATGCGCTTGCCGAAATAATAGTGCGCCGGATCGGGCGATTTGTAATCTGTGAGTTGCAAGATTCCTTCATCGACGGCGGCGAGCGTCAGATACGCATCTTCGCCAGAGTCGAGGCCTTTCACCGTGACCGGAATCACGATGTGCTGGCGCGGCGTGATCTTGTTCGGCCCGCCGATCAGCGCGGTCAGCGTGCGCGCGGAATTATCGACGCCCAACCATGCCACGCCGATAGCGCGCACCGGCTCGCGTCCCGTCGCGTCATTGAGCGGGCGGTAATCGGTGACGAGCACATAGGCGCCCGCGCCCCAATCGGCCGAAACGGGAATGCTGATCGTGGTGCCCGACTCCGGCGCATCGATCAGTTGCGAAGAAAAAATGCGGTCGCCGGCCACGACGACCAATGCCTTGCCGCTGGCCGTGGGCTTGATCGAGACGCGCGCGGTTTGCCCCGGCGCGTAAGCCGGTTTGTCGGCGGCGACGGGAATGCGGTCGGGCCGGTCTCCAGCGGCGCTCGCCGCCCAGCCGGAATAGAAATTGTAGGACGTCGTTGCGCCGGATTTCGGATCGCTCAGCGTGAGCCGGTATTCGCCCCACGGCATCGATTGCGAAAATTTCGCGGGCGCGGACGCGGATAGATTCATCGTGCCGCTGGTGATCAGGCGGTCGCGCGTGATCGCCTGATATTTCCATTGGCCATTGTCCTGATACCATTGATACGTCGTATCCACGCGCACCCAGGAATAGGTGACATTGTTGAGCGCGATGCGCTTGCCCGCGGCATCGAGCGCAATCGCCTCGAACCCGGCTTTGGCATTTTCGCCGACGGAATCGCCGTCGAAATCGGGGCGCAAGCCGATCATCGCATCGCGCGTGCGCAAGGGAATATCGACCGTCTTGTCGGTGGTGCGCCCACCGGGCTCGTGAATCGAAACGCGCGCGCTGACTTTCAGCGGCAACGTCGTGTCGGCGATATCGCCGATGGTGCCCGTCACATTGGTAACGCCGGAGGCATCGGCATCGGAAACATCCAGCGTCACGATCACGTCGGAGAAGGAATCGTCCATCCGGCCGAACTGGTAATGCGCGTAATCGGCGAACGGTTTGGGATCGGCGGCGATGCGCGCTTCGCCTTCGCCTGATAACCCCGCGGCCGGCGCGCCATAGAGAAAGCGGCTTTCGGCACGGATATGGAAATCGGAATTGGGATGAACGATTTTCTCCTGCGCCGTAAGCGTGACTTTCAGGCGTTGTGGCACGAAATCGGCGACGTCGAATTGCACGCGTCCGACCGGATCGGCCTTGGGATCGACGTAAGCGGCGATCTGCCAGCGGCCATGCGGCGCGCGCGCATTGAGCGGCAGCGCCCACACGGTCGAACCAACCGCGAGCGATGCGCCCGCAACGGTGGTTCGCGAAACTTCGACGCCATCGGGGCGCGTGGCGATCAGGGTGAGCGGAGCGTTGACAGCCGCGCCCACGCGGTCGCGCAGCATCGCCGTGGTCTCAACCGTTTCGCCGGGGCGATAGACGCCGCGCTCGGTGTATAAATAAGCATCGACCGGGCCGGGCGTGGCGCGCCCGCCAACGCCGCGGTCGGTGAGATCGAAGGCCGGGCGGCGCAGATCGAGGAAACTGAAATCGCCGCCATTGGTGTAGGCCATCACGACGACGGGCTCGTCGCCGCCCGTGCCGTGGAAATAACCGGCGTCGAAATCGGCGCGGCCGGAGGAATCGGTCGTGACCGTCTGCAAGATGTTGTTGTTGCGCGCGACGAGGGTGAGCTTGACGCCCGCCATCGATTGTGCGCTCGCATAAGAGCGGGTGAACGCGCTCATGCCGCTTGCGCCCTGGAAGGTGGTGATGGCGATGTCGGAATCGATCACCCACTGCGCTGCCATGCCGCCGGATTCATATTCGTCTTCGTCGCTTTCGCTTTGCGCCTTGGCCGCGTCCTCGGCGACGAGCACATAGGCGCCCGGCTTCTTCGCGTTCAGGATATTGCGGATGGGAATGAGCGTGACGACCGTGTCGTTCTTGACGTTCGCCACATCCATCGTGCCGGTCCAAACGACCGAGCCCTGATTGTTTTCGAGCTGGCTTTCATCCCACGAATAGAGCGTGGTCTGATCGACCACGCCGCTTTCGATTTGCGACAGCAGCCGGTCGCCGACGCGGATGATCTTGAGTCTCAGCTTGTCGATATTGACCGTGGTGACGGGCACGCCATCCGCATTGTCGCGCGGCAGCACGATGCCGCCCGCAAAGCGCACCAGCGCCGGCTTGTCGCTGAGCGACACCGGAACGGTTTCTTCTTCCGTGAGCTTGTCTCCCGCCGCATCGGGCAGGCCTTTCTTCAGCGTGACGTTATAGGTGGAATTGAATCCGAATCCGGCGATGCAGATGCTGTCATTGACGACGCGCACCACCACCTTCGTTTCGGGATCGATGGTGAGATAGTCTTCGTAGTGCGTGTGACCGCTGGCATCGAGCGCGCGGGTGAAGGAAAGGCAGGCTTCCGCTTGCGCCTTGGTCGTGTCGGTCACGAGATGGCGGAAGGCGAATTCCGGCTGCTCTGCCATCTCGGAAGGTGTGGCGACATGGGTGATGGCCGATACGCCGCGGCTCAGGCGCTCGAAGAACCCGTTGCCGGATGGCGCGCCTTTCTCGCCGCCGCCGCCCAGAAGATAAAGACCAGCGCCAACGAGAAGAATGACGGCGATGACAACGCCGCCGATAATCGCATATCGCCGCATGTGAGGCCCCTTCGAAGCGCCGGACGGCGCGGGCCGGAGCCTACGCCCGCGTGCCGTTACCGGCAATTCGGACAATGGCCGAAGATGTTGGCGGCGGCGTGACCAAGAAGCGGAAAGCTGGTGGCGTTTTCAGCGTGCGAGGATGTTTGAGAGCTCTTCGCCGCCCGCCACGCGCGCTCTTATGTTGCGGCGCACGAGAAGGCGCAGCGTGGCATATTGCGTAACGAACAGAAGAATTTGGCACGCAAGCGGCACGAAGGACACGAACCACGCCCAGGCCGCCATGCCGAGCCGGAAGGCGACGAAGAGATTGGCCGCAGCGAGCACGAACATCAGCGCCGACCAGGCATAGCCCCAGCCGACCAGAACGGCCTCGGCGACGTTCTGGCTGACGATGGGCGGCAGATACCGCCCCATCCAATTGCGCCGGAGCATGACGCAGCCGACCGCGAAGGTGCCGATGGAAGGCTTGATCATGACGAAGCGCGGATTGTGCGTCAGCAGCGTAGCGCCGCCCAGAACGATGACCAGCGCAAGGCTCATCCATTGCATCAGGTCGATCTTGCGGCGGCGGATGAGCAGGTAGCCGATCTGCGCCACGCCCACGCCGATGCCCAGAAGGATGCCGAGCTTCACGCTTCCCGTGATCGCGTAGAACGCCACGAAGAAGATGGTGGAGAGGAAATCCTCCGCCAGCGGCCGGAAGGCATTGAGGAAGTATTTCATGGGATAAGACTACGACATTTGCGAATACAACAACAGTTGTCATCCCGGGCGAGCGTAGCGAGACCCGGGACCTACCGTGCCGCCTTCGCCGTGGGTCCCGGCTCGCACGATGCTTCGCATCGTTTGGCCGGGATGACAGTTTTTACGCCGTACCCCGCCAGTTGCCGTGGAAGCCGTAAGGCACCCGGCGCGGCAGGCGCACCACGGCCAGCGGCTTGCCCGCAACATCGCCCGCATCGAGGATCACGAGATCGCTGCGGTCTTCATTGCCGCGATAAACAACTTGCAGAAGGAAACCGTCGCCTTCCGAAGCGTTCGCGTTGCGCGGGACAAAAACCGGCTCGGAAGTGATATTGCCCGCGCCGAATGAATGGTCCACGCGCGCGCCCGTCTTGTGATCGATATGGACGATGGCGCCGAATCCCGATTCGAGGTTCTGACGCGATTGACCGGCAAAATAGCCGTGGCGATAGGCAAGGCCAGCATAGCGTTCGTCGAAACGCGGGAATTCGCCGGGCGTGTCGTCCAGCGCCTCGCGCTTGATGACATTGCTGTTGGAACCGAGATCGAAGGTCCAGCGCTTGAGCGTGGCCGGAACATCGATGCCCCGCGAGCCATCGGCTTTCGGAAAGAGCGGTGCGGCGGGATATTCCATCACATCCACGAAAATCTTGCTGCCCTCTTCCCACATATTCATGGGGTGGAAGACGTAGCACGGATCGGTTTCGAACCAGCGGATCGTATCGGTGCCCGCGTTCCTCGCCATCACGCCGATGAAGCTGCCGGCTTCCGGCTCCCAGGCGATAGGCGATTTGCCGGCAAGCGCGCGCGTCAATTTCATCGTTAGCGGCAGCACGGGAAACATCACGTAATTCCGCGTGACGAAGAAATCATGGATCATGCTGGAATACGGCGCCTTGAAGATATCCAGCCGCGTGACCTTGCCGGTCTTGTCGGCGACGCCATAGACGATCTTGTCGGAGAACGGCATGCCTTCGGCCGAATAGCCGAAGAACACAAGCTCGCCGGTTTCGGGATCGGTCTTGGGATGCGCGGTGAAGCGGCCCGCCTTGCCTGCATAATCGCGATAGCCGCGCGGATCGAGGCTGACAGGATCGAGTTCGAACGGCTGATGGCCTTCTTCCAGCGCGAGCAGGCGATTGCCATGCCAGATGATGTTGGTATTGGCGACGCCGGAATCCTTGCCGATCACCATGGGGCTCGACGTCATCGGATTTCCGAATGCGCCGAACAACGATTTGCCGGCCTTGTGCTCGACCTCCCATTTCGGCGTGCGCACATAGCGGTTGCGATAGGAGACCTTGCCATCGGCGATCATGAACGCGTGGATCATGCCGTCGCCCGCGAACCAGTGATGGTTCGCATCGCGCGGATCGAATTGCGGATTGGGGCCGTTGCGATAGAGCGTGCCGGAAAGCTCCTTCGGCACTGCGCCCTCGATGGGAAGATTCGCGAAATCGTCTTCGCTGCGCACGGGTCCGAAATTGCCGGAAAGATAGGGGTTGATGCGGGCGGGAGCGTTCATGGCCGGTCTCCATCGAAGTTTTACGTTGTAAATTTATATCGTAAGCAATACCCTCCGGCAAGAGGTTTTTCGATTCGCCATGCCCAAAGTTTTGACCGAGACGGAACTGGCCGGTTTCCGCGAGAAATTGGCCGAAACCGCCACAAGCCTGTTCGCGAGCCGCGGGCGCGAGGGCTTCACCATGCGCGAACTGGCGGCCGAGCTGGGCGTCAGCCCCATGACGCCCTACCGCTATTTCCGCGACAAGGACGCGATTCTGGCCGCGGTGCGCGAGCGCGCTTTCGATCAATTCGCGGACGCTTTGGAGAAGGCGTTCGCGGCGCCGGGCAATTCGCTGGAAAAATCCATCGCGGTTTGCGACGCCTATGTGCGCTTCGCCTTCGAGAAGCCTTCCTCCTATAAGCTGATGTTCGATCTGACGCAGGCCGACGCGTGCGATTATCCCGATCTCGTGCGGGCCATGGAGCGCGCGCGTGCCACCATGACCGATTACGTTCATGCGCTGGTGAGGGACGGCGTGTTCAAGGGCGATCCCGACATCATCGGCCATGTGTTCTGGGCGGCGCTGCACGGCATGGTGATGCTGCAGCTTGCCAGCCAGCTCGACCCCGAATGCGATTTCGAGACGATAAGGCAGGCGGCATTCGCGGCGCTGGGCGAAGGCTTCCGGGCCAAGCATTAATCTTGACGTCCGGCGGGGCAAATGAGTCCATAGGCCGGAATTCGCGAGGCCGCGCCATTGGCCGATTACCGCTTCTATCCGGCGATCCTTTCCGGCGGCACGGGCTCACGCCTGTGGCCGCTGTCGCGCGCGGCCTTGCCCAAGCAGCTTCTGCCGCTGGCAGGCGAGCGCACACTGATCCAGGACACGGTCTTGCGCGTGAGCATCGAAGGTGCCGCGGCGCCATTGCTGATCTGCAACGACGAACACCGCTTTCTGGTGGCCGAGCAGATGCGCGAGATCGGCGTAAAGCCAAGTGCGATTGTGCTGGAGCCGGCCGCGCGCAATACCGCGCCCGCAGCCGCGGTTGCAGCGTTGAAAATCGCGGAGCGGCAATCCGATGGAATCGTTTTGCTGCTTCCTTCCGATCATGTGGTGACGGACGAGGCTGCGTTCGCGCGCGCGCTCGACATTGCAGCAAGCGTTGCCGCGAAGGGCAGCATCGTCACCTTCGGCATCAAACCATCGAAACCCGAAACCGGCTACGGCTATATCGAAACCGGCAAGGAGATCGCGGCCGGAGCATTTGCGGTGGCGCGCTTCACCGAAAAGCCCGACGCGAAGACGGCGCAAACCTGGCTCGATGGCGGCAAGCATTTGTGGAACAGCGGCATGTTCGTGTTCCACGCCGATGTTCTGATCGAGGAACTGGAAACGCACGCGCCGCAAGTGCTGAAAGCCGCGCGCGAGGCTTTGGCGTCCGCCAAAACCGATCTCGATTTCCAGCGTCTGAACGCAGAGGCGTTCGCGCGCGCGCCGGAGATTTCCATCGATTATGCCGTGATGGAACGCACGAAATGCGCCGCCGTCGTGCCCGCCCAATTCGGCTGGAGCGATGTGGGCTCGTGGGCGGCGCTTTGGGAACTTGCCGAGCGCGACAACCACGGCAACACGCTTTCCGGCGACGTGCTGGTGGAGGATTCGAGCGGCTGCTATGTGCGCGCCGAAAAGGGCGTCGTGGCGCTCATCGGCGTGGAAGATCTCGTGATCGTGGTGACGGGCGATGCGGTGCTCGTCGCCAACCGCAACCGCGCGCAGGATGTGAAAGCGATTGTAGAGCGGCTAAAAGCTCGCGGCGGCGCAGAGCACCTGAATCATCCAAAAGTCTTCCGCCCCTGGGGCAGTTTCGAGGCCATCGACAAGGGCGACCGCTATCAGGTGAAGCAGATCGTGGTGAAGCCGGGCGAACGGCTATCGCTTCAGATGCATCGTCACCGCGCCGAGCATTGGGTGGTAGTGGAAGGTGTGGCGCGCGTCACCCGCAACGACGAAACCTTCCTGCTCAACGAAAACGAATCCGTGTTTATCCCGCAAGGCGCAAAGCACCGTCTCGAAAATCCCGGCCCTGCGCCCTTGCGCCTGATCGAAGTGCAATCGGGCGCCTATGTCGGCGAGGACGACATCGTGCGCTTCGAGGATTCTTACGGGCGGAAGTGACAAGCGGCTTGCCAGGGCGTAGTTGCGCGAACCCGTCATCAGCCCGGCTTCGCGCTAACGCGCTTCGCCGTGGCAGTCTCCGCCGCTGCGCGGCGAAGACTGGTGGGCGCGACAGGGATCGAACCTGTGACCCCTACCATGTCAAGGTAGTGCTCTCCCGCTGAGCTACGCGCCCGCCAATGGGGAAGCCTCTATAGCGTCCGGTCAGTACGGGTGGCAAGCCGAGCGCAAAGATCGCGTCAGGCCGCCACCCGGCTTCGCTAAAGCTACGCCGGGCGAGCGAGCAAATAACCGCTAAGCAGCCACCATGCGGTCCACTTCGGCCACGATTTCGCGCAAATGAAACGGCTTGGAAAGCACCTTCGCCTGCTTGGGCGCGTTCGACGAAGGATGCAGCGCCACCGCCGCAAAGCCCGTGATGAACATGATCTTCAATCCGCCATCCATTTCGGCTGCGCGTTTGGCGAGTTCGATTCCGTCCATGCCCGGCATGACGATATCGGTGAGCAGAAGATCGAAGCGGAAGCCCTTGAGGCATTCATAGGCCTCGGTGCCGTCGCCGAAATCGGTGACGGCGTGGCCGGCCTTGGCCAGCGCCTGCGACAGAAACCGGCGCAGCGATTCATCGTCTTCGGCCAATAGAATCTGGGCCATAGCACCCTTCCCCCCTAGGACCTTAAGCCTATCAGAACCGTCCCGTAAATGCTGTTCCCGGAAAGCCACCCTTGAGCGGCGAACCGCTTGCCGGTCTTCGCGGTTGATGGTCCACTCCGGCGCGAAACAGGCGAATCGGCTGACCAAAGATGGTTTCCGGCGAAGACGATGCGGTGCTGGCGGAGCTCTATGCCGCGCCCTTCCGGCTTTCGCGGCCGGGCGCTCAGCGCGCGCCGTTCGTTTTTGCATCGCCGCATGCGGGCAGGCTTTATCCGCCGAGCTTCGTGGACAGAAGCAGGCTTTCGGCCATGAGTCTCAGGCGTTCGGAAGACGCCTATGTGGAGGAGCTTTTTTCAGCCGCGGTGGAATTGGGCGCACCGTTTCTGGCGGCACGATTTCCGCGCGCCTATCTCGATGCCAATCGCGCGCCTTCGGAAATCGACACGCAGATGTTCGACGGCGAATTGCAGGTCAGCGTCGATGCGCCGAGCGCGCGCGTGGCCGCAGGCCTCGGCGTGATCCCGCGCATCGTGCGCGACGGGGCGGAAATCTATCGCGAGAAGCTTTCGCCGGAAGAAGCGGAATTGCGTTTGACGCGATTATACCGGCCTTATCATGCAGCGCTTGCGCAATTGGTGGACGATACGCTTGCGCGCTTCGGAATCTGCGTGGTGGTCGATTGTCATTCCATGCCGTCGGCGGCGGCGATTCCGGAAATCGTGCTTGGCGATCGTTATGGAACGTCGACGATTCCCGCCTTGATGCGGCGTGCGGAAATTGCGTTCGAGAGTCACGCCTTCACCGTGCAGCGCAACGTTCCATACGCGGGCGGATATACGACGTATCTGTACGGCAAACCGGCGCGCGGGCTGCACGCCATCCAGATCGAAATCAATCGCGCGGCCTATCTCGACGAGGAACGCATCGTTCCCGCTCCCCGCTTCGACGAGGTGCGCGCGCGCATCGGCGCGGCGCTGGGCGAACTCATCGCCATCGATCACGCGCTGCTTCTGCCGCCGCGCAACCTGCCCTGGGCTGCTGAGTAGAAAAATGGCCGCCCCCGGGGGGCGGGAGCGGCCAAGTTCAGGGAGGAAACGCCCAGGAAGGGCGGCGGCATCACGGAGAGGAAGTCCGCAATGACGCGCTGCAGCAATATGTCAGAACTCATGCCGCAGCGCAACAGAAAAGAGGGCACTCCATGCGGCAAGTGAGCCCTTAAAAATTGAGGGTTTCCGCCGAAATTTTACCAAATTCGGGTGACAGGCATCGCGCCTAGATATTGTGCATCGCAATATTTTCCCACCGAAAACCCGTTTTGTTTCATGAAAAGATTATTGCTTTGCAACAGGACCGTCGCATTCAACATGCAGGCCTGTGTGTAAAGGCGCACGCGTGATTCGCGCCTGTTTGCGTGGAGCACTACATGGCCGAGACAGCGTGGTCCGACCGTAAAATTCCCGATCGCCTCCGACGGCGCCCCACCATCGCCGATCTCCTGCCCGCCTCGCGCAAGCCACATCGCGATGTTCACGTTCCCGTCCATCGCATCCGCCATCACCGCACGATCTTCATCTCCGACACGCATCTGGGCACGCGCGGCTGCAAGGCCGAGCTGCTGGCCGATTTCCTGGCGCGCAATGCCTGCGAGACGCTCTATCTGATCGGCGACATCGTGGACGGCTGGCGGCTGAAACAACGCTGGTACTGGCCCGAGGCGCATAGCCGCGTGGTCCACGAAATCCTGCACAAGATCGACAGCGGCACGCGCGTGATCTTCGTGCCCGGCAATCACGACGAGGCTTTCCGGCCCTATTGCGGGCGCGCCATCGCGGGCGTGGAAATCCTGCGCGAAGCCATCCACGAAACCGCCGACGGCAGGCGGCTTCTCGTCATCCACGGCGACCAGTTCGACGGCGTCATCGCCTATGCCAAGTGGCTCGCGCTCCTGGGCGACTGGGCCTATTGCGTCGCGCTCGAAGTGAACGAGGCCTTGAGCGCGGTCCGCCGCGCCTTCGGCCTCTCCTACTGGTCGCTTTCGGCCTATCTGAAGCAGAAGGTGAAAAATGCGGTCGAATATATCTGCCGCTTCGAGGACGCTGTCGCCCGCGAAACCCGCGCGCGCGGCCTCGACGGCGTCGTGTGCGGCCATATTCATCACGCGGCGATCAAGGATATCTCCGGCGTCCTCTACCTCAACGACGGGGACTGGGTTGAAAGCTGCACCGCCCTTGTCGAAAATGGCCGCGGACATTTGGAGATTCTCCACTGGGCATCACCCGCCGCAGAGCCGGGCCTGGTCTCCCATCCCGCAGGCGCCGCTCCCGTTCCGGCCTGAAGCCGCAGACATGATCGAAGCGCGCATCGATAGCGATGCCGCGCGCGCGGTCGGCGACGCCTACAGGCTCCTGCTTGTCACGGACGCCTGGGCGCCGCAGGTCAACGGCGTGGTGCGCACGCTGGAAACGCTGGGCCGCGATCTGGCCGCGATGGGCCATGAGGTGCGCTATTCGACGCCGGAAGGGCTCATCACGCTGCCGCTTCCCACCTATCCCGAAATCCGCCTTGCGCTGTTTCCGCGCAAGAGCCTCGAAAGGATGATCGAGGAATTCGAGCCCACCGCAATCCACATCGCGACCGAAGGCCCCGTGGGATTAAGCGCGCGCAGGCTTTGCGTGAAACGCAAGATTCCCTATTCGACATCGTTCCACACGCGCTTTCCCGAATATGTGCGCGCGCGGCTTCCCTTCGTGCCGGAAAGCCTCGTCTATCGTTTCCTGCGCTGGTTCCACGATCCCGCCGACGCGATGATGGTGGCCACGCCCTCGCTCAAGCACGAGATGGAGGCGCACGGCTTCAGCAATGTGCGCATCTGGTCGCGCGGCGTGGATGTCGATCATTTCCGCCCCATCGAGGACGCGAGCCTGCCCTTCCCCAAGCCCATCTGGCTCTATGTGGGGCGCGTGGCGGTGGAGAAGAACATCGAGGCTTTCCTTTCGCTCGACCTGCCCGGCACCAAGGTGGTGGTGGGCGACGGGCCAGCGCGCGCCGCCCTCGAAAAGCGCTATACCGATGCGAAGTTCCTGGGGCCCAAGACGGGCGAGGAGTTGGTACGCCATTATTCGGCGGCCGATGTGTTCGTCTTCCCCAGCCGCACCGACACCTTTGGCCTCGTGCTGCTGGAGGCGCTCGCCTGCGGCCTGCCGGTGGCGGCCTATCCGGTTCAGGGGCCGCTGGACGTGATCGGCGACGAGCCCGTGGCGGCGCTGCATGAGGATCTGGCCGTGGCCTGCGCTCGCGCCTTGGACATCCCCGCCGAGGCCTGCCGGACCTATGCGCTGACACGCTCCTGGCGGGCCTGCACCGAGCAGTTCCTCGCCAACCTGCCGGCACCCGCCCGTATGACGAGATAATATGGCGAGATAGCACGCCGCAGGTGCCTTCCGTCACAGAAGTGTTAGTTTCCGGCGCCTCTCATTCTTCCGGTTCTCCTTCATGCCCCCGCGTTCGCGCGCCTCCACTCTCACGGCACAGGAATGGCTGTTCTTCGGCCTTGTGGTGCTCGGCTGGACGCTCTTCACCATCGCGCTGGGCAAGGGCGTTTCGTGGGACTTCCGCAATTATCATTGGTACGCGCCATACGCGTTCCTCACCGGCCGCGAGAATTTCGACGTGGCGGTGGCCCATCAGGCGACCTATTACAATCCGTTTCTCGACATTCCCTATTACTGGCTCGCAACCCATTTCCGCTCATGGGTGGCGGTGGGCGCGCTTGGCGCGGCGCAAGGGCTGAACGCCGTTCCGCTTTACCTGATGGCGCGTTCGGTTTTGCGCGTGGACGAAAAACGCCTCGTTGCGGGCGCCGTCACGCTCATCTGCATGACGGGCGGGCTGACGCTCTCGCTTTCCGGCACGACCTATTACGACAACATCCTGAGCGTGCTGACGCTCGGCGGACTTTCGATCCTCGTCTGCAATCGCGAAACGCTGGCGACGGGATGGCTTTCCAGAGCCGCCATGATTTCCGGCCTTGCCGGATTGATTACGGGCGCCGCGGTGGGATTGAAATTGCCGCAAGCGCCGTTCGCACTGGGATTTGCCGGTGCGCTGATCGTGCTTCCAGGCGACTTGAAACACAGGACCGTGCGCATTCTGGCAGGCGGCATCGCGGGCGCGATCGGGGTTGCGCTGACCGGCGGCTACTGGATGGTGCATCTGGCCCATGTCACCGGCAATCCGCTCTTTCCCTATTTCAACCAGTTTTTCCATTCGCCGCTGGCGCTTGCGGCGTCCTATCGCGATGTGCGCTTCCTGCAGCACGATCTGTGGCACGCCATTCTTTATCCGCTGCTCTTTTCCATCGACTGGCGCGTGGCCGACGATCTGGGCTATTCCGACATCCGCATCGGTTCGGCGTATGTCGTGCTGATCGCAAGCGGCGCGCTGTGGCTGATGAAGAAACGCTCGCCCGATCCGCTCGCCGATCCGGAAGGGACGCGCGGGCTTTATGCCTTCTGGATCGTTTCCTATCTCGCATGGCTGCTGGTGTTCGGCATCTACCGCTACATCATCGCGCTCGAAATGCTGTCGCCGCTGGTGGCGGTGGCGGCCATCGGCCAATGGAAGCTCAGCCGCCGCGCGCGGCTGACGCTGCTCGGTGCGCTCGGAATCGTCACGCTTGCCTGCACCGGCACATCGGACATGGCGCGCGCGCCGCTCGGCGATCCCTATATCCAGGTGACGATGCCGCCGATCCCCCACCCCGATAACACCATCATCCTGATGACCGGCGAAGCGCCGATGGGCTATCTCGTGCCGTCGCTGCCGCATCGGATTCCGATTTTGCGCATCGATGGCTGGATGATCCAGCCGCAGGACGGCTCCAAGCTCACCGCCGAGACCAAGGCGCGCGTGGCGGCGTTCAAGGGCGATATGTTCCTCATCGCCGATCCCTACGAGATGGATCGGGCGCGCGCGGCGCTGGCCGAATACGGGCTTGCCATTCGCTGGCTTCAATGCGGAGATATCAAGACGAATATGGGGGACGATCTCCAGTTCTGCCCGCTGTTTCGCAAACCGGACGAAAAACCATGAACGCGCGAATTGCCGTTCTCATTCCCTGCTACAACGAGGAAGCCGCCATCGGCAAAGTGGTGCGCGATTTCCGGGCTTCTTTGCCGGGCGCGGATATCTATGTCTACGACAACAATTCGCGCGACCGCACATCCGAGCGCGCGCGCGAGGCCGGCGCCATCGTGCGCAGCGAGCCGCGCCAGGGCAAAGGCAATGTCGTGCGCCGCATGTTCGCCGATGTGGAAGCCGACATTTACATTCTCGTCGATGGCGACGATACCTATGACGCATCGGCTGCGCCCGGATTGGCGCGCGCGCTGGCGGAAGGCGGCTACGACATCGTTTCGGGCAGGCGCGTGGCGACGGGCGAAAGCGCCTATCGCGCAGGGCACGTGCTGGGCAACCGGCTGCTCACCGGGCTGACCGCGATGATGTTCCGCGTGAAGCTCGCCGATCTATTGACCGGCTATCGCATCATGTCGCGGCGCTTTGTGAAATCGTTCCCGTTCACGGCCGAAGGATTCGGAATCGAGACGGAACTGACGGTTCATGCCGTGCGCCTGCTGATGCCGATGGTGGAGATCGACACCAAATACAAGGAGCGCCCCGCCGGTTCGGTGAGCAAGCTCAGCACCTATAAAGACGGGTTCCGCATCCTCTTCACCATCGTGGGACTGGTGCGCGAAGAGCGGCCGCTGATTTTCTACACGGCGATCTTCGCGCTGGCCGCGATTATCGCGCTTGTCATCGGAACGCCGGTGGTGATCGAATATCTGCATACCGGATTGGTGCCGCGCCTGCCGACGGCGGTGCTTGCAACGGGATTGATGGTGGTCGCGTTCATTTCGCTGGCGGTGGGCCTGATCCTCGATACGGTGACGCGCGGGCGCTGGGAGGCCAAGCGCATGGCCTATCTCGCGATCCGCGGACCGCAGGATCTCGAGCGGCCGTGAACCTTTCCGCGATCCGGCAATCGCAATTCCTGCGCTTCGCCGTGGTGGGAACGGCGGGCTTCGTGGTCAACGAAGCGGTGCTGTTCGTGTTTCTCAAACTTCTGCGCCTCGATCCCTATAGCGGGCAGGCGGTGGCGTTTTTGTTCGCGGCGAGTTTCACATGGTGGGGCAATCGCTGGCTCACTTTTTATGAACATGCGGCTGTAACAACGCCGGGCATGGCGCGCGAATGGGCGAAGTTCATCGCGGCGAATGCGCTGGGCGGCGCGGTGAATTATGCGATCTACGCCTCGCTCGTGACATTCGCGCCAAAGCCCTTCGACAGCCCGTTTCTCGGCGTGGTGGCGGGCACGCTGGTGGGACTTCTCTTCAACTTCACCATGTCGAAGCGCTTCGTGTTCCGCGCCTAACGCATCTTCACCAGCGTATCGAGCACGGCCATGCCGCCCGGCGCATCGATCTCCACACGCGTGGTTTCGGTCAGCCGCGCCATCGTCATGTAGAAGCCGCAGGTGAAGATGATCTCCACGATTTCCTGCGGCGAGAAATGCCTGGCCGCATCCTTGAAGCTTTCTTCGCCGGCGCGGACGTTTTCGATCACTTCTTTGGCAAAGCGCAGCAGCGATTTCTCGCGCGCGTCGAAGGCGCTCGCAAAATCGGATTTGGCAAGCGCATCGATCTGATCCTGGCGGCAACCGGCGGCGAGCCCGATGGGAACATGCTGCACCCATTCATATTCGCCGCCTTCGAGCTTGGCGACGAGCAAAATGACCAGCTCACGCAATGCCGGATCGAGTTTCTGCTTGCCGAGGATCGCGCCGCCCAATCGCAGGCCCGGCTTGAACAGTGTGGGCGCATTGGCCCACATGCGGAAGATGTTGAGCTTGCGCGGCAGTTTCTCGAACGCCTCGCGCACCTCTTCCGGCGCCTTCTCGAAATCGGCGTAAGGAATCAGCGGCATGTCATTCTCCTTGCGTGTTGCGATCCACCGTCACCGATTTGACGATGGCGAATAGCTTCATGCCGGGCGCGAGCGCAAGACGCTTGAGCGAAGCGGACGTGATGCGCGCGACGAGCTTGGCATTTCCCGCCGCCAATTGCACATCGGCATGGCCGCCGCTTTCGCGGATGGCGGCGATGGTTGCCGGGATCACATTGTTGGCGCTGATGGCTTTGGGCTCTTCCAGCGCGAGCATAATGTCCTCGGCGCGGATGCGCACGCGCAAGCGCGCGCCCGGCTCCTTCGCGATGCGCCCGACGATGAGTTCGCCGCCGGGGAAAGAGAGCACGCTGAGGCCGTCATCGCGATGGGATCTCACTTTCGCATCCAGCACGGCGCCATAACTTTCGACGCCGGAGGCGCGCGCGAATTCGAGATCGGACATCAGATCGAATACCGGCCCGCTGGCGGCGACGCGGCCCTCTCTCATCACCACGACGGAATCGGCAAGACGTGTCACCTCATCCAGCGAATGGCTGACATAGAGCATCGGCACACGCGCTTCGTCGCGCAGGCGCTCCAGAAACGGAAGGATTTCGGATTTGCGCGGCGCGTCGAGCGCGGCGAGCGGTTCGTCCAGGAGCAGCAATCCGGGCGAGGAAAGCAACGCGCGGCCCAGCGCCACGCGGCTTTTTTCGCCGCCGGAGAGTTTCGCGGGCTTGCGCGGCAGAAGATGTTCGAGGCCGAGAAGTTCGACGATATGGGCGAATTCATCTTCGCTTGCGGGATTTTCCGCGCGCCGCCAGCCGAAGCGCAGATTGTTTTCCACGCTCATGTGCGGAAACAATCGCGCATCCTGAAATACAGTGCCGATGCGGCGCGCATGAGCGGGAATGGAAATGCCCGCTTGCGTATCGAGCACCGCGCGGCCATCGATGACGATGCGGCCGTTCTGCGGGTTCAGCAATCCGGCAATCGCGTTAATGGTGCTGGTCTTGCCGGAACCGGACGGGCCGAACAGCGCGGTGACGCCGCCATCCATGCGGAATTGCGCGTCCAGCACGAAGCCGGAGAATTCGTGATGCAGCGAAATCTCTGCGCTCATCGCCCGATCAATCGCGTGACGCGGCGCTGTGCTATGGCCGCAAGCGCCACCCCGATCAGCGCGAGAATAATCGACAGCGCCGAAAGCCGCGCGGCTTCCACATTGCCGCCCGGCGTTTGCAGCGCATTGAAGATGGCGAGCGGCAGCGTGCGCGTTTCGCCGGGAATGTTGGAGACGAACGTGATGATGGCGCCGAATTCGCCGAGGCTGGCCGCAAAGGCGGTGATGGCGCCCGCAACGATTCCCGGCAGCGCCAGCGGCAGTGTGAGATTGGCGAAGCGGTCGAGCGCGCGCGCGCCCAGCGTTTCGGCGGCTTCGGCGAGGCCGCTATCCATCGCCTCGAGCGCAAGACGGATCGCGCGGAACTGGAACGGAAAAGTGATGATGGCGGATGCGAGCGCCGCACCTTTCCAGTCGAATGCGAAGCGCAATCCCAGATGCGCGAGCAGCCATGCGCCGAGCGGGCCTCGCGTGCCGAAGGCAAGCAGCAGCAGATAGCCCATCACCACCGGCGGCAAAACGAGCGGCAGCGTGAACGCGCCTTCGACCAGCGTCTTGCCGGGAAAGCGCGCGTGGCTGAGCCAGACGGCGGCGGCGAGCGCAAACGGCAGCGCGCACGCAATCGCCACGACTGAGACACGCAAGGACAGCAGCAGCGCTTCGAGTTCGGCCGGGGTCAGCATCATTTCGCCGTGAAGCTGTAGCGCGCGAAAACGGCAAGCGCGGTTTTTCCCGTGAGGAATGCGAAATAGGCGCGCGCGGCCGAACTTGCGCCTTTCACGAGCGCGAAGGGATAGACGATGGGCGGATGAGAATCTTCCGGGATCACGCCCACGATCTTCACGCCCGGATCCTGGCGCGCATCGGTGAGGTAAACGATGCCGAGCGGTGCCTCGCCGCGATCGACATAGACAAGCGCCGCGCGCACATCCTCGGCAGGCGCAAGATGGGATTGCAGCGAATCCCACGCGCCCAGATGCTGCAACGCCTGTTTCGCATAAATTCCCGCGGGCACGTGATCGGGATCGCCGAGCGCAAGCCTCCCGCCGCCCAGCAGTTTCATCCAGTCAAGATGCGCGTCGATGGCGCGCGGGCCGAGCGGCGAGGAGGCGGGCGCGATCAGCACCAGCGCATTGCCGATGACGTTCCTGCGCGAAGCGGAATCGATCAACCCGCGCTTGTCCACATAATCCATCCATTGCGTGTCGGCGGAGACGAAAATTCCGGCGGGCGCGCCGTTCTCGATCTGGCGGGCGAGCGTGGAGGACGACGCAAACGAATTGACGATATGCACGCCCGTCTTCTTTTCATATGCCGCGGCGATGTCCTGCAATGCGTTGGTGAGGCTCGCGGCCGCAAAGACCACGGCCTTGTCCGCGGCGTGGGCCGCGCCCGCGAAAGCGGCAAGCATCGCAATCGATAAAGCCAGAACAGTCCTGCGCATTAGCCCGCGCTCCTGTCGCAAAACTGAAATCTACAGGCAAAGTTCCGTTGCAAAAAGAGCGCGCGGCGGCAAATCGCGGGGCGAGCGGCTTGACCGTGCATCCGCCGCCGCTCATTTTTTCGCAAGAGGGCAGGTCGCGATGAAACGCTTGCGGCAGATGGCGGTCGCGCTCGCGGCGCTGGCGATGGCTTCGCTTGGTCACGCCGCAGCGCCCGGCAGCGCGCTTTACATCATCCGCTACGACCATTGGACGGATTCCGACGAGCGCGATTACGAGCGCTTCATCGCCTCGATCGGCAGTTCCCCCTGCTGGTCGGTGAACGATTGCCTGCACGGGCCGGGAAACTGGTTTCGCGCCAGCGATCCGCCCGATCATTACTTCGACTTCGACTGCGCCGATCTCGCCTATGTGCTGCGCGCCTATTTCGCGTGGAAGCGCGGGCTTCCCTTCTCGTTCGAAAGCGGCGTCGTGCCGCGCGGGTCCTCCTCCGACATACGCTATTCGCCCGACGGCAATAAGGTGACGGCGCGCACCGACGTGCTCAGCGGCAGCATGACCGGCTATCAATTGCTCGACTTGCTGCGCGATACGATCTCGACCGCCAGCTTCCGCATGCATCCCGACATCGAAGGCCCGCTTGCGCAGGATTTCTATTCGCCCGCCATCAAACCGGGATCGATCCGGCCGGGCACATTGATCTATGACCCCACCGGCCATGTCGCCATCGTGTACGAGATCGAACCGGACGGGCTGGTGAGATTCTTCGACGGCCATCCCGACAATACCGTGTGGCACGTCTTCTACGACAAGCGCTTCGCGCGCGAGCGCCCGGCGGCGGGCGCGGGCTTCAAGAACTGGCGGCCCGTGCGGCTGGTGGGTGCGGTGCGCCGCGCCGATGGCGCGCTGACCGGCGGCCACATGGTGCTCGATACCAACAACGAGATATCGGATTTCTCCGACGAGCAATATTACGGAAACACCCAGCCCAAGCCGGCGGACGGCAATTGGAAGGACGGGCAGTTCGCGCTGAACGGCGAGACGCTCGACTATTACGATTACGTTCGCGCCAAGATGGCGGGCGGGCAGCTGCGTTACGATCCGCTGAAGGAAGTGCGCCAGATGGTCGAGTCGAATTGCGGCGATCTGCAATACCGCGCGGCGGCGATCAATCTCGCCATCGATGCGGGCATCGAGAAGATGGCCGAGCCGGCGCGTCTGCCGCCCAATATCTACGGCACGGATGGCGCATGGGAAATCTACTCGACGCCGTCGCGCGACGCGCGCCTCAAGACCGCGTTCAAAGAGCTGCGCGATGAGGCCGAACGCTTCATGACGATGTACCGCGCGCACGATCCCAAGCTCGTCTATGCGGGCAACGATCTGGCGAGCGACATGCTCGGCGCCTATGAAGCGCAGGCGGCCCTTTGCAAGCTCTCCTATACGCGCAGCGACGGATCGGTGGTGAACCTCACCTATCAAGAGGCGGAGAAGCGGCTGTTCCTCATGTCGTTCGATCCTTACCAGTGCGTGGAACTGCGCTGGGGCGCCTACGATGCGAGCGAGCTTTCCACCTGCGCCGACGGCAAGAACAAACGCCTGTGGTACGACGCCGAGCGCCCTCTCCGGAACCAGCTCGACCGCACTTACGAAGCACGGATGGATTTCACGCGCGCCGAGCTATTGGAGCCCGGCCCCGGCAAGGGCGTGGATGCGCCGCCCGGCATCGATGTGCGCGGTTATCTCGAATCGGTGGGCGGGGTGTGGCGCGGCGCGGTGGCGAGCAGCGGCGCGGGCCAATGAAGAGGGCCGCCTTCGGATTGCGCTCCGAAGGCGGCCCTTTTGCAACCCGGAATAAGCCGGATCAGTGGCTGCGGGCGTAGACCGTCCAGAGCCGGGAGATCACTTGCGCCTTGTCGTCGCCATCGGCGGCTTCAAAGGCTTTGGCGGCTTTCGCGTAATCCTTCAATCCGGCATAGGCGAGGCCGAGCGCCATCTGGGCGCTGTTCTTGTCGGTCACGCCCTTGCTGATTCCCGACTGCACGGCGGCAAGCGCATCCTGATAGCGGCCCATGCCCCAATAGGCCTCGCCGAGCTTGACGAGAGGCTCGCCGGTGGGCGCCTTGGCGGCGGCAGCGGCGGTCTTGGCGAGATCGGCCTGGGTCTGTGCGGCTTGCGTCTTGGCCATGTTGAGAAGGCGCTGCTGGCGCTCGCCCGCGAGCACCTTGGCGTCGAAGCCCTTCTGCTGGATCGCCTGCGCCTCGACGGGGAAGCCCATCTGGATGGCAAGCTGGGTGGCCAGCGAGTAATCGTCGGCATTGCGCATGGAATTGGTGAGGATGCGCAGCCGGTAGATATCGAGCGTCTGGTGATCGGAGAGGCCTTTGGTGCGGTCGGCGCTGCCCAGGTAGTAGACCCAGTATTGCGGCTTGCCCTGCAGGATCAGACGTTCGGCCGCGGTGCGAACCGAATCCTCGTCGCCCACCTTGGAGGCGCAGTTCATCAGGAGCTCGAGCTGCTGCTGCGTGCCGCCGCCGCCCATGATGGCGTGCAGGTATTTGACGGCGCCGCTGTAATTGCCCGAAAGGTAATAGGCCTGCGCGATGACCATCTGCGACTGCGCATCGAGCGCGCCGAAGCGGCGCAGGACTTCTTCGTCCTGAATGACCTTGCCGTATTGGCGGGCGTTGTAATGGGCCGACAGAAGCTCTTTGGCCACGGCAGCGCTGCCCTGGCCCGAAGCGATCATGTTCTCATAGACCGAGGGGTCGCCCGATTTCGCCAGAATGTAGTTCTTCATCTGGTTGATCGTGTCGCGCTCCGCCGACGTCAGATCGGAGACCGATTCGGCTTCCTTCACTTTTGCGAGAGCGGCGTTGATCTTGCCGCTGTTGGCGAGCGAAAGCGCATCCTGAAGCGGCTTTCCGACGGCCGGACGCACCGTTCCGGCCTCGGCCATTTGCGTGGTGGCGACGCCGGCGATCGCGATAGATGCAGTACCGACGAGAAACGCTGCGCTCAAAGCGCGCAAGGTTTTCCCAATCATAATAACCTCGTTCCAGAAGGCGGGGCGCGAAACCCTTTGACGGTCCGGCGTTCCGCGGTCACCCCTCACTTACTGTACATATTGCTCGGTGCCGATAATTCCAATGTGCGTCATGCCCCTGCGCTGGGCATCGGCCATGACCTTGGCCACCGTATCGTACTTTGCGAGACGGTTGGCCGAGAGGTGGATTTCCGGCTGGGGATCCTGCTTCGCCGCATCGTAGAAATACGTATCGAGCGTGTTCATGTCGACCGGCGAGCCGTTCCAGTACACCGTTCCGTCGAAATCGACTTCGAGGTCCACAACCTGCGGCGGGACGGGCGGCGGCGTGATGTTGGGCCGCGGCATGTCCAGCTTCACCGCATGCGTCTGGATCGGGATGGTGATGATGAGCATCACCAGGAGCACGAGCATCACGTCGATCAGCGGCGTGGTGTTCATTTCCACCATCACCTCGCCGTCGCCCGTACTCTCTCCGACATTCATTGCCATAGCGCGATACCTTTTTGCTTACGGGCGATTACTGTTCGACCACTTGCGGTTCCGTGAGGAAGCCGACCTTCATGATGCCGGCCTTCTGACAGTCATAGACCACACGGCCGATCGCCTCGAAGCGGACATCCTTGTCGCCGCGGATATGCACTTCCGGCTGCGGCACGATGACGGCCTTCTGCTCGAGACGCTGGATCAGTTCCTCATTGGTCGGGATGAGCGTGGTGTCCCAGTAGATGTTCTCATCCTTGTCCACCGCGATCACGATGTTTTCCGGTTTGGTCTGGGTGGGAATGTTCCGGGCGTTGGGAAGCTCGACCGGAACATTCTTGATCACCACCGGAACCGTGATGAGGAAGATGATGAGCAGAACGAGCATCACGTCCACCAGCGGCGTGGTGTTGATCGTGGTATTCAGTTCCGCTTCTTCACCGTGCTCAGCTGCAACATTCATTGCCATGTGAACTTACTCCGCTTCTCGCAAATCCGGTGATTACTTACCCTTGGTCACCAGATAGGTCTGCAGATCGCCGGCGAAGCTCTTGAGCTTCTCGGTGATGACCTTGTTGCGGCGGACGAGGAAGTTGTAGAGCAGCACGGCCGGAACGGCGACGCCAAGACCGATGGCGGTCATGATGAGCGCTTCACCGACGGGACCTGCGACCTTGTCGATCGAGGCCTGGCCGGCGATGCCGATGGCGATGAGGGCGTGATAGATGCCCCACACCGTGCCGAACAGACCGACGAACGGAGCCGTCGAACCCACCGATGCGAGGAAGGCAATGCCGCCCTGCAGACGCGAGGTGACTTCTTCGAGCTGGCGGGAAAGCGCCATGCCGATCCAGTCGTTGAGGTTCACAAGGCCCGTGCCCTGGCCGGAAGAGGCGCGCACGCCGCTCTCGGCGACCGAACGGAACACGCTGTTCTTGGCGAGCTTGTCGATGCCTTCATTGAGGTTGTTGGAGCTCCAGAAGCGGCGCTCGACCTGCTTGGCCTGATTGAGCATGCGCGACTGCTCCCAGTACTTCATGAAGAAGATGTACCAGGTGCCGATCGACATGATGGCCAGAAGAACGATGACGCTCTTCGCCACGAAGTCGCCATTGGCCCACAGCTGCGCCAGACCATACGGGTTGGCGACCTTCTGCTGCTGGTCGTCAGCAGCGGCGGGCGGCGGCGGCGGCGCGGCTTCGGCAGGTGCAGGTGCTGCAGCTGCGCCCGGCGCGGCCGGAGCGGTGGCGTCCGGACCGGCGGGAGCCGCGGGAGCGGCTTGCGCGATCTGGATCGCGACCGGAGCGGATGCGTTGGCAAGAGCCTGTCCGGCGGTGAGGCCGGAAAGAAGGACGATGGCGGCTGCGATCGTCAGACGTTTCGAAATCATTTCCTCGATACTCCGTAAGTGAGATGAAGCTGTATTACGCCCGGACCGGGCCCTCGTCAGTTGGTAAGCGTGTACCTGATGTTGGCTTCGCTGGACACCGCGATCGGACGTCCTCCCTGCGTTGCCGGCTTGAAGCGCCAGTCTTTCACGCATTGCGCAGCCGCTTCGTCCAGCCGCGAATAGCCGCTGGATCTCTCGACGTTCGCGCTCGTGACCTCACCCGTATCGGAGATCACGTATTTCACGAGCACCACGCCCTGTTCGGACAGACGCCGCGAAACCGGCGGATAGCCCGACATGCATTCATGCTTGCGCCCGACGGGAACCGGCGCGCTCACCTGGGGCGCCACGACCGGCGCCTGATGCGATTGCACCGCGGTGATTGCGTTCGACGGGCCCGTATCGGCCACCGTAATGTCCGGCGGCGGCACGAAAGGCGGCGGCGGCTTGGTGAGATCCGGCGGCGGCGGCGGCGGGAGCTTTTCCTGCTCCGGCGGCTTTTCCTGCACGACTTCCGCTTTGAGCTCGTCGGGAAGTTTCTGGATCATCTGCGCGGCAAGACCGCTCGCCAGCGCGTAGATGACGACGGCGTGGAGGAGAGCAACGAGTCCGACGCTCACGAACCGGCGCGGTGCGGCGACCGGCGTCGCGAAGGCTCTCATGTCATGTTCAGGTGTCTGCATGGTCTAACGATACCCAATAAAACTAAACCCGGCGCAAATGCACCGGGCGTGGCAAAGACGGGCCAGGCTCACGCGTCCCCCTCCCCGGCACCGCACACGCGGCGCGCGTTCTTGGTTTTCTTTCTATACATCGTAATCATGGTTCCCAACACGGTCTAGCGCTTCATTTGGTAAACGGCAAACAATGTGAACATTGCTGTCAGTTGGCTCCTGCCGCCCAGCGCCCCTTTCGGGCGCTTTGCAACCTCGCCGGAAGACATACGCGCCAGCCTTGAATCCCGCAGGCAATAACCGCCTTTACGGGCCTCACGCGGCGCTGCAACAAACGCTTGGAATGCCGGCTCCCTGAACCCATATTCCAACCTCATGACCGCCTGCGGATGGATGCGGCGAATCGTTCCACCTGATCTATCCGTCGCATGAAAGCGTACGTTTTCAACATGGCGGAAATGCGTCCCCCCGGACCAGAGCGACTCGCTCTGTTTTATGGCCGCGCACAAAGACGCGAAGTTGCGTCTTTAGACAAGCATTGACGTGGCCGAGTCGATCCTCTTACCGTTCAAATATGCGCGAGGTTCCAGGGAACGCGGGTGAAAATACCGCGGCTGCCCCCGCAACTGTGACCGGATAGCGGTCGTCCAATGCGCCACTGAAGCGGATTCGCTTTGGGAAGGCGGACGAACGCAGCAACCCGGCAAGCCAGGAGACCTGCCCCGCGTGTCGTCCTGTTTCCGGCCGGGGTGCGCCGGGAGCTGCGGGATGACCGCTCGTGACGACGTTGTTGGAGTCGTCGCAAGCGGGGCGTTTTGAAAATGAAGTATTCCGGAAATTCGAGGCGATCCGCGTGCCGGCTCCTGGCCCCAGAACCAGGAGAATTATCATGCACAGACTTTGCGCATTTTTCTTGCCGCTTATTTTTTGGCTTTCGCTGCCCATGGCGGCTGCGAGCGCCGGCGATGACGGCGGCGGCACCGTCGTCGTAACCGCCACGCGAACGCCCACGCCGGAGTTCCAGACGGGCGAATCGGTGTCGGTCATAACGGGCGCACAGCTTCAGGTACTTCAAACTGTCACACTGAGCGATGCGCTGGCGCTGACGCCTGCGCTCGCCGTCAATCGCAACGGCGAGATCGGCCAGCTCACCACCATCTCCATCCGCGGCGCGGAGAGCGGGCAGACGCTCGTGCTGATCGATGGCGTGCGCATCAACGATCCCAGCGGCACCGATGAAGGCGCGATATTGGGCGACCTGATGGTCAACAACATCGACCGCGTGGAAGTGCTGCGTGGGGCCCAGAGCACGCTTTACGGCAGCGACGCCATCGGCGGCGTGATCGACGTGCTGACCAAACGCGGCGGCGAGGATGAATTGCGCGCCAGCGCCGAGGGCGGATCGTTCGACACCTATCGCCTCAATGCCGCGTTCAACGGCAGCAACGGCGGCGTGGAATACGGCGCGGCGCTCAATTACTTCCACACCAACGGCGTTTCCGCCGCCGATGCGCGCGCGGGCAATTCCGAAACCGACGGTTACGGGAATCTCGGCGCGACGGGCAATGTGCGAATACCGGTGAGCGAAAATATCAGCATCGATCTGCGCGGCTATTACACGCGCGCACGCGCCGATTTCGACGATGGCGCGGCGTCGTTCCTCCCGCCTTATCCGCCGGCGGATTCCGCCGCGTACTACACGAACAGTTTGTTCGCGGGCTATGCGGGCGTGAATGTCGATCTGTTCGATGGCATGTTCCACAACCGCTTCGCCGCGATGGGCACACAGAGCCGCCGCGCATTCTTCGATTCCGCCTTCGACACGATCCACGAGAATGCGCTCAACAAAGGCAATGCGCTGCGCTTCGAATATCAGGGCATTGCCGATCTTTCGAAGGATGACACGCTGACCTTCGGGGCGGAGACCCAGCGCATCGGCTTCACCGGCGATTATTTCAGTTCGTTTGCCTTCTTCGACAGCTTCAACAAGGGCCATTCGCGCGTCTCGGGTTACTACGCGCAGATGCAAAGCACGCTGTTCGACGCGCTGACGCTGACGGGCGGCGTGCGCTATGACGACGATGACCGTTTCGGCGGTCACACGTCGCTGAAAATGGCCGCCGCATGGCGCGCGACGGACACGACCGTGCTGCACGCCAATTACGGCGACGGCTTCAAGGCGCCGTCGCTTTACGAATCCTTCTCGCAATACAGCAATCCCGGCAGCAAGCTGCGTCCCGAGGTGGCGCATGGCTGGGAAGCGGGCGTCGATCAATCCGCGCTCGATGGCCGCGTGCATGTGGCGCTCACTTATTTCGAGCGGCGCACGGCGAATCTGATCGACTTCCAGAGCTGCTTCGTTGCAAGCCCGCCGGAGCCCGAATGCACCGAGCGCGCGGCCGCCGGCGGCTATTACTACAATGTCGGGCGCACGCGCTCGAAGGGGATCGAGGCGGAAATCGCGGCCAATATCACCGATACGCTGAAACTCTCAGCCAATTACACCGATATGACGTCCGGCAATCTTCTGACCGGACAATCGCTCCAGCGCCGCCCGCATATTCAGGCCAACGGCATTATCGACTGGACGCCCGTGCAGGATGTGTCGATCGGCGCCAGCATTGCTTATGTCGGCAATCGCATCGATCAATATGACGGAACGACGCCTCTGCGCAACGGCAGCTATACGCTGACCAATTTGTCCGGCGAATATGATTTCGGGAACTGGGCTCTTTATGGACGCGTCGAGAATCTGTTCGACGTCCATTACCAGCCCGAACTCGGCTATGGCGCGCCGGGACGCGCGTTCACTGTAGGGATTCGCGCGAGCGAATAAGCGAAAGGCGGCGCGTCTTCAACTCGCAAGACGCGCCGCATTCGTCCGCATGAAGATTCCGCGCACGCGGCCCACGGCCGCGAAGCTGCTGCTCGTGCATTCGTCCGTCGCGCCGAGCGCCAGATAGCCGTCCGGCGCGAGCGTGCGCGACAGCCGCTCGAGTGTATAGAAGCGCTCCTGCGCGTCGAAATAGAGCAGCACGTTGCGGCAGAAGACGAGATCGATCTGGCCGAGCCAGCCGAAACTGTCGAGCAGATTGAACGGGCGGAAGCTCACCATGCGGCGCAGGCGATCGTGCACGCGCCAATGGTTTCCGCTCTGCGTGAAATATTGCAGCAGCAATTGCACGGGCAATCCGCGGGCGACTTCGTAATCGAGATAAAGCCCGTCGCGCGCGCGGGCCACCATCTCGGAGGAAAGATCGGTCGCGATAAGATCGATCTTCCAGCCGCTTTCGATGAGTTTCATTTCATCCAGCAGGATCGCCAGCGAATAGGCTTCCTGTCCGGAAGACGCCGCCGCGCACCAGATGCGCAACCGGCGCGCATTGGCGCGCACCTTCATCAGCGCGGGGACGATCGCGCTCTTTACGTAATCGAAACAGGCGCGGTCGCGGAAGAAGGACGACTCGTTCACCGTCATCGCTTCGGTGACGGCGCGCGAAAGCTCTTCGGGCTCGTGGCGCAATTCGGCGAGCAGCGCATCGACTTTGCGGAAGCCGAAGCGCTGCGCCACCGGCTCGAGCTTGTTCTTCACGATGCCCGCCTTGCCGGGCGCCAGCACAAAGCCGGAGCGGCGCTTCAGAAAGCCCGAGAGAAATTCGAAATCGGCGGAATTCAATGCGGCCCCCGTATCAGGAGAGGCCGACTTGCGCGAGCTTGGCGGCGATGGTGTCGCGGTCGAACGGCTTCATCAGATATTCGGAGGCGCCGGCGGCCAGCGCATCCTTGATTTGCCCGGCATCGTTTTCCATCGTGCAGAACACGATGACGGGACGTTCGCCGCCGCTTTCGCGGCGCAGATTGCGCAGGAATTCGAGGCCGCCCATGTCGGGCATGGTCCAGTCGAGCAGGATGAGATCGGGCATTTTCGTGCGGCAGGCGGCGAGCGCGGAATTTCCGTCCGCCGCTTCCTTCGCATCGAAATGCAGCGATTCCAGAATGCGGCACGCCACTTTCCGGATCACGCGGCTGTCGTCGACCACAAGACAGGATTTCATCGGGGCTGGTCCGGCTCCTACTCGCTGCGACTCTAGCGCGGGTACGGTAAACACCATCTAAACGGGTATGGTGTGCCGCCAACTCAACCGGTGGTCAGCTCGACGGTCCCGTCGCGCGCGGCAAGCTTGAGCCCCGCCGCAACGGCCCGGGCAAGCTTGTGGGTGAGGTAGCCCTGCACGCTGCGGCCATCGAGCGGCCCGGCAGGCTCGCCATTCACGGCCTTTTCCACTTCCTCCAGCACGCGGGCGTTCTGGCCCACGGCACGCACGGTGAAGCCCGGCCGGGCGGGGTCGGATGTGGTCTCTACGATCACCTGCCCGCCGCGCGGCAGGCTGTCGGCGGCCACCAGCGTGGCGTTCATCAGGAGCTTGGCCCAGTCCTTGGGCCAATTGAGGGCGGGCGCCCGCCAATCGATCGTCACCTTGCCGCCCAGAAGCAGCCCAGAGACGATCCGGCCCACTTCGGTGAGGTCGAGTTCGGCGCCGGCCGAGCCCGCCGCCCCATAGGCGATGCGGCAGAACTGAAGCCGGGCGGCGGCCTGTTCGGCGCTCGACGCCACCAGCTTCAGCGCATCGGCGCGCATGGTGGCGTCGCGCTCGTCCTCCAGCACTTCGAGGCCGTTGACCACGGCACCCACCGGGCTCACAAGGTCGTGGCAGACGCGGCTGACGAGAAGAGCGGCAAAATCGAGATCGTTCATGGTCTTTGGGGCCGTTTATGGTTTGCGGTTCGTAACCTTGCGCGCCCGCGCTTAAGGATTGCTTAAAGCATCGGGCGACTCATGAGGGGGATCATAGCGTCGATGGCGGAGAAAAGCGGACTTTCGGATTTCGCACGCGCACTCGCCGGGATTGCATGGCGCGCGGGCGAGATCGTGCTTGCGCATTACGAGGCCGGGCCATCGAATCTTGGGGCGCGCAAGAAGGCCGACCAATCGCCCGTGACGGCGGCGGACGAAGAAGCCGAGGCTTTCATTCTGGCGGAGCTGGCGAAGCTTGCGCCGGGCGTTGCGGTGATCGCGGAAGAAGAGGTTTCGGCGGGGCGGATCCAGAAGATCGGCGCGCGGTTCTTTCTCGTCGATCCGCTCGACGGCACGAAAGAATTCATCAGCCGCAATGGCGAGTTCACCGTGAACATCGCGGAAGTTCTCAACGGCAATCCGGTGCGCGGTGTCGTCTATGCGCCGGCGAAGGAGCGCATCTTCATCGGCGAGATTCCCGGCGGCGCGTTCGAGATGGCGACGCGCCCGAATGCCCTTCCCGATTTTTCGCAAGCCAAAAGAATCTCCGCGCGCGCTGCTCCGAAGGACGGGCTCGTCGCCGTCGCCTCGCGCTCGCATCGCGATCATCTGACCGACGAATATCTGATGGCCTATCCGGTGAAGGAATTCATCACGGCGGGATCGTCTTTGAAATTCTGCCTCGTGGCGGCGGGTGAAGCCGACATCTATCCCCGCCATGGCCGCACCATGGAATGGGATGTGGCGGCGGGGCATGCGGTGCTGGCGGCGGCAGGCGGCAGCGTTCTCACCATCGACGGGCGGCCTTTCACATACGGCAAAGCCGAAGAGAAATTCGCCAATCCGTTTTTCGTGGCGCGCGGCTCGCGGGGATAGCGCGGCCACATCGGGCCCGAATCGGCCGCATAAGAATAGTTCGATTTTCCGTAACACCTTGATGGCGCTCGCTTTGCGCCTTTCGATTGTTCCTGAAAATATTGAGGGGGGTACCCCCTCCCGCCGTGGATAGCGGCGATGTGTTCGCTGTTTCATGCGCGCATTATAAGGCCGTGCGGGAGAGCGGGGATAAGGTCACCGCAATTGTCATCCCCGGCTGAGCGACTTGTCCGCTGTAGCTCGAAGAGCGAAGGCGGAAGCGAGGGGAAGGGGACCCAGGTAGTTCAGCAGGCATGGACTTCGACGACATAAATTCAACAATCAGAATTCGTCATCGCCGGACTTGTTCCGGCGACCCATACTCCTGATAATTGCAGTATGGTCTCGCGCGACAGAACGACAATTGAATATTGGGTCCTCGTAATTTTTATTGGGCAGCATCGCTCCCCGAAGTTGACGCGGCAGGATAACTAGACAGATACCTAATGATCTCCCCATAAGCGTTTGCGATGCATTGGACAGAGCCATTGCAATCGTCCCGCCATTTTAGAAATGAATGTGCCCGATCTTGCACTGAATAGAACTCGTTTGGATCCTCTCTCATCAGTTCGTTCTTGACTGCATCGTATTTCCGTTCATATTCGGAATTCAATGCGGCAAGCCTTTGATTTTTGCAGATCGTGATTTCCGCCACCGCGGTAGCGGTTGAGCAGTTGACGATCGGTACACCGGAATCGGTCGAGTCCCTTGCCTCCTGCCTCTCATGCTCGTTCTCGCTGTGGTTCAGGTCCGCGATGGTTCCTTGCAACACTCCTAGCTTATCCGAATCCCATTCACTGGCGCTGCCGATCTGGTCCGCGACAGTTTCTTGCGCTTCAGGGCTTGCACCGTCTTCAGCCGGACCATTCTGCGGAGTCAGTGAAACCCATGCCATAACTCCCAAAATTGCAGCAGCACCCCAAAACATCAGCCAACGTCCCGGGTTCCTTCCGTAACGTCGGTAACACTCATCGCACAGGTCAAAATACACCGTCTTATAAATAGTACGTCCCGAGTTAAAGCGGATTTGTCCATGCTCCCCCGTCAATGGAAAGGATATCGATCCTGAGATGCTACCTTTTTCAATTCGTCGTTTTACGCGATGGAATTGCGCCATCGGATAATGTTTATGGCAAATGTCACAGCGAAATGTTTCTGACATGAATGTCTCCCTTGAGCGAGGCAGATGGCAGCAAATCTCGATACATCTTGCAATACATCGCAGTACAACCGATTAACCGGCCAAGTAATACTGTGAAAGGAGCAGTGCTTCCGCGGCAGTTATCGGTCCGCTACCTGAAACATACTTCCCTTTGACTTGAAGACAATACTTGCCCGCCCATGCCGCGGCGCTTTATCGTGTACGCACGATGAAACGGCGGAACACTGATTCCTGGTCATCGAATTTAAGGCGCTGTTTTGAATGATAGATTTGCAAGAGGTCGTGAATCACATCCTTGCCGAAGCACTGAACTTGCAACTTGCGGTCCATGATGACTGGGACACGCAGATGCTGGAAGCGCTTGGCAACCAAGACCAGGATATCGAAGCCCGGCTGGAGACAGCCGTGCGTTGGCTTCGGCATTACGGAGTTCTGATGGGCCTGAACAATGAGCTGGGGAACCAAATTGCGACTGCCGTCATCAACTATGCCGATCAGCGCGCAGACGAGTTCATGCCAGCTAATCTACAAGAGATCATAAATGGATTTGAGGTGCTGCACGAAAACTTCCGTCAAATTTTGCCCCGCGCTTTCACCTCTTTGACATCAAAGGCGCTATGGTGCTGCTATCCGACGATAGTTCCCTTGTACGACTCGTATGCGGAAAGAGCGTTGAGTGTGATAAGCCGTTTGGCACAAATAGAACCAATACATAATGACACTGTATATGGACGGTTCGCGTCAGTCTGGATGCAAATGTACAATATGGTTGAGATACCTGACGATCATCTCAACGGTTATCCTTATAAGGTGAGAATTTTTGATAAAATTTTGTGGATTCTCGGCCAAAAAAGGTTCAGATAGAAGCAGACTTCGCCATGACGAAAATTTCCGATCTGCATAAAAAGTGGCTGAAGGACGCCGAATACCGCCGCGCCTATGACGCGCTGGAGAAAGAGTTTTCCGCCGCTGTAGACAACGTTCGCACGCGAGTGACGCCCCCTCCGTCTCACTCGCATACGCTCGTTCGACACCTCCCCCGTAAACGGGGGAGGAAAAGCTAAGTCAGAAATCCTTCCCCTCGCGGCTCGAATAGAAGACGAGCGCCATCAGCCCTGCGCCGACGGCGAAGGTGACGACAATCCCCAGCGCCATGAACACCCAGCCCGCCGGGCTGATGCCCACGCCCGACAGTGCGAGCCAAGCATGGACGGCGTACCAGATCGCCCATAGCAGAAACCCGCCCAGAACGGCGATGGCGACCCAGCCTGCGGGGCCGATGGGTTTACGGGGCATGGGTTCGGTCATGGCGTCATCTTAAACAATGCGCGGGCGGATGCGCCTCAAATTTGCCGCCGTTCGCGTAAAGATTCGGGACTGTCACAAACATGCGCGAGCGGAACCGGCGGGTTCCGTGGTAGTTATTATCCAATGTCAAAGGAGCCTCCCCCGATGTTCTCACGCCTCATTCCGGCCCTCATGGCCGCCCTGATGATTTTCGCCATTTCGCCCGCTTCCGCCGCCGACAGCACCACGCCCGGCAAGCGCGGCGAGAAATTCTCCCAGAACGAGATCGTGCAGGCCGGAGCCGGTTTCTTCGGCACCACGGCGGAAGCCATGGGCAAGGCCGTGCAGCGCGTGTTCAAGGATCAGGGCCTGCCCGACGCCTATATCAAGGGCGACGAGGGCTCGGGCGCCATCGTGGTGGGCCTGCGCTACGGTTCGGGCTGGCTGATCCGCAAAGGCTATGAGCCGATGAAGGTCTATTGGCAGGGGCCGAGCGTGGGCTTCGATGTGGGCGGCAACGCCTCCAAATGCTTCACGCTGATCTACAATCTGAAATCGGACGACCGGCTGTTCCAGAAATTCCCCGGCGTCGAAGGCACCTATTATTTCGTGGCCGGGATCGGCGTGAATTATCAGCGCGCCGACGGCATCACGCTCGTTCCGATGCGCACGGGTGTGGGCCTGCGCGCCGGCGTGAACGCGGGCTATCTGACGTATACGCGGGAAGAGTCGCTGAATCCGTTTTGATTTTTCTTCCCCCGTTTACGGGGGAAGTACCGCCGAAGGCGGGGAAGGGGGCGTGCGCAGATGCGTTCGCCCCCTCCGTCTCACTCGCTAAAGCTCGTTCGACACCTCCCCCGTAAACGGGGGAGGAAAATTACGACGCCGCTGCAGCTTCCGTCTTCGTCCCCGCAGGCGCTGGCAGATAGAGCAGCAACGCCGCCGCGACGTAAGTGGACGAGAACGTTCCCACCACGATGCCGAACAATATCGCCGCGGTGAAATCGAACAGCGCGGGCCCGCCGAACACCAGCAACGGGATCATGGAGCTTGCGGTGGCCGCACTCGTGAGGATCGTGCGCGACAGCATCTGGTTGGTCGACAGATTGATGAGATCGTAGAGCCGCATGCGCTTGAACTTGCGCCGGTTCTCGCGGATACGGTCGAACACCACCACCGTGTCGTTGATCGAATAGCCCGCAAGCGTGAGCAGCGCCGCCACGCTCGTCAGCGTGAAATCGAGATGGAAGACGGAGAACATGCCCGCCGTCACGAACACGTCATGGCCGGTGGCGACGACGGCACCTATCCCGTATTGCCACTCGAATCGCACCGCCACGTAAATCGCGATCATCAAGACGGCCAGGATCGTCGCGACCACGCCGTCGCGGAACAATTCGGACGAGACCTTGGGCCCGATCACCTGCGCATTGCGGTAGGTGAAGGCGTTGCCGAGCTTCTGCTTGATCGCGCCCGCCACCGCCTCGCCCGACTGGTTGGCCTTGGGCTGCACGCGGATGAGCACGCAGGAATTGACGGGCGTATCGCAGGCGCCGCCGCCGATGAATTGCAGCTCCGCCTCGCCGAAGCCGATGGAATCGACCTCATGGCGCACCGCCCCGATATCGATGGTCTGGGCGGACTTCACCTGCATCAGCACGCCGCCCGTGAAATCGATGCCCAGATTGAAGCCGTGGAAGAAGATCGAGATGATCGCGGCCAGAAGCAGCATGCCGTCGACCGCAAAGGCGTAATAGCGCGCGCCGACGAAATCGATCTTGGTGTCTTCGGGCAGGAATTTGATGAGCGGCATGGCGACCCGGATCGTGCGTGAAGGCCGAGAGACATAGCTTCTATGCCCGGGGGCGGCAAGCCGAAGCCCCTCAACCCCTCGCTGTCATGGCCCGCCTGGTGCGGGCCACCCAGTTGAATTCTGAAAAACCTCGAAGCGAGAACTGGGTGGCCCGCATTCGCGGGCCATGACAATTTTAGCGCTAATGCGCCACCGTCCTCACCGGAATGGGCATGGTGCAGACATCCAGCGCCGCGGGCGGCTTCCGCACCAGATAGGGCGAATTGGGGTGCATGCGGGCGTCCTTGGCCGCGGCAAAACGCGCGGTATCGGTGCGCAGGACCTGATAATGGGGCCGCTGGATCGGGGGCACATCCGAGGCCATCCGCACGCGGATGATGGGATCGCGCCGGCTGACGAGCGGGATCACGCCATTATCCACATCGACGTCGCCGCGATTGAGCTTCTGGACATATTGCATGCCGTCGATGACGCGGCCGAAAGCGGTGTAGTTGCGGTCGAGCTGGCGCGCGCCCTCGCCCAGCACGATGTAGAATTCGGTGGCGGCGGAATCGGCGGTCTTGTCGCGGGCGAACGCAATGGTTCCCGGGCAATGCAGGATCCAGGCGCGGCCCTTCTCCTCGCCCACCGGAAAGCCGTCCACATTGCCCACTTGCGGCGCATAGAGATCGGGCGCACCCAGCGGCGTGAAATCGAGGCCGCCCGCGGGCCGGTCCATCTCGCCCTTGATGGTGGGCCATTGCTTGAAGCTTTCGCCGCCCTTGCCGCCTTGCGCCACGAAACCGTCGATCACGCGATAGAACGAGGTGTTGTCATAAAAGCCTGCGCGCACCAGCGCCTTGAAGCGGGCCACATTGGCGGGCGCGAATTGGGGATCGAGCTCGATGGCGATGGTGCCATAGCGCACATCCATCAGCACGAGGTTCGCGGGATCGACATCGCGCCAGTCCTTGCTGTCATCGACTTTGGGCGCGGCAAAAGCGGCGCCGATGCCCAGAAACACGGCAAGCAAGCCGAGCCCTATCTTTCGCAAATCCGCCTCCCCGCTCGAATGATGGCGGAGCGATTACAAGCGCAAGCGGCCCCCAAAGGCAAATCAAGCATGGGTGTTTGCGGTTTGCCGCGCGGACGTCTATGGAAGCGGTCCATGAAACAAGAGCGCGTCATGTACAATTGCTCCAAGTGCCCCGGCTATTGCTGTTCCTATCCCGTCATTGGGCTTACCAAACACGATGTGAAGCGGCTCGCCAAACATTTCGGCCTCGGCTTCCGCGAGACGGTGAAGAAATATACGAGGCCCCAGGACGACGAAAAATACTCCATGCGCCGCAAGGCCGACGAGCATTTCGGGCGTATCTGCCAGTTCTTCGATACCGATGCGCGCCGCTGCACGATCTATGAAGCGCGGCCCAAAGTGTGCCGCGACTATCCGGGCGGGCGCTGCGGCTATTACGATTTCCTCGCCTCGGAACGGAACATCCAGGAAGACCCCGAACTGGTCGCGACGACCTGGAATACCTGAAACGGGCCGGAAAACCGTAAAATCCCGTTAAGACATTATCCATTGGGTTACGATTGGCCCGGCATCATGGGGCCATGAAGCTCATCATCCAGATCCCCTGCCTGAACGAAGCCGAGCATCTGCCAGCGACGCTCGTCACGCTGCCGAGGGCTTTGCCCGGCTTCGAGACGGTCGAATGGCTGGTGGTCGATGACGGCTCGACCGACAATACGGCGGGCGTGGCGCGGCTTTACGGCGTCGATCATGTGGTGCGGCTTCCCTATAATCAGGGGCTGGCGCGCGCCTTCATGGCGGGCATCGAAGCGGCACTGCGCGCGGGCGCCGACGTCATCGTCAACACCGATGCCGACAATCAATATGATGCAAGCTGCATCCCCGATTTGGTGGCGCCGATCCTTGCGGGGCGCGCGCAGATCGTGGTGGGCGCGCGGCCGATCGAGGATATCGCGCATTTCTCGCTTCTGAAGCGCAAGCTGCAGAGGCTCGGAAGCTTCGCCGTGCGCATGGCCAGCGGCACGGATATCGAGGATGCGGCGAGCGGCTTTCGCGCCATTCACAGAAGTGCGGCCCAACGGCTTTATGTGTTCAACGATTTCACTTACACGCTCGAAACCATCATTCAGGCGGGCCGCAAGAACATCCCGACGGCGAGCGTTCCCATCCGCGTGAACGGCCAGACGCGGCCCTCGCGGCTTTTCAAGAGCATCACGAGCTATGTGACGCGTTCGATGGCGGTGATCCTGCGCATCGCGCTGCTTTACCGGCCGCTGCAGGTGTTTGCGGCGCTCGCAGCCCTGATCGCGCTGCCGGGCTTCATCGCGATTGCGCGGTTTCTGTATTTCTACGCGACCGGCCACAGCCAGGGACATATCCAGTCGCTCGCCATTGCAAGCGTGCTCATTTCGGTGGCGGCGATTGTGGCGATGGGCGGATTGCTCGCCGATCTGATCGCGGCCAACCGCATGCTGCTGGAAGATCTGCGCGCGCGGCAATTGGCGGATTCACTCGACAAGGCGGTCCATCGCGACGACGGCGCAGCCACGGAACCAAGATTGGCGCGTCATGGTTGAGATGCACGATCACGCCGCGGCGAAATTTCCGCCTTCGCGCGCGCGCCAGGGATTGCTCGCCACCGTCAAGCAATATCTGAATTCCGTTCCGTTCGCCGCCACGCTGGCGCGCCATTTCTATTTCGGCGTCCTGGCGCGCAGCTTCGGCGGCTCGGCCGATTATTGGGAAAAACGCTATCGCACGGGCCGCGATTCGGGTCCGGGCTCTTATGGCCCGCTTGCTTTGTTCAAAGCCGAAGTGCTCAACGGCTTCGTCCGCGGCAACGGCATCGAAACGATCATCGAATTCGGCTGCGGCGACGGCGCGCAATTGAGCCTCGCGCGTTATCCGAACTATCTGGGAATCGATATATCGCCGGCGGCGATCGAGCGTTGCAAAACGCGCTTTTCGGGCGATAGCACGAAAACATTCGCTGTTGCCGGTTCGGCGCGCGCGGTGCAATGCGATCTCGCGCTCTCGCTCGATGTTATTTATCATCTGGTCGAGGATTCGGTGTTCGGCGCCTATATGCGCGAATTGTTCGCCGCCGCGCGCCGCTTCGTGATTATCTATTCCAGCAACGCGGCGATTGCAGGCCCCGAACCGCATATCCGCCACCGCAATTTCACCGATTGGGTCGGCGCGCACGAGCCGCAATGGCGCTTGCGCGAAAGAATCGCGAACCACCATCCCTTCGATGCGCGCGATCCGCAGAACACGTCCTTCGCCGATTTCTATATTTTCGAAAAGACCGCCTGAATTCACGCCGGCGGCGGCACGTCTTTCGGTTCCAATGCAGCGGCTTTTTTGGGCCGGGCGCTCACGCCGAGCAGCACCGATGCGAACAGCGCCAGCCCCGCCATCACGACGACACGATTGATGGCGGCTGCGACAAATCCCGTCGCCGGATTGAGGCCGATGACCGGCGACAGAAGCGCAACCACGCCCTCGCTGATGCCGAGCCCCGCGGGAACGATGGAAACCGCGGTGCCGACGAAAGAGGAGATGGCGAAGACGGCCGCGTGCGCGAGCGTCAATCCGGTTCCCAAGGCGCGGAACGCCAGCATCAATCGCGCCATCTCGACCAGCTGCAGCGTGATGCGGATCAGCAGAATTTTGCCGATCAGGCCGTGGCTCGCGTTTTGCCGGCGCAGACTGACGATCGACAAAGCCAGAAGCACTGCGCCGGTGGCAAGAAAGGGCGCACCGAGCAGCGCATTGCGCAACAGGATCGCGGCTCCGGACAGGAGAAACGCCGCGCCCGCCCACATGCCGGCAAAAAGCAGGATCAGCCACGAGCCCTGCTTCATGCCCACGCCCTGTGCGCGCATGCCGCCGAGCCGCGTGATGACGCCGCCGGGAATGGGCAGCATGTTGGCGGCACTGGTGTAGATCGTGACTTCGAGCGCCATGCGCCATGGCGCCGGCACGCACGCCGCCTCCAGCATGGCGCGGAATTCCGCCGCATTGAGCACGATGGTGACCGGCACGCCGATGAGAAGCAGGAGAACGAGCGGGAGAAACTCGATCCTGCTCCACAGATCGGAAATGCCGAAAAGCGCCCAGACGAGCGCCGCGGCGAACGCACAGAAGGCGATGAAGAGCGCGGCGCGGCGCAAATTCGCGCGATGGGGATGAAGCCGCTCGCGCAGGCGCAGCAATTGCGCCTCGATCCTTTCCTTCGCGAAGAGCTGCGCTTGCATGGCGATTTGCACCTTCAGGATTTCGAAACCGCCGGAGCGGCGAGCGGTTGTTCGCCGGTCTGCCGGTAGGCATCGAGCGTTTCTTCGGCCACGCGCGGCCAGGAATAGATGCGCGCAACTGCGGCGCGCGAATTTTCGATGAAGCTGCGCCGCTCGCCGCCGGTCCATGCGGCGACTTCGTGGATTTTCGCGGCCCAGCCTTGCGCATCGCCCGCTTGCAGCAGAAAACCGGTCGCGCCGTGGCGCACGGCATCGGCAACGCCGTGAAGATCGGACGCCAGCACCACGCCGCCATCGGCGGCACCTTCCGTGGCGGTGAGCCCGAAGCCTTCGAAGCTTTCGATTCCCATATCGAGATTGGGAACGATCACGGCCGTGGCGCGCGCGCGGAGATTTCTCAGCGCTTCGCCGAATGCCGGTCCGTGGAATCTCACGCGGGGATGCTTAAGCGCGGCTTCTTCGTCTTCGTCCCACACGATCGCGGCGACCGCCAGATGCAATCGCTCGTCGATCAGCGGAAGAACATTGCGGATGAACCACGCGCAGCCCTTTTGCGGAATGAGGCGGCCGACGAAGAGGATGTAGGGCTCGGGCGGCGGCACGTCTTCTTCGGCCACATCGGTGGCCAGCGGCACGACGCGCACATTGGCGAAGCCGCATTGCCGGCAAAGCCGCGCGGTGGCGCGCGAATTGGCGAGAACGGCGGCGGCGGGAAGCAGGAAGACGCCGAGCTTCAAATAATACGCGTAGAGCTTTGCTGCGATCCCGCGCTTGAAGCCGAGCGAAATATCCGACCCATGCGCCGAGAGAACGGCGCGGATGCCGCGGCGGCGCAGCGTGGCGATGAAAACGAGTGGCCACATCGCAAGATCGCCGCCGTGGACGATATCCGCATCGGTTCCCTTCAGAATAATGTCGATGGCGGTGGCTATGCCGAACACGAGCATGGCGAAAGCGGATGGCCGCTTGCCATCGCTTCTGCCCGGCAGTGCGCGCAGATCGACATCGGCGCGGGTTTCGAGCTCGCGCACGAGCGCGCGGGCATAAACTTCCATGCCGCCGATTGCGGGCGGCCATTTGCGCGTGAGGAACAGGATTTTCGGCCGCGCGCGCATGGCTCAGAATCCGTCGAAGATTTCGCCCGGCGGCGGCGATGCCGGACGGAACAGGTGATCGCCAAAGCGCAGGATGACGTGCTGGGCCTGGCCCGCGCTTGCGATTTCGTGGCGCCCGCGCGCCAGCGCCACGAGCGAAGACGGCTTGTAGCGCACATTATCTATAAGCACGGGCGCGGAGGATTCGAGCGTATAGGTGCCGGGAATTGCGATCAAAACGGTGCGCGCAAGCCCCAATTGCCCGAGGTCTTTTCCAGCAACCCAGATTGCGCCCCATTGATGGATATAATTCTCGCGCAATGCACGCGCATCCTGCGGCAGCAATCTGTAGGCATCGCCGACATCCGCCGAGCCGGGAATGAACGCATCCTCAAGCACCGGCGTGTTTGCGATGACGAAGAGCGGCGGATTTTCGCGCGCCATCGTATCGGCGAGAACGGGCCTGCCTGCCGCGCGATAAGCCTCGATCCCCCAACTGCTCATGAAAAATCCGATGCGCGGATAATCGCTGACCATGCCGCAACGGTCGATATAGGAAACGGGGTGGGGAAACATGGCGCGAACGGCGCCGAGCGTTGCGCGTTGCGCATCCTGCCCCGCGGCAAGCGCATGCGTGAACTGCACGATCATGAAGACGCCGCAGGCCAGCGCCCATGCCGCGCGCTCCAGCGAATTCCGCATCGCCTCGAACGCGAGCGCCGCGAGCACGGCCGCTGGCGCAAGCGCAAACGGGTAATAATAGGGAAAACTGTTGCGATAGAAGAAAAGCGTGGCGAGCGGGAACGCGAAGCCGAGCAGCATCAGCGGTTGCGCTTTTGCCCGGGCGGCATCGGAGACGCATTGCTTGAGGCCGAGCGCGATGGCCGCAAACGCCGCCGGATTGGCGATGATCGCGGCCGACATATAGGGCCAGGTGCGCGCGAACGCGCCGGGGGCGAAAGCGGTTGCGGCATCGCCGGTAGCGGCCGCGGCCATTCCGGCATGGGCGGGCGCAAGGCTGGCGCGGTGCATCGCATAGACGGCGACGAAGAAGAGCGAGGAGATCGCGATGCCTGCGCCGAGTTTGAGGGCGAACGCGCGGCGGTCACCGGACTCGGCAAACCGCCACGCAACAATCGCGGCGATGAGCGGCAGATAGAACACGGCCTTGATGGTGACGAGACCGGCAATCGCCACGGCGAGCGCGCCCACAATCGCGGATTTCCATGTCAGCCGCGGCGCGAGAAACGCCGCCACGCCCGCCATCAGGAAAAACGTGGCGATTGCGTCGGCGCGGAAGGCCGCGCCATGCACAAGCACATCGCTCAGCGTGGCGTAGGCGAAAAGGCCGAGAAGGGCGGCCTCGCGCGCGGCGAAGCGGCGCGACACATTATATATAAGCACGAACGTGCCCGCCTCGAAGCCGAGCATCAACGCGCGGCCCGCGACGATGCGGCCGATCGCATTATCGGAAACATAGGCAAGCCATGTGAAGGCGTGGACATAGACCGTCTGCAATACGGCCGTGAGATCGCCGCTGCGATATTGATAGATGCGCGCGAGGAACCAGAACTCGTCCCAATTGATCTGGCGCGCGAGCGCGAGCCACACCTGCAAGGCAAACGAAAGCGCAATCGCGCCCGAGATCCAGGGCGCAAGCAAAACGGCAAAGGGCCGCGCCGGCGCGCGGGCGAACGCCTTCGGAACGGACATGGGCCGCCTCGCTGGTTAATTATTCCATACCCTAGCGAGGCTTCGTGAACCGGGGGTAAACGGGCGGGCGCAAGAGAAAAGGGCGGTGGATTGAGCCACCGCCCCGAAGTTGTGCAAGCGAACTACGTATCAGAAATTCTTGGTGATGCGGACCCCTTCTAGACGCGGGTCGGTGGTGAAGATGTTGGTGCTGAGGCCGGTGTCGTCGCTGTTGAGGAACGCGCCGGTGATGGCCGTCACGTTGAACACGTTCTTCACATAGCCCATGACCTGCCAGCCATCCGCATTGGTGAAAATGAGCGCGAGATTGGTGGTGCTGTATCCGCGCAGCTTGTCGTAGGGCCTGTCGTTGAAGATGCGCGCGAAGCTCTGCGATTGCCAGTAGAAATCGCCATGAAGCGTTCCCGCCCAATCTTCACTGATAGGCATTGTGTAATCTGCGGATAGCGACGTGGTGAAATGCGGCGCATTGGGAAGCTGGTTGCCACCGACATTCTTGGCGAAGCCCTCGCCATTGTTGGGCGCGGTGGAAGGATCGAAGCCGGAACTGTCACCCAATATCTCCAGCGGATCGGTGTCGAAGCTATAGGCGGTGATGCAGGCGTTGGCGATCGAGCTTTGGTCGCCGTCGAAATACAAGCCGCCTCCGGGTTGGGATGCCGCGGACATGGAGTTGCTGCCGCCGTCTTGCGCGCGCCACTCCGACAGCATTTCGTTGATGAGATAGGTCGGAAGGATGCAGTTCGACGTTTGCGTGGGGAAGGGCTTGACGACCATCCAGTCCGTGTGGCCGGCCGTGCGGTCCATGAGATCGACGGCCTTCTGGCCGTTGCCGATTCGCGTGTCTTCATATCCGCCCGCGAAATTGAACTTCAGGCCCGGTATCGGTTCCCAGGACGATTCCAGTTCGGCGCCTTTTACGGTCGCGTTGAAATTCTGATTGATGGCGGTACGATCGACGATGGAGGAAATCTGATAGCCTTTATAGTCGTAATAGAAGACATCGCCGTCCAGCGTCATGGCGCCATCCATAAGCGTATTCTTCGTGCCCAGTTCGTAGGCATTAATGAATTCCGGCGCGAAGGTCAGCGGATGGGTCACGCTGCTCGGCGACGCGAAATTCGTGCCTCCTTCTATCACCGGCACGACGCCCGGCGGATTGGCGCCGCCACCCTTATATCCGCGGGCATAAGAGGCATAGACCATCGTTTGATCGGTGAAATCGAGCTTCGGCGTCCATGTGGTGTTAAAGCGGCCGGTCCATTCCTTCCATTCCTGATTGAGATCGGTGATTACGTTGCCGGACGGAAGTTCCCAGCCCACCGGATAGCCCATACCTTGAAGGTCCGTCCAACTGGGAATTTCGGTGAAGCTTTTTTGATCGTCGGTCCAGCGCAAACCACCGGTCAACTTCACATCGGGCGTCAGCTGATAATAGACCTCGCCAAAGCCCGCCCAGGAATGCAGACGATAAGGATTCTCGCTGCGAAAATAATTGTGACCCTGGCCATCGATCTTGCTGAGCGGATTGGGATCGATATAGCCGCAACCGAGCCCGAAAAGCCCGGTTGCATGATAGGGTATCGTCGATGGCTCCGGATCGCAGGCATTGGCGAAGGTGGGATCGAAGGCAACGTGTTCGGCCTCCGGCTGCGACGGCAGCGACGCCTGATTCTGATCGAGCTGTAACATGGTGAGATAATTGGAGAACACATAGTAATTGTCGAGTGTCGTGTAGTGAAGATAGCTGCCGCCAACACTGAAATTCAGAGGCCCGCTGAAATTCGACGCCAGACGGATCTCCTGGTAGAATTGCTCCGCGGTCTCGTCGGATACATCCTGCGCGAGGAACCGGTCCGAGCAGCCCAGTTGCGGATCGCAGAAGATGCCGTCATCGCCGGTAACCCCATGCCATGGAATCATGCCGCCATCGACCGTATTGAAGCGATTGAAATCCTCCGTCGAATAGAGATAGTCCTTGTTGTAACCCGTCTGCGAATAGAGGGTGAGCGTGGGATCGATCTCGTAGGTGGCGTTGAACTCCAGGGTGTCGTTCTTCGCCTGATAGTTCGGCTTCAACGCCGAACTGATGACGCGCAAATTATGGGACTGGTCGAGCGTTCCATAGGGGTTGAACCCCGTCTGCACGAGATTGAAAACATATTCATCGCCGCCAACAATCGGAAGCGAGCCGGGATTGGGCAATCCGTAAGCCGAAGGCGCATAGAGCGAGCCCATCTTGCAGCCCTGACTCAGCCAGGCATCGCCGCCGGCATCGATATTCGTGACAAGACCATCAGGCCCATCGACCGAAGACGGCCCCGGATCGGTATTGCAAAGCGTCTTGGCGCTTCTCAGGCGGTCGTCGTTTTCCTGAAAATGTTCCCAAACCGCATAGGCTTGCAAATGATCGAATGGATGCAATCCCACCGTGATGCGCGTGGACCATAAATCGCGTCCATCGACAGGTTGCTGCAACGTGGAATCGTAGGTGTAGCCGTCGCGCTTGGTCCATTCGCCCGCCACACGCAGATCGAGCTTGTCGCCCACAACCGGCACATTGAGCATCGCTTCGAGGCGGCGGTTGTTGTAATTGCCGACATCGACGGAGGCCATCGCTTCGTACTGATCGGTGGGCTTAGCGGAAACGAGATTAACCACGCCCGCCGTTGCATTCCGGCCATAAAGCGTGCCTTGCGGACCGCGCAGAACTTCGACTTGTGAAACGTCGTAGAATTCCTGTTCGAAGAAGTGATTTCTGATGAAAGGAATGTCGTTGAACGCGACCGCAACGGCCGGATCGGTCGTCGCGGAAATCGCTTGTGTGCCGATGCCGCGTATTTCGATATTGTAGCCGGTAAAGTTCGTTTTAGAGAACGTAAGATTTGGAACTTCTTTCACCAGATCAGGTCCACCCGCGATCTGGCGGGACGTTAATTGCTCCTGCGACAGCGCAGTAATTGCAATCGGAACCGTCTGGATATCGCCCTTGATCTTGGACGAGGTGACCACAACCGTTTCCACGCTTGCTGCGGCATGGACCGGCGCTGCATCGGCCATCGCCACGGCCGTATTCTGGCCTGCCTCATGCTTGCGCTCGCCCGGCACGATGCCGATTTCGCCCGCCGCGTTGCGGTAAGAAACAAAGCCCGTGCCCGTGAGGATGCGCGACAGCGCCGCATCCGCCGTAAGCTCGCCCTTCGCGCCGGCGGTGTGTACATCCTCGACCGCCGCGCCCGAGACGATGAGCGACACATGCGTCTGCGCGGCATAGGCATCCAGCGCCGATTTCAAATTGCCGCTCGGGATGTTGTATTGCATCGCGTATGCATTCGCGCCGAGCACGATTACGCTTGCGCCCCCGAGCGCCGCGGCCTTCAGATAATTCGTTTTCTTCATCATTGCCCCCTGTGTTGACCGTTATGTGTTGTGCGCGTCAGCGCGAGATCACGATCCTGTCGCCCTCGTTGCGGACGCGAAGCTTGAAAACCGCGCGCACGATGTCGGTGAAGCCCTCGACGTCGTCGGTGCGGAACGTGCCCACGACCGCGAGCTTCGCCGCGCCGCTATCGGCGATGACGAGCTTCTGGCGATTGTAGCGGTTGAGCTCGGCGGCGACTTCGGCTAGCGGCGCGTTGTCGAACACCAGAACGCCGCGCTGCCACGACAATTCGTCGGCGAGCTCGTGCGGCGTTTTTTTCGTAATCACCATCGATTCGGCGCTCGCCACGGCCACGTCGCCGGGCTTGAGCAGGCGCGATGCGCCGTGCGCGGCACCCACGCGCACGCTGCCCTTGACGAGCGCCACTTCCAGCGTGCTCGCATCGCGGCGCACGAGGAAATTCGTGCCCAGATCGGTGATGCGCCGGCCGGCCGCATAGACCACGAAGGGATGGGCCGGATCGTGCTTCACCACGAAATAGGCTTCGCCGCGTGTCAGCCAGATTTCGCGCTCCGCCGTCGTCATGCGCGCGCGGATGGCGGTGTTGGTGTTCAGTTCGATCTTCGAGCCATCGGCGAAACTCACCGTTTCGCGCCCGCCGATTGCGGTAGAATAGCTGCGCGTTATGCCCGGCTGTTTGTGCAGCATTTGCGCGCCCGCAACGGCGAGAACCGCGACGAGCACCAGCGCCGCAGCCGTTCTGAACATCAGCGGCCAGACGGGCGCGCGCCTGGGCGCAGCGGATTCGTTTTTCTGCTGGCGCAATGCGCCCAGCCGGTCGGCACGATTCCACGCCGCATCGAGCCGCCAATAAGCGACGGTGTGCGACCAGGACTCCGAAAGCCATGCATCGAGCGCGGCCTGATCGGCCTCACTCCAGTCGCCGCGGTCGCGGCGCGCCAGCCATTCGGCGGCGGCGGCGCGCACGGTTTCGGTTGCGCCGCTCATGGCTTGTTCCCCGGCGGCTCGCCATAGAGCATGTCGGCAAGCGCGCGCATCGCATCGGTGATGTGGTGGTTGACGGTTTTTTCCGTGATGCCCATGCGGCTCGCAATTTCGCGCCAGGAAAGGCCATCGACTTTGCGCAGCAGCACGGCCTGGCGCGCGCGCGGCGGCAAACGGTCGAGCGCTGCCTGCACGCGGCGCAATTCCTCGCGCGCCATCACGCTCTGGTCGGGGCCCGGCGCGTCCATCGCGATGTTGAGCGCATCGAGATCCTCCACCGCTTCGATGGAGACGATGTGCTCGCGGCGTGCGCGGTCGACCAGCAGATTGCGCGCCACCGCAAACACGAACGGCTTGACCGGATGCGGACGCTGCTTTTGCGCTGCCTCGCAGACGCGCACATAGATATCCTGCAGGAGATCGTCGATGTCGCTCTTGTTGCGGCCGGTGCGGCGCAGGTACTGCATCAGTTGAGCCTCCAGCGGCAGGACCTCGCGGACGAACCAGTCGTGCAAGCCGGGCGCAGCTATGACCGCGCTCCGATGACTGATATCGGCGCTTTCACGAGCAGTTTCCGGTGTCTCGCCCATTCCCCTGCCAGTTCCCTCAAAGGGCTTGTTCAAGGGTCTCGCCTAGGAAAACGATTGGCGCGCCCGAACAACCCAGTCCGGCAGGTTAGGGCGGATGGGGCGAAATGTTATTTCGGAAATGATTGTGCAGAGCAGCATTGGCGGCGCCCCGCGGGCGCCGCAGGCCAATCGGCAGCGCAGCAAATTTATTGGGCTACTACCCTAGTCGCCTATGCCGATGGAGATACTGGCATAAGGCCCGTTGAAGGAGCGGTTCTCCTTTTTCGCCGTGGCAATGCCGCCGTCGATGGCGCCGAAGAAATAATCGGCGCGGTAGCCGAGGCTGACTTTCGCATTGGTGTAGCGCAGCGACAGCGCCGCATAGGCGCCCAAATTGGGAACTGTGACGTTCTTCGAGCGGCGCGGCGAGGCGATCGTTCGATAGGTCACCGTTTGGGGCGGACCGGAATAGGCATAGCTCGACTGGTATAATTTCGTTTTCTCGTAATGGCCTTTCACGCGCTGGCGGCCGAACAGCAGCGCGCCGTTGACGCCCCAGTCGAACGCAAGGCTGCCATCGGTGAGATTGCCCGCGAGATCGGCCGAGGCATCCCATGACAGCGAGGGGCCTACGCCGCGAAATTCGCGCTTGGCCTCGAGGGCGCCGTGGAAAATATAGTAGGACTTCGGCACGGCGGCCGTTATGGACTTGATATTCACGTCGTTGCGGGAGTCGAACTGCGCATACCGCACGCCGGCGCTGACGACGGAATTCACGTCATGTCCGAACATGCCAAGCCCGAAATCCTTGCCGGCCTGGAAGTCCAGAATGAGATGTTTCTCGCCGCTCGAGCTTTTGCTGTCCTGATAGGCGCTGAAATACGCGCTGTAAGGTCCGGCCCTGTGCTTGGTTTGCTGATAATTGACCTCGTGCCGGCTGCTTTTGCCGTATTTGACGCCCAGCGACATGGTCCAATCGGAATCCGGCGGCTGGAACGAAAGCTTCGCGCCGTCGTCCCATTCCGAAGGCGGCTTCTTGCGTGCAGCTTTTGCGGCGTCGCCGAACGGCGAATTGAGCACGAACGAGGGAAGAAACGCCTCGTTATCCGCCGACAGAAGCGAAAACTGGCCGTCCGCTTCGAACCAGATCACAGGGCGGCCACTGTCCGCGGCGTGCGCCATGCCGGCCGATGAAAGATAGCTTGCCAGCGCCAGTGCCGAAGCGCCGGTGAGCAGCTTCCAGCGGATGGTGGCGCGGTTATCGGTGTTGACGATCAATTCGCTCATCGTTTCCCCCTCAGAAATTCTTCGTGACGCGCACGCCATAGAGGCGCGGATCGGTCAGGAAGACGTTTGTTGTGAGCGCGGTGTCGTCCGAATTCAGGAACGCGCCGGTGATGGCCGTCACGTCGAACACGTTCTTGACATAGCCCAAGACCTGCCAGCCATCGGCGCTGGTGAGGATGAGCGCGAGATTGGTCGTGGAATAGCCGCGCAATTTGTCATACGGGCGATCGTTGAAGATGCGGGCATAGGAGTTGCCCTGCCAGTAGAAATCGCCGCGCAACGTCGCCGCCCAATCCTCGCTGACCGGTACGGTCTCTTGCGCGCCGAAGGAAAGCGTGAAGGGCGGCGTGTTCGGCAATTTGTTGCCGCCGAGATTTTTGGCGAAACCTTCGCCATTGTTCGGCGATTGGCTGGGATCGAAGCCGGTGACGCCAAATTCGCTGAGATCATGGCTGAAGAAGGCGCCGAAGAGTCCGTCGCTCGTGCCATAGGCGGCATCGCAGGCGTCGATGAACCCGTTGAAGACCGCCGAGTCGCCGGGATCCTGCGGATTGTTTTCGATCAATTGCCGCACGACGCTGCTGGGAAGGATGCAATTCGAGGTGGACGTCGGGAAGGGCTTCATCACCATCCAGCCGGGCGTGCCCGCCGTGCGGTCGATCAGATCGATGGCCGATTGACCGTGATTGATGGAGCTGTCTTCGAGGCCGCCCGCAAAGTTGAAGCGCAGGCCCGGTATCGGTTCCCAGGTGCCCTCAAGTTCGAAACCCTTCACTTTCGCATCGATGTTCAGGTTGATCGAGGTGCGGTCCACGATCTGCGAAATCTGGTAACCCTTGTAATCGTAATAGAAGACGTCGGCATTGAGCGTCATATCGCCGTCGAACAGCGTGTTCTTGGTGCCCATTTCATACGCGTTGACGAATTCCGGATTGAAGGTCGCCGGATGGGTGAGGAAGGATTGCGCGCTGAACTGATTGGGCGTTGGTCCCGGAGGATTGGCACCGCCGCCCTTGTAACCGCGCGCGTAAGATGCGTAGACCAGCGTCTGATCGGTGAAATCGAGCTTGGGCGACCAGTCGGCATTGAAGCGGCCGGTCCATTCCTTCCATTCCTGATGGACGATATCGAGCACGGGATAGCCGCCGCCGATCAGGAACACCCAGCTTGGAATGTTCTCGAAGGTTTTTCTGTCGTCGGTCCAGCGCAAGCCGCCGGTCAGCTTCACGTCCTGCGTGAGCTGATAATAGACCTCGCCGAAACCCGCCGTGGAATTAAGATTGTAGGGGTTCTCGCTGCGGAAATAATTGTGGCCGTTGCCGTCCAGACTGGTGATCGGATTGGGGTCGATATAGGTGCCGACGAAGGCGCCGTTCAAACCATATTCGCCGCAATCGAAATTGGATGGATAAACACCGGGAAAATTGCCAAAGAAGCTGGACGTTGCGGGCACGGGCCGGATCGTGAAGGGGGCCGCAAAATTCGGATAGCAGGTGGTGAACTGACCCGGCCCCTGATTGTTGGTGAGCTGTTCGATGGCGGAGACCAGATTGAAAAAGACGAAATAATCCTCGACCGTCGAATAGCGCAAATAATTCGCGCCGAGGCTGAAATTGAGCGGTCCCTTGAAATGCGAGGCAAGCCGCAGCTCCTGGCTGAATTGCCAGGCATGTTCCTCTGAAAGATCTTCGGCCACCATCTTGCCGGAACAGCTGAGCTGCGGATCGCAATAGATGCCGTTCGGCGTCAGCGAATTGCAGTCGCTCGTGCCGAAACCGATGCAATCGGTTTCCGAACCGAATAGGCCCGGCGCCGTATTGAAGCGGTTGAAGTCCTCGGTCGACCGCAATTGATCCTGATTGTAAGCGCTTTGCGACGTGAGCGTGAGATCGGGCGTCACTTCGAAATCGGCGTTGAGCTCGAGCACGTCGTTCTTGGCGTGATAGGTGGGCGACAGGTCGGACTGTATGTTGCGCAAATTCGTGGATTGCACCGTGCTGGCATAAGGATCGACCTGATTGAGCAGGAATCCGTTGGCGGCACTTCCGCCCGCGCCGTTGAAGACGAACTCGCCGGCCGCGACGAATGGAATCGACTGGCCGTTGGGCGTCTGGAATGCGTCTTTCGAATAGAGCGATACCGGCAGACAGCCCTGGCTCAGCCACGATTGATAGAAATTGGCATTGCCTGTCGTGTTCAGATCGAGGCCGTCGACGGATGTGGGCCCAAGGTCCTTCTTGCACAATTGCTTGGCGGAGCGGACACGGTCGTCGCCTTCCTGGAAATGTTCCCAGACGACATAGGCCTGCAATTGCGGGATCGGCTTCAGGCCCAGCGTCACGCGGCTCGACCACAGATCGCGGCCGTCGATCGGCTTGCCGGTGGTCTGGTTAAAGCTATAGCCGTTGCGCTTTGTCCACTCGCCGGCCACGCGCAAACCCATCCGGTCGTCGACGATGGGAATATTGACCATGCCTTCGTAACGCCGGTTGTAGTAATTGCCCCAATCGGCCGACAGCATGGCTTCGAACTGGTCCGTTGGCTTGGCGGAAACAATGTTCACGACACCGGCGGTCGCGTTGCGGCCATAGAGCGTGCCTTGCGGGCCGCGCAGCACTTCCACCTGGCCGACGTCGAAAAATTCCTGCTCGAAGAAATGGTTTCGGATGAACGGCGTGTCGTTGAAGGCCACCGCCACAGCAGGATCGGTGGTGACCGAGATTGCTTGCGTGCCGATGCCACGGATTTGAATGTTGTAACCGGTGAAATTCGTTTTCGTGAAAGTGAGATTGGGTACTTCCTTCACCAGATCGGGACCGCCGGCGATTTGCCGCGAGGTAAGCTGTTCCTGCGACAGCGCGGTAATCGCAATCGGAACGGTCTGGATATCGCCTTTGATCTTGGAAGACGTGACGACAATGGTTTCGACGCTTGCCGCGGCGGCTTCCCTGACCGGCGTGACTTGCGCCAATTCGATGGAACGCGCAGGCGGCCGCTCATGCACCACGCCGATAGCGCCCGATGGCGTGCGCTCCGCCGTGAAACCCGTGCCCTTCAAAATGCGCGTGAGCGCGACATCGGCGGCCAGATTGCCATGCACACCATCGGTGCGCGCGCCCTTGATGGCCTCGTCGGCCACGATGATCTGCACCTGCGCCTGCGTGGCATAGGCATGCAGCGCCGTCTTGAGATCGCCGCTGGGAACGTCGAACTGGCCAGCGTGCGCAGCACCCGCCAGCGCAAACGCGCTCGCGCAGCCGGCGAGTGCTGCTTTGAATTTGTTCAACGGCATCATGTGCCCCCCTTTTCGAACCGTGCCCGCGCTCAGCGCGAGATCACGGCTTCGTCCCCATGAATGGCCACGCGCAGACCGAGCACGGTCTGCACCAGCCGCGTGAAATCGCCGATATTGCCGGCCTTGAAGGTTCCATCGATCGTGACTTTCGCGGCGAACTGATCGGCGATCACGAGCTTGATTTGGTTGTAACGGTTGAATTGCCTGGCCGCTTCGGCGAGCGTTGTCTTGTCGAACACGAGCAGCCCGCGCCGCCATGCCAGATCGTTCGACAATTCCTTCTGGCTCGCGCGCGTGACGCGCATGCCCTTCGCCGTGGCGGTCGCGACATCGCCGGGCATGAGGAGGGCCACCTGCGAACGCGCCGGCGCCTCGGGCCTGTCGAACGTCACGCGGCCTTCGACGACGGCGACTTCCATCTTGCCCGGATCGCGCCGCACGATGAACTTCGTGCCGAGATCGGTGACGCGGTGATCGCCCGCCATCACGACGAAGGGATGCGCCGCATCGTGCTTGATGCGGAAGAACGCCTCGCCCTTGTCGAGCCAGACGACGCGCTCTTCCGTCGTCATGCGCGCGCGCAAAACCGTGTTGGTATTGAGTTCGATCTGCGATCCATCGGCGAAATTGATGGTCTCGCGCCCGCCCACGGGCGTCGAGAATATGCGCTCATGCGGCCGCGCAAACATCGCGGTGGCGGCGGCACCGAGCACGGCCACCAATGCCAGCGCAGCCGCGAATTTGAGAAGCATCGGCGCGAAGTTTTTTTGTGGCGCGGCGCTTGCGTTTTCCGGCATGGCCGGGCCGAATACGCTTAAGCGATCCGCGCGTGCCCACGCCGCTTCCGCGCGCAGGAACGCAACCATGTGCCCCGGCGATTGCGCGAGCCATTCGTCGAGCGCGGCCTGATCCTTCAAGCTCCAATCGGCGCAATCGCGGCGTTCGAGCCAGACGGCGGCTTCGGCGCGCAATCCGCGCGCGCCGGGCGAATCGGAAGCGGTGCGGCTGCTGTCGCTCACGGCCTGCCTCCTTCGCCATGAAGAAGATCGGCGAGCGCATCGATTCCGATGGCGAGATATTCGGCGACGGTGGCTTCGGCGATGCCCATGCGCGCGGCGATCTCGCGCCGGCCGAGGCCTTCGATCTTGCGCATCACAACGGCTTCGCGGCAGCGCGGCGGCAATTTGTCGAGTGCGTCCTGCAGGCGTTGCAAATCCTGACGCGCCATGGCGCTGCGGTCGGGGCCCGGCTCGTCGAGCGCAATGCCCAGCGTATCGAGATCGGCCACCGCATCGATCGACACGATATGCTCGCGCCGCACGCGATTGATGAGAAGATTGCGCGCCACGCTGAACACGAACGGCCGCGCAGGGATCGGGATTTCCTTGCACGCCGCTTCATAGACGCGCACATAGACGTCGTGACACATATCCTCGACGTCGGATTTGTTACGCCACGAGCGACGGAAAAACTGCATGAGAGCCGGTTCCAGCGGTAAGACCTCGCGGACGAACCAGGCCTTGGCATCAGGCACAGTCATGGGCGAGCCGGCGCCATCCTCTTCGCGGCTGGTATCCGGAACCTCGGCCATCCCCTCCCCTGCCTTTCAAGGGTCAGAGTTTACGTCCGCACAGGGAAGAACAATCGGCGCAAACGAATGTAGGGGCGGCGCGCGTGCGATTTTCCGCAGCGCAGCAGGGCGCGCTGCGGCGCATCATGAACTGAAATCCTGGAAATGCGCCGCCGCCCTGCCGGAACCGCCGATATTGGGCACGGCGATGGCGCGCGAATGCGCCTTATAGAACGGCGCGGGAAGAAAGCCGGCCGGGCGCTGCGTTAGTTCGCCTTCACAGGCTCCAGCACCAGGAGCTTCACGCTATCGGGCGCGAAGACGAAATGCGGGCCGTGGCCGGGCTCGTTCGATGGTTCGGTTTTCGCCACGTCCGCGGTGACGAGAAAGATGCAGCCGGTTTTAGGATCGAGCGCCATGGTACGCGCGCCGGGCGCGGTCTTGATGTTGCCGAGCAGGACGAAATCGTTCGGCCCGCGCTCGGCGACGACCGATAGCGTTCCTTCGCCATTCGAGCTGAAGGCAAGCTTGGTTTTGGGATCGAACGCGGCGGCGTCGGTGCCCTTGCCGATGGCAAAATCGGCGAGGATTTTTCCATTCGCCGCATCCACCACGATCATCTTCGCATTGCCGCAGCTCACGAACAGACGGTTGGTCTCGGTGTCCATTCCCATGCCGTGCGGCTTGATGCATGGCGCGGTGGGCCAGCGCGCGGCGATGGCGAGCTTGTTGGTGTCGAACACCACGATCTCGCTGGTATCGGCGATATTGATGAACAGCTTTCCCTTGCCGTCGAGCGCCGCGAATTCGGGCGAGCCGCCGAGCGGCACGGTTTTCAACGTTTGGTTTTTCGCTGCATCGATCGCCGTCACGCTGTGGCCGTCCCCGCCCATGACATAGATGCGCGACGCAGACGCATCGGCGATCACCGCATCGGCATCGAGGCCGGTTTTCGCCGTCGCGATTTTGGCGAATGTCTTGGCATCGGCCGCGATCACATCGTTATTCGCCGCATCATCGGCATAGATGCGGCCGGACAAGGCCGCCACGCCGTGGCTTTCGCCGATGGGCGCAATCTCGCCCACCACTTTTCCGGCAACCGGATCGACCACATCGACCTTCGTGCGGTGCGAGACATAAACATGGCCGGTCGCAGAATCGAAAGCGAGGAAATCCCATTTGTCCGGGCCGCCGAGCGGAATCGTCTTGACGATTTTGTAGACGGGCAGCCGCGGCGCAGTTTCTGCAGCATGAACGAGCGGGGAAGACATGCAGACAACCAGCGCCGCGGCAGACGCGAAAGCCCGTAACAGCGAATTCATAATGCGTTCCTCGATGTGCTTTTGTTATTTGACGGCGAAAAGGGGCGTCATCGTGACGACGCCTTTGTCTGTATCCGCGGCATGGCCGAGATAGCGATCGATGCCAAAGGCGGCTTCCGTGGTGCGCAGAAGCGAGTAGTGGTTATAGGGCGTGGGATCGACCACATGGCGCGGGCCATGATTGGTGATGACGATGGTCACGATATGGCCGCCGCCGAAATTGGCGAGGCTCTTGGGATCGTAGCCGCAGCAACCCTGCTGGCCGGATTTGCGCGCTTCGCTATTGTTCTCGTCGAAGGTGACGACGATGGCCGAATTGCCGGGCGCGCTCCAGAATTTCGAATGCGTGATCTTGTCCACCAGCATGCCGATTTCGGCGTCGCCGCGCTTGATGAGGCCCGCGAGATTGGTGTCTCCGTTGCAATCGGCGGGAACATTCGGCCCGTCGTCATTGCCCATGCCGTGCATTTCGTTGCACTGGTTGGGCACGATATGGGCATAGTTCGGAACATCGCCGGAATCGAGATCGGCATATAGCTGCGAAAAACCGGCGAGGTGCTGCTTCAATTCGGTGTAGGGTTCGCTGTTGACATTCTTGAAGCTGACAAAGCCGTTGTGCTTGGCGGCGTAAAGCTCGTTCGGCGAGCCCTTCACCGGATATGCGCGCGTAGGCCAGCGCGGCACAAGCGAGCCGGCGGAGGGAATGTCTTCCATATAGGCCTTCCAGCTGAGGCCTTTCTCCGCCATCTGGTCCATCAGGCTGGGCGCGGTCAGATCGTGATCGGCATAATCCGGCTTCTGCGTTTTTTCGCAGAATTCGTCCTTCATCCCCGCCTTGCAATAGAACGCGTCGTCGTCATGGATGCCGAAGGTGTCGCCGCCCAGCATGGCGATGTAATTGCCTTCGCTGGAATGCACCTCGGCGTAGAATTGCGAGGCAAGGCCGTATTCCTTGGCGAGCTTGTGGATCACCGGCGTCCATTGCGGATGATCCATGATCTGCTCGAAGCCCTTGTTCTCCGAGATGATGACAAAGATGTGGTCGTAGTGCGGCATCGCCGCCGGAGCGGCCTGGACGGGCGCCGATGCGATGCAACAGGCCATGCCAAACTGCGCAAATGTTCCGTGAAGTTTCATCGTTCCTGTCCTATAGCTTTATACGCACCCCGGTTTCATAGGTCTGGTCGTAGAACTCGCGCTGGATCACCCAATTGGGCGCGCCCAAATAAATGCGCAGCGGCGCGTTGGTTATGTTCTTGACGTTGAAATAGACCTCCCAATTTTCGTCGAAATCATAGCTCGAAGTGAAGTCGAGAGTAAAACGGGAATCCTCGAACTGATCCTGGGTACGGCTGCCGCCGACTTGATAAAGGCTATGGCCGACATACTGCCCGGCAAGGCGCAGAGACAGGCCATAGGCTTCATAGAATGCCGCGATGTTGTACGTCGTTGCCGACGTGCCGGGCAGGAAATGCTTTTCGCCCGGCCGCGCCGCGCCGCTGCTATTCACCAAAGTTATATTCCCCAGCAAACCGAAACCGTCGAACGGCTTCGGCAGGAAGGTGAACTGCTGCTGATAGCTCGCTTCGATACCCCGCGCATAGGACGAAGCGATGTTGTCATAACTGTCAAGATGCACTTTGCCGACCCAGCCCGGCAGCCGCGGATCGCTGTCCACGATAACATCGCGGCTGAAGATGTAGTTGGTGAATTCCTTGTCGAATGCGCCGAACTGAAGGATGCCGCTGTCGTTCAGGTAATACTCCACGTCCAGGTCGAAATTGTTGCCGGTCGTGGGCTTCAGATCGGGATTTCCGGTCGTGATGATACCCGCCGCCTGATCCACCGTGGTGGCACCGGCAACCTGATTGAAGCCGGGCCTGCCGATCCCCGTTGAATATGTCGCACGCACTATCAAATCCGGATCGAATTCATAACGCAACTGCAGCGTCGGGAAGATGTTGGTGTAATTCTTCGGTATGCGCGTGAAATCGTTCGGCGGCGGCAGCGGGTTTCCATCCTGATCGAAATTGTAGAAGCCGTATTTTGCACGCGTTGCCTCGATGCGGGCGCCAGCCAGCACGCCCCACGGGCCGAAATCGCCCGTGTACATGGCATAGCCCGCATAAATGTTTTCGGTGGCATCGAAATAGCCCGTGGGATCCATTTCCAACGCGCTCGCGACGAGCGTGCCGTTACTGATTAACCCGAGCATGGCGCCCTGATTGATATGAGGGCCGGTGACATAGTGGCCGTCGTAATAGCTCGTGTCGGCCGGCCCCGGCGACAGGGTAGAGAGATTGATGTCAAGCGACGAGACTTTGCCGCCACCGGGTGCCGTTATGCTCTGGGTGAAGGTAACTTGATTTTTGTTGCGGAGCCGCACTTCAAAGCCGAATTTCAGGAGGTCGGAATCGCCGAGGATATTGACGGGCACCAGCGCATTGCCCGCATACGACCATTCGTGGTCGTCATCCTTTTCCGTGCCATTGCTGAATTTCGAAAGCGTGTAAAGCGACGGGTCGGTGATGTCGGTTCCGTCCGTGATTTTCATGGTGGGAAAATCCGGGTTGCCGATATTGTCGTAGGTAACGAAAACGCCCTCAGGGCCGTTGAACGTGGTGCCGTAATTGCGCCCGACATCGAAGGTCGCGCGCGAATAGGCCAGGTGATAATCGATCTTTATTACGCCAAAATCGTCTTCGCCGCCGATGGCGAAAATGCCGTTACGATGGGTTTCCTGTTCATTGGTGCCCTTCAACGTGATGTCGGATTGCGTATCGAGGCCGTTCGGGTCGGAGCCATCGGGCGTGATCGTGTAGTCGCCTCCCAATGCGTTGAAGACGGTATGGTTCTTGATGACCGATTCGACATAGCCAAACACATTGGCCCGAATGTAATAGCGCTCATCGGGATTGGGCTTGAAGTCGAACTCCCCGCCATAGCCGAACCGCCGGCGGTGATAATCGTAAAGCCGCATTTGCAAATCGTCATAGACCTTGTCCATCGCGGTCGCCGGGTTGGCGGGATCGTTGATATAATCCTCTTCGAGATCGTCGAAGCCGCGGCGGTCTTCGCGATAGGAAGCGTCGAGCACGAAGGAGAACGGGGTAGGGTTGGAAATCCAGCCGGGCATGACTTCGCCGTCCGTCTGGCCATTCTCGATGACGAGCCCATTGTCGCCGAATCCGAAGCGGGCTCCGGCGGCAATATCGGCGTTGTAGGGGCCGCCATGCTTGTGTTCCGGTTCATAGCCCGCGCCAAGCGTGATATCGGCGAACGGCTTGGTGATGCCGGTTGCCGTGCGGGGCGACAATTCGATCGTGCCGCCAAGTCCTTCCGCGTCATGGTCGGGCGTGCCTGTCTTGGTGACGATAAGGCCGTCGATCGCGCCGTCCGGAATCGTGTCGAATTCGACAGCGCGTCCGCCGCCGCCGTTGTAAGTGCCGCCGGGGTTCGTATTGAGCAGAGGAATTCCGCCATAGGTCGCCCCGTTGAGGTTGCCATCGAGGCCGCGGATATTGACGAAACGCCCCTCGCCCGTATCGCTCAGAAGCGAGATGCCCGGCACGCGGCTGAGAGATTCGGCCGCATTGAAATCGGGATATTTGATAATTTCCTCTGCCGGCTGAACGTCGATGATGTTCGGCGCGTTTTTCTGCTGCAAGCGCGCATCCGACTTTACGCGCGAGGCCGTCACGACGACAGATTCAACGGTGCTTGTCGATTGCGAAGCGGAATCGGCGCTCGCTGCTTGCGCATATCCGAGCAATAATGTGACGCAAGCTGCGGAACAAAGCAGACGTGCATGCATAGATTTTGCGGTCATGATTACCCCCACCACCAAAAGTATTTGGCCATCCCGGCGGGCGGAATTTACGAAGCCCTTAGACGCAATTCGGATTCAGATCGGTGACAGCGCGGCGAAATAAGATTGGGCGGTTTTAAGCTTTGCCCGAAATCCGCGCAGATGCCCCGGCAACACCTTGTTCCGCCTCGTCGAATCGCAGCGAAACGCGCAAGCCCGGATGGTTGTCCGACAGTTCCAGCGCCGCACCGTGAAGGTCGGCAATGGCCGAAACGAGCGCGAGCCCGAGCCCACTGCCGGGCGACGTGCGGCTTTGCTCGCGGCGATAGAACCGGCGCAAAACCCGCGGGCGATCGTCTTCCGGAATTCCGGGGCCATGATCGGCGACCGCAATTTCGGGCCGGCCGCCGCGCACCGCAACGCACGCGGAAATCGGCGTTCCCGGCGGCGTGTGATTCATGGCGTTGTCGAGAAGATTGGCGGTGGCCTGCAACAGAAGCTGCGCATCGCCGCGGACCATGACGGGACCGGCGCGCGCAATCGCGAAGGGATGGCCGCTATCGTCCATCGCCGGCTTGTAGAGATCGTAGGCCTGTTGCAGCAATTGCGCGAGATCGATGTCCGCGAAGGCCTCGCGCCTTGCGCCCGCTTCGATGCGCGCGATGCGCAGAAGGGCCGCGAACATCGCCAGCAATTGATCGGATTCGGCGATGGCCGCTTCGACCGCGGCGGCATATTCGCTCGTTGTCGTAGCCTCGTTGCGCGCCTTTTCCAGACTGTGACGCAGATGGGTGAGCGGCGTGCGCAGATCGTGCGCGATATCGGTGGACACCTGACGCAAGCTTTCCATCAGCGCCTGAATGCGGTCGAGCATTTCGTTGATGGTGACGGACAGGCGCTCGAGTTCGTTGTTGCGGCCGGCAGTGGGGATGCGGTCGCCGAGGCGGCCGTCCATGATCGCGCGGCAGGTGTCGGAAATCGTGTCGATGCGCGCGAGAAAACTGCGGCTCAAGATCAGCCCGCTGAGCGAAGCCAGCACGATGCTGGCAAGAAGCACGAGGCCGAATACGCGCAAGATATCGCGCTCCGTCGCCCGCGCCTGACCGGTATCGCGCCCCACAAAGGCGTAATAGCCGCCGGGCAGGATTTCACCCTTGCCGAGCACTTCGCGCGCGCTGCCGTTGGCAACGGAACGCAGATAAAACACGCCCGTTCTGGGCTTCATCGCGGAGAGGTTGCCCGCAAGCTTCCGCTGCCCGGGATTCTCCAGAAGGAAACGGTCGTCAGCGTCGGGCGCGAGCATGCGGTCGTCGATCATTTCCTTGGCTTCGTGCACGCCCTTTCCGCGCGGAAGGGCCGCGACATAGGCTTTTTCGATGGCGAGGAGATCGTCGCCCGACGCGCGCAGCAGATCGGATTTGAAGGCCTGATCGAGACTCACATAGACGAACGCGATCAAAACCGCCATCGAACCCGCGAACAGCGCCGCATAGATCGCCGCGTGGCGGAAGCTTTCGTTCTGGAAAATCCTAATCCGCACGGATGACATAGCCCGCGCCGCGCACCGTTTGAATCAATTCGGCCGCAAAGCCGTGATCGATCTTGGAGCGCAGACGGCTGATATGGGATTCGACGATGTTGGAGCGCGGATCGAAGCCGAGCTCCCAGACATTCTCGAGCAGCATCGCGCGCGTCACGATGCGCCCCGCATTCTGCACCAGATATTGCAGCAGCTTGAATTCCTGATGCTGCAGATCGATCGGCTTGCCCTCGCGCGCGACGGTGCGCGCGATCAAATCGATCTCGAGCGTTCCGGCGCGCAGCCATTGGCCCGCGCCAGCGCTGCCAAGCCTGTGCGTGCGCCGCATCAGCGCATTGACGCGCGCCAGCAATTCGGCGAGCGCGAACGGCTTGGTCAGATAATCGTCGGCGCCGGCATTCAGCCCTTCGACGCGGTCATCCAGATCGCTCATGGTGGTGAGCATGAGGATGGGCGCGACCGAGCCTTCGCGGCGCAATTGCTTGACGAGCGCAAGGCCGTCGAGATGGGGCAGCATCCGGTCCACGATAAAGAGATTGAGATCGCGGTTGCGCGCCTGCGCGAGCCCATCCGTGCCGGTTGCCGCCCAGCGCACGTCATGGGCGTGACGTTGCAGGCCCTCGGTGATGTAGAGCGCGGCTTTCGGATCGTCTTCGACGAGCAATATCTGCATGGCGCGGGGCCCCTCGCGCCAAATGCCCACCAATCTGCGAAACTTTTATGTCAATCAGGAGGTTTCGGCCGCGCTCGCGCCCGGATGAACGCCCGCCCTTTGGGGAATCACGAGGATGGCGATGAGGATGAAGACGGCAATCACCACAGAGGCGAGCGGCCGGCTGAGCGCAAGGCCGCCATGATCGAGCGGCTTGTCGAGAAAATCGCCGACGGTTGCGCCCAGCGGCCGCGTGAGAATGAACGCCGCCCAGAACAGCACGACATGCGAGATGCTCGTTCTGTAATAAAGCACAGTGACGATTGCCAGCGCCGCGCAGAAGAGAAGCGCGCTGCCTTCATAGCCGAGGCCGGAGGTATCGGCCGTCCAGTCGCCGAGCGCGGTGCCCAGCGTCTGCGAAAACGTGATGGTGATCCAGTAGAACGCTTCCACGCGCGGCTTGCTGACGGTCGAAACCGACACCGTTCCTTCCGACCAATGCCACAGCGCAAGCGACGCCAGCACGCAGAACAGCAGAACCGACGAGCCGCCCGTATAGCCGATGCCGAGCGAGCGGTCGGCGAAATCGGCCATCGTCGTGCCCGCCGTGGTCGACGCGATGATCGTGGCCCAATAAAGAAAGGGATGGAATTTCTTCGCCGCCGTCTGCCACACCACCAGGAGCACCAGAAGCGAAAGGAAAATCGCCGTGCCCACCAGATAGCCGAGATTCATCGTCATGGTGACGGTGTCGCCGCCGGTTTCGCCCAGCGTCGTGGCCGCGATCTTGATGATCCAGAAGCCCAGCGTGACGGCGGGAACCTTGGTGAGCGTGCCTTTGTCGGTCATGTGGCGATTGTCCCATTTTAGAAAGTGAAGAGAATCGAGGCGTACCACGAATAGCGATCCGTTTCGGCTGCATTCTGAAGGCCCGGCCCGGCATAAGCCAGCAGGTGGTAGTTATCATCGATGTCATATTTGAGGCCCGCGCCGATAGCCGTCATGGCGCGGCCGCCTTTGGTGTCCGCCGTCTGATGCACAAGCTCGGCGCCGATTTGCAGATCGGGCAGAACCTGACGCGTCAGCGTCCAGCCCGCCAGGCAGAAATTTCTGGAATCATCGATGACGCATCCCCCGCCGCCGAAGGCGGACCACTTGCCCCAATCTTTTTCCAGCCAGACGGGAAGAAGCAGCGAGAAATGCTTCTCGCCCAGATGCGCCGACGGGCCCGGCAAAAACAGGCGCGGGAAGAACGCGACATCCCAGCCCGTATCGGCCTGATGCAGAAAGCGGTATTTGGCCGCGAGCTCGATATTGCCCAGGCCCGACGCCGCTGCGCCCGCGCGCGGATCGTCATATATAATGGGCAAGACCGCCGTGAGCTGAAGATCGGACGTGGCGCCGTAATTGAAATCGATGCCCGATGCGCCGCTTACATCGCCGCGCATGGCGGTACCCTGCGTGAAGAGATAGATTTCATAATGGCCATAATCCGTAGGCTCGGCATCGTCGGAGATGTAGGGCGGCCCGGCCCATGCCGCGCCGGATGCGGCAAGCGCCGCCAGCAGCGCAATCGTTCTGAAGACGGTCATCGCGCCGGATAATAGTCCCCGATTCTTACAACGCTGTTGGGCTTTATTGGGATTTCCCAATCATGGCCTGGGAATTACGCCGGGCCGCGGCGCGGGACATGGTTAGAAGATCGTTTACGCGCCCGAAGCCGGATCAAGGTTGCCGGGAAGAGACTATAGGCTATGCGCGCATTTTATCGAAAAATTCAGCTATCGGGCCTACCGCTAATGTGGGCCGCAACAGAACGATTTCCGGGGCACCATGACCGCGCAACCGCTTGCGCATGTTCTCGACGACGATGCGGAAATCCGCGAGGCCGTCTGCAACGTTCTGATGGGCGCGGGCTACGACGCCAAATCGTTTGGCGATCCGCAATCCCTGCTGGAAGAACTCCGGCGCACGCCGCCCGGCATTCTCGTGCTCGATCTTTCGCTCGGCCAATCCGATGCGGTCGAGGTGATCCGCAAGCTCGATGCCGTTTCCTACCGCGGCCGCGTGCTGCTCATCAGCGGGCATGACGAGACCACGCTGTCGGAAATAAAGAATGTCGGCATCCTGCGCGGCCTTGCGATGCTCGACACGCTGCGCAAACCCTTTACCGCCAGCGATCTGCGCAAGCGCCTGGCGATGGAGCCCGGCAGAAGCCCCGCCGTTCCGCGCCAGGCCGAGCGCGAGACGCCGCACATCGATCTTGCGCAAGCGCTCGACGAGGACTGGCTGGAACTGTGGTACCAGCCGAAGATCGATCTCAAAACCCGCGCCATCGCCGAAGCCGAGGCGCTGATCCGCGCGCGCCATCCGAAGCTGGGCGTCGTTCCGCCTTCGGGATTTCTGCCGCCGCCCAACGATCCGCTCTATCAACCGATGTCGGAATTCGTCATCAAGCGCGCGATGCGCGATTATGCGGCGTTTTGCGACGCCGGATTCCCGCTGCAGCTTTCCATCAATGCGCCCATATCGGTGATCGAATCGGAGGGCTTCACCTATCTCGTGCGCCGGCATCTGCCCGAGGAGCGCGTGTTTTCGAGCCTTGTGATCGAAGTCACCGAGGAAGAGGCGCTGCGCAACGACGCGCTGATCCGCGAAGTCGCATCGCAGCTCAGGCTTTATCGCGTGTTCCTGTCCATCGACGATTTCGGGTCCGGCTATTCGTCGCTCTCGCGCCTGCTCGATCTTTCCTTCGCCGAGGTGAAGCTGGACCGCAGTTTCGTTTCCGGCTGCGGCACCGATCGCCTGCGCGCCGCGGTCTGCCAGACGGCGATCGATCTGGCGCACCGCTTCGGCGCGCATGTTTGCGCGGAAGGCGTCGAAACCGCGCCCGACGCCGGCGTTTTGGCGCGCATGGGATGCGATACCGCGCAGGGCTTTTATTTCGCGCGGCCCATGCCGCTCGAAACGAGCATCGCGTTCCTGCGCGAAGCCCGCATACCCGACTTTTCGCAAGAGCGGACTGCCGAAGCCGCCGAAGGTTGAGCCGGACGAAACCGCATCGCGGGAGGCACGACAATGCAGCCAATGCCGGAGAAACGATCTGGCGAAACCGCCGGAACCGCAATCGCGACGTTCGACGAGGACGCCGTCATCAAGCTCGCCGGCGATATTGCGCACGACTTCAACAACCGGCTGACCGTCATCCTCACCAATCTGGAGCTTCTCAAGGAACGGACGCAATCCGACGCGCTGGCCGAGCGGCTCATCGATTCCGCATTGCGCGCGGCGGACGCCAGCGCCAAGCTGGCGAACAAGCTCCTCGAATTCTCCCGCCAGGCCGCCGCCGAAAAAACAATGCCCGATCCCGGCGCGCGGATCGACGAGATGACCTAATCCCCGATACCGATGGAGATGGAGGCGAAGGGACCGTAGAAGCCGCGGTTTTCTTTTTTCGCTGTATCGATGCCGCCGTCTATGGCGCCGAAGAAGAAATCGGCTTTGTAACCGATGGCGATTTTGGCTTCGCCGCCGAGGCGATAGGACAGACCGGCGAATCCGCCGAGGTTCGGCACCGTCACGCGCTTGTTGCGGACGAACGTGTGCGGCACATTCGATTTATCGGCGAATTGCGGGGAATAGAAATACGCGAGGTGAGAGGGCGTATAGATGGTGATGTGTCCGTCGGCCTCTTTATCTTCGGTATGCGTGCGGACTTTCGTTCTCTGACGTCCGAACAGAAGTGCCGCATTGGCGCCCCAATCGAAAGCAAGCCCGTCTTCCAGCGAACCGGCAATCGGTACCGATCCGTTCCAGGCGATCGACGGACCGATGCCGGTGAAGCTGCGCTGGCTGTGCATATAAGCGTTCAAAAAATAACCGGTGTAAGGTCCATTATATTTCTTAGGCACGCCGGTCGCGGCCGTCATCATGCCATCCGCCCTTTCGCGGAACTGTGCATAGCGGGCGCCGATTTTCACGGTGGAGTCGCCGTGATGCCCGAACAGGCCAAGGCCCACATCCTTGCCCGCCTGGAAATCCAGAATAAGATGCTTGGTTTCCTCGACAGAATGCAGACTCGTGAAAGCATAGGTCGTCAGGCAATGATAATTTCCGAGGCAAACTTTCGTTTGATAGGTCTGATCGTGCGCGAATCTTGGACCGCGCTTGGCCTTGCCGAATTGGATTGCAGCTGAAAGGCTCCAGTCCGAACCTTCGGGCTGGAAGGTAACCGCGCCGTTCATGTCATACCCGATGCGCGGCTTCTGACTCAGGATTCCCGTGACCGGATGGTCGATCACAGGGGGAAGATTTGCCGGCGTCCAGATTTCCGCGGGCGCGGTCAGAACATCGAACTGGCCGCCGAGTTCGAACCAGAGAATTGGGCGGGCGGCATCTTCCGCCTTGGTGACGCCGCCCGACGAAACGTAAGCCGTCAGCGCCAGAGCCGAAGCGCCCGTCAGCAGCTTCCAGCGGATGGTGGCGCGTGTGTCGCGTGAATTGATGAGTTCGCTCATTGTGTGATTCCCCCCGTGTAAGCGCGATCTTTCAAACCCTCCACTGTCATGGCCCGCGACTGCGGGCCACCCAGTTGGAGCCGCACCTGCGGTGAAAAGGAATGAAAGGTTTCTTGCATATTCTTCAACATCCGGGTGACGTCACCTGGGTGGCCCGCTTTTGCGGGCCATGACATCTGTTTTGTGGCGAGATTGTTCCTCATGGCGCTCACCAGTTCTTCGTGATGCGCACGCCATAGAGGCGCGGATCGGTGGTGAAGACGTTGGTCGTCAGGTCGACGTCGTCGCTGTAGAGGAATGCGCCGGTGATGGCCGTGGTATCGAAGATGTTCTTGACATACCCCATCACCTGCCAGCCATTCGCGCTGGTCAGGATCAGCGCCGCATTGACGTTGGAATAGCCCCGCAATTTGTCGTAAGGCCTGTCGTTGAAGATTCGCGCGAAGCTTTGCGATTGCCAGTAGAAATCGCTGTGCAGCGTGGCCGCCCAATCTTCCGACACCGGTAAAGTCCAATCCGCCGACAGCGATGTGGTGAATTTCGGCGCGTTGGGTAGCTTGTTGCCCGAAAGGTCCTTGCTGAACCCGTACCCGCCATTGGGCGCGGTGGTCGGGTCAAATCCGGAATTGGCGCTCGGATCGGCCTCATGCACGGCGTCTCTGCCATATGTGTATTCAAGTTCGCAGGCATAGCCGCCGGGACCCTTTGCACCGGTGAGTGCGGGAATCGAGGATATGAGCGCGCCGTCCGAGACTCCATACAGACTGCTCGTATAGTTGCCGCTATCCCAGACACGCACGATCGCAATCATTTCGGCAACCACATAGTCAGGCAGGATGCAGTTCGAAGTGGACAGAACACTCGGCTTGACAACCATCCAGCCGGGATGGCCGGCCGTGCGGTCCATCAGATCGATGGCCGATTCACCCTTGGCGACCGCGGTATCTTCATAACCACCCGCGAAATTGAATTTCAGGCCGGGCAATGGCTCCCAGGAGGATTCGATTTCCGCGCCATTCACGGTCGCGTTGAAATTCAGATTGATCGAGGTTCGATCCACGATCTGCGAGATCTGGTAACCCTTGTAGTCGTAATGGAAGATATCGGCATCGAATGTCACGGCGCCGTCGAGCAGCGTGTTCTTGGTGCCGAGTTCATAGGCATTGACGAATTCCGGCGCGAAGATGTGCGGATGATTGGTCTCGGCCCCTTCCCTAAAAACAAACGTATTCGGGCCCGGCGGATTGGCGCCGCCCGCCTTGTAGCCGTGGCTGAAGGAGCCATAAATCAGGGTCTGATCGGTGAAATCCAGCTTGGGCGTCCAGTCGGCGACGGCGCGGCCCGTCCATTCGTTCCATTCCTGGTCCACGACTCCTGTGACCGGATAGCCCCAGCCATTGTTCAGTGTCTCGCTCGGGATCACGGTGAAATGCTTCTGGTCGTCTGTCCAGCGCAAGCCGCCCGTCAGCTTCAGGTCATCACGCACCTGATAATAAACCTCGCCGAACCCGGCATAGGAATTGAGGCGATAGGGATTCTCGCTGCGGAAGTAATTGTGACCTTCGCCATTGAAGCCCAGCGAAAGCGGCGTCGGGTCCACATAGGGACAGCCAAATGTAAAATACGAATTGCCCTGAGGCGTATAGACCTGCGCCTGCGGTTCTCCGAAGCAATTGCTGCTTGCCGTGCGCGGCGAAGATTCATCCAGCATCCGCGATTCCAGCGTGGCCAGGTTCAAAAAGACGTAGAAATCTTCCAGCGTCTCGTAATGCATGTAATTGGCGCCGATGCTGAAATTGAACGGGCCTTTGTAGCTGGAAGCCACGCGAAATTCCTGGCTGATCTGGAAGGCATGTTCCTGCGAAAGATCCTCGGCGACGAATCGGTTTGAACAACCGAGCTGCGGATCGCACATCACGCCGCCGGGCGTGAACACCACGCCGAAGTGCCCGTCTTGATAGTCGGGGGGAACGATTTCGGTGGGAGAGTTGAAGAATATCCCGGACCGCGAGGTGAAGCGGTTGAAATCTTCCAGCGAGGCGAGGAAATCGTGATTGTAGGCGCTGTTCGAGGTGAAGGTCAGCGATGGGGTGACGTTATAGGTGACGTTCAGTTCGATGGTGTCGTTCTTCGCCTTGTATTGCGGCTGCAATTCCGACTGGATGACGCGCAAACTGTTCGGCTGTACCTGCGAGAGATAGGGGTCGAGGCCGAACGGTATCAATCCGCCAATAAACGGATTGCCAAGTCCGACCGCGTAGTCGATCGGCAGCGCCGTGCCGTTGGGCGTCTCGCGCGACTCCGGCGAATAAAGCGAGACGGGCAGACAACCCTGGCTGAGAACGGAGCGGCCGGTCACATCCAGATTACCGATGATCGTGCCGGACGGCACGGTGACGGTTGGCCCACCATTTAATCCCGGATAAATGGGCGCGACAAGATTTTGATTGATCGGACCCACGCTATCCGGACCGTTGTCGCGCTTGCAGAGCTGCTTGGCCGTGCGCAGGCGGTCATCATCTTCGCTGAAATGTTCCCAGACGAGATCGGCTTCCACGCCTTCCACCGGCTTGAAGCCGATGGTGACGCGGCCCGACCACAGATCGCGCCCGTCGATCTGCTTGCCGGTAGTATCGTTGTGCGTGTAGCCGTCGCGCTTGGTCCATTCGCCCGCCACGCGGATCGCCAGCCGGTCGCCCACGATGGGCACATTGACCATGCCTTCATAGCGGCGGTTGTTGTAATTGCCCCAATCGGCCGAGAGCATCGCCTCGAATTGGTCGGTCGGCTTCGCGGTGATGACGTTGACGACGCCCGCGGTTGCGTTGCGGCCATAAAGCGTGCCCTGGGGCCCGCGCAACACGAGCACTTGTGAAACGTCGAAGAATTCCTGCTCGAAGAAATGGTTTCTGATGAATGGCGTGTCGTTCATCGCCACGGCGACGGCCGGGTCGGTCGTCACCGAAATCGCTTGCGTGCCGATGCCGCGGATTTGGATGTTGTAGCCGGTGAAATTCGTTTTGGAGAACGTAAGGTTCGGAACTTCCTTCACCAGATCGGGACCACCCGCGATCTGGCGCGACGTCAATTGCTCCTGTGACAACGCTGTAATCGCGATGGGAACGGTCTGAATATCGCCCTTGATCTTGGAAGACGTCACCACAACCGTTTCCACGCTCGCCGCCGCATGCACGGGTGTTGCATCCGCAAGCTCCGTGCGCTTCTGCACGGGCGCATCCGCCGCCGTGATGGGAACGATGGCCACCGCGCTTTCCTCGCGCCGCGCCGCCATGCCGGTGCCCGCGAGGATTTTCGCCAGCGCCACTTCCACCGGAAGCTCGCCCTTCACGCCCTTGGTGTGAAGGCCCTGGATGGCCGCGCCCGAAACCACCAGCTGGATGCCCGATTGCATCGCATAGGTGTTGAGCGCGGTCTTGAGCTCGCCGCCCGGAATATCGAATTGCGCGGCAAAAGCCTGCGAGGCAAGCGCAATTGCCGACACCCCGCCCGCAAGCGCCAGTTTGAGACCGTTCGAATTCATACTCCCCCCTTTCGCGAGCCTTCCTCGCGTTTTGGCTTATGGCCGGTGCTTGTGCGCCAGGCTCGAGATCACGATGCCGTTGCCGCGCGTTTCGATCGAAAGGCCGAGCGCGTCGCGCGCGGCCTGCGCAAAGAGTCTCACGTCGCCGGTGGCGAACGTGCCCACGATGGTCATGCTGGCCGCGGCCGGATCGGCCACGATCAGTTTTTCGCGGTTGTAGCGATTGAACTCGCGCGCGGCATCGGCAAGCGTGGCGTTGTCGAATACCAGCACGCCATGGCGCCAGCTCAATTCGTCGTTCAGCGCGCGCGTCGAGACCATCGCAATCGAAACATTTCCGGCTGATGCCGTCGCCACATCGCCGGGCGTGAGCAGCACGGCCTGCGAACGCGAAAGGCTGTCGGGCGTATCGAACGAGACCTGGCCCTGCACCACCGTGACCTGCAATTGTTTCGGCCCGCTCTTCACGAGGAATTCCGTGCCCAGATCGGTCACGCGATGGCGGCCCGCCATCACGACGAAGGGATGCAGCGGATCGTGCTTGATGTGGAAAAACGCCTCGCCCTTTTCGAGCCAGACGATGCGCTCCTGCGTCGTCATGCGCGCGCGGATGGAAGTGGCCGTATTGAGCTCGATCTGCGAGCCATCTGCGAAACGCACGGTTTCATGGCCGCCGATGGGCGTGCTGTAGAAGCGGTCGTGCGGGCGCATCATGTAATTCGCGGTCAATGCGCCTGCGATTGCGACGATCGCGAAAACGGCCGCGATGCGCAGAATCACCGGCAGAAACGGCGCGCGTGCTTGCGCGCGTGGCGGGTGGGATTTCGCGCCAGCAAGACCGGCAAGCCGCTCGATACGCTCCTGCCCCGCTTCCAGGCGCAGGAACGCAACGCGATGGAGAACCGATTGCGCAAGCCACGCATCGAGCGCCGCGTCGTCTTGCGCGCTCCAGTCCCAGAAGCGGCGGGCTTGCAGGAAATCGGCCGCGCGCGCTTCGATTTCGCCGTGCGTTGCGGCGTGCATATCGCTTGCCTCGCTCACGGCTTTTTCCTTCTCGCGGCATCTTCGCCGTAGAGCATGGCGGTCAGCGCGCGCACGCCATTGGCCAGATGTTCGGAGACCGTGAATTTCGTCACGCCCATGCGCTCGGCGATTTCGTTGCCGGTGAGGCCCTCGATGTGCCCGAGAACAATCGCCTCGCGGCAGCGCGGCGGCAGCCGGTCGAGTGCTGCCTGAAGCCGGCGCAATTCATCGCGCGCGACGGCCACGCGATCCGGCCCCGGCTGATCGAGCACGGCGCCGAGCGATTCCAGATCGGCCACCGCCTCGATGGGAACGACGTGCTCGCGCCGCACGCGATCGATCAGAAGATTGCGCGCCGTCGTCAGAAGAAAGCGCTTGGGATTGTCGGGAACCTGCGCCTGCGCCGCTTCGAACACGCGCGCATAGACTTCCTGCCGCAGATCGGCGAGATCGCTCTGGTTCTGCCAGTTCTGATGCAGATAATGCATCAATATCGCCTCTAACGGCAGAATCTCGCGGACGAACCACGCCGGCACAGCATCGGCCTTCACGGCCACACCTTTGTGCAGGCCGTCGCCACTGCGCCGCGGTTCCGGTGTCTCAGCCATGCGCCCCGCAAGCTCTGCCCTTACCTGAGGCCCTCTCATCTTGACGCCGATGACCAAGACGAAGAAGCGCCGCCAAGTTGGGTTCGGGGGAAGCTATTTTCGCTTGCACGCTGCACTGCGGAAATTTCGCGCGCGCAAAAAGCGGGCTTGCGTTGCACAAACCGCCTCGAATGCGCCGGATGCGCACTTATATATTAGGAATATATTCAGACCGTTCGAGGGGTGCGGCGGTCACTCGCCGGCTCTGAGGCGATATCCGATACCCTGTTCCGTGAGGATAAGTTTGGGCTGCTCGGGATCGGGCTCGATTTTTTGGCGCAACGTGCGGATATAGATGCGCAGATAGCGCACATCGGTTTCGCCGCCCCACACTTCCTTGAGGATGAATTTGTGCGTCAGCACCTTGCCCGCATGGGCGACGAGCAGGCGCAGGAGGCTGTATTCGCGCGGCGTCAGTTTCACTTCCTGCCCGCGCACCGTCACGATCCGCCGGATGAGATCGACCGTCAGATCGCCGCTTTTGAATATCGAGCGTTCGCCTTCCTGCTGCAAGCGATGGCGCACGGCGGCGCGGATGCGCGCAAGCAACTCCTCCATGCCGAAAGGCTTTGTGACGTAATCGTCGGCGCCCATGTCGAGCGCCCTGACCTTGCCCGCTTCATCGGCGCGCGCCGACAGAACGACAATGGGAATGGCCGAGCCCGAGTCCCGCAATTGCTTGATGATCTCGAAGCCGTCCATCTGCGGAAGACCGAGATCGAGCACGAGAACATTGATGTCGTTGCGGCGCAATCGTTCCAGCGCCGAGGGTCCGTCCTCCGCCTCGATCACTTCGTAGCCTTGCGTGGCGAGGCTCGTGCGCAGAAGCCGCCTTATCGGCGGTTCGTCGTCCACGACGAGAATTCTGAGCGCGCTCACGCGGCGCGTTCCTGTTCCTGCTCGGCCAATGCCGGCAGCAGGATGGTGAAGACGGCGCCCTGGCCGTCCGCGCGATTGCTGGCGCTGATCGTGCCGCCCATCGCCTCGACAAAGCCGCGGCAGATGGGAAGGCCGAGGCCCGTGCCCGCGCGTTTCCGGTCGGCCAGTTGCACGCGATAGAATTTGTCGAAGATGCGCTCGAGGTCATCGGGCGGAATGCCGCTTCCTTCGTCGCGCACTTCGAGCCGCACAACCCGGTTCTCCAGCCGCGCGCGCAATTGCACCTTCGTTCCGGCGGGCGCGTATTTGGCGGCGTTGTCCAGAAGGTTGAACAGCACCTGCTCGAACAGCACGGGATCGAGCTTGACGGCGGGAAGATCGGAGGCCAGATCGATTTCCACTTTGTGCTTCGCCAGCACCTTGCTTGCCCGGCGCAGCGCGCTTCCCACAACATCGCCGAGATCGACCGCTTCCAGCCGCGGCTCGATGGCGCCCGATTCAAGGCGCGTCATATCCAGAAGATTGGCGATGAAGCGGTTGAGCCTGTCGGCTTCTTCCTGAATGGTTCCGAGCAATTCATCCTGCGCCGCGCGGTCGAGCGCATCGCGATGGCTCTTGAGGCTGCTCGCCGAGCCGAGTATGGCGGACAGCGGCGTGCGCAGATCGTGAGAGATGGAGGTGAGAAGTGCGCCGCGCAGCCGCTCGGTTTCCGCGGCCAGACGCGCGCGATCGATATCCTCGGAGAGATTGATGCGTTCGATCGCAAGTGCGGCCTGATCGGCGAGCGCATCGAACAGGCGGCGGCGATCGGGCGAAAGCAGCGGCCCCGGCCTGTCGCTGTCCAATCCGATCACGCCGATGATGCCGCGTCCCGTGCGCATCGGAAGGAACAGGCGCTTGGCGCCGGGCAATGTGTCCGCGCCGCGGCCGGCGGGCGTGCCGTGCTCCCACACCCATTTGGCGGCGGCGAGATCGGCTTCGGCGAGTTCGTCTTCCGGCGGATAGCCCGCGCGCACGGCGATGCTTTCGCCCTCGGGCAGAAGAATGACGACGCGCACGGACAGCATCTGCGCGATCTGAAACGATGTCGCCCAGAGCAGATCGTCCAGCGTGAAGACGCCCGCGAGCTTGCGGCTGAAGAGGTAGAGATTTTCCGTCATCGCGGCGCGTTCGCGGGCGGCGACCGCTTGCGCGCGCACACGCGCGGTCAGATTGCTCGCGATCACCGCGACCACGCCGAAGAAGAACAGCGCCACGACATTTTCGGGATCGGCAATCGTGAAAGTGTAGAGCGGCGGCAGGAAGAAGAAATTGAACGCCAGCACGCTGACGAGACAGGCGAATAGCGACGGCCACAAACCATACGTGATGGCGCTTGCCAGCACCGCCGTGAGAAACACGAGCCCGATATTGGTGACGGCGAGAAATTGCTGCAGCACGAGGCCGATCAGCAAAGCCAGCATCACGATCGCGAAACTTCCGATATAGGCGCGCGTATCGAGCGCCTTGCGCAATTCGGGCGACACGGGCCGCGCTTCGGGGGCCGCACCTTTCATGGCGCGCGTGAGCTGCTCGGGCACGACATGCACGCTGATATCGCCCGCGCGGCGGATGATTTCGTGCGTGACCGAGCCCTGCAGGAATTCGAGCCAGCGCGGGCGCTGCGCGGGCGAAGTCACGATGTGGGTGAAATTGTTGGCGCGCGCATAGCCGATGACGCCGCCCGCCACGCTGGCCGACGGAACCGTGATAGCCTGCCCGCCCAGGCGCTCGGCCGCGCGCAGGGCTTCGGCCACACGGTCGCGCTCGGTTTCGGTGAAGCGCTGCGAGGCCGATGTTTCAATATGAATCGCCGTCCATGACGCGCGCAAGCGATCCGCAAGCCTTCGCGCGTAACGCACCAGCGCAATCGATCCGGGCCGCTCGCTGATGCAGACGAGCACGCGCTCGCTTGCTTCCCACGGCCCCTCGATGGCGTGGGAGCGCATGTAATTGACCATCTGCGTATCGACGCGCTGGGCCGTGCGCCGCAGCGCCAGCTCGCGCAGCGCGGTGAGATTGCCCGGCAGGAAGAAATGCTGGGCGGCGCGTTCGGCCGTCTCCGCGAGATAGACTTTTCCTTCCTTCAATCGCTGCAGCAGATCTTCGGGCGTGAGATCGACGAGTTCGACATCGTTGGCGCGGTCCAGAATCGAATCCGGCACGGTTTCGTTCACGCGCACGCGCGTGATCTTGGCCACGACGTCGTTCAGGCTTTCGAGGTGCTGAACGTTCAGCGTTGTATAAACATCGATGCCGGCCGCGAGCAGTTCCTCCACGTCCATATAGCGCTTGGGATGGCGGCTTCCCTCCACATTGGTGTGCGCAAGCTCATCGACCAGCACGAGCCTGGGCTTGCGCTGCAGGATCGCGTCGAGATCCATTTCCGCAAGCACGCGCCCCTTATAGGGAATGCGCTTCTTCGGGATTTTCTCGAGGCTCTTGGTGAGAAGATCGGTTTCCACGCGGCCATGCGTTTCGACCACGCCGATGACGACATCCACGCCTTCGAGTTTTTTCTGGCGGGCCTGCGACAGCATCTCGTAGGTCTTGCCGACGCCGGGAGCGGCGCCGAGGAAAACCTTCAGCCGCCCGCGGCCTTCCTGCGCTGCCTGTTCCAGCAGCGCTTCCGGCGAGGGCCGCGATTCATGGTCTGGCGTGGATTCGTTCATGCCGGTATCGCTCCGGCTTGGATATTACACTTTTCCAGGATGCTGCGCAGCGTCCAGCGCCATGTTGAGCTTGAGCACGTTGACATGCGGCTCGCCGATGATGCCGAGCAGACGGCCTTCGATATGGGCGTCCACCAGCGCGCGGACCGCGGCCTCCGTCATGCCCCGCGCCTTGGCGACGCGCGGGACCTGGAAATAGGCCGCCGCCGGTGTGATGTCCGGGTCGAGGCCGCTGGCCGATGTGGTGACCAGATCGACGGGCACCGGCGCGTTCGGATTCTCCGCATGCAGCTTGGCGGCATCGCCCTTCACGCGGTCGATCAGCTTCTTCGACGTGGGCCCGAGATTGGAGCCGGAGGAATTGGCCGCATCGTAACCATTGCCGGCGGCCGACGGGCGGCCATGGAAATATTTCGGGCTCGAAAAATTCTGCCCGATCAGTTCGGAGCCGATCACCTTGCCGTTCACCGCAATAAGGCTGCCATTGGCTTGATGCGGGAACAGCAACTGCGCGATGCCCGTCACGCCGAGCGGATAGGCAAGGCCCGTGATCAGCGTCATCAGCACGATCATCAGGATGGCGGGGCGGATTTGTTTCAGCATGATATCCTCTTACGAAGTTTGGCTCACGCAAGTCCAAGGGCGGTGACGGCCAGATCGATCAGCTTGATGCCGATGAACGGCACGGCGATGCCGCCAAGGCCATAGACCAAAAGATTTTGGCGCAACAGCGCGGCCGCACCGACCGCGCGATAGCGAACGCCGCGCAATGCCAGCGGTATCAGCGCGACGATGATGAACGCATTGAAGATGATCGCCGAAAGAATGGCGCTTTGCGGCGAATGCAGGCCCATGATGTTGAGCGCCTGCAATTGCGGATAGAAGGCCACGAACATCGCCGGAATGATGGCGAAATATTTCGCCACGTCATTGGCGATGGAAAACGTGGTGAGCGCGCCGCGCGTCATCAGGAGCTGCTTGCCGATCTCCACGATCTCGATGAGCTTGGTCGGATCGCTGTCGAGATCGACCATGTTGCCCGCTTCGCGCGCGGCCATGGTGCCGGTGTTCATGGCGACGCCGACATCGGCCTGGGCGAGCGCGGGCGCATCATTGGTGCCGTCGCCGCACATGGCGACGAGCTTGCCTTTCGCCTGCTCGTCGCGGATGAGCTTGAGCTTGGTTTCAGGCGTCGCCTGCGCCAGAAAATCGTCCACCCCGGATTCCGCCGCGATGGCCGCAGCGGTGAGCGGATTGTCGCCCGTTATCATCACGGTGCGAATGCCCATCTTGCGCAGCGCCGCGAAACGCTCGCGGATGCCGCCCTTGACGATATCCTTGAGATAAATGACGCCGAGCAGCTTTTTGTTCTTCGCCACCGCAAGCGGCGTGCCGCCCGAGCGTCCGATACGGTCGGCGAGTGCCGCGACGGCCGCGGCGCCGGGGCCGTTCTCGCCCGACCATGCCAGCACCGCATCCACCGCGCCCTTGCGGATCGAGGTGCCGTCGAAATCGACACCGCTGATGCGCGTCTGCGCCGAGAAGGCAATGAATTGGGCATGCAGCGCCGACATATCGCGCCCGCGGATTCCATGCTTTTCCTTCGCCAGAACGACAATCGAGCGGCCTTCCGGCGTTTCATCGGAAAGCGAGGCAAGCTGCGCGGCATCGGCCAATTCCTGCGCCGTCACGCCGGGAAGCGTTTGAAACTCCGTCGCCTGGCGATTGCCGAGCGTGATGGTGCCCGTCTTGTCGAGCAAAAGCGTATCCACATCGCCCGCCGCTTCTACCGCGCGGCCCGACATGGCGAGCACATTGAAGCGCACGAGCCTGTCCATGCCCGCGATGCCGATGGCCGAAAGCAGCGCGCCGATCGTGGTGGGGATCAGCGTCACGAACAGCGCCACCAGCACCAGCACGCTGATATGCCCGCCCGCGTATGCCGCGAAGCTCGGGATAGTCGCGACGGCAAACACGAAAATCAGCGTCATGCCCGCGAGCAATATATTGAGCGCGATTTCGTTGGGCGTCTTCTGGCGTTCCGCGCCTTCCACGAGCGCGATCATGCGGTCGAGGAATGTGTGGCCCTGCGCCGCGGTGATCTTCACCTTGATCCAGTCGGAAATCACCTGCGTGCCGCCGGTGACGGCCGAACGGTCGCCGCCCGATTCACGGATGACGGGCGCGGATTCACCCGTGATCGCGGCCTCGTTCACCGAGGCAACGCCTTCGATCACATCGCCGTCGCTGGGGATGAGGTCGCCGGCTTCCACCAGAACGATATCGCCCGGCTTCAGCGCGGTGGCCGGAACCGATTTCCAGTTCGCCGAGCCTTTTTCCAGCAGCTTGGCGGCTGCTTCCGTTTTCGTCTTGCGCAGGGACGCGGCTTGCGCCTTGCCGCGGCCCTCCGCGACGGCTTCGGCGAAATTCGCGAACACCACCGTGAACCAGAGCCAGAGATTGATCTGGAACGAAAAGCCGAGACCCGCCCCGCCGGTCAGAAGATCGCGGATGAACAGGATCGTCGTCAGCGAGGCCACGATTTCCACGCAGAACATGACCGGATTGGCGATCATGTGGCGCGGATCGAGCTTCTTGAACGCGGCCCCGATGGCCGGGATCAGGATGGCGGTGTCCGTCAGCGTCGAAACCGGCATCCGCTTGCGGATTTTTTCGATGCCGAGAGGCGTGTTCGTGTTCATGATTCAAACCTCAATAAAGCGATCCGGCATGCATCGCGAAATGCTCGACGATGGGGCCGAGCGCGAGCGCCGGAAAATAGGTGAGACCGCCGACGATCAGGATGACGCCGATGAGAAGACCGACGAAAAGCGGCCCGGTGGTGGGGAACGTGCCTGCCGAAGCCGGCACGATCTTCTTGTCGACGAGCGAGCCCGCCACCGCCATCATCGGCACGATCCAAAGGAAGCGGCCGAACAGCATCGCGAAGCCGATTGTCGTGTTGTAGAACGGCGTGTTGGCGGAAAGCCCCGCGAACGCGCTGCCATTGTTTCCCGTTCCCGACGTGAAGGCATAAAGCATTTCGCTGAAGCCGTGCGGACCGGCGTTATTGAGGCCCGCAAGGCCCGCCGGCAAAACCGCCGCCAGCGCCGTGAACCCCAGAATGGAAAGCGGCGAAATAAGAATGGCGAGCATCGCCATCTTCACTTCCTTGGCTTCCAGCTTCTTGCCGAGATATTCCGGCGTTCGCCCGACCATAAGGCCGGCCACGAACATCGCCACGATTGCGAATAGCAGCATGCCGTAAAGGCCCGAGCCGGTGCCGCCGAAAATGATCTCGCCGAGCTGGATGTTGACCATCGGCACGAGCCCGCCGAGCGGCGTGTAGCTGTCATGCATGGAGTTGACGGAGCCGTTGGAGGCGTCGCTGGTTGCAGTCGCCCAGATGGTCGAATTGGCGATGCCGAAGCGGACTTCCTTGCCTTCCATGTTGCCGCCGGATTGCAGATCGCTCGGCGCCTGGTCGATATGCATGGCGGCGAGTTGCGGGCTCGGCTGGCTCTCCGCCCAATAGCAGACGGTTTGGCCGCCAAGATAAAGAACGCCCATCACCGCGAAAATCGCCCAGCCCTGGCGCGTGTTCCCCACCATCTTGCCGAATGTGTAGGTGAGCGCCGCGCTGATGACGAAAATCGCCCACATTTCAAGCAGATTGGTGATGGCGTTGGGATTTTCGAAGGGGTGCGCGGAGTTTGCGTTGAAGAAACCGCCGCCATTGGTGCCGAGCTGCTTGATGGCAAGCTGGGACGCGACCGGCCCCTGCGCGATGATTTGCTTGGCGCCTTCGAGCGTCGTCGCGGTGGTGTAACTGCCGAGATTCTGCGGCAGGCCTTGCCAGATCATCACAAGCGCTACCGCAATCGAGAGCGGCAATAGCACATAAAGAACGCAGCGCGTGAGATCGACCCAGAAGCTGCCGAGCGATTTGGCCGAACGGCGCGCAAAACCGCGGATCAGCGCAATCGCAAGCACAATGCCTGCGGCGGCCGATACGAAGTTCTGAGTCGTCAGCCCCACCATCTGCGTGAAATAGCTCAGCGTCGCTTCGCCGCCATAGCCTTGCCAATTGGTGTTTGTGGCAAAGCTGACGGCCGTGTTGAACGATGAGTCCGGCGTGACCGCCGCCATGCCCTGCGGATTGAACGGCAACACATTCTGAAGCCGTTGCATGGCGTAGAGAACGAGAAAGCTGAGCAGGCTGAAAAGCAGCACGGAAATTGTATAGACCGTCCAGTGCTGCTCGTCGTCCTCCCGCACGCCGCAAATCGCGTAGATCGCGCGCTCGACGGGGCGCAGCACGGACGAGAGAAATGTCCGCTCGCCGCCGAACACCTTCGCCATATAGAGGCCAAGCGGCTTGACGCTTGCGGTAACGACGATCGCGAAGATCGCGATCTGAACCCAGCCATTGATTGTCATCGTGAAACCCTCAGAAGCGCTCGGGACGGATGAGCGCGTAGACGAGATAGACAAGAATGCTGGCCGTCACGAGGGCACCGAGCGCATAGTCGATCATGGGCATCCCCTCACAACCGGTCGCAGGCGACGGTATAGATAATCGCGAGCGCGAAAAATCCGATACCCGTTCCGACCATTATGGCGTCGAACATGTTGGCCTCCAGAGTTCGTGTTGAGATCGCAGATGCGGCATATAAAATCGAGTGCGCCGAGGCCCGCGAGAAATATAAATTCCATATAAAACCGGCGGCCCCCGGAGATTCGCATATATTATGGCGCCCGCCGGCCCGCTTTCTGTTGATTCACGTCAAACCGGCGTCAGTGCAACGGCAGCCAGGTGACGGCCAGTATCACGGCGATCATGGCCGAAAACATGCCGGCCGTGATGGCGATGTCGCCAAGCGCATGCACCAGTTCGGCCTTGTCGCCGGACTTTGAACTTTTGATATCCTGATACATCGTGCTTCTCCTCGTCAGTTGTACTGACGCCGTAGAAGATGCCCCTGCCGGCATATAAAATCGAGTACCGGCGGAGGCGGCAAAAATAGCGATTTCATATAGTTCGAAGGCTAAACCGCCGCCTCATGGGCCCGGCCGCGAATGGGCGGCAGGTAGAGCAGCAGAGCCGCCGCGACATAGGTAGACGAAAAGGTTCCCACGACGATGCCGAACAGGATCGCCGCCGAAAAATCGAGCAGCGCCGGTCCGCCGAAAAACAGCAGCGGCAGAATCGCAAGCGCGGTCGCCGCCGATACCAGCGTGGTTCGCGTGGCGATCTGATTCGTCGAAAGATTGATCAGATCGGCGAGCGGCATACGCTTGAACTTGCGCCGGTTTTCCCGGATGCGGTCGAACACGACCACGGTATCGTTGATCGAGTAGCCCGCCAGAAGCAGCAGCGCCGCAACCGAGGTGATGGAAAAATCCAGTTGCAGGACGGAATAAAATCCCGCCGTGACGAACACATCATGCCCCGTGGCAACCAGCGCGCCGACGCCGTATTGCCACTCGAAGCGCACGGCAACATAGAGCGAAATCAGAACCACAGCCAGCAGCGTCGCCATAACGCTGTCGTGAAACAGTTCGCCGCTGACTTTTGGCCCGATTACCTGCGAATTGCGAATGACATAGGCGGGGCCGAGCCGCGCCTTGATGGAATCGGCAACCTCGCTTTCATTCTTGTTCCCGGGGGGCTTTGCGCGAATCAAGACGCAGGAATTGGCGGGTTTGTCGCATGTTCCCCCGCCGATATACTGGACCTGGATATCGTTGAATCCGCGGCTTCCGAGCGCGCCGCGGACGCCGGAAATGTCAATCGTGTGCGCCGCCTTGGCCTCGATCAGAACGCCGCCGGAAAAATCGATCCCGAGATTGAAGCCTTTCACGAAGATAAACGCGGCCGCCACGATAAGCAGAAGCGCGTCGATCGCAAAGGCGACGTAGCGCCATTTGACGAAATCGACATTGGTCGTCTCCGGAATGAAGCGCAGGAATGTCATTTGGCGCCTTAACCGATGCCGAATGCGAAGAGCAGAAGGTTGAGAACGAACGCGGCCCCCAGCGCCGCGACAAGGATCGTGCCGATCTCGCCGAGGACGATTTGCGGGGCGTTCTCCCGGCTGTTTCTATCCGCCTTTTCCGTCCGGGCCGTGCTGTTTTCTTCCGGAAAATCCGGCCAAATGGGATCGGGCTCGTAACCGTATCCGCGCATTGTATCGCTCCGATGATCGAAACGCGGGGACTATTGCGCGTGGCCGCATATAAATTCGATGCGCAAATTGGGGGTGCGTTTATATGGATTTCGTATAGAAGGCGCCGGTCAACAGGGCTTCATTACGCGTTGCCCGCCGATGAGTGCAAAATCCGAAGTCTCATCCCACAAAACAAAGCGGCGGAGTTTCCCCCGCCGCCCCGATTGCAAATTGCCTTTCGCCGCTAATCTCCGAGCCCGATGCTGATGCTGGCGTAGGGGCCGTAGAAGGCACGGTCTTCCTTCTTCGCGGTATCGATGCCGCCGTCTATGGCACCGAAGAAATAATCGGCGCGATAACCCATGCTGATTTTCGCATCTGCATAGCGCCAGGAGACGCCGGCAAAAGCACCCAGATTGGGGACGGTGACGTTCTTGCTGCGGGCCAGCGAAGGCGAGGCCGGCGTCCGGTAGACGAGTGACCTGTGGAAATGGTTGGAATGATATTCCGATACCTGGCGGTGTTCGCCCACCCGCTGGCGGCCGAACAGAACAGCGCCGTTGACGCCCCAATCGAGCGAAATCCCGCCATCCGACGGATTGCCGGCGATATTGGCCGACGCATCCCAGGAGAGCGCCGGACCGATACCCGTGAAGCTCCGCTTCGCGGCAAAGGAGGCGTAAAATTTGTTATAAGCGTGAGAGTTGTTGACATTCGTCGGCTGAGAATGAATCGACGTACTGCTCCGCGAATGGAATTGCGCGATGCGCACACCGGCGCTGAAAACAGAGCTTCCGAACCTGCCAATCCCGACATCCTTGCCGGCCAGGAAATCCACAATAATATGGCTCTCGCTGCTATGGGTTCTGAATCTCTGGTACGCGTCGATTCCATAACCATTGGCAGCGCTGGGATACGCTGTCAGTTGGTTGAAAGCTTCGCCCCGGGCATTCTTGCCATAATGGATGGAAGCCGAAAGAACCCATTCGGTTCCGGAAGGCTGAAACGTAATCGCGGCACCTTTATCCCAGATTGTCGGTGGCGCTTTTTCGAGGCCCAGATGCGAGATCGCATCGAATGGCGAGGCCGCGAGGAACGGAGGGCTGTAAACCTCCACATCACTCTTTTGTTGGGAAAATTGGCCGTCGAGTTCGAGCCAGATCAACGGATGATCGGTGTCTTCCGCTTTTGCGCAGCCGGCAGACGAGACATAGGCCGCAAGCGCGAGTGCGGAAACGCCGGTCAAGAGCTTCCAGCGGATGGTGGCGCGATTGTCGTGTTTTTGGATCAGTTCGCTCATTGGTGTTTCCCCCCTCACCAGTTCTTCGTGACGCGCACGCCGAACAGGCGCGGATCGGTGATGAACACATTTGTCGTGAGCGCGGTGTCATCCGAGTTCAGGAACGCGCCGGTGATGGCCGTGGTGTCGAACACGTTTTTCAGATAGCCCATCACCTGCCAGCCCGATGCGCTGGTCAGGATCAGCGCCAGATTGACGTTGGAATAGCCGCGCAGCTTGTCGTAAGGCCGGTCGTTGAAGATTCGGGTGAAGCTCTGCGATTGCCAGTAGAAATCGCCATGCAGCGTGGCGGCCCAATCCTCCGACACCGGCATCGTATAATCCGCGCCAAGCGAGGTGGTGAAATGCGGCGCATTAGGAAGCGCGTTGCCGCTGAGGTCCTTCTTGAAACCTTCGCCATTGTTGGGCGCGTCGGTGGCGGGATCGAAACCCGCACTGGCGAAGATGCCCAAATCCTCGTATTGTTCGATCTGCGTAATGCCGGACCCCGGATTGTACGCGGCATCGCAAGCGCCATTTAAGCCGCTTCCGAAAAGACCCGGATCGGGATCGGTCTCGATAATCTGGCGCACGACGCTTGCGGGCAATATGCAATTCGACGTTTCGGAGACGAAGGGCTTTACGACGACCCAGCCGGGGTGGCCGGCTGTCCGGTCCATCAGATCGACAGCGGATTGGCCATTATCGACCCGCGTATCTTCGTAGCCTCCCGCAAAATTGAACTTAAGGCCAGGCAGGGGCTCCCAGGCCGCTTCCAGCTCCGCGCCTTTAACCGTTGCGTTGAAATTCAGATTGATCGAGGTGCGGTCCACGATCTGCGAGATTTGATAGCCCTTGTAATCGTAATAGAAGACGTCGCCGTCCAGCGTCAGCCCGCCGTCGAGCAGCGTGTTCTTCGTTCCCAGTTCGTAGGCATTGACGAATTCGGGCGCAAAAGTCGGCGGATGCGTGACCGAGGATTGTGCGCTTGTTATCTCAACTGCCGTCCCGGGCGGATTGGCGCCGCCGCCCTTGTAACCGCGCGAATAGGAGGCATAGACCAGCGTCTGGTCCGTGAAATCGAGCTTCGGCGTCCAGTTGACGACGCCGCGCCCGGTCCATTCCTTCCATTCCTGATTGACGATACTTTCGATCGGATAGCTGCCGCCCAACAGGAATGTCTCGCTCGGGATATTCCAGAACGTCTTCTGATCGTCGGTCCAGCGCAGGCCGGCGGTGAGCTTCAGATCGGGCGTCATCTGATAATACGCCTCGCCGAAGCCGGCATAAGACGACAGATCGTAGGGATTTTCGCTGCGGAAATAATTATGACCCTGACCGTCAAGGTGGCCTATCGGATTCGGATCGATGTAAGTGCCGGATATTCTGCCGGCCGTTATACCGTTGCCACAACCACCTAAAAAGGACAGGAAGCCCGAATTGCCTTCACCCAGACCAAGCCCGGCCAAACTGACCAAATAGGGTACCGGCGCTATTGGAACCACCGGGGCATCGCTTCCCGGAGAATGGCACAGCGAATAGTCGCCCGCACTCTCGCCGTTTGTGAGTTGCGTGATTTCGGTGAGTATATTGGCGAAGACATAATAATCTTCATTCACCTGATAATGCAGGTAATTGCCGCCCACGTTGAAATTGAACGGGCCCTTGAAATTGGAGGCGAGCCGCAGTTCCTGCGAGAACTGCCAGGAATGTTCCTGCGACAAATCCTGAGCCACCAGGCTGCTTGAGCAGTTCAATTGCGGATCGCAATAAACGCCATTGGGTGCGATCGGTGTGGCCTGATAAATAGACGGCCTGGTGCCCGGATAAAATATTCCCGGCGCCGTATCGAAGCGATTGAAATCCTCCGTGGAGAACAGGAAATCCTTGTTGTATCCGGTCTGCGAGGTCAGCGTCAGTTCCGGCGTCACCGCCCAGTCGGCATTCAACTCGAGCGTATCGTTTTTGGCGCGATAGGCTGGCTTGAGGGCGGACTGGATGACGCGCAGATTTTGCGATTGAACCTGACCCGCATAGGGGTCGATCGGCTTCAACGGAAACCCGCCCCCGCCCGGTACGCCCTGATAACCGCTTGTTACGAATTCGCCCGCGGCAACAAACGGAATGACCTGGCCGTTGGGCGTGTCGAAGGCATCCTTCGAGTAAAATGATGTCGGCAGGCAGCCCTGGCTGAGCCAGGTGCGCAAAAATTCGGAAGTGAATGGCGACGGAAGCGTAATCCCGAGGCCCGGACTTGTGGGTATGGTGGTCAGGTCCAGCCCATCGACCGATGTCGGCCCCGGATCTTTTTTGCAAAGCTGCTTGGCGGAGCGCACACGGTCGTCGTTTTCCTGGAAATGTTCCCACACCGCATAGACCTGGAGCTTCTCAACCGGCTTCCAGCCGAGCGTCATACGGCCCGACCAGAGATCGCGCCCATCGACGGATTTGCCCGTCGTCTGGTCGAACGTGTAGCCGTCGCGCTTGGTCCATTCGCCCGCAACGCGAAGATCGAGACGGTCATCCACGATGGGAATGTTCACCATGCCCTCGTAGCGGCGGTTCGAATAATTACCCCAATCGGCCGAGAGCATCGCTTCGAACTGATCGGTCGGCTTGGCTGAGATGACGTTCACAACACCGGCGGTCGCATTGCGGCCGTAGAGCGTGCCTTGCGGGCCGCGCACGACTTCGACCTGGGAGACGTCGTAGAATTCCTGTTCGAAGAAATGATTGTGGATGAACGGAATATCGTTGAACGCAACGGCCACAGCAGGATCGGTCGTCACGGAAATCGCCTGCGTGCCGATGCCACGGATTTCGATGTTATAGCCGGTGAAGTTCGTTTTGCTGAATGTGAGGTTCGGCACTTCCTTCACAAGATCGGGTCCGCCCGCGATCTGGCGCGAGGTAAGCTGTTCCTGCGACAACGCCGTAATCGCAATCGGAACCGTCTGTATATCGCCCTTGATCTTGGAGGACGTGACCACCACCGTTTCCACACTCGCCGCCGCTGCCGGCGAAGCCGAAGCGAGGCGCACGGTTTCTACAGGCGCGGCCTCCACACGATCGGCAGGCGTCTCGTGCACGATGGCGATGGTGCCTGCCGAATGCTGGTGCATGGCAAAGCCGGTGCCGGTGAGAATGCGATTCAACGCAGCACTGGCAGATAAATCGCCGCGCGCGCCTTTGGTGTGCACGCCGCGCACTTCGGTTGCCGCATAGATGAGCTGCACGCCCGTTTGCGCGGTGTAGACATCGAGCGCGCGGCCGAGATCTCCGTCCGGGATGTCGAACTGGGCAGCGAATGCGGCGCCCGAAAGGCCGATCACGCTCGCGCCCGCGATCAATCCCGCTTTCAGATTCTTGAACCTTGTCATTCGTTTCCCCCTCTGCAGGCGCGTGTTCATCGCCGGTTCAGCGTGAAATCACGATTTCGTTTCCATGTTTGTGTACGGTCAGGCCCAGAACGTCCTCGGCCACTTCGGTGAAGGCCGCCACATTCGTGGCCTGAAAAATGCCGCCGATCTTGATGTAGGCGACGGCGGGATCGGGAATGCTGAGCTTCTGTTCGTTGTAGCGGTTGAATTCGGCCGCCGCGTCGCCCAGCGTCGTATTGCGGAACACGAGCACGCCGCGCCGCCAGCCGAGTTCGTTTTCGAGCGCGCGCATCGTGCGATGCTCGAGCGAAATCTTCTGGCCCGAGGCAATCGCAACCTGTCCCTGGCCGAGCGGCAGCGACGGGCGCGCGCCATTCGCATTGGGCGCATCGAACCAGACGCGGCCCTCCATTACGGCGACTTCCAAACGGCGCGAATCGCGGCGCACCAGGAAGTTCGTGCCGAGATCGGTGACGCGGCGATCTCCCGCCATCACGATGAGCGGATGAAGCGCATCGTGCCTGACCTGAAAATAGGCCTCACCCTTTTCCAGCCAGATGATGCGCTGATCCGTCGTCATGCGCGCGCGGATGATCGTGTTGGTGTTGAGCTCGACCTTGGTGCCGTCGGCAAAACGCACCACTTCGTGCCCGCCGATGGGCGTCTGGAAAACGCGGTCGGCCGGGCGCGAGACATAATTGAGAGCGAGCACGCCGGCCGCCGCCACAACCACGAGCACGGCCGCGATCTTGAGAAACAGCGGCAGGACGATGCGCCCCTGCCGGGCGGGCGATGCATTGCCGCTCAAGGCGGCCAGGCGATCCGCCCTGCCCCACGCCGCTTTCAGCCGCCAATAGGCCACGCGATGCGACAGGTCCTCCGCGAGCCAGGCATCCAGCTCCGCCTGATCGTGCGTGCTCCAGCTTTCATCGTCGCGCCGTTCGAGCCATGCGGCCGCGCGCGCATCGATCGCTTTCGCCGAAACAGACGCCGCCATTGGCATCTCGCTCATGGCTTTGTCCCCAGATCGGCGGACTCGCCATAAAGGATGCCGGCAAGCGCCGACATGCCGCTTGCCAGATGCTCGGACACGGTTGCTTCCGAAATGCCCATGCGGCCGGCGATTTCGCGGCGGGAAAGACCTTCGATCTTCTTCAACACCACGGCTTCGCGGGCGCGCGCGGGCAACCGGTCGAGCGCGGCTTGAAGCCTGCGCAATTCTTCGCGCGCAATCGCGCTGCGGTCGGGGCCGGGCGTGTCGATGGCGACACCCAGCGTGTCCAGATCGCCCACGATCTCGATGGGGATGACGTGGGCGGCCCGCGCGCGCGTAATCAGCAGATTGCGCGCCGTGGTGAAGACGAACGGCTTGGCCATCTCCGGGATCTGGCGAAAGGCGGCTTCGCACACGCGCACATAGATTTCCTGGCGGAGATCTTCGATGTCGCCCTTGTTGCGCCAATTGTGGCGAAGATAACGCATCAAAACCGCCTCCAGCGGCAGGACCTCGCGCACAAACCACGCCTCCACCTCGGACGCGTTCATCTGCGCATCCGCACGGCGTTGTCGCGCGCCTTCACGATCCTGTTCCGTTGTCTCGACCATCCCTCGCCAGCCTTCCGAGGGGTTAAGCTTAGGACCACATAGGAATGAGACTCAGCAGGAAGCCCGGCTTAGGGGTGGCGGCGCGAAAATATTTTCATGCGGCACTGCAATATGTGCGGCGCGGCGAAACAGGAGTTTGGGGGTCGAAGGTGCCGCCCACGCATTGTCTAAAGCAAAAAGGGCGGTGGTTTCCCACCGCCCCGTGAGTTGGCAAGCGAATTGGTTCAGAACGTCTTGGTGACACGCACACCGATCAGACGCGGATCGGTGGTGAATATGTTCGTGGTCAGTGCTGAATCGTCCGAATTCAGGAACGCGCCGGTGATGGCGGTGACATTGAACACGTTCTTCACATAGCCCATCACCTGCCAGCCGTCAGAACTCGTCAGGATAAGCGCGAGGTTGGTTGTGGAATAGCCGCGCAGCTTGTCGTAGGGACGATCATTGAACACGCGCGCGAAGCTCTGCGACTGCCAGTAGAAATCGCCATGCAGCGTCGCCGCCCAATCGTCGGAGACCGGCACAGTAAAATCGGCGGTGAGCGATGACGTGAAATGCGGCGCGTTGGGAAGCTGGTTGCCGGAGATTTTCTTGGCGAAGCCTTCGCCGTAATTGGGCGCTGTCTGGGGATCGAACCCTGCATAGCCGGGATAGTCGAATGTATCGGGATAGGGCGTGTAAGACCCTTCGGTTACCGGATCCAGATTACGCGCATACGCATCGTAGCATGCAAGCGCAATTCCGCCATAGGCTATGTCCTCGTTGACCACGTCCTGCGGCAAGATGCAATTCGAGGTCTCGGTGACATACGGTTTGACGACATACCAGCCCGTATGGCCGGCGGTGCGATCCATGATGTCGATTTGCGACTGTCCGTTGTCGACTCTGGTGGCCTCGAAGCCGCCATTGAGGCCCAATCTCAGGCCCGGAATGGGAGACCACGTGGTTTCGAGTTCCGCGCCTTTGACCGTGGCGTTGACGTTCGAATTGACGGCGGTTCTGTCGATGATCTGGGATAATTGATAATTCCGGTACTTGTACAGGAAGACATCGGCATTCACTGTCAAATTGCCGTCGAGCAATGTGTTCTTCGTGCCCAGTTCGAAGGCATCGTTGAATTCGGCCTTGAACGTCGAGGGATGGGTTTGATTGCTCGGCGAGGTGAGACAGTAGATATTATTGTCGCAGATCGGCACGACGCCCGGCGGATTGGCGCCGCCGCCCTTGTAACCGCGCGCGTAAGAACCATAGAAGAGGGATTGATCTGTAAAATCGAACTTGGGCGTCCATGTGATATTCGCGCGCCCGGTGAATTCCAGCCATTCCTGCTGGATGACATTGGTCAGCTGATAGCCCTTTTCCGCGATGATGGCCCAGCTCGGGATCACGTCGAAATGCTTTTTGTCGTCGGTATAGCGCAGACCTCCGGTCAGCTTCACATCGTCGGTGAGATTATAATAGACCTCTCCGAAACCGGCCCAGGAACTTAGGCGATAAGGATTCTGGCTGCGAAAATAATTGTGCCCCTGCCCATCGATGCTGGCGAGAGGATTTGGATCGACATAGGAGCAGCCGATGCCGATCAGGGAATGAAAGTAAATCGTGGCTGCATCAGCCGGCTGCGGGTTGCAGGAATTGGCATTCGCGCCATCGAACGGAATATGAGGGGCGTTCAGCGGTGGCACCGCGCCGCCGAAACCTCTATTGAGGGCCTCCCCCAGCAGCGAAATGGCGTTGGAGAAAATGTAGTAATTCTCCAGCGTGTGATAACTCAGATAATTCGCGCCCGCGAGGAAATTGAATTTCCCGCTGAACGACGAAGCAAGGCGCACTTCCTGATAGAATTGCTGTGCGGTCTCGTCGGAAATATCCTGCGCCACCAGGCGGCTGGAGCAGCCAAGCTGCGGATCGCAATATTCCTGATCCTCCCCGACGAGCGTGTGACCGCCCGGATCCTTGAAGATGCCGGTTGCCGTGTTGTAGCGATTGAAATCTTCCGTCGAATAGAGGCTGTCCTTGTTGAATCCGGTCTGCGAGGAAAGGGTAAGCGTGGGGCTCAACGCATAATCGAGATTGAATTCGAGCGTGTCGTTTTTCGCGGTGTATTTCGGATCCAGAAGAGAACTGATGACGCGGAGATTGTGAGATTGCTCCAGCCCGGCATAGGGATCGGTTCCGGGCGTCATATACGACGTCAACAATTCGAGCCCGGCGATGAACGGAATCGATGAGGCGTTTGGCGTTTCAAAAGACTCCGGAGAATAAAGCGATGCCGGGCGGCAGCCTTGCTCAAGCCAGATCTTGCCGTAATTGCCGTTCGGGTTGGCATCGGGAATGGCAGGCCCGGCCGGCCCGGGAATGACCGAGGGTGCCACATCTTTCGCGCAAAGCTGCTTGCCGCTGCGCAGGCGGTTGTCGCCTTCCTGGAAATGCTCCCAGATGGCCGTCGCCGTCAGGCGCTCGATCGGATGGATCAGCAGCGACACACGGCTCGACCACAGATCGCGGCCATCGGTGGAATGGCCGGTTCCTTCATTAAAAGTATAACCGTCGCGCTTGGTCCATTCGCCGGCCACGCGCAGATCGATCTTGTCGCTCCAGATGGGAACATTGACCATGCCTTCGTAGCGGCGGTTGAGATAATTGCCCCAATCGGCGGAGAGCTGCGCCTCGAAATGATCGGTCGGTTTGGCGGAGATGACATTCACCACACCGGCGGTGGCGTTACGGCCGTAAAGCGTTCCTTGCGGCCCGCGCACCACTTCGACCTGGCCGACATCGTAGAATTCCTGCTCGAAGAAGTGATTGCGCAGGAACGGCACGTCGTTGAACGACACGGCCACCGCCGGATCGGTGGTGACGGAAATGGCTTGCGTGCCGATGCCGCGGATTTCGATGTTGTAGCCGGTGAAGTTCGTTTTCGAGAAAGTGAGGTTCGGAACTTCCTTGACGAGATCGGGGCCGCCCGCGATCTGTCGCGAGGTGAGCTGCTCCTGCGACAACGCGGTAATCGCAATCGGAACCGTCTGGATATCGCCTTTGATCTTGGACGAGGTGACGACAATGGTTTCCACCGAAGCCGCCGCGGCCGAAGCCAATTGAACGGTTGCCGTCTGCGGTTTCTCATTCGGCAGAGACGATCGCAGCGCGGCAGGAACGATGGTAATCGCGCCCGACGAACGGCGCTGCATGACGAAGCCGGTATCGGCGAGAATTTGCGACAGCGCATCGTCGGCCGAAAACGCGCCTTTCGCGCCGTTCGTGTGCACGCCGCGGATGGCTTCGCCCGAAACGATGAGCGCCACATCGGTTTGCGCGGTGAATGCGTTCAGCGCCGCCGCCAGATCGCCCCCCGGAATATTGAATTCCGCGGCAGATGCGCCCGCCGAAAACGCGAGCAGACTTGCCCCGCCGATCAGCGCCGATTTGAAAATCCTCGTCATTGTTCCCCCCTTCATGCGGTTCCCCCGCAGATTTGCCGCGCCCATCAGCGCGAAATCACGATTTCATTGCCGCGCGGCTTGACCTTCAGGCCGAAGATCGTCTGCGCGGCATCGATAAAGGCATCGACCTGATTGGTCGGAAACGTTCCCACGATCGTGAGCTTCGCCGCTCCGGGATCGGCGATCACGAGCTGCTCGCGGTTGTAGCGGTTGAACTCGGCGACGGCGTCGGCGAGCGTTGCGTATTTGAAGACCAGCACGCCATGACGCCAGCTCAGGCTGCCGGCAAGCTGTGCTTGCGATTTGCGCGTGACCGAAATCGAATCCGGCGTGGCGGTGGCGAAATCGCCCGGCGTCAGCATGGCCGTTTGCGGCGTGTGCGATTTTTGCGCCTTGCCGGTCTCGTCGAGCCAGACGCGGCCCTGCATCACGGCCACTTGCAGGCGGCCGGTTTCGCGGCGAACGGTGAATTTCGTGCCGAGATCGGTGACGCGATGGTCGCCCGCCATGACGATGAAGGGATGCGCCGGATCGTGCTTGACCTGGAAATAAGCCTCGCCTTTGTCGAGCCAGACGATGCGCTGATCGGTGGTCATGCGCGCGCGCAACACCGTATCGGTGTTGAGCTCGATGCGGCTGCCGTCGGCGAAGGAAACGGTTTCATGTCCGCCGACCGGCGTGGAATACACGCGGTCGTGCGGCACGAGCGCATAATTGGCGCTCGCCAATCCCAAAATGGCGACGGCGGCGAGCACGGCCGCGATCTTCAAAAACAGCGGCAAACGCAGGCGCGCGCGCGATTCGGATGCGGCGCCGCGCGCCTCGGCGAGCGTATGCGTGCGGTTCCAGGCCGCGTCGAGCCGCCAATAAGCCAGAAGATGCGCGGGCGATTCCGCAAGCCAGGCATCGAGCGCGGCCTGATCTTCGTTCGTCCATTCGCCCGATTCATGGCGCTCGGCGATCCATTCGGCGGCGCGAAGCTGAATGTCTTTCGCGCCGGCGGGCGATTTGTTTCCGGTTGCGAGATTGCTCATCGCCGCGCACCGGTATTTTCGCCGTAGAGAATGTCGGCCAATAGGCGCAGCCCATCTGCCAGATACCATTTCACGGTCTTTTCGGAGATGCCCATGCGGCTTGCGATCTCGCGCCGCGAAAGCCCGCCCACCTGCTTCATGACGATGGCTTCGCGGCACCGCGGCGGCAAATGGCCGAGCGCGCTCTGCACGCGGCGCAATTCATCGCGCGCGATCAAGGCATGGTCCGGCCGCGGATCGTCTGCCGGAATGAGCAGCGCATCCATTTCGGCGACCGCCTCGATGGGCACGATCTTCTCGCGCCGCACGCGATCGATGATGAGATTCTGGGCGGTGGCGAAGACGAAGGATTTCGTGTTCTCTGGAAGCTGTTTCTGCGCGGCATCGAAAACCCGCAGATAGATCTCCTGCAGGAGATCGGCGATGTCGCTTTTGTTGCGCCAGTTGTGACGAAGAAACTGCGTCAATCCTGCCTCCAACGGCAATACTTCGCGGACGAACCAGGCGTGCAGATCGGGCGCGCTCATGGCTTCGCCCGCCAGGCGCAAATCCTCACGACCTATTTCCCGCGTATCGGCCATCCCCCGTCAGCACCCCGCCTACAAGGAGGGTTAGAGTTTAAGAGCACATCAGTTCCGACGAACGGGAATTAAGAGTGGCCGGGGGCCGATACGGAATAAATTCGCCCGCACATGCCGCAGCGCAGCAAATCTTTTGCCGTCGCGCGCGGGTGCGGAGATCGCATGGTTGAAATTTTATGCTTTCGGGCGCGCGCGTTGCTCGGAAAAACGGAGAGCGGCTGGTTTCGATATCACCGCTCGTATGCGGCGGCGCCCGCAAATTCGATGCTCGTGTATCGGCTGTCCGGATTTGGCTTAAGCGCTGGTGCCGCCTGCGTGACTCGAACACGCGACCCCCGCATTACGAATGCGGTGCTCTACCGGCTGAGCTAAGGCGGCCCCCAAGGAGGAGGTAATGAGGCAGGTAATACGGCAAGGGCGGCCTGCCCTGCAACACCCATTAAAACCCCTCAAAAACAGGGCATTGCCCCCGCCCGGCCGCTCGGCCATGCTGGCGGCGACAGGAACCGCCCATGCTTACCAAGGCCGACGATTTCCCGGTGCATCAGCGCCCGGAACCCATTGCGACCGCGGGAACCGACCGCAATTTCTATGATCGCTATTTCTTCAACGGCTACACGCTGGACGGCCATGTGTTCTTTGCCGCCGCGCTGGGCGTTTACCCGCATTTGAATGTGATGGACGCCGCCTTTTCGGTGATCGCCGACGGCGTGCAGCACAACCTGCGCGCCTCGCGGCTTCTGAACATGGAGCGGATGGATACGGCAGTCGGCCCCATCGCGGTCGAGGTGATCGAGCCCTTGCGGCGCTTGCGGCTGGTGGTGGGCGAAAACAGCCATGGCATTCGCGCCGAGCTTATTTTCGAAGCGCGCGCCGATGCGGTGGAGGAGCCGCGTTTCACCTTCCGGCAGGGCCCGCGCACGATCATGGATTATACGCGCCTCACGCAGAACGGAACCTATAGCGGCTTCATCGAGGTCAAGGGCAAGCGCATCGAGATCGATTCCGGCATGGTGATGGGAACGCGCGACCGTTCCTGGGGCATTCGCCCCATCGGCCTTTCCGATCCGCAACCGTCCGCCCCGCCACGGCCGCCGCAATTCTATTGGCTATGGGCGCCGCTCAACTTCCCGGATCGCTTCATGCTCTATCACATCAATGCGGATGCGGAAGGACGCCCATGGAACACTGCATCCGTGATCGGCGCGCTCGAAGGCATAGCGATGCCTATGAGCCATTGCGCATCGCGCATCGCCTATAAATCCGGCACGCGGCATGCGGCAAGCGCGGTGATCGAGGCGGCGGACGCGGACGGCTGCAAATGGCGCGCGGAGCTGACGCCGCGATTCAATTTCTATATGTCGGGCATCGGCTATCTGCATCCCGAATGGGGCCATGGCGTCTACAAGGGCGAGAATGCGCTGGGCTACGACACATACGATCTGGCGAGCGTGAACGAAAACGATCCGCGCTTCTGGCATGTGCAGGCGTTCGTGACAGCGCGGCTTTTCGGGCCGGATGTGGAGCGCGTGGGCGCGGGCGTGCTGGAGCAGCTGGTGATCGGGCCGCACGCGCCATCGGGATTCAAAGAACTCATGGACGTTGCGCCGTGAGCGATCTTTCGGTGAAACTCGCGGATTATCTGCGCGGCAAGCTGGGCGCGCCGGATTTGCAGGTGGCGGCGCTTTCGCGCATTCCGGGCGGCGCAAGCCGGGAGACTTATCGCTTTCGCGCGCGCTATAAGAAAAACGGAAAGATCGTCGAACGTGGGTTGATCCTGCGCCGCGATCCGCCGGCAAGCCTGATCGAAACCGAACGCGCGACCGAATTCCGCGCCTATCAGGCGTTTCACAAATTGGGATTGCCCGTGCCCGAGCCGATTGCGCTGGAGCTCGATAGCGCAGCACTCGAACGGCCGTTCTTCATCATGGAAGAGATCGAGAATTGCCAGGCCGCCAATATTCTTCTGCCCGATCCCTATGGCGCGCACCGGCAGAAGATCGGCGAGCAATTCTGGCGCGTGCTGGGCGAAATCGCGCGGGCAAATCCGGACGAGATCGGCCTTGGCGATCTCGGCGGCGCGAGGGAAAATTGCGCGCGGCACGAGATCGAACATTGGGAACGCGTGATCCTGGAAGACGAACGCGAGCCGCAACCGATTGCGCGCGCTGCCATCCGCTGGCTGAAGCGCAATTTGCCGCCGCAGGCACAAAAAATATCTCTGGTGCATGGCGATTATCGCACCGGAAATTTTCTGTTCGACGCCGGCGGAAACATCCGCGCGATTCTGGATTGGGAAATGGCGCATCTGGGCGATCCGCTGGAAGACCTCGGCTGGGCGCTCGATCCCTTGTGGAGTCACAACGATCCCGCCCATCCCGCGGGCACGCTACCGCGCGCCGAGGGCTTGCGCATCTGGCAGGAAACGAGCGGGTTGAAGATCGACCCCGCAACACTCCACTGGTGGGAAATCTTCGCGAGCCTCAAAGGTCTCGCCATCTGGATTTCGGCGGCGCGCGAATATGCCGAGGCGCGCAACACCGAGCCGGTGAATGCGTTCTCCGGCTGGTATTGCACCGCGTTTCATAACAAGGTGCTGGCCGGCCGTTTGAGCGAGGCGGCATGAAACCGGAAGCCGATCAGATTCTGGGCCTTTCGGCGTTTCAATTGCTCGGCACGCTCACGCCGCTTTTGCCCGATTCTTATGCGCAAGGCACGGCTTCGCTCATCGCCTTCATGATGATGCTGTCGGCGCAGGAATATGAGCGCGCGGCCGACATCCGCGCCAGGGAAAATGCCGATATGCGCGCGCTGTTTGCGAAGCTTGCGCCGAAATTTCGCAACGCGGAATTGAAATCGAAGCTGGAAGAAGCTGCGCAAACGCAAGACACATCGCTCGAAATTTCCGCGCTCGATGCCGTCAATTATAAATTGCGCCAAATTCTGATCGCGCTGCACGAGCATGTGGATGCCGAAAACGACCGCGCCGCATCGAAAGAAATCTGGGCGCTTCTGAAAAGGATGGCCGGCCGGCGCTATCTGAAAGTGCCGGGACAATAAAAGCTTTGCGCGGCGTCGCCCTTCGTCTTTCCTTCGCGCAGGCCGCATCCGGCCTGGTCGGCGGCGCGTACACGCCGTTCTTCGGCGCGTGGCTCGCCTGGCGCGGGCTTTCATCGTCCGAAATCGCGATATTGCTCTCGGCAGGCATGCTGCTCCGGGTGATCGTGGCGCCGGCAACGGGCATCATCGCGGATGCGCGCAACGACAGGCGCGGCATGATGCTGGCGCTCTATGGCGTGATGTTTCTGGGCTACGGCGCGCTTAATTGGGTGACGCTGCCTTATCTCATTTTCATCGCCGCGGTGCCCGCCAATATCGCGGGCGGCGCGGTTTCGCCGCTTCTGGAAAGCGTGAGCGTGCGGCTTTCCGAACGCTTCAATTTCGATTACGGCCATGTGCGGCTCTGGGCTTCGTCCGCATTCATGCTCGGCAATCTGCTCGCGGGCGCGCTGGTTTCGATCTGGGGCATGGCGGTGATCGCGCCGTGGCTTGCGGTTTCCATTGTGCTCAATCTTCTTTCCATCCGCGCGCTGCCGCCGCCGCGCGCGCGCCACTCAACCAGCGATCTCGGCCTTCGCATGCGCGCCACGCTGGCTGAAGCGCGCGAATTGTTGCGCTCGCGCGCATTCCTGATTTTCCTGATTGCGGCGAGTCTCGATCAGGGCAGCCACGCATTCTATTATTCTTATGGCGGACTTCATTGGCGGCAATTGGGTTATAGCGGGGCGCTGATCGGCATCATCTGGCCGCTGGGAATCCTGGCCGAGATCGCGCTGATGTCGTTTTCGCTGCGCGTGTTCCGCACGCTCGGATCGGTGCGGCTTCTGATTTTGGGCGGCCTCGGCTGTCTTTTGCGCTGGACGATTCTCGCCTTCGATCCGCCGCTTGCTTTCGTCATCTTCGCGCAGTTCCTGCATGGCGCGACATTCGCGCTCGCTCATTTGGGCGCGATGTATTTCATCCTGAAGGCCGTGCCGCCGCGATTGGCGGCGACCGCGCAAAGCCTTTATGCGGTTTCGTCTTCCGGCATCGCGCTCGGATTTGCCACGCTCGCCTGCGGGCCGCTTTATGCCGCGTATGGCGGGCGCACTTATCTGTTGATGTCGGCGATGGGGTTGGGCGCCGCGCTCTTCGCCCTTGTGCTCGGACGCATCTGGCATGGCGGGCGGATTACGCAGTCGGAGACGGAAGAAGTCATCGATACGATTTAGGCTCTTGGATGCGCCTTTGTATAAGACTCCAACAGCTTTTCCGTTTCGAGCTGCGTATAGGTTTGCGTCGTGGAAAGCGAGGCGTGGCCGAGCAGTTCCTGCAAAGAACGCAGATCGCTTCCGCCCGCAAGCAGATGCGTGGCGAAGGAATGGCGCAGCGCATGGGGCGTTGCGCGCTCGGACAATCCCAGGCGGCTTCTCAGATTCTGCATCAGCAATTGCGCCTCGCGCGCGCTCATGGGCTTGCCGCGGCGCGACAGAAACAGCGGCGAGGCGGGCGCGCCCGCGAACGGGCACACTTTAATATAAGCATCCACCGCCTCGCGCACGGCCGGCAGCACCGGCACGATGCGCTCTTTCCGTCCCTTGCCGAGAATGAGCAGCGTATCGCCGAGCGGCACATCGCCGCGTTTCAGGCCAAGCGCTTCGGAAATGCGCAAGCCGACGCCATAAAGCAGCGTGAGCAGCGCGGTGTCGCGCGCCGCGAGCCATTCCACATCGTTTTCGCCCGCTTCTTCCAGCGTGCGTTTGGCATCCTTCTCGCTCAAGGGCCGCGGCAGGCTGCGCGGCACGCGCGCCGAGCGGATGGCGCGCGGCGCGGGGTTTTCCAGAATGTTCTCGCGAGAAAGATAGTTGAAAAAGCTGCGGATGGCGGCGAGCGCGCGCTGCACGCCGCGCCCGCCCAATCCTTCCTTGCGCCGGAACGTGATGAAGGCGCGGATATCGGCGGGCTTGAGTTTGGCAAGCGTGCGTTCGCCGACCGCGCCGCCAATATGATCGTGCAGGAATGAAATGAACCGCGCGCAATCATCGCCATAGGCGCGCAACGTATGCGGGCTTGCGCGGCGCTCATGGGCGAGTGCGGCAATCCAGTCGCGCTTCAGATCTTCGGCAGATCGAGCCATGCACGGATCGCGCGTTCCAGCGCGCGGGCGAAAAAGGAAAGATCGGCAACCGCATCTTCGCCTTCGAAGCGGGCCTCGATGCGCGCGCCGAGCACGTAAATCGCGGGCGGCGTATCGCGGCCGATGCGCAGGCGGAACGCGGCGAGGCTTTTGCAATCTCCGCCATTCGCGCCCAATAGAATGCGCCCGCCGCCGGAGAGAATTGCGCCCGAACCATCCGCGCCCAACACCGCATTCACCGTGCCCGGCGGGATGAGGCGCACACCTTCGGCGGCGCTGGCCATGCCCTCGCCTTCGACACACAGCGCCGCACAATCCGCGCCGAACGCGGACGCAGCACCCGTGACGGCCGCGATCGCTTCCTCGAAACTGCGCGCATCGATGAGATCGAGAATCACGCGCCGCGCGCCATCGCCCAATCGCGCAGCGGTTGCGCGCGTCGCCATCAGCGCATCGCGCTCGGCGCGCAGGCTTGCATTTTCCGCCGACAAACGGTCGATCACGAAGCGCTGCAGATCGCGCACCTCGCCCGCTTCGAACCGCTCGGGCAAAAGCAGCGCCAGCAATTCGCCATCCTCGGCAAGCCGGGCGCGATTCATCTTTATATAGGTCTTGACCGCTTCGGCGGCGGCCGCGGCAGGGCTTCTGGCTTCCGCGCGATCCATCAGCCTTCCCTCAATTTCGCGCCGGCCTTTTTGGCGTCTTCGAGGAATTGGGCAAGGCCTTTGTCGGTGAGCGGATGATTGAGCAGCGCGCGAAATACGGACGGCGGAATCGTCGCCACATCCGCGCCCGCAAGTGCGGCATCGCGCACATGCGTGACATGGCGGATGGAAGCGGCGAGAATTTGCGTGCGGTAATCGTAATTGTCGTAGATCGCGCGGATTTCGCGGATCAGCTCCATGCCGTCCTGTCCGATATCGTCGAGCCGTCCGATGAACGGCGAAATGAAAGTGGCACCCGCCTTCGCCGCCATCATCGCCTGAACAGGCGAAAAACACAGCGTGACATTGACCATGTGACCGGCATCGCTCAGCGCGCGGCAGGCCTTCAGCCCATCCCATGTCAACGGCACCTTGATGGCGACGTTCTTCGCCACGCGCGCATAACGCTCGCCTTCCGCGATCATGCCGGGTGCGTCGATCGCCAGCACCTCGGCGCTGATGGGGCCGGGGCAGGCGGCGCAAATCTCTTTCAGCGAATCGATGAAATTGAGGCCGGTCTTGGCGGCGAGCGAGGGATTGGTGGTGACGCCGTCGATCAGCCCGGTTGCGGCGAATTCCGCGATGTCCTTGGGGTCGGCGCTGTCGATGAAAAGTTTCATGGGCTTGACCGGAAAGATTCGTGAAGGAAAGTGTAGCCATGAAAGAGCCCGCTTTGAAGCCCGGCAAAAATCCGCCCACGGCCAGCGCGCGCGCGGGCGTTTTGCTGCCTTTGCCGCTTTCCGGCGCCTACGATTACCGCTTGACAAGCGCCGATCTGCCACGGGGAACTTTGGTGATCGCGCCCTTGGGGCCGCGCGAGGCTTTGGGCGTGGTGTGGAGCGAAGGCGAAGGAAAAATCGCCGAGGCAAAATTGAAGGAAGCGGTGCCGCTGGAAGGCGCGCCCAGATTGCCGGAGCCTCTCTGCGATTTCATCGATTGGGTGGCGCGCTACACACTGAGTTTGCCCGGCGTGGTGCTGGCGCAGGCCTTGCGTTCGCGCGGCGCATTCGAGGAGGAGGTTGGCCGGGTTGCATATATAAAGAGCGGCGTCGTGCCGCCGCGCATGACGCCCGCGCGGGCGCGGGTGCTCGAAATCGCGGGCGACGGATTGGCACGCAGCGTTTCCGCGCTTGCCGAAGAAGCCAATGCGACGCCATCGGTGGTGCGCGGATTGATCGATGCAGGTGCGCTCATCGAAACGGAATTGCCGGAATTCGATCCGGTTCCCGCGCCCGATCCCGATTTCGTTTCGCCTTCGCTCAATCTCGATCAAGAGGCGGCGGCGCGTTCGCTGAAGGTTGCGGTCGCTGCGAAGCGGTTTTCGGTTTCGCTTCTGGATGGCGTGACGGGCTCCGGCAAAACCGAAACCTATTTCGAAGCGATTGCCGAAGCGTTGCGGCGCGGGAAACAGACGCTGATCCTGTTGCCGGAAATCGCCTTGACGGTGCAATTTCTGGACCGTTTCGCCGAACGCTTCGGCGTGCGCCCCGCCGAATGGCATTCCGATCTTTCGCAGAAGGAGCGCCGGCGCATCTATCGCGCGGTGATGAAGGGCGAGGCGCGCGTTGTGGTGGGCGCGCGGTCCGCACTTTATCTGCCATTTCCCGATCTCGGCCTCATCATCGTCGATGAAGAACACGAACAAGCCTACAAGCAGGAAGACGGCGTGATCTATCATGCGCGAGACATGGCGGTGGTACGCGCGCGCATCGAGAATGCGGTAATCGTGCTTTCCAGCGCCACGCCGTCACTCGAAACTTACGTGAATGCGGCGAGCGGGCGCTATCACTGGCTGAAACTGCCCAACCGGCATGGCGACGCGGTGATGCCGGAGATCAAGCTGATCGATCTGCGCCACGCACGCGCCGAGCCGGGCACCTGGATTTCCGAGCCGCTGCGCGAAGCGATTGCGGCAACGCTTGTGAGCGGCGAGCAGGCGATGCTGTTCCTCAACCGGCGCGGCTATGCGCCGCTGACATTGTGCGAAACCTGCGGGCACAAAATGGTGTGCGGCCAATGTTCGGCATGGCTGGTGGAGCATCGCTATCATCGCAAACTGGTTTGCCATCATTGCGGATATGAATGCGCCAGACCGCCCCATTGCCCGCAATGCGGCGCGGGCGAACTCACGGCTTGCGGGCCGGGCGTCGAGCGCGTGGCGGAGGAATTCGCAGCTGTGTTTCCGCAGGCGCGCATGGCGATTGCGTCCAGCGATACGATGCACGGCCCCGCCGAAACCCAGGCCGCGATCCGCGCCATGGCCAAGCGCGAGATCGATGTGCTGATCGGAACGCAGATCGTCGCCAAGGGCCATCATTTTCCGCAGCTCACTTTGGTGGGCGTGATCGACGCCGATCTCGGCGGATCGGACGGCGATTTGCGCGCGCGCGAACGCACATTCCAATTGCTCCATCAGGTTTCGGGCCGCGCCGGACGCGCCGAGAAGCCGGGGCTTGTGCTGATCCAGACGCGCAATCCCGAAGATGTCGTGATGAAGGCGCTGACAAACAACGACCGCAATGCGTTTTACGAGCAGGAGAAGAATTTCCGCGAGCGCGCCCATGCGCCGCCATTCGGGCGATTGGCCGCAATCATTCTATCGAGCCATGACAGCGAATTGGTGCGCGATATGGGCCGCGAGCTTGCCAAAAAAGCGCCGGCCGCGCGCGGCGTGAAAGTATGGGGGCCGACGCCCGCCTTCTACCAAATCCTGCGCGGGCGCGTGCGCGAGCGGCTTCTGGTGCAGGCCGAGAAGAGCGTGGACGTTCAGGCCTATTTGCGCAACTGGCTATCGCTGGCGAAAATTCCCAATGCCGTGCGCATGACGGTGGATGTCGATCCGGTGAGTTTTTTCTAGCGCGTTATTGAAACTCCCGCACATCCGCGAGATGCCCCGAAATCGCCGCGGCCACCGCCATGGCGGGGCTCATCAGATGCGTGCGCCCGCCGCGGCCTTGGCGGCCTTCGAAATTGCGATTGGAGGTGGAGGCGCAACGCTCGCCCGGTTCGAGGCGGTCGGCGTTCATCGCGAGGCACATGGAACATCCCGGCTCGCGCCATTCGAATCCGGCGTCGAGAAATACTTTGTCCAAACCTTCTTCTTCGGCCTGATGTTTCACCAGACCGGAACCGGGCACGATCATCGCGTTCACATGCGAAGCGACCTTCTTGCCCTTCGCGATCGCGGCGGCGGCGCGCAAATCCTCGATGCGTCCGTTGGTGCAGGAGCCGATGAAAACGCGGTCGATCTTCACGTCTTTCAACGCCGTTCCCGGTTTCAGATCCATGTAGGACAATGCACGCTCCACGCCCGCGCGCGCGTTTGCGTCCGCAATCGCGGCGGGATCGGGGACCACATCGGTGATAGGCAGCGCCTGTTCGGGCGAGGTGCCCCATGTCACCATCGGCGGAATCGATGCCGCGTCGAGCGTGACTTCCGCATCGAATTTCGCGTCGTCATCGGATTTCAGCGTGCGCCAGTAATTCACGGCCGCTTCGAACTTGGCGGCTTTCGGCGCGCGCGGACGGCCCGCGACATAGGCAAATGTCGTTTCATCGGGCGCGATGAGGCCTGCGCGCGCGCCGCCTTCGATGGTCATGTTGCACAATGTCATGCGGCCTTCCATCGACAGCGCGCGCACCGCATCGCCCGCATATTCGATGACATAGCCGGTGCCGCCCGCGGTGCCGATCTTGGCGATCACCGCAAGCGCGATGTCTTTCGCGGTGACGCCGATGGGCAGCGCGCCGTTCACGCTCACGCGCATGTTCTTGGATTTGGCGATGGAGAGCGTCTGCGTCGCCAGCACATGCTCCACTTCGCTGGTGCCGATGCCGAACGCGAGCGAGCCGAACGCGCCATGCGTGGAGGTGTGGGAATCGCCGCACACGATGGTGGTGCCCGGCAGCGTCCAGCCCTGCTCCGGCCCCACGATATGCACGATGCCCTGGCGGATATCGCGCATCGACAGATATTCGATGCCGAATTCGCGGGCGTTGGCTTCCAGCGTCGCGACCTGCTGGGCGGATTCGGGATCGGTGATGCCCGCCGCGCGGTTGGTGGTCGGCACGTTGTGATCGGGAACGGTCAGCGTCAGGTCCGGGCGGCGCACTTTCCGGCCCGTATCGCGCAGCCCCTCGAAGGCCTGGGGGCTCGTGACCTCGTGCACCAGATGGCGGTCTATATAAAGAACGCTCGCCTCGCCCGGCGCCTCATGCACCAGATGGGCGTCCCAGATCTTGTCGTAGAGGGTCTTGCTCATGGTGGGCGGAAACAACACGATTATGTTTTGAGGCGCAAGAGGTTAGGCATTCGAACCTGAGAAATTTGAGGGGGAGCCCCCCGGCGCCGCCTCTAATGGCTGCTCGTAAAATACAGCACCGCCATGATGATGAGAATGGCGATGAACTGCGCCAGCACGCGCAGACGCATCAGCCGGTTCGACCAGGTGCGCGCCGTGTCGCCGCCCACCCATAATGTATAGAGCCCGGCCAGAAGGATAAGCCCCACCGCCGCGATGGCGATGGCAACGACGATTTTTCCGCTCATGCTCTATTCCACATGGGTCTTTACCAGCTTCCGGTGTTCGGCATGGAGGCCCAGGGCTCGGCGGGCGGTTTGGCCCCGCCCTCCTGTAGCAGCTCGATGGAAATCCCGTCCGGCGAGCGGATGAAGGCCATGTGCCCGTCGCGCGGCGGGCGGTTGATGGTGACGCCCGCCTTCATGAGCTTCTCGCACAGCGCATAGATGTCGTCCACGCGATAGGCCAGATGGCCGAAATTGCGCCCGCCGGCATAGCCCTTCTCGTCCCAATTCCAGGTGAGTTCGACGAGCGGGGCCTGATCCTTCGCCGCGCGTTCCAGATCGCTCGGCGCGCAGAGGAAGACGAGGCTGAAGCGGCCGCCCTCATTGTCGATACGGCGCAGTTCCTTCAAGCCGAGCTTGTTGCAATAGAAATCGAGCGAGGCATCGAGATCGGAAACCCGGACCATGGTGTGCAGATAGCGCATAGCTTCCTAAATGAACCTCTCTCATTGATCAGAAGCAGAGGGAGCAGTAAGTCTTGTTCCATCGGCAAACACAATCATTTCGGGCACAAACGTTACCTTCATCTTCGACAAGTCCGTTACGGCGAGCTTCTGGTCATCGTTCTCAAATTGATTGATATCTTTTCCATAACCATCAATCGTTGCATCGCTGTCGGCCTTTACAGGATGGTCAAGTGAAAGACTGATTGATTCGATCGGAGTATCAAACATGTCCAGAAAATTCAACGTCCCCTTGACGCCGGCAATATCCTTTGAAGATTTGTTCTTGACGGCAAACACGAATTGGATGCGATCGGAGTACCGACCATTCATTACATCACTCGGAAGGTACTGTTTCTCGACAACGGTTAACATCACCGTATCCCTGAGCTTGGCGAGAGCAGCATTTCGCTCGGCCAAAACTTTGGCCTTCAGCGCGGCCGCTTCCTGCTCTTCTGCCTTTTCCTTTGCTTCAAACTCTTTCTGCGCTTCGATGGCATCACCAATCGTGGTTCCAGGCGGAACTGCTGGCTCCTTTGTGAACGCAGCCCTCACGACCGCCCTGGTCATATAGGTCGCAAAAAGACGTTTATCCTCTGGGGATAGTTCCTTGATGCTCGAAGCCATATCCTTGTCCCATTTCGCTGGGTCGGACGGAATAGTGTGGCTTTTGGGTTGGGAGCACCCAACTAAAAAGGCAGCGAGAAATAATATGAGAAATTGTCTCATGGCATCCTCTTTGTAAAGAATTACAGTATTGCAGACAGGAGATCACAAAAAGTCAAATACTGACTGTCCCATTTTGAGTGGAATTTCATAAACTCCAATAAACTCAGCGATTACAACTTTATGCCAGCGCGTCGATAGCGTCGTCCGACAACCCGCCCGGAACGATGGTGACGGGAATGGGATGCGAACCCGCCACCGGCCCCGCAAACAGCGACACCAGCGGGCCCGGCCCTTCCTTCGACGTGCCCGCGCCCAACACCAGAATGGAAATGTCGTGATCGGATTTGATGAGGTTCATCAAACATTCGGCCGTGCGGCCATGCTCGATGACGATCTCGGGATATATGCCCGACATTTCATGCACGAATTTCGCGGCATTGTGCGCGAGGTTTTCGGCTTCCTGCTGCGCTTCGTCTTTCATGATTTCCTCGACGCCGCGCCATTGCTGGAAATCGGCGAGCTGCGCCACGCAAAGCAGCGTCACGCGCCCGCCCGTGTGTTGCGCGCGCCGCGTGGCAAAGCGCAGCGCCACCCGGCATTCGGGCGACTGGTCCACCACAACGAGGAATTTGCGCTGGTGCGCGGGAATATCAGACATCGTTCAGCTTCGCTTTCAGCGAATATAACAGATCGAGCGCCTCTTTTGGCGAGAGGGCATCGGGGGAAATTTCGCGCAAGGCGGCCTCGACCGCGCTCGCTCTCTGTGCCGGTTTGGCGGGCGCATTTGCCTGAAAGAGCGGCAGATCGTCGATGCGGGCGAGCGGCTTGTGGCCCTCGCGGCCTTCATCCAGCGCGCGCAAGACCTCTTCGGCGCGGGCAATGACGGCGGCGGGCAGGCCCGCCAGCTTCGCCACATGGATGCCATAGGAACGGTCGGCGGCGCCGGGCGCCACTTCGTGCAGGAACACGATGGTGTCGTTCCATTCGCTGACGCGCATGGTAACGCAAGCAAGCGATTTGAGCCGCCCCGCCAGCGCCGTCATCTCGTGATAATGGGTGGCGAAGAGTGCGCGGGATTTGTTCTTCTCGTGCAAATGTTCGGCTGCGGCCCACGCGATTGCGAGGCCATCGAACGTGGCGGTGCCGCGGCCGATTTCATCGAGGATGACGAGGCTTTTTTCGGTTGCCTGATTGAGAATCGTCGCGGTCTCGACCATCTCCACCATGAAGGTGGAACGCCCGCGGGCCAGATCGTCGGCAGCGCCCACCCGGGAAAACAATTTATCGACAATGCCGATATGCGCCGATTCAGCGGGCACGAAAGAGCCCATCTGCGCAAGAATGGCGATCAGCGCGTTCTGGCGCAGAAAAGTCGATTTGCCCGCCATATTGGGGCCGGTCACCAACCAAAGCCGTCCATTGCTTTCCGGCGACAGATCGCAATCGTTGGGCACGAAGCGCGCGTTCTCAGATTGCAGCGCCGCTTCGACCACGGGATGACGGCCGCGTTTGATATCGAAAGACAAACTGCTGTCGACAATCGGTCGCGCATAGCGTTGCAGGCACGCGAGTTCGGCGAGCGCGGTGGAAACATCCAGCCGCGCGATGGCGCCTGCGACCTGCGCGAGTGCGGCGCTTGCTTCCATCGTTTCGGCGACCAGCGCGTCGAACAATTCGCGCTCGATGGCGAGCGCCTGATCGGCGGCCTGCGAAATGCGGTTGGCGAGTGTGGCGAGTTCGTCGGTCGAAAACCGCACCGCACTTCCGATGGTTTGCCGGTGACGGAAGGTCTGGCGGTGTTCGGCGGTTTGCAGTTTGTCGCCATGTTGCGGCGTCGTTTCGATGAAATAGCCGAGAATGCCGTTGTGCTTGATCTTGAGCGCAACATTGGTCTGTTCGCGGTAGCGCGCTTCGAGGCTGGCGATGACGCGCCGGCTTTCGTCGCGCAGCGCACGAACTTCATCGAGGCTCGCCTGCGCGCCCGCGCGGATGAAGCCGCCGTCGCGTGCCAGGAATGGCGGCTCGGGCACCAGCAAATGATCGAGCTTTCCGTGCAGCATGGAAGCCGACGCGATGCCTTGAGACAAATCGTTATGCGCAAGCGCGGTTTCGCCGGGCGACGCTTTCAACGGATCGCCCAACGCGCCGAGCTTGTCGCGAAGCGCGCGCGCCGCTTTCAATCCATCGCGTAAGGCCGCCAGATCGCGCGGGCCGCCGCGTCCCACCGACAAGCGTGCCAATGCGCGTGCGATGTCGGGCGCACGGCGGAGGTCTTCGCACAGCGACGAACGCAAATCTCGATCTTCTACAAAATACGCAACCGCATCGAGGCGTTCGGCGATTGCGGCGGGATCGGTAAGCGGCGACGACAAACGGTTCGCCAGTTCGCGCGCGCCTGCGGCGGTCACCGTGCGGTCTATTGTTGCGAGCAGCGAGCCGGCGCGCGTGCCCGACAGCGTCTCCATCAATTCGAGATTGCGCCGCGTTGCGGCATCCACACCCATGAAAGCCTGCGGTGCCGTTTGCGCGAGCGGCTTGAGGACCGGCAGCTTTCCCTTTTGCGTCAGTTCGAGGTAAGCCACCAGCGCACCCGCCGCCGACAATTCGGCGCGCGAAAAATTTCCGAAAGCATCGAGTGCCGCCACTTTGTAAAGCGATTTCAGCGCGCGCTCGCCATTGTTGGAATCGAATTTGATGGACGGCAGCGGCGTCAGCGCCGGACCGAGTGATTTCAGAAGCGGCGCGAATGTTTCATCCGCCAGCAAGCCATCGGGCGCCAGCACTTCGCGGGGAGAAAGCCGCGCCAATTCGGCGGCCACGTCCGACGCCGCAACCGCGCTCACCTTGAACTCGCCGGCCGACATATCGGCGCTCGCGATGGCGAACGCCCCGCCCGCCCGGCCGAGCGCGGCCAAAATGTTCGCGGACCGCGCCTCCAGCAGCGAATCCTCGGTCAGCGTGCCGGGCGTTACCAGCCGCACCACCTCCCGCTTCACCACCGATTTCGAGCCGCGCTTTTTCGCCTCGGCCGGGTCCTCCACCTGCTCGCAGACCGCCACCCGGAAGCCCTTGCGGATCAGCTTCTCCAGATATTGCTCGGCGGCATGCACCGGCACCCCGCACATGGGGATGTCCTCCCCCAGATGCTTGCCCCTTTTGGTGAGCGCGATGTCCAGCGCCTCGGCCGCCGCCCCGGCATCGGCGAAGAACAGCTCGTAGAAATCCCCCATCCGGTAGAACAGCAGATATTCCGGGTGCTGGGCCTTGATCTCCAGATATTGCGCCATCAGGGGCGTGCCGGAATCGGGGAGCTGCTCGTTCATGGGCGCGACGTTAGCATCTTTACCGCAGGGGCGCGGCGGCGAGCCCATTGAAACACCCCGGTAAACCGGCCGATATTCTGTGGATCGGTTCCACACGGATTCTTCATGCCCACGATCAAACGGCCATCCTTCACCCAGGAAGAGGCGCTCGCATTCCATGCCGGCGGCAAGCCCGGCAAGCTCGAAATCAACCCGACCAAGCCCATGGCGACGCAGCGGGATCTCAGCCTCGCCTATTCGCCGGGGGTGGCGGTGCCGGTGCGCGCCATCGCCGAGCGGCCCGATGCGGCCTACGACTACACCGCCAAGGGCAACCTTGTGGCGGTGATCTCCAACGGCACGGCGATATTGGGACTGGGCGATCTGGGGGCGCTGGCCTCCAAGCCCGTGATGGAGGGCAAGGCCGTGCTCTTCAAGCGGTTCGCGGACGTTGATTCCATCGATCTCGAAATCGACACCACCGATGTCGAGGAATTCATCGGCGCGGTGCGCTATCTGGGCCCCACTTTCGGCGGCATCAATCTGGAAGACATCAAGGCGCCCGACTGCTTCGTGATCGAAGAGCGGCTGCGCGAGCTGATGGACATTCCCGTGTTCCATGACGATCAGCACGGCACCGCGATCATTTCGTCTGCCGGGATCATCAATGCGCTGCATCTGACCGACCGGAAGATTTCCGACATCAAGGTGGTGGTGAACGGCGCAGGTGCGGCCGGCATCGCCTGCCTCGAATTGCTCAAATCGATGGGATTGCCCAATGCCAATGCGACGCTCTGCGATTCCAAGGGCGTTGTGTATCGCGGGCGCACCGACGGCATGAACCAGTGGAAATCGGCGCATGCGGTGGAGACGAAGGCGCGTTCGCTCTCCGATGCGCTGGTCGATTGCGATGTGTTCCTGGGGCTATCGGTGAAGGGCGCGGTGACGAAGGAGATGGTCAAGACGATGGCCAAAGCGCCGATCATCTTCGCCATGGCCAATCCCGATCCCGAAATCACGCCGGAGGACGTGCATGCCGTGCGCGCCGATGCCATCGTGGCGACGGGACGCAGCGATTATCCCAATCAGGTGAACAACGTGTTGGGATTTCCCTACATCTTCCGCGGCGCGCTGGATGTACGCGCGCGCACCATCAACGAGGAAATGAAAATCGCGGCCGCCGAGGCGCTGGCGGCGCTTGCCCGCGAGGATGTGCCCGACGAAGTGGCGATGGCCTATCTGGGCGCGCGGCCCGTCTATGGGCGCGAATACATCATTCCCGTGCCGTTCGATCCGCGATTGATTTCGCGTGTGTCTTCGGCGGTGGCGGAAGCGGCGATCCGCACCGGCGTGGCGCGGCGCGAATTGAAGGATGTCGATTCCTATCGCGACCAGCTTTCGGCGCGGCTCGATCCTTCGGCCGGATTGTTCCAGCGCATCACGGCGAGCGTGCGCGCGAACCCCAAGCGCGTCGCCTTTGCCGAGGGCGAAGAGGAATCGGTGATCCGCGCGGCGGTGGCCTTCCAGAATTCGGGGTTGGGCAAGGCGATCCTTGTGGGCCGCGAGGAGATCATCAAAGCCGGCATCACCAAGGCGGGCGCCGACGATGCGGGCCTTGAAATCCGCGTGCCGCAATCGGCGCGCGACGTCACGCATTATATCGATACGCTGTTCAAGCGGCTGCAGCGGCGCGGCGCGCTTTACCGCGATTGCGTGCGCATGGTGACGAACGACCGCAATGTCTATGCGGCCTCGATGCTGATGGCGGGCGATGCGGACGCGATGGTGACGGGCGTGACACGCTCCTATTCGCAGGCACTATCGGATGTGCGCACCGTGCTCGATCCGCCGCGCGGCGAACGCGCCATCGGCGTGAACGTGATTTTTGCGCGCGGGCGCGTGGTTTTCATCGCCGACACCAGCGTGCACGAAATGCCGACATCGGAGGAACTGGCCGACATCGCCGTGCAGGCGGCGGGCGTGGCGCGGCGCTTCGGCTATACGCCGCGCGTGGCGCTGCTGGCGTCTTCCACCTTCGGCTTCCCGAGGAGCGAACGCAGCGAGCGCATCGTGGAAGCGGTGAACATCCTGGATAAGCGCGGCGTCAGTTTCGAATATGACGGCGAGGTGGCCGCCGACGTGGCGCTCGACCGCGAGAAACTCGCGCTTTATCCCTTCTGCCGGCTGACCGACACGGCGAACGTGCTCATCATGCCGGCGATTCATTCCGCATCGATCTCGACCAAGCTGTTGCAGCAGGTGGGCGGAGTTTCGATGCTGGGCCCGCTGCTGGTGGGCCTGGAAAAATCCGTCCAGATCGCGCCGCTCAACGCCAAGATGAGCGAGATTTATAATGCGGCCGTGATCGCGGCGCTGTGATTACTGCTGCTGTTGCTGCTGCTGGTGATAGAACTGCTCCGCCTTGGCGGGGCGTTCGCTTTTGGGCGCGATGGGGCGGGCCACGCGCAAAAATTCCTCGTGCCGGATCGGCGCCTGCGTCGGCTGCACATTCACCGCAATCGCAAGCTCGGATTCCGCATCGCCCTTGTAGGTGCCGCGCGTGGGCGGCACGTCGGCGTAATCGCGCCCCACCGCCACGCGGATATGGCGCTCGGCCGCCATGATGTTGTTGGTGGGATCGAAACCGATCCAGCCGAGGCTCGGCAAATAGGCTTCCACCCAGGCATGCGTCGCATCTTCGCCCGAACGGTCCTGACCGGCGCGGCGGTGATGCAGATATCCCGACACATAACGCGCCGGAATTCCCCAGCTCCGCGCAATCGCGATCATAATATGCGCAAAATCCTGACACACGCCGCGTTCGGCCGCGAGCGCGTCATCGACCGGCGAGTGGACTTCGGTGACGCCGAGCTCGTATTCGAAGGCGTCGTAGATCGCGCCGTTGAGCGCCTTGAGCGCGGTCAGCGGATCGCCCTGCGGCGTGCGCAGATTGTGATGAGCGGCAAATTGCGCAAGCGCCACGGAAGGATGGGCGAATTTCGACGGCTCCAAAAGATCGAAATGATCGGCGGAGAGATTGTACGTATTATAGCGCTGCCATTCGAGCGGATCGCACACTTCGGGCAGGGCGGCGAACGGCGCCATCTCCACCACCGACTGCATCTCGACGCGCAATTCCTCATGCTGGCGCAGCACGTTGAAATGATAGACGGCGTTGCCCGCGTGATCGGTATAGGCGTAAAGCTGGGCGCGCGGATTGGTGGCGATCTGGAACGAGCGCAGCGATTGGCGCCCCTCCGAGCGCGGCTGCATCCGCAATTCCATCACGCTCTCGCGCACGGGCGAGGAATAGCGGAAGCGCGTGACGTGGCGGATGGAGTAGTGCATTTCGTCCTCAAGTGGCGAAGCGATAGGACATCAAAGAACCGCCTCTGCATCATAAACAATATACGCCGCGTATACCGCATCGTGGATCTGTTCGCATTGCTGCGAAATATCGGCGAGGAAGCGGTCGATAGACGCGCCCGCCAGATCGTCGATCTGGCCGAAATCGACGGCGGCTTTCAGCTTGCCCGCAAGCCGCTCGCAAGGTGCGCGTCGCGCGGGCGGCGCGCCGGGCGCGACATGGCTGAGCGTTTCGCCGACGCGATCCACCGCAAAGCGCACCGAATGGGGAAATTCCGCATCGAACAGCAGGAACTCTGCGATGCGTTCGGGGCGGATGACGGCGGTGTGTTCCTTGCAGTAAGGCTCGAACGCCGTGCAGAATTTCAGCAATTCCAGCCAGTCGGAATATTTCGGCGGTGGCGGCTGCACGCTGCCCGCAACCGTCACACCGAAATAGATGTCTAGCAGCCGGCTCACCAATTGCGCGCGCTCGATGAAGCGGCCGAGTTCCAGAAATCGCCAGCCTTCGCCGTGACGCAGCGTGGTGTAGGTGACGCCGCCGAGTGTGTAGAGATCTTCCAGCACGTCGCGGAAGAAGCGCGCGGGCTGATGCACGCGGATGCCGTCGATGCTGACGGTCTGCAGCCGCAGATAAAGCCGGTTCAAATGTTCCCACACTTCGGTGGACAATTGCTCGCGCACCTGGCGCGCATTGTCGCGCGCGAAACGCAGCGAATTGACGAGCGATGAACGGTTAAAGCGGTCAAGCGCGAGCGCGTGGGTGACGTCGAACGGATCGGCGACATCGCCTGCAAATTTCTCGGCCGACAATGCCGTGACCACGCGCAGCCATGAGGTTTCGGCATCTTCCTTGGATTGCTCGACCATGGCTTCGAGCTTGACGGCGAGGAGGCGTGCGGTGTGCTCGGCGCGCTCCAGATAGCGGCTCATCCAGTAAAGACTGTCAGCGACGCGGCTCAACATTATTCGCTCAATACCCATGTATCTTTCGAGCCGCCGCCCTGGCTGGAATTGACGACAAGGCTTCCTTTCTTCAGCGCCACGCGCGTCAACCCGCCCGGCACAATGCGCGTTTCCTCGCCGTGCAGGATGAAGGGGCGTAAGTCCACATGGCGCGGCTCGACTTCGCCGTCGACGAACGTGGGCGCGGTGGAAAGCTGGATCGTCGGCTGGGCGATGTAATTGTCGGGATCGGATTTGAGTTTCCCGGCGAAGACCTCGCGCTCGGCCTTGCTGGCATGCGGGCCGACGAGCATTCCATAGCCGCCGCTCTCTCCCACCGCCTTCACGACCAGCTTGTCGAGATTGGCGAGCACATGGGAGAGCGACGCAGGCTCGCGGCAAAGGAAGGTTTCGACATTATCGAGGATCGGTTCTTCCGAAAGATAATAGCGGATCAACCGCGGCACATAGGCATAGACGGCTTTGTCATCCGCCACGCCGGTGCCCAGCGCATTTGCGATCACCACATTGCCGGCGCGATAGGCATTGAAGATGCCGGGAACGCCGAGTGCGGAATCGGAGCGAAAGATGAGCGGATCGATGAAATCGTCATCGACGCGGCGATAAAGAACATCGATGCGTTTCAAGCCGCTCGTGGTGCGTGTGTAAACCACATTGTCGTTGACCAGAAGGTCGCGGCCCTCCACCAGCTCCACGCCCATCTGGCGCGCCAGAAATGCGTGCTCGAAATAGGCCGAGTTGAAAACGCCCGGCGTCAGCACCGCGATCGACACATCTTCCTGAAATGGCGCCAGCGATTTCAGCGTAGCGAGTAATTCCTGCGGATAATGCTCGATAGGCTTCACGCGCGCGGCGCGGAAGATTCCGGGAAAAGCCCGGCGCACCACATCGCGATTGGCGAGCATGTAGGACACGCCCGAGGGCACGCGCAGATTATCCTCCAGCACGACAAACGCGCCATCCTCGCGGCGCACCAGATCGGTGCCGCAGATATTCACATAAGCGCCGTGCGGCACGGGCAGCCCGCGCATCTCGCGGCGATAATGTTTGGAGCCGTAAATCATCCGGCGCGGCACGATGCGGTCTTTCAGCACGCGGCCGTCGGTATAGATGTCGGCAAGGAAAAGATTGAGCGCCGCGATGCGCTGCTTCAGCCCCGCCTCGATGCGCGCCCATTCGGCCGCTGTGACGATGCGCGGCAGAAGATCGGTGGGGATGATGCGCTCGGTCGCCTGCGCGTCGGAATAAACGGTGAAGGTGATGCCTTGCTGCAGGAAGCTCTGCTCGCAGGCCTGCTGGCGGCGGCGCAGTTCGTCTTGCGGCAAGACTGCCAGTCGCGCAGCGAGTGCGGCGTAAGGGGCGCGCACCTCGCCCGGCTTCGCGAACATCTCGTCATAGGCAGCGCCCAAGCGATAGGAGGCGTAGGAAGCGCCCGCCCCGATCTCGTCCCGCTCAAGCGCCCCATGCTGCATGTGCGAAATGAGAGGGCCATATCGGGCAGGCGTCAAGCCTGACCGGCGCGCGACAAAGAGGCTCAAACGGAATTCAGCCAGCCATCGCCACGGCTTGCGCGAAATTGGCCGCGCGTTCGGCCTTGATATCCATGGCGTCGAGGATTTCGGCGGGGCCGGGGCGGGCGCCCGCGAGAATCACTCTTATGCCGCTTGCATGGGTGGATTTGAGGAATTTACGCAGGGTGGCCGCGCCCGTGGAATCGATCAGCGGCACGCGCTCCAGATCCAGAATGATCGCCCTGGGCTTGCCGCCCGCGCGCGCCAGCACCTGCTCGAAATGGGCGGCGGCGCCGAAGAAGAAGGGCCCGGTGAGCTTGAAACTTTCCACGCCCGGCGGCAGCGCCTCGCGCTTCACCACCGCGCGGTTGGGCGAAGCGAATTCGTCCACATCGCGTTCGATGAGCGAGACATGGGTTTCGGCTTCCACCGCCTTTGCCATGCGGTGCATGAAGAGGAACGCGGCCATCACCATGCCCACGCCGATGGCGACCGACAGATCGACGAACACGGTGAGCCCGAAGGTTGCCGCCAGAACCGCGCGGTCGCCCATGGGACCTGCGAGAATATTCCGGATGGCGCCGATCTCGGTCATGTTCCAGCAGACCATGACGAGCACCGCGCCCAGCGCCGCGAGCGGTATATAGGCCGCATAGGGCGCGAACAGCGCCATCATCGCCAGCACCGAAAGCGAATGCACGATGCCCGCAACCGGCGAGCGTGCGCCTGCGCGGATATTGGTGGCGGTGCGCGCGATGGCGCCCGTGGCCGGAATGCCGCCCATCGTGGCGCTTGCGATATTGGCGATGCCTTGCGCGACCAGCTCCAGATTGGATCTGTGCCGTCTTCCCGTCATGCCGTCGGCGACCACGGCGGAAAGCAGCGATTCGATACCGCCGAGCGCGAAGATCGTGAACGCGCTTGGCAGGAGCGCGCGCATTTGCGCCAGATCGAAATGCGGCCAATGCGGCGCGGGCAGCATGTTCGGGATTCCGCCGAAGCGCGTGCCGATGGTTTCCACATTCAGATGCAGCGCGAGCGCCACAAACGATGCCGCCGCAATCGCAATCAGGAACATCGGTAGCCGCGGCGCAGTACGGCGCAGCACGATGATGATTGCGAGCGAACCGAGCGCAAGGCCGAGCGCCGCTGCATTGAATGTGCCCGCGCCCGACAGATAGGCCTGCCATTTGCCGAACACATCGCCCGGCGGATGGGCGAGCTTCAGGCCGAAGAGATCGCCGATCTGGCTTGTGAAGATGATGACGGCGATGCCCGACGTGAAACCCGTGACCACGGGATAGGGCACGTATTTGATGAAGGTGCCGAGGCGCAGCAATCCCGCCGCGATCAGCATCGCGCCCGCCATGACGGTGGCGACGACCAATCCGTCGTAACCGAATTGCTGCACGACATTGAAAACAACGACGACGAAAGCCCCGGTCGGCCCGCCAATCTGGAAGCGGCTGCCGCCCAACGCGGAAATCAGCGCGCCCGCGACCACCGCGGTGAAGAGCCCGCGTTCGGGCGGCGCACCGCTCGCAATCGCCAGCGCCATCGACAGCGGCAATGCCACGACCGCGACCGTAATCCCGGCCAGAACATCGGCGCGCAGATCGCGCGCGCCATAGCCCTCGAGCATGGCGCTGACGAGCTTGGGAATAAAAATATGCCATTCGCGCGCGGCGACCGGGGCGCGGGGGCCTGGCCTCACCAGATTATCCATGCTTCGAGCCTGCTAAATGATGTAAAATACATATATAGTCGCAGAAATTACCAAACAATATCCGCCCGCCAACCGGACCCGCGGTATCTCAGCCCGGCACAGCCGCCTTGCGCCAAAGTAACGGTCTTCCTATATACCCCTTAGAACCGGTGGGGCCTTGCGCCCGCGCCGGTTTTGCCAATGGAATCAATGGGGGTGGGCCGGAAGGCGCTCATGCGAGGCCAGGACCCCATCCGCTATAAGGAAGGATACGAACATGGCGAAGGTCATCGGCATTGACCTCGGCACCACCAATTCCTGTGTGGCTGTCATGGAGGGCTCGGCCCCCAAGGTAATCGAGAACGCGGAAGGCGCGCGCACCACCCCCTCGATCGTCGCGTTCACCGGCGACGGAGAGCGCCTCGTGGGACAGGCCGCCAAACGGCAGGCCGTCACCAATCCGGAATTCACCTATTTCGCAATCAAGCGGCTGATCGGCCGGCGCTATGACGACCCGATGACCAAAAAGGACATCGGCATGGTGCCCTACAAGATCATCAAGGCCGACAATGGCGATGCGTGGGTTGCGGGCCGCGACGGCAAGAAATTCGCGCCCTCCGAAATCTCGGCTTTCATTCTGCAGAAGATGAAGGAAACGGCCGAAGCCTATCTCGGCGAGAAAGTGGCGCAGGCCGTCATCACCGTTCCCGCCTATTTCAACGACGCGCAACGCCAGGCGACGAAAGACGCCGGCAAGATCGCGGGGCTTGAAGTTCTTCGCATCATCAACGAGCCGACGGCGGCGGCGCTCGCCTATGGTCTCGACAAGAAGCAATCGGGCACGATTGCGGTCTATGACCTCGGTGGCGGCACGTTCGATATTTCCGTGCTCGAAATCGGCGACGGCGTGTTCGAGGTGAAATCCACCAATGGCGACACCTTCCTCGGCGGCGAAGATTTCGATATGCGGCTGGTCAATTATCTGGCCGACGAATTCAAGAAGGAATCCGGCATCGATCTGCGCTCCGACCGGCTCGCGCTGCAGCGGCTGAAGGAAGCCGCCGAAAAGGCGAAGATCGAATTGTCGAGCGCGATGCAGACCGAAGTGAATCTGCCCTTCATCACGGCGGATGCGAGCGGACCCAAACATCTGACGATGAAGCTGACGCGCGCCAAGCTGGAAGCATTGGTCGATGACCTGATCCAAAAGACCATCGCGCCGGTGAAACAGGCGCTGAAGGATGCGGGCGTTTCCGCCAACCAGATCGACGAAGTGATCCTCGTCGGCGGCATGACGCGCATGCCCAAGGTTCAAGACGTGGTGAAGCAATTGTTCGGCAAGGAGCCGCACAAGGGCGTGAACCCCGACGAAGTTGTGGCGATCGGTGCGGCCATTCAGGCGGGCGTGCTCAAGGGCGAAGTGAAGGACGTGCTTCTGCTCGACGTGACGCCGCTGAGCCTCGGCATCGAAACATTGGGCGGCGTGTTCACGCGGCTCATCGAGCGCAACACCACGATCCCAACGAAGAAGTCTCAGGTCTTTTCGACCGCCGAGGACAACCAGACCGCGGTGACGATCCGCGTGTTCCAGGGCGAGCGCGAAATGGCGGCGGACAACAAGCTGCTCGGCCAGTTCGATCTCGTGGGCCTGCCGCCCGCGCCCCGCGGCGTGCCGCAGGTCGAAGTCACTTTCGACATCGACGCGAACGGCATCGTGAGCGTCACCGCGAAAGACAAGGCGACGGGCAAGGAACAGCAGATCCGCATTCAGGCGTCGGGCGGACTTTCGGACGCCGACATCGACAAGATGGTCAAGGAAGCCGAGGCCCACGCGGCCGACGACAAAAAGCGCCGCGCGCTGGCGGAAGCGAAAAACCAGGGCGACGCGCTGATCCATTCGACCGAGAAGGCGCTCACCGATCACGGCGACAAGGTGGATGCCGGCGAACGCACCAATATCGAAAACGCCATCGCCGCGCTCAAGGAAGCGGTCAAGACCGACGATGTGGATTCCATCCAGTCGAAAACGCAAGCGCTGGCGCAGGCTTCGATGAAGCTCGGCGAAGCCATGTACAAGGCGCAGCAAGGTGGCGGCGAGGCCGCGCCGGAAGGCGGGCAGCCCAAGCCGGACGACAATGTGGTCGACGCCGAATTCTCGGAAGTCGATGAGGACAAGAAGAAGGGCGCGGCTTAACAGAGAACGGATAACGGAATACAGGGATCGGAACGGAAATGGGGCCCAAATATGCACATTCTTTCTGATTCCTGTATTCGGTATTCCGTATTCCGTCCATGAAGCGCTGCTATTACGACACGCTGGGTTGCAAGAAGGGCGCCTCGATCGAGGAGATCAAGGCGTCGTACCGCAAGCTCGCCAAAGAGCTTCATCCCGACAAGAACCACGGCAATGTGGAATTCGAACACAAGTTCAAGGAAATCAATGAAGCCTATGACGTCCTGAAGGACGATCAGAAGCGCGCAGCCTACGACCGCTTCGGCCATGCCGCTTTCGAGCACGGCCAAGGCGGATTCGGGGGCAATGGGCGGGCGCACGGCAATCCATTCGATTTCGCGTCGTCCTTCACCGATGTGTTCGACGATCTCTTCGGCGAGTTCATGGGCGGCCGCCGCGCGCGCAGGCAAAATCGCGGCGCGGATTTGCGCTACAATCTCGAAATCACGCTGGAAGAAGCGTTTCGCGGGCGGCAGGCCGAGATCAAGGTGCCGAGTGCTGTGGCTTGCGAGCCCTGCAGCGGCACGGGTGCGGCGGCCGGCACGAAGCCCGAGCAATGCCCGACATGCTCCGGCGCGGGCAAAGTGCGCGCGCAACAGGGCTTTTTCACCATCGAGCGCTCCTGCCCCAATTGCCGCGGACAGGGCCGCATCATCCGCAATCCATGCAAGGCGTGTCATGGCTCCGGCCATGTGCAGAAGGAGCGCACGCTTGCGGTGGAAATCCCCGCGGGCGTCGAAGAAGGAACGCGCATTCGTCTGGCCGGCGAAGGACAGGCGGGGCTCAATGGCGGACCTGCGGGCGATCTCTACATTTTCATTTCGGTCACGCCGCACTCGATTTTCCAGCGCGACGGAAACGATCTTTATTGCCGCGTGCCGGTGAGCTTCGTGATGGCGACGCTGGGCGGCGCGATCGCCGTGCCGACCGTCGGTGGCGGACAGGTCACGATCAAGATTCCCGAAGCCACGCAATCGGGCAGCCAGATACGCATGCGCGGCAAAGGCATGCCGGTGTTGCGCGGCGCAGGGATGCATGGCGATCTTTTTGTGGAAGTGGCGGTGGAAACGCCGGTGAAACTTTCCAAGAAACAGAAGGAATTGCTGCGCGCTTTCGAGAAGGAAAGTGAGCCAGGGAGCCAGCCCGAAACCGAAGGCTTCTTCGCGAAGGTGAAGGATTTTTTGGGGACGGAGAACTAAACTTCCCTGTCATGGCCCGCGAATGCGGGCCACCCAGTTCCAGCTTCTCAGATGGTGCAGAACCCAACTGGGCGGCCCGCACTAGGCGGGCCGTGACAATTTAGTTTTGTGCCAACAGCGCATTCAGGTTCGGCAAACCCTCGGCCGGTTTGAACAGCGTTTCGTAATCGATTCCTTCCAGATAATTCCTGATCGCGGTTCGTGCCGTACCCAGCGCAATGCGCGAAATTCCTGCGCCCGCGCTCAACCGGCGAACGCCAGCGGCTTTCATGTCCGCAAATGACGGAACGCCGGGGAAAAATAAAATGTTCAGCGGCAGATCGACCGCGCTCGCAATCGCGCGCATGTCGGCCGCATCGGTCACAGCGGGGGCGAAGAAACCGTCCGCGCCCGCGGATTTGTAAAGCTTGCCGCGGCGGATGATTTCATCGCGCATGTGTTCGGGCGGGGTGAGTTTCTTCAGGTAAACATCGGCGCGCGCATTGATGAAGAGGTCGGAGCTCTTCTTGCGCGCGGCATTCTTGATCGCTTCGATCTTGCGGGCGGTGAGATCGGGCGGATTGGTGCCGTCTTCCAGATTGATGCCGGCCACGCCCATGTCGATCAGCGCGTTCGTATAGTCGGCGACCTTCGCCGGATCGGAGGAATAGCCCGCTTCGCTATCGACGCTGACGGGGATTTTCACCACGCGCAGGATTTCAGCGACGGTTACGAGCAGGATTGCGGGCGTCAGCGCCTCGCCGTCCGGATAGCCATGCGCCCATGCGACCGCCGCGCTTGATGTGGCAATCGCTTGCGCGCCGCAATCCTCCACCAGCCGCGCGCTTGCCGCATCCCATGCATTGGGAAGCACCAGAAATTGCGCGTGCAGATCGCGGAATTGGGTGAAGGCGGACATGGCGGTCTCCTGAAATCGGTCGCCGCCATCTTAGGAGCGTGGTTTGAAATGTCAGCGTCAGAAACTATCGATTTCGCCGTTTCATGGCAGACATGCGGAATTTCACGCGGAGGCGCGGAGCCGCGGAGTTCTTTCCTTATTTCGAGGGAATGCCAATTTCGATGGTTCTTTTGGCGCGCATTGCGCGCCGATCTTCTTCTCCGCGTACTCCGCGGCTCCGCGTGCCATGAAAATGGGTGGCCCGGACGCTTTCGCGCCGGGCCATGACGGTGTGGGATAGAGGAGATTTACTCCGCCGCTTCCGCCAATTGCGGCGCGGCCTGAAGCACATCGGGGCCGACATGGGCCTCGAATTTCTTGAAGTTCTCGCGGAACATGGAGACGAGCTTCTTGGCTTGCGCGTCATAGGCCGGTTTGTCGGCCCAGGTATCGCGCGGGTTCAGGATCTTCGTGTCCACGCCCGGCACCGACACCGGCACGCGGAAGCGGAAATGCGGATCGACGCGCATTTCGACGTTTGCCAGCGTGCCGTCCAGCGCCGCCGCCAGCAATGCGCGCGTCGCCTTGATCGGCATGCGCGAGCCCACACCAAATGCCCCGCCTGTCCAGCCGGTGTTCACGAGCCAGCAATCGGCCTGATGCTGGCCGATGAGATCGCGCAACAGATTGCCGTATTCGGTGGGATGGCGCGGCATGAAGGGCGCGCCGAAGCAGGTGGAAAATGTCGGCTGCGGTTCTTTTCCCAAGCCCTTTTCCGTGCCCGCCACTTTCGCGGTGAAGCCGGAGAGGAAGTGATACATGGCCTGAGACGGTGTGAGCTTGGCGATGGGCGGCAGCACGCCGAAGGCATCGGCCGTGAGCATGATGACGTTCTTGGGATGGCCCGCAATGCCGGTGGCCGAAGCGTTCGGGATGAAATCGATCGGGTAGGCGGCGCGCGTGTTTTCCGTATAGCGGCCGTCGTCGAGATCGAGTTCGCGCGTAACAGAATCCATCACCACATTTTCGAGCACCGTGCCGAAGCGCCGCGTGGTGGCAAAAATCTCGGGCTCGGCTTCCGGCGAAAGCTTGATGACTTTCGCATAGCAGCCGCCCTCGAAATTGAAGACGCCGTTTTCGCTCCAGCCATGCTCGTCATCGCCGATCAGCGTGCGCGAAGCATCCGCCGACAGCGTCGTCTTGCCGGTGCCGGAAAGACCGAAGAAGATCGCCGCATCGCGGTTCTTGCCGACATTGGCCGAGCAGTGCATCGGCATCACGCGCCTGGGCGGCAGAAGATAATTCAGGATCGTGAAGACCGATTTCTTCATCTCGCCGGCGTAAGACGTTCCGCCGATCAGAACGATCTTCTTGGAAAAATTCACCGCGATCACGGTTCCGGAATCGCAGCCATGGATTTTCGGATCGGCATGAAAGCCCGGCAGATCGATGATCGTGTATTCGGGCACGAAGTCGTCGTGCTCGCCCGCGCGCGGCTCGATCAAGAGATGCTGGATGAACAGCGAGTGCCAGGCGAGTTCCGTCACCACCCTGACCGGCAGGCGATGCGTGAGATCGGCGCCGCCGAAAAGATCCTGCACGAACAACTCGCGGCCCTGCGCATAGGCGATCATGGAATGGAACAGCGCATCGAAGGCGGCGGGCGTCATCGCCTTGTTATTGTCCCACCATATATGGGGTTCGCTCGCCGCATCCTTGACGATGAATTTGTCGGATGCCGAGCGGCCGGTGTGCTGGCCCGTCAAAACCACGATGGGGCCCGATTTCGCCACATGGCCTTCGCCGCGGGCTACCGCGCGCTCGTAAAGCTCGGGCGCGGTCAGGTTCCAATGCACCGTCTTCAAATTGCGGAAGCCCTGATTTTCAAGGCCATAGGCGCTGGGATGCCGCCCGTCCTGAGACATGATCGCTCCTTGAATCCAACCCACAGCAATATCCGGCGTTTTCGCCGCCCGGTCCGGCAACAATAGGCCATTTGCCGCTTTCCACCTACACGCGCGGGCAACCGGAACGCAAGAAGTGCACGGGGACGCGGTAAAGACCAATCGCCGCGCCTTTCGCCGGGCGGCGGGCAGGGTTAAGACTGGCCCATGGCTCTTTCCGACCAAGAACTGGAGCGTTACGCCCGCCATATCGTGCTGCGCGAGGTGGGAGGACCGGGTCAGGCCCGGCTTGCCGCCGCCAAAGTGCTGGTGGTGGGGGCGGGGGGACTGGGCAGCCCGGTGATCCTGTATTTGGCGGCGGCCGGGGTAGGGACCATCGGAGTGGTGGATTTCGACACCGTCTCGCTTTCCAACCTGCAACGCCAGATTGCGCACAGAACTGTGGATATTGGCCGGGCCAAGACGGATTCGGCGGCGGACGCGGCCAAGGCCATCAATCCGGAGGTCGAAATCGTGGCCCACCAGACCCGACTCACCCCGGAAAATGCCGCCGAACTGATCGGGGCCTACGACATCGTGGCCGACGGCTCGGACAATTTCGACACGCGGTTTCTCATCAACGACACCTGCTATCGGGAAGGAAAAACGCTGGTCTCCGCGGCGGTGACGGAATTCGACGGGCAATTGGCAACCTTCAAACCTCATGCGGGGGACTATCCCTGTTACCGGTGCATCTTCCCCGAGCCTCCGCCGCCGGGCACGGCGCCCTCCTGCTCGGAGACAGGCGTCTTGGGTGCGGCGGCCGGCGTGATGGGCACGCTGCAGGCGCTGGAAGTCATCAAGGAAATCACGGGCGCGGGCGAAACGCTGGCCGGCCATCTTCTGATTTACGAAGCGTTGACCGCGCGCTTCCGTAAAGTGCGCGTGCGGCCCGATCCCGCCTGCCCGCTTTGCGGAAAGGAGCGCCAAGCTTAACCCCGGCTTAAATCGGACTTGCGAAATTTAAGCGAGGCGTGGCGGGGACCGGCATGGCGCAGCAGGAAGTCCATTTCGAAATATTCAAGCGCGTGGGCGCGAAGGGCGGCTGGTCGCTGCACGACGTTTCCACGAGCCGCGACGCCGCACTCGCGCTGGCGCAGGAATTGATGGCGGGCGAAAAGGCAACCGGCGTGAAGGTCGTCAAAGAGACCTACAATTCCGACACCGGCGATTATCTGACGCTGAAGATTTTCGAAGATGGCCACAACCAGATCAAGACGAAGCCGGAAGCCGAAGACGTTCCCCACGCGCTTCCCTGCTTCAAGCCGGACGATCTTTATTCCTATCACGCGCGCGCGACGATGCACCGGCTGCTCGCCGATTATCTGGCGCGGCAGAGATTGACCGTGACCGAACTCATCCACCGCGCCGATGCGCTGGAGAAATTCGAGGCGACCGGCACGCTTTATCAGCACGCCATCCAGAAGATCGCGGTGGCGCAGGCTTCCTCCACCACCACGCCCGTGCAGCAGATCATCAAGAGCCTGAACGAGCTGGTGGAGAAATCCATCCATCGCGTTTATCGCGACGAGCGGCGCAAATATTTTCCGATTGTATTGCCCGGCGGTTTTGCGGCGCTGGCCGAAAAACTCTCGAAGGAACCGGACGGCGCTTACATTCTGAATGGCACGATTGCGCGGCATCTGGCGAGCGCCAAAGGCTGGAACGAGAAGGTGATGCGCCTGCTCGCCGTCATGGCCGAAGCCAAAGGCGAAAGCGCGGGCGCAACGCTGCTGCTCGATTCCATCGACGCTATCGTGGCCGAGGCGCTGAACGGATCGGCGGCGCTGCACGAACTGATCGGCGAACACGAAAATCTGGGTGCAGCGCTTTCCACCATGGTGAGCCTGTTTCTGGGACAGGTGCCCGAGGGCGCGCCCGAAGGCATCGCCATGCTGGCAAAGCACTTCGCAGCCGATCAATTGGCCGCAGCCCACACCGCCATCGCCAACCGCATTCTCGCCGAGCTCAAAAGCGTCAAGCGGCTCGTTCCCAATTCGCTGGTCGAGGAGTTGAAAACGCTGCGCCGCATCGCCAACAAGCTGGTGCTGGGCCTCGGCAAATATATGAGCCATGAGGATGTGATCGCGGCATTCACGCTGCGCTCGCGCCGGCTTGTGACGCATGAATCCATCGGCGAACATCTGGCAGAGGCGGCCGCGCCCGATGCAAAGCTCGAGCGGCTGTTGCTGGTGGAGGAAAACATCATCGGCGCGGAGAACAAGCGCCAGCTTGCGACCTTCGTGACGCCGGTGCTGAATTCGCCGTCCTTCGAAAGCCATTTTTTGTTCGCCAAGACGCCGCTTCTCGCGCGGCTGCAACGGCTTTCCGAGCTTCAGGCGCGCGTGCGCCGCTCCGGCTTTCAGGAAAACCAGCGCGGCGAGATTTGCGATGCGCTCGACAAGGTGGCGGCCGAGGCGGAAGCGCGCGGCAAGCTGCTTTCCGTGATCGATGCGAATGCGTCGAACCATGTGGAAAAGGCGATTGCCGTGCTCAAGCTTTTCACCGGCAATGCGCTGACGGAAGGGCGGCTTTCGGGCCGCGCGCGCGAGCAGATCATCGCTTATCTGGCGCGGCCGGGATTTTTGTCAGGCTATATGGCGCAAGCCGCGCGCGGTACGCCCAAGCCCGATCCCGACAAGGCGATGGCCGAGCTTATGCAGACGCTGGAAAAAGCGGGCATCACGCCGCAGACGGGGCTGAAGAATATCGCGGCGTAAGCTCTATCTCATATCCGCGATTAGAGACGCGATATCGCGCGGGCCATACAAAACGCGCATGACAACAAGGGAAGCGTCATCCGGCAAACGATAGATCACGATATAACGGCGAAAGCGGCTCGATACGCGAACGGCCAAAAGCGGCCTGTTATAGCCGGCGACCTTGTATCCCGAGTGCGGAAATTCGCGCAGACGCTCGAGTGTCGCTGCAAGATCGTCGTTGAATTTCTGTGCCGACTTGCGGCTGTTGGAACCGATAAAGGCAAAAATCTCGCGAATATCCGATTCTGCTGTTGCCGTTCTGGCGACAGCGCGCCGCGTCATTTGCGGCGGTTCGCCAATGCTATGCCTTCTTCCATCAAACGATCGATATCCGCTCGCGTCAATTCACCGACTATCGGAGACGCCAGCCCTTCCTCGATCTTCTTGCGAATCCATTCCTGATTCAAATCGATGGCACAGTCCTCTTCGATCAACGCGCTCAGATATGCATCGACCGAATCGAAGCCTTCTTCGGCAGCGCGTTCTTCCGCATGAAGAAGCGCTGCTTCCGGCAACTCGATTGTGATCCGCTTGTTCATGGCGCGATCATAGCAAATTTCCGGCCACATTCAATGCGCCGCATCCCAGTTCGCCGCGGCGCGGGCTTCGACCGTCAGCGGCACGGATAATTCGAGCGCAGGCAAAGCGGCCTTCTCCATCACGGCGCTCACCACCTTGCAGGTAGCGTCCGCTTCCTTGTCGGGCGCCTCGAACACCAATTCATCATGCACCTGCAGCAGCATTTTCGCTTTCAGCTTGTTGCTTTCCAGCGCATCGGGCACGCGGATCATGGCTCTGCGGATGATGTCGGCGGCCGAGCCCTGAATGGGCGCGTTGATCGCCGCGCGCTCGGCGCCGCCGCGATGGGCGGGAACGGTGGATTTGATTTCGCGAATATGTATCCGCCTTCCGAACAGCGTTTCGACATAGCCGTTTTCGCGCGCGAATTCTTTCGTGCTTTCCATGTAATCGCGAATGCCGGGGAAGCGCTCGAAATATTTCTTGATATAGGCGCTCGCCTCCTCGCGCCCGATGCCGAGCTGGTTGGCGAGCCCGAAGCCGGAAATACCATAGACGATGCCGAAATTGATGGCCTTGGCGCGGCGGCGCGTTTCGGGCGGCATGCCTTTCACCGGCACGCCGAAGATTTCCGATGCCGTCATCGCATGAATATCGAGCCCGTCGGCAAAGGCTTTTTTCAATTGCGGGATATCGGCGATGTGGGCGAGCAAGCGCAACTCGATCTGGCTGTAATCGGCGCTGATGAGTTTAGCGCCTTTCGCCGCGATGAAGGCGGTTCTGATCTTGCGGCCTTCTTCGGTGCGGATGGGAATGTTCTGCAAATTGGGATCGGTGGATGCCAAGCGGCCGGTGGAAGTCGACGCCATCGCAAAGGATGTGTGCACGCGGCCTGTTTCGGGATTGACATAAGTGGGAAGCGCGTCGGTATAAGTGCCGCGCAGTTTGGCGAGCGTCCGCCAATCGAGAACCTTCTGCGCGATCTCGTGGCCTTGCGCCGCCAAATCTTCCAGCACATCGACATCGGTGGACCATGCGCCGGTCTTGGTCTTGCGCCCGCCAGGAATTTTCTGGCGGTCGAACAGGATTTCGCCAAGCTGCTTGGGCGAGCCGATATTGAATTCGCCGCCCGCGAGCTTGTGAATCTCCTTTTCGAGTTTCAGCATGTCCTTGGCGAAATCGTTGGAGAGCTTGCGCAACAGATCGGCATCGATGACGATTCCGGCCGCTTCCATATCGGCCAGAACCGGCACCAGCGGGCGCTCCAGCGTTTCATAGACGGTGGTTTTTCCCTCCGCCACCAGCTTGGGTTTCAAAAGCGCGTGCAGGCGCAGCGTGACATCGGCGTCCTCGGCGGAATAGCGCGTGGCTTCCTTCAGCGGCACGGAATCGAAGGTGATCTTGTCCTTGCCTTTGCCGGCGACTTCGGAAAACGCAATCGGCTTGTGGGTGAGATGAAGTTCGGAAAGCTCGTCCATGCCGTGGCCGTGCAGGCCCGCTTCCAGCACATAGGACATCAGCATCGTGTCGTCGAAGGGCGCCACGCGAATGCCGCGGCGCGCGAAGATGAGGAAATCATATTTCAGATTCTGCGCGATCTTGAGCACGCCTTCGTCTTCCAGCAACGGCTTGAGGCGCTTGATGACGTCCTTTTCCGCGAGTTGCTCGATCTTGCCCGTGTTGCCGAGATCGAGGCCATCGCCGCTTTTGTGCCCGCAGGGAATGTAGCACGCCTCGTTGGGCGCCACCGCCAGCGACACGCCGCACAGATCGGCCTGCATCGCATCGAGCGAAGTGGTTTCGGTATCGACGCAGACGCGACCAATTTCATAAGCGCGTGCGATCCAGTGATCGAGGCGTTTCAAGCTCGTCACGGTTTCGTAGGCGTCGTGATCGATGGGCTTGAGTACAAGCCCACGATCCATCACCGCGCCCGGCGCACCCGCGGCTTGCGGCGCCGTTCCTTGCGCAGCCTGTTCCGGCGACGGCGCGGATTTTTTTGACGCACTCGCCGCGGGATCGGCGGCGGCCTCAATCGCATCCGGATCGTCGATGCCGTAATGCGAAGCCGCGCGGCGGATGAGCGAATTGAAGTCCATCGCCTTCAAAAACGCGATCAGTTCCCTGGGATCGGGCTCGCGCGTGGCGAAATGTTCGGGACCTTCGGAAATCTTGGCGTGATCTTCCAGCGTTACGAGGCGCTTGGAAATGCGCGCCATCTCGGCCTGTTCGATCAGCGACTCGCGCCGCTTGGGCTGTTTGATCTCGCCTGCTTTCTTCAAAAGCGTTTCGAGATCGCCATATTGATTGATGAGTTCGGCCGCCGTTTTCACGCCGATGCCGCGGATGCCGGGCACATTGTCGGTGGAATCGCCGGCCAGCGCCTGCACCTCGATCACCTTGGACGGCGGCACGCCGAAACGCTCCATCACTTCGGCCGAGCCGATGCGCTTGTTCTTCATCGTGTCGAGCAATTCCACCTTGCCGTCCACGACGAGCTGCATGAGGTCTTTATCGGAGGAAACGATGGTGACTTTCGCGCCCGCCTCGCGCGCCATCCGCGCATAGGTGGCGATCAGATCGTCGGCCTCGAAACCGGGCACCTCGATGGCCGGCACGCCGAAGGCGCGCGTCGCATCGCGCACCAGCGGAAATTGCGGGATCAAATCTTCCGGCGGCTCGGGGCGGTGGGCCTTGTATTCGGGATAGATGTCATTGCGGAATGTCTTGCGCCCCGCATCGAAGATCACGGCCAGATGCGTGGGCGCGTCGCCCTGCTTGGTATCTTCGAGCAGCTTCCACAGCATGTTGCAGAAGCCCGAAACCGCGCCGGTGGGCAGCCCGTCGGCCTTGCGCGACAGCGGCGGCAGCGCGTGATAGGCGCGGAAGAGATAGCCCGAGCCGTCGATCAGGTAGAGGTGGTCGCCCTTTTTGAGAGGCGTGGTCAATGCGCGCTCGCCCCTTGCCGGAGCACGAAACGGCGGTCGCAATAGGGGCATTCGACATAATGCTCGTCGCCCATCTCCAGATAGACGCGCGGATGGCCGAGTGCGGCTGACGGACCCGTGGCACCTCCGTCGCAGGCCACACGGGTGTTATCCACTTCAATCGTTTCAGGCACTTCCACAGGCATGATGGTTTCCCGGATTTGGCGGGCGGATCATAGCCGGGGAAAACGCGGCTGCAACTGCCTTGGAAAAACCGGGCATGGCGGGCTAGGCTAAAGCCATGGTCGTATTGAATCGCATCTATACGAAGACCGGCGACAAGGGCACCACCGCATTGGGCGACGGCACGCGCCTGCCCAAGCACGCGCTTCGCATCGCCGCTTACGGCACGGTGGACGAGACCAATGCGGCGCTGGGGCTTGCGCGGCTGCACACCAGCGGCGATTTCGACGCGATGCTGGCGCGCATCCAGAACGACCTTTTCGATCTTGGTGCCGATCTCTGCGTTCCCGAAACGGCCAAACGCGCAGAAGGCCGCTTGCGAATCGCGGAGGCGCAAGTGGAACGGCTGGAACGCGAGATCGATGCGATGAATGCGGAGCTTTCGCCGCTCACATCCTTCGTGCTTCCCGGCGGCACGCCCGCCGCGGCGCATCTGCATCTGGCGCGCACCATTTCGCGCCGCGCCGAACGTCTGATGGTGGAGTTAGCGTCAGTCGAGCCGGTGGGCGAGCCCGCGCTCAAATATATCAACCGGCTTTCGGATCATCTGTTCGTCGCGGCGCGTTTCGCCAACGGCAAGGGCGCAGATGATGTTCTCTGGGTGCCGGGGGAGAACCGCTAATCCTCGTGCGGGCCGAGCTTGCGTCCGAACAGGAACGCGAGAATCACGCCGATCACGCCGGTGACGCCCCAGCCCGGCAGCGCCATGACGCTGTATGTCCAGCTTGCGAGGAACGACGGAAAATTCCGGCCGATCCAGGATTTGAATCCCGCATCGCCCGCCTTGTCGACGATCGCCCAGACCTGATCGATGGAACGCACCGTGATTTGCCCGCCATGCTCCAGCGACGTGATGATATCGGCGCCCAGAAGCATGATGGCGACCGCAATAAGTATGAGGCTGATGAAGCGAAGCGCCACAGACATCGCATGACCCCCGAATTTCCCCATGCAAGGGTACAGAGCGAGTTGCCGCCGCACAAGAATGATGAAGACGGATTAACCATCGGATTGCGTGCATCGGCGTCGCGGCTGTTTCTTTTATGCAGCATTTATCGGGGCAGATTGCACGCGCTTTAAGCAGGGCTGCACGAATTAAATGCAGTCATGAATATTTCACCGCCGCCGCGCGCATATTGGTCAGGCGCCAGGCGAGCGCGCCGCCATAGATATCGACGACGGCGTGCGCGGCCATCAGCCACCACAGGCTTTGCGTGAAGACAAACAGAATCGCGAAAACAAGCCCGACAAGGCCCGTGTTCAGCACGCCATAACGGCCCTGATAGATGTGGCCGATGCCGAAGATCAGCGACGATATCGCCACCGCGCCGATGGCGCCCGTGACCGGCAAGAGAAACCAGATGAAGAAACCGCGATAGAGAAGCTCTTCCCAAACGCCCGCCGTGATCGCCACCAGAATGAAAAGCAGAAGCTCGCGTTCCGTGCGCGGCGTGATCTTCAGCGTTTCCATGCGCTCGGCCCATTTGTCGAGATTGCCGCCGGTGATTTTGGGAAGGCGAACGACCTGCACGCAGAAAACGAGCGCCATCAGCATCGCCGCGGCGAAACCCACACGGCCCCACAAACCGATGGGCCAATCGAGGCCGAGCGTCGCCAACGGCCTGCCCGCCCAGACCCATGCGAACAACACCACCGCCACCACCATCCAGCCGCGCACGATGGTGAGCCAGTAGCGGCGGATGAGCGGCACGCTGCTTTTCTTCGCAAGCTGGCGGCCCGTGAACGCCGACAGCACGGGCATCACAAGCGCCGCCAGAAACAGCAGCAGGAAATCGAGCGCAGTATGGCCGGCGAGGAAGGCGTGCAACATGCGGGGGCCTTACGGCTTGGGATAGGGCGTGCCGTCCTTGTGCGTGAAGCTGCCTTTGCCGCGGTCGAGCAGCATGTCGATATCGGGATAGGTGCACACATCGCTCATGGGCTGGCGCGTGCCGATTTCGAGATAGACGGCCATTGCGTTGCTTTTGTTGATGAGGTGATGGCCGTTCGCCACGTTCTTCGGAAACGCCGCGCAATCGCCCGCGCGGAGGATTTCTTCGCCGTCATCGGTAATGAGCGCGACTTCGCCGGAGAGAATGTAGATGAATTCATCTTCCGCCGAATGCCAATGTCGCTGGCTCGACCACGCGCCGGGCGGAAGCTGCGTGAGATTGACGCCAAAATCGGTCAACCCGCCCGCATCGCCCAAGCCCTGCTTGATGCGGTCCTTTGCCATTTGATCGAATGGCGGGGGATAGGTGGAACCTTTGCGCCTATAGACGGATTCGATGTCGATCTTGGGCATGTCACTATGTCCCCTTCCGCTTTGTACGCCGGAGATCCTTTACTCGTATCATCTTCGCGACGGGTTTTCCTCGCCGAGTAAGAACGATGTGCTCACCGGCTTCTGCGCGCGTCATAAGCTCTTCAAAGCATCGTTGCGCTGCGCCAACTCCAATTGGGTTAGGCGCCGGCTTAGTGCGTCTTGAAGTCATTGTGGGGCGTCCGTAAAACCGTCGAACAGTATATTTCGAGCAGAGCTTGGCGCAATTGATCTGTTTCTTCAACAAATCGATATTCCATATTCCGAATGCGTTCCTTTGCATTTTCAAACGCTTTCAAGAACTTGGGATTCTTTATAAGTCCCGTTCGGCTTTGATCGTCCGGCTTGTATGAAGCTTTTTGAATTCCAGTCTGTTTGCGAGCGAGAAGAAACGCGAACGCGGCCATACGATGCGTCGCACCCGGATTGCAATGTCTGCCGTATCGGGAGCGCAAATTATTCGACCGGCCTACGTAGAGGTGGCTTTGACCTTCGCTGAATAGATAAACACCGCATTTTGGCATTTCTCTAGGCAAATTGCCGGCAGTGAGCGGGGCCATTGCCAACAGGCGATTCAGAGAGGGGCGTAGAGAATCGATTGCTTCCCGAAATAGCGCGTCGTTCATCAGTGCCTCTAAACGAAAAGGCCGCTCATAATCTCTTATGAGCGGCCAAATACTCTAAGATTTGTTAGCCGGGTCAAGCCCAGCCAGAGCGATTTATCAGCCTGCAGCCGGTTGTTCGCCGTCCGGCTTCTTCTTGGTGAGGTCTTCGCCGGTCGTCTGATCGACCGCCTTCATGGAAAGGCGCACCTTGCCGCGATCGTCGAAGCCGAGCAGCTTCACTTTCACGGCCTGGCCTTCGCTGACCACATCGGAAGTCTTGGCGACGCGCTGCGGCGCAAGTTCGGAGATGTGAACGAGCCCGTCCTTCGGCCCGAAGAAATTCACGAAGGCGCCGAAATCCATCACCTTGACGACCTTGCCGTCATAGATCTCGCCCACTTCCGGCTCGGCCACGATGGATTTGATCCATTTGAGCGCGGCGCGGATCGACTCGCCGTCGGCGGACGCCACCATCACCGTGCCGTCATCCTCGATGTTGATCTTGGCGCCGGTCTTTTCCACGATCTCGCGGATCACCTTGCCGCCCGAGCCGATCACTTCGCGGATCTTGTCGGTCGGGATATGAATCACTTCGATGCGCGGCGCATGTTCGCCGAGCTGCTCGCGCGATTGCGTGATGGCCTTCGCCATTTCGCCCAGGATATACAACCGCCCGCCCTTGGCCTGATCCAGCGCCACGCGCATGATCTCTTCGGTGATGCCGGCGATCTTGATGTCCATCTGCAAGGATGTGACGCCGTTCTCGGTTCCGGCGACCTTGAAATCCATGTCGCCCAGATGATCCTCGTCGCCGAGAATATCGGAGAGCACCGCATAGCGGCTGCCTTCCAGAATCAATCCCATGGCGATGCCCGCGATCGGCCGCTTCAGCGGCACGCCCGCATCCATCAGCGCGAGCGAGGTTCCGCACACCGTCGCCATCGATGACGAGCCGTTGGATTCGGTGATTTCGGAAACGACACGCAGCGTATAGGGAAACTCTTCCTTCGCCGGAAGCAGCGGATGCACCGCGCGCCAGGCAAGCTTGCCGTGGCCGATGTCGCGGCGGCTGGGTGCGCCCATGCGGCCCGTCTCGCCCACCGAATAGGGCGGGAAGTTGTAATGCAGCATGAAGCTCTGCTTGGTCGTGCCTTCGAGACTGTCGACGAATTGCTCGTCCTCGCCGGTGCCGAGTGTGGCAACGACAAGCGCCTGCGTTTCGCCGCGCGTGAAAAGCGCCGAACCATGCGTGCGCGGCAGCGTGCCGACTTCGGCCACGATGGGCCGCACCGTGACGAGATCGCGCCCGTCGATGCGCCGCTTGGTATCGAGCACGGCATTGCGCATGACATGGGCTTCCACATCGTGCATCAGAGCGCCGAAAGTGTTGGCGGCGACTTTGCCCTCGCCTTCGCCGGTATATTTTTCCTTCAATCTGTCGCGCACGGCGGCGATGGCGTCGCGGCGCACATGCTTTTCGGCGATCTGGAAGGCGGCGGCCAAGTCCTTGCCCGCTTCGGCCTTCAGCTTCTCGCGCAATGCCGCATGCACATCTTCCGGCACGGGGCGCGGTTCTTTCGCCGCGCGTTCGGCGAGGCGGATGATTGTGTCGATCACCGGCTGGAAGCCGCGATGGCCCGCCATCACGGCGCCCAGCATCACATCTTCCGGCAGTTCCTTGGCCTCGGATTCCACCATCAACACGGCATCGGCCGTGCCCGCCACCACGAGATCGAGCGCGGAAGACGCCATTTCGTCGATCTGCGGATTGACCTTGAATTCGCCGTCGATATAGCCGACGCGGGCCGCCGCAATCGGGCCCATGAAGGGAATGCCCGAAATGGTGAGTGCCGCCGACGCCGCCACCATCGCCACCACATCTGGATCGTTTTCGAGATCGTGGGAGAGAACTTGCGCCACGACCATCGTGTCGCAGCGATAGCCATCGGCGAACAGCGGGCGGATCGGCCGGTCGATGAGACGCGAGATCAGCGTTTCGCGCTCGGTGGGCGCGCGTTCGCGCTTGAAATAGCCGCCGGGGATTTTTCCGGCCGCGTAATAGCGCTCCTGGTAATTCACGGTGAGGGGGAAGAAATCCACGCCCTCTTTCGGCGCCTTCGCGCCGACAACGGTTGCGAGCACGACCGTCTCGCCATAGGTGGCGAGAACCGCGCCATCGGCTTGCCGCGCCATGCGGCCGGTTTCGAGGGTGAGCTTGCGCCCCGCCCATTCGATTTCTTCACGCACGATATTGAACATTTTTCGTTCCTTCATTTCCCAAAGCCGGATTGCTTTGGGGCGTGCTTTCTTAAATTTGGCCTATCGCTTCGCTGCTTGAGGCCTTTCGAGTCATCTCAAAGAAAGCAGTTGTGCGCGCCCGCGACCATCGCGAACACGCGGGGGTTTTCCGCATATTTGAAAACGCGGTTTCAGCGCCTCAGTCCCAACCGCGAGATCAGCGCGTTGTAGCGCTTTTCGTCCGCGGCCTTGATGTAGTCCAGAAGGCGGCGGCGCTGCGACACCATCTTGATGAGGCCGCGGCGCGAATGGTTGTCCTTGGCGTGCGTCTTGAAGTGCTCGGTCAGATTGGCGATGCGCTCGGAGAGCACGGCCACCTGCACTTCGGGCGAACCCGTGTCGCCTGCCTTGGTTGCGTATTCCTTGATAAGTTCGTTCTTGCGTTCGGCTGTGATTGTCATCGGTCATCCGGTTCCAAAGTTGAATACACGAAACGGCCTGAGCTCTCCGGCCGCGATTTCGGCGAGCGCAACGGGCTCGCCATCCGCGGTCTTGAGAAAGACCGTGAGCCCTTGAAGATCGTCGCTGTGTGAAGTGGCGTCCGCGATGCGGGCGAACAGATTCGCGCGCATCAGGATCGGATTGCCGCTACGGAGGCGAACCGCATCCGGACCCGAGACGGCCAGCGCCGGGATGCCGTCCAGCGCGGTCGCAATGGGCCTCAAGTGCTCAAAAGCGGCGGGACTATGCATAAAACCCTTCAGCGTTTCTAGGGGGATAGCATCTTTCTCTTTGAAGCCGCCGATAGCCGTGCGCCGAAGCTGGCTGACATGGCCGACGGTGCCGAGCGCGCGGGCGAAATCCCGCACCCAGGCCCGCACGTAAGCCCCTTTGCCGCAACGCATTTCGAACTCCGCGTGGTCCGGGTCCGGCAGGCCGATGAGGCGCACTTCGTGCACCAAAACAGTGCGGGGCTCGAGTTCCACGACCTCACCCTCGCGCGCCAGATCATAGGCGCGCTCGCCATCGACCTTGATGGCCGAGTAGCGGGGCGGCACCTGCACGATCTCGCTGACGAAGCGCGGGATCATGGCCTCGATAGCCTCGCGCGTGGGCCGGGCGGCGCTGGTTTCGATCACTTGACCTTCGGCATCGTCGCTGTCGCGCGCCTCGCCCCAATGGGCCGTGAAGCGATAGGTCTTCTGCGCATCCATGGCGAAGGGAACGGTTTTGGTCGCTTCGCCGAGCGCAATCGCCAGCACGCCCGTCGCCATCGGATCGAGCGTTCCGGCGTGGCCCGCCTTCTGCGCATCGAAGATTCGTTTGACCGCGCCCACCACTTGCGTGGAAGTGATGCCTTGCGGCTTGTCGACAATCACCCAGCCATGAACGGGCGAGCCTTTTTTCCGGCGGCTCATTCGTCTTCGCTTTTGGCGTCTTCGCTTTTAGCGTCTTCGCTTTTGGCGGCGAGATCGCGGCGCACGCGCTCGGATTTGAGAAGATTTTCGATTTTCTCGGCTTCTGCGAAGGAAGCATCCTCGATGAAGCGCAGATCGGGCGTGAATTTCAGCGTGATGCGATGGCCCATTTCGCCGCGGATGAAACTCTTGTGGCGGTTGAGCGCGGCCACGACCTCTTTCGCCTTCTTGCCGCCGAGCGGTTCGACGAACACGGTGGCATGGCGCATATCGGGCGAAGGCTTCACTTGCGTGACCGTAACGGAAACACCGGTGAGATCGTCGTCGCGAATGTTGCTTTCCAGCAGGATTTCGGACAGCGCGTGACGCAGCATTTCGCCGACGCGGAGTTGGCGCTGGGTGGGGCCGATGTTGGAGGATTGTGTGCGATGACGGGGCATTTTCTTCTTCTTTCGTCATCGCCCGGCTTGTCCGGGCGATCCATTTTAATTGGATCACCCGCATAAAGCGGGTGATGACGGTAATGGGCTACAAGGCCCGCTTGATCGTTTCGACTTCGTAGCACTCGATCACGTCGCCTTGCTGCATGTCCTGATAATTGGCGAACGACATGCCGCATTCCTGGCCGGTCTGCACTTCGCGCACTTCATCCTTGAAGCGCTTGAGCGTCGACAGATCGCCTTCGTGGATCACGACATTGTCGCGGATGAGGCGCACCTTCGCGCCACGGCGCACCACGCCTTCGGTGACGCGGCAGCCCGCGACCTTGCCGACCTTGGAGATCGTGAAGACTTCCAGGATTTCCGCATTGCCGAGGAATTTCTCGCGCGTCTCCGGCGCAAGCAGGCCGGACAACGCCGCTTTCACATCGTCCACGACATTATAGATGATGTTGTAATAGCGGATTTCCACGCCGTCGCGTTTGGCGCGTTCACGGGCTTGCGCATTGGCGCGCACATTGAAGCCGATGATCGCGCCGCCGCTCGCATGCGCCAGAATCACATCGGATTCCGTGATCGCGCCGACGCCCGATTGCAGCACCTGCACGCCCACTTCATCCGTGCCGAGCTTGGCGAGCGCGCCCTGAATGGCCTCGACCGATCCCTGCACGTCGCCCTTGATGACGAGGGGCAATGTGCGCCTCTCGCCCTCTTTGCGGCTTTGCAGAAGTTGATCGAGGGATTGGCGCGCAACGGTGGCATGGCGCGCTTCGCGGCGCTTGCGCGCGCGATATTCGGTGACTTCGCGGGCGCGTGCTTCGTCGTTCACCACCACGAATTCGTCGCCGGCTTCGGGCACGCCCGAAAGGCCCAGCACTTCGACCGGCGTGGCCGGCCCTGCGCTTTCGATGGTCTCGCCGCGGTCATTCACCAGCAGCCGGATGCGGCCCCATTCGGAACCCGCCACCACGATATCGCCCTGTTTCAGCGTGCCGCGCTGGACAAGCACGGTCGCCACGGGACCGCGGCCTTTGTCGAGCTTCGCCTCGATCACCGCGCCCTCGGCGGAACGCTCCGGATTGGCTTTCAGATCGAGGATTTCCGATTGCAGCAGAATCGCTTCTTCCAGCTTGTCGAGATTGATGCCCTTGGTGGCGGAGACTTCCACGGCCAGCGTCTCGCCGCCCATGTCTTCGACCTGAATCTCATGCTGGAGCAGTTCGGTTTTCACGCGCGTCGGATTCGCGTCCGATTTGTCGATCTTGTTGATCGCAACGATGATCGGAACATGCGCCGCCTTGGCATGTGAAATGGCTTCGATGGTTTGCGGCATGACGCCGTCATCCGCCGCCACCACCAGCACGACGATATCCGTCACCTTCGCGCCGCGCGCGCGCATGGCGGTGAAGGCCGCATGGCCCGGCGTATCGAGGAAGGTGATGCGCTGGCCCGATTTCAACTGCACCTGATAGGCGCCGATATGTTGCGTGATGCCGCCCGCTTCGCCGGCCACGACATCGGTCTTGCGCAACGCATCGAGGAGCGAGGTCTTGCCGTGATCGACATGGCCCATGACGGTGACGACGGGCGGACGCGAGACGAGATTTTCGGACGCGTCTTCCTTGCCCTTCAAACCTTCCAGCACGTCGGATTCGGCGACGCGCTTGACGGTGTGGCCGTATTCGGCGGCGACAAGCTCGGCGGTATCGGCATCGAGCACGTCGTTCACCGTCGCCATCATGCCGCTTTTCATCAAGACCTTGATGACGTCGACGGAACGGCGCGCCATGCGGTTGGCGAGTTCGGAAACGGTTATCGTTTCGGGAATCGTGACTTCGCGGGGGCCGGCGGGACCGGCCTGCTGCTGCTGGCCCGCGCGCTGGACGCGCTGCAGATGGCGACGATAGGAGGCGACCGAGCGCGTGCGCTCGTCATCGTCCGACAACGCCTTCGTCACCGTCAGCTTGCCGCGGCGCCGGTCACCCTCGCCCTTGCGCGCGGCGGGAACTTTCGCGGGCGCCTTGGCGCCTTTTTTCGCAGAGCCTTCTTCTTCTTCCTCGACAATGGCGGTGCGGCCGCGGCGCGCTTCGATGGAATGATCGGGCTTTAAGGGGCCTTCTTCCTTCTTCTCCAGACGGCGCGCGGCTTCCTGCTCGGCATGGCGGCGCGCGGTTTCGTCCGCCGCCTTGCGCGCTTCTTCTTCGGCTTTGCGTTTTTCGGCGGCTGCGCGTTCGCGCGCCAGGCGATCTTCCTCGACGGCGCGATGGCGGGCTTCTTCCTCGGCGCGCTTGCGCGCGTCATGCTCGGCAACGCGCGCATCGGCGAGCGCGCGGCTGCGCGCTTCCTTTTCCTCGTCGGTCAGTTGACGCAACACCACGCCCGAGCGCGTATCGCGCTGGGGTGCGGCGGGTTTGGCCTCGACGGGGGCAGCGGGCGCGGGCTGCTTCGCGACCGGCTTCTCGGGCGCGGCGCGCGCAGAAATCGGCGCAGGCGCATGCGCGCTGCGCTTCTTCTCCACCACCACCGCCTTGGTGCGCCCATGGCTGAAGCTCTGTTTGACGGTGGACATTTCCGTCTTCTTCAGAGTCAGCGTCTTGCCCGGACGTTTTGTTGTGTCGTTCGTCTCGCTCATTCTTACCTTCCGGCGGGGTTCGGACCCGCCGCGTCGATTGTCCGGCCCGCGCGGAAACCCGCGAGCCTCCCCGCATTTCTCTCAAGCCGTTCGGCAAGCTGCCCGGATTTGAGGGCTGCATGTACCACATTCTCGCGGCCCAGCGCCAAGCCCAATTCCCCGGAATCCAGGCAATCGATGACGGTTGGCTTGAGGCCTTGCGCCCAGGCCACAGCGATCAGCTTGCGCCGGCCATCGGCCGCGCCATCGGACGCCTCCACCAGCAGATGCGGCGGATTCTTGGCCGATAGCGCGCGCTCGACCTGATCGAAGCCGAGGATCAAGGCGCCGATGCGCCGCGCCAGACCCAGATCGTCGGCCATGCGGCGCACCAGAAGCTTTTCCACGCGGGCGGGCAGACCGGCATCGGCCTTCACCGGCTTCTTCGCCGCGCGGGAGAACAGATTTTTCGCAATCGCTTTTTCGAGCGATGCGCGCTCCGCACTCACCCACAATCCGCGGCCCGGCAATTTCGCGTCGATGTCCGGCACGGCATTGCCATCGGGATCGGACACGAAACGGATAAGGCGCGCTTCCGGCAACACCTCTCCCGTCACGATGCAGCGCCGCTCGCGCAAATCATCGTCCTCGTGGTTCTCGATGGCCGCGGCCGGGTTCACGCTTCTTCTTCCGCCTCCTGAGATTCATCCTCGAGGACGTGGGCCTCTTCTTCCGGCTCTTCCTCGATCCAGCCCGCCTTGACGCGCGCCTTCATGATGATGGCGTTGGCGTCATCGGCGGTGAGATTGAAATTCTCCAAAGCGCCGGGAACGCGCACGCGTTCCTTCTCCTTGTTCACTTCGTAGTAACCGAGCAGATCGTCGGTGGCGCAGCCGGCGAGATCTTCCAGCGTCTTGACGCCCGCTTCGCCGAGCGCGACCAGCATTCCCGGCGTGACACCTTCGACCTCGGCGACTTCATCGGCAACGCCAAGCTCGATGCGCTTGTCGTCCATCTCCTTGTTGCGCGCTTCGATATATTCGATGGCGCGCTGCTGCAATTCCTGCGCGGTTTCCTCGTCGAAGCCTTCGACGGAAGCGAGTTCGGGAAGCGGCACGTAGGCGACATCCTCGATATTGGCGAAGCCTTCGGACGCCAGAAGCTGGGCCACGGTCTCGTCCACATCGAGCGTTTCCATGAAGAGATTGGTGCGCTCGGCGAATTCCTTCTGGCGGCGTTCGGATTCTTCGGCTTCCGTCAGAATGTCGATTTGCCAGCCGGTGAGCTGCGAAGCGAGCCGCACATTCTGTCCGCGCCGTCCGATGGCGAGCGAAAGTTGTTCATCCGGCACCACGACTTCGACACGATGGGTGTCTTCATCGAGCACCACTTTGGAAACTTCCGCCGGCGCCAGCGCGTTGACGATGAAGGTGGCCGGTTCCGGCGACCATGGAATAATGTCGATACGCTCGCCCTGCAACTCCTGCACCACCGCCTGCACGCGCACGCCGCGCATGCCGACGCAGGCGCCGACCGGATCGATGCTCGAATCCTTCGAGATCACCGCAATCTTGGCGCGGCTTCCGGGATCGCGCGCCACCGCGCGGATTTCGATGATGCCGTCATAGATTTCCGGCACTTCCTGCGCGAACAGGCGCACCATGAATTGCGGATGGCTGCGCGAGAGAAAGATTTGGGGCCCGCGCGTTTCGCGGCGCACGTCATAGATATAAGCGCGAATGCGGTCGCCTTGGCGGAAGCTTTCGCGCGGGATCATCTCGTCGCGGCGCACGACGCCCTCGGCGCGGCCCAAATCCACCACCACCGAACCGAATTCCACGCGCTTGACGATGCCGTGCACGATCTCGCCGATGCGGTCTTTATATTCTTCATATTGGCGCTCGCGCTCGGCATCGCGCACTTTCTGCACGATCACCTGCTTGGCGGCCTGGGCGGCGATACGGGAGAAATCCACCGGCGGCAAGGTTTCCGCGATGATGTCGCCCACCATGGCGGCCGGATTGCGCAGCCGCGCATCTTCGACGCTGATCTCGACCTTGTCGTTTTCGACGAGTTCGACCACATGCAGATAGCGCGACACATGAGTCTCGCCGGTCTTGGGATCGATTTCGACCCTGATCTCGTTCTCGCTGCCGTAACGCGCCTTGGCTGCGCGCTGCATCGCCTCTTCCATCGCATGCAGCACGACGGATTTGTCGATGGATTTGTCGCGGGCGACGGCATCGGCAATCTGCAAAAGTTCGGTACGGTTGGCGGCAATCGCGGCCATGTCACACTCTCCTGTTCAGGCGGGCCTGTTCACGCGTGCTTGCGTGCTTTCAAATCTTCGGCGATCAGTTTGTCGGTGAGAACGAGTTTCGCTTCGGCAATGGCGCGGAAGGGAAACTTCAATCGCGCGCCGGCGGAATCGATGACGACATCGGCGCCATCCAGACCCAGAAGCGTGCCCTTGAATTTCTTGCGCCCGGTTTCATCGGGCGCGGCAAGCTCGATCTTCGCTTCATGGCCGGACCAGCGCGCAAAATCCGTCAGCCTTGTCAGCGGACGGTCGATGCCGGGCGAGGACACTTCCAGAAGATATTCGCCTTCGATGGGATCCTCGGCATCGAGGAATTCCGACAGCGCGCGCGAAAGCGTGGCGCAATCTTCCACATTCATCGTGCCGTCGGGGCGCTCGGCCATGATCTGCAAAGTCTTCGTCTTGCCGCCCATCAGGCGCAGGCGCACGAGACGGTAGCCCGCGGCCTCCACGGCCGGGCTCAACACCTCTTCCAGATGCGACATGGCGCTTAAAATGACCAACTCCGTTCAAGCAAAACTCTTGGCCCGCGGCGGGTCTTGCGACACGCCACACAACAGAACTCTGTTGTAGGGGATGGGCGGGATATAAGCCTCCGCCCGGCCAAAATCAAGGCTCCGTGCCGACCTTGGGCGCATAACGATGAAGCATCACCCCATGTTCGGAAAGCCAGGCTTGCGGCTTTTCGACGTTTCCGACCAGCTCGCCCACCAGCCGCCAGAAGCGCGGACCATGGTTCATTTCGCGTAAATGCGCGACTTCGTGGGCCACCACGTAATCGAGTACGAAAGGCGGCGCCAGAATTAGCCGCCACGAAAACGACAGCGACCGGCACGACGAACACGAGCCCCAGCGCGTGGCGGTGTCGCGCAGGGTAATGCGCCTGGGCTTCACGCCAAGCGCATCGGAATAATAAAGCGCGCGCATGTTGAGCACCTTGCGCGCCTCGCGCTTGAGGAAATCGAGCACGCGGCGGGCGGCATGTTCGGAGCGGCCCGTGACGCGGATAATGCGCTCGTCATCCTCGCGCTCGATCCACACGGGCTTGCGGCTTTCATCGCCGTAACGGATCACATGCTCCTCGCCGCGATAAAGAATGCGCCGCCCGAGCCCCAGCGGAACGGGCTCCGGAACATGCGCGAGCCTGCGCGCAATCCAATCGGATTCCTTGCGGGCAAATTCCATGGCGTGCGCGAGCGAGCGGCGCGAGGGTGCCACCACCGTCACTTCGCCCGTGGAGGGATGCACCTTCACGATCAGCCGCCGCGCGCGCGGGTTAAGCTTTAGCGTGACGGGCACCGCCTCCCCGTCGATACGGAGCAATTTGCGCTGAGGGCCTGCTTTGCGCTTTCCGGCGGCGGACATCGCACTTCCCTTTACCGACCAAACTCCCGCATGATGGGCGAGAGCGACAACACCATGACGACACCGCCTCGGTTTCATCTGGCTTTTCCCGTCCGCGATCTTTCCGAAGCGCGCGACTTTTACGGCCGCATGCTCGGATGCCCGGAGGGACGAGCGGGCGCCGAATGGGTCGATTTCGACTTCTTCGGCCACCAGATCGTGGCGCATTTGAGCCCGAGGGAGAACGCTACCCAAGCCCATAATGAGGTCGATGGGGAAGCGGTTCCTGTGCGGCATTTTGGCGTGATTCTGAGCCTCGCGGAATGGCGGAAACTTGCACAAAAACTGGAGCAAAATGGCGCGATTTTCACCATCGCCCCGCAGGTCCGGTTTGCAGGCCAGCCCGGCGAACAGGCAACATTCTTTCTGACCGATCCGAGCGGCAATGCGCTCGAATTCAAGGCCTTTGCCGATGAAAGGATGATCTTCGAAAAATGACCGTGGCACCCGAAAAACTGGCGCTCGGCCTGGGCACGGTTTCAGCCCTCCTGATTCTGGCCGTGCTCGGCTTTCAATATCTGGGCGGCATCTGGCCGTGCGAAATGTGCCAGTGGCAGAGATGGCCGCATTTCGCCGCTGCCGCGGTAGGGCTTGGCGGCGGGGCTTTGCTTTTGACAGGCGCGATCCCGGCCCGCGCCGCACCCTGGATCGCAGGCGCAGCCGCGCTGCTGATCGCGATTTCCGGCGGCATCGGCGTCTATCACGCGGGCGTGGAATGGAGGATTTTCCCCGGACCGGCCGCCTGCACCGGACCGGTTTTCCGGTTGACCGGCACGCTCGATCTCAATGCGATAGGCCCGCGCTGCGACGTGGCGGCGTGGCGGCTCTTCGGCATTTCGCTTGCCGGATATAATGCGCTTGTGTCTTTGAGTGTTGCTGGCATCGCCGCATTTCTGCTTTCGAGGAAAAAACCATGAGCGGTAAACGCAAGACGCGCCCCAAACCGCCCGGTGTCAACGATACGCCGGATGTCGAATCCATGATCCGCGTCGATCATGCCGGCGAATTCGGCGCGGTGCGCATTTACGAAGGCCAGTTGGCGGTGCTGGGAAATCGCAAATCCGCAGCCGTCGCGTCCATCCGCAAAATGGCGAAGGAAGAGGAAAAACACCTCGCCGCTTTCGACAAACTCGTCAACGAACGCCGCGTGCGCCCCACCGCACTCGAGCCCGTATGGCGCGTGGCGGGATTTGCGCTTGGCGCGGCGACCGCCTTGATGGGCGAGAAAGCGGCGATGGCCTGCACCGCGGCGGTCGAAGAAGTGATCGACGAGCATTATGCAAGCCAGATCGAAAAGCTCGACGGCGATCCCGATCTCAAGGCCAAAGTCGCCGATTTCCGCGCCGACGAAATCGCCCATCGCGACAAGGCGCTTGCATCGGGGGCGGAAGAAGCGCCGGGCTATCGATTGCTCAGTGGTGCGATCAAGGCGGGATGCCGGATTGCGATCAAACTGTCCGAACGGATATGAGCGAATAGCGAGTAGAATTTATTCGCCATTCGCTATTCGCCTTTACGGTTCCAATTCGCTGTCCCAATACAAATAATCCGCCCAGCTATCGTGCAGATAATTCGGCGGGAAACGGCGTCCGTTGTTGCGCAGCTCGTTGACGCTCGGCTTGTGGGGGCGAGTGCGCGGATACATGCGCACTTGATCGGGCAGCTTGCCGCCCTTGGCGAGATTGCACGGCGCGCACGCCGTGACGACATTCTCCCAGGTCGTGCGCCCGCCGCGCGAACGCGGGATCAGATGATCGAAGGTGAGATCGTCTTCGATGCCGCAATACTGGCATTCGAACGAGTCGCGCAAAAACACGTTGAACCGCGTGAACGCCGGATTGCGCGCGGGCTTCACGTAGGTTTTGAGCGAAACGACCGACGGCAGCTTCATCTCGAAGCTGGGCGAACGCACGGCGCGGTCATATTCGGCGAGAATATTCACCCGCTCCAGAAACACCGCCTTGATCGCGTCCTGCCACGACCACAGCGACAGCGGGTAATAGCTGAGCGGGCGGTGATCGGCGTTAAGGACCAGCGCCGGGCAATTATCGGGCACGCGCTCGGCGGCTAACACGGGATGCTCCTTGTGAAGACTACTGCCTCCGAATTTTCGGGCCAGACTTTAGGGGCAAGCGGGCCCGATGCCAATAAGCCCCGTAAGACTAGCCGATTCGCTGTGACGCTCCGGCGACAGGATCAGCCAAAAAGGTCGGAATGGGTGCCGGTGCGGGCCAAAACCACGTCTTCGCCGTCATAGGACCAGATCAGGAGCCAATCCGGAGCAATGTGGCATTCCCAGAAGCCCACCCAATCTCCGCTCAGCTTGTGCGGACGGTGCCTTGGCTGAAGAGCCTGATCGTGCCGGATCAGATCGACGACAGACCATAACTTGCCGAGTTTGAGGCCGCGCTTTTGCGCTAATTTCAAATCGCGCTCGAAACCTCTCGAAAGCCGGACGGCTCGCATCAGCGGAAGCGCGCCTTCAGTTCTTCAAGGCTCATGCGCTTGCTGAGCCCCTTTCCGGCCCGGACATCGCGCAGGACCTTGCGGGTTGCCGCATTGGGCACGCGCAACTCGAACGGCAGGCCGCGATGCATGGCCACCTGCCGGTAGAACAAAGTGATGGCTTCGGTGGGCGTCAGGCACAGGGCGTCGAACACCGCCTCGGCCTCTTCCTTGAGTTCCGGCTCCACGCGGGCGCGGATCATTTCGGTCTTGCTCATGGCGAAATCCTTTCGCGCGTTTGTACCACAAATGGGGTACAAATCAAAGCGGGCAGGCGATGTCGTCCTGCTCGCGCGCGAATGCGCCGGAAAGCGCCATGGCGAGGAATATCCCACCGAGCATGAGGCCGTCCGGGGCGATGCCATGCCCGGTTTCGGCCGACACATGCCATTGAACGGTAGCGCCCGCGCGTCCCAACGCACCCGCCGAGACGAACAAGGCTTCCGCCGGGATCATGGGATCGGAATCGCCGTGAACGAGAAGGATCGGCGGCGTATCGCGGCCGAGCTTCGGCGGCTCGCCCGCCAGCACGCCCGAATATCCGATGATGGCGGCGGGCTTCACCTTGCGGCGCAGGCCCACATGCAACGACATCATCGTGCCCTGGCTGAAACCCACCAGCGCCAGGCGCTCGGGCGGAAGGGTTAAGCGGGCAAGCTCGGCATCCAGAAAGGAATCCAGAATGGGCGCGGCAGACTCCACGCCCTTGCGCATTTCGGCGGGATCGTGCCGCGAAATCGGAAACCATTGATAACCCATGGGCGAACCGGCACAGGGCTCCGGTGCATTGGGCGCAACGAAAGCGACGCCCGGCAGAAGCTGCTGCCAATGCGGCGCAAGGCCGATGAGGTCGTTGCCGTCCGCGCCATAGCCGTGCGCCAGCACGACGAGATGGCTGGCGGGCCCACGCGCGGGCGCAAGTCTCGGACCGGAAAGCGGACGGCTGTTCATGGCTTAAGGATATGCCAGATTGCGCTTGCATGATTGTCACGCGATTTGCGCCAAGTCCAACGGGGCTTCTGCATCTGGGTCATGCCTTCGCCGCCATCACGGCCGCGGAAGCGGGCGAGCGCTTCCTGTTGCGCATCGAAGACATCGACGCGGGCCGCTGCCGGGCGGAATTCGAAGCGGCGATTTTCGAAGATTTGCATTGGCTGGGCTTGCGCTGGGAAGAGCCGGTGTTGCGGCAATCGACACGCTTTGGCGCCTATCGCGCGGCGCTTGAAGGACTTGATGCGGAAGGCTTGCTCTATCCCTGTTTCTGCACGCGAAAAGACATCGCCGAGGAAATCGCGCGCGCCATCGAAGCGCCACATGGACCGGAGGGGCCGCTTTATCCGGGGACGTGCCGCAAACTTTCCGATGATGTTCGCAAAACGCGCATCGCTTCCGGCGAACAATATGCCTTGCGGCTCGATGCGGCGGAGGCAGCAAAGGGCGTTGGGCCTCTCACATTCAAAGATCATTCCAATGTCACGAATGTCGATCCGCTTCTGTTCGGCGATGTTGTGCTGGCACGGAAGGATACGCCGGCATCCTATCATCTGGCCGTTGTCGTGGACGATGCGTTTCAGGGCGTGACGCTGGTGACGCGCGGCGAGGATTTGTTTCCCGCAACGCATATCCAGCGTGTGTTGCAGGCGCTATTGAATTTACCGGAACCGGCTTACGCGCATCATCGGCTGATACTGGATGAAAACGGAAAGAAGTTCTCCAAACGCGATCGCGCCGTAACGCTCAAGAGTTTGCGCGAAAGCGGTGTGACGCCCGCGCAAATCCGCGAAAAATTCACCAGTCGTTGAGACCCTGGAATTCCTTGAAACCCGCCGCTTTGGCCCAACCCGTCCATTCTTTCCGCAGACGCACGGTTTCGACGGGGCTGCGCGTTCCCTGCCCTAATCCAAGAATCTCCAGTTTCGCACAGCCCGAAAATTCGTGCGCATCCGGCGCGGGCAGATGGGAATTGGTGCGTGCGAGGTGCGCGTATTCGGAATCCTCGATCCCGTCCGACGCCAGAATGATCGTGGTCGGCATTCCCGAACAGCCGATGCTCTGAGACACATTGTCGAGGAAGGCGAGAATGTTGGTATGGCCTTGCGCCTTCCATTTGCCGCTCCTGACAAGCAGCGGCGTGCCGGAAACGAGCTTGTCCACTTCGTCCGCGACGTTTTCAGGGCGGCTGTGCACCGACAGCACCGCATCGTAATAAAACGCATTCGACGAGGCATCGTAATTGCCGAGCGTGCGCACATGCACTTCGGAAGCAAAGCCGAGTTTGCGAATTTCATCGGCGATGCGCGCACCCACCTTGGCGGCGAAAGCGGGATCGGCAACCAGCGGATTGCTGCGCGAAATATCGAGGCCGATGACGATGCGCTCGGGCGCAAGCTGCGCCTGTTCGGTGAAATTCGAGGCGAGTTCGACGCGCGGCGCGGTTTGCGCGGCGTTCATCGCCATCGCGCCGCCCGCACCGATGGCCGCAGCCGTGGCGACGGCCAGCATCGTTTGCCGCATCATGCCGGTTTTCTGTCGGCCAGTTCGAGCAGATGCAATTGCGCGAATTGCTTCTGGCGGTGCTTGTAATCGCGCGACAACAGGAAATTGCGCACATTGCTTTCGGCGGTGAGGATATAGAGCGCGGCAACCGACGTGACGATGAAGAAGATCACGCTCGCGAACACCAGCCAGAACCACGAATCCGCATTGGCGAGCGAGGATTTGGAAATCTTCGGCAGCGGAAGCGAGACTTCATCCGCACCGATCATGCCGGCCTGAATCGTGGGCGCGGTATGAACCGGCTTCTTCAGCGAATCGAATAGCTGGTCGATGGGATTGCCCGCAGGTTGCGCGCTTTGATCCGTCTGTTGTTCCAGCGAAGCCGAGGTCGCGCCCGCCATATTGTTGTAGGCCACGAGATAGCCGAGGCATCCGATCATCAGGATCGACAGAATGAACGCCGTGGTGATGAGCGAATTGCGCCCATAAGCGCCCGTGATCTTCAGCATGAAATGCACGATCAGCACGGCGAAAATCACCTGCATGCTCTTAAACACGACGGAGCTTTGCAGACTCGCGGGCACCACCATGAATTCGTTGGAGAGCGCGCGCGTCCAGATATCGCCGCGGATGATCTGGTAATCGACGAACATGGCGGTGAGCGCGATTGCCGCCGCAATCCCGATCGCAAGCGCATAGAGCCAACGGTAATGATGCACCTGCCGGCTCTTTTCCATGTTGCGCGCGATCATTTGCGCGTCGTCCTGCTCGTCCTTGCTGAGCGGCTTGGCGGGCTCTTCGGGTTTTTCGTCTTTCTTCGGTGCGAGCAGCGCGAACAATCCGTAGCGGCGGGTTTTGCGTTTCGCGCCGCGCTCGGATTTGCGAATCCAGTCCGGTCCCCAGCTCGGCGCATCGACCGGCGTTTTCAGCCGCTCGACCAGTTGCGTCCTCAGCCGGGCGCGGACCTGCGGGGTCATCGCTTCGGCGTCGCGCAGCGCTTTGGCTTCCGCGTCGAATTGGGCGGGCGTCAATCCGTGAAAGAGTTCGTGGCTCAAGGCCTGACGTTTGGGCTCGGTGCGAAGGCGATAGGCAACCATGGCAATATCCCCAGCGTGGCCAACGCAGTTAACAAGGCGTTAATAGCCATAATGCGGTAGGATTGCGGCAGGTCCGCCACAATTGGAGTACTCCATGAAGCCACGTGCGTTTTTTCTGGCCGCCGCTTTCGCCCTGATCGCAACGCCGGTTCTGGCCGACGCGGCAAGCGACATGATGGCCGCCGACAAGGCCTTCTCGGACATGAGTGTGGCGAAGGGCGCGCACGCCGCCTTTCTCGCCTTCATGGCCGACGATGTGCGTATCTTTCAGGGCGATCACCCGCCCATCGTGGGGCGCAAGGCGGTGGAGGATTTCTACGCGGCCAATCCGGACGAACCCGGCGAGAAGCTCACATGGACGCCGGTGGAGGCCGACGCCTCGCCCGACGGCGTACTCGGCTTCACGCGCGGCACCTGGATATACACCGCGCCAAAGCCTGACGGCAGCGAGGTGAAGGTGACCGGCTATTACGTGACCGAATGGAAGAGAGAGGCCGACGGGCAATACAAATTCGTGCTCGACATCGGCGGGGCGGACAAGCAATAGCGATCAACGCGTCGCCAGCTCCACGATACCGCGCATGATGGCGTTGAGGTCGTAATCCTTGGGGCTGTAGACGGCGGCGACGCCCGACGCTTTGAGCCGGGCTTCGTCTTCGGGCGGGATGATGCCGCCCGCGACCACTTTCACGTCCGAAAGACCGGCGGCTTTCAGCTTCGACACGACTTCGCCCGCCAGCGGAACGTGGCTGCCTGAAAGGATCGAGAGACCGACGACATGCGGCTTCTTCTCTTTCGCGGCGGCGACGATCTCGTCGGCGGTGAAGCGGATGCCGTTATAGATCACGGCCATGCCGGCATCGCGGGCGCGAATGGCGATCTGCTCGGCGCCGTTGGAATGGCCGTCGAGGCCGGGCTTGGCGACGAGGAAGGTGAGCTTGCGACCGAGCTTCCTGGATGCCGCATCCACATCTTCGCGCAGCGCCACGATGCGCTCGTCATTGCGGGCGGGACCGTTCGCCGCCACGCCCGTGGGCGCGCGGTATTCGCCGAAGATGCGGCGCAGATTTCCCGCCCATTCGCCGGTGGTCACGCCTGCTTTCGCGCAATCGATGGAGGCGGGCATGATGTTGGCGCCATCCTTCGCCGCTCGTTCGAGCGCATCGAGCGCGGTTGCGACCTTCTTTTCGTCGCGCGATGTGCGCCAGGCCGCAAGAGATGCGATCTGATTCTTCTCCGCCGATTCATCGACCGTCATGAAATGGCCGTTGCCCGCGGTGAGCGGCGAGACTTCGGTTTCGGTATAGGCGTTGACGCCGACGCGGATTTCGCCGCCGGTTTCGATGGCTTCCACCCGCGCCGCATTGGAGCGCACCAGACGCTCCTTCATATATTCGAGCGCACCTTGCGAGGCGGCACCGCCCATCTCCTCGATGCGGGCGATTTCGGATTTGATCTGCTCGACAAGGGTTGCGACTTTCTCGCCGATGACTTTCGAGCCGTCGAAAATATCCTCATATTCCAGCATGTCGGTTTCGAAGGCGCCGATCTGCTGCAGGCGCAGCGACCATTGCTGATCCCACGGGCGCGGCAATCCCAGCGCCTCGTTCCATGCCGGCAATTGCACGGCGCGGGCGCGCGCATTCTTGGACAGCGTCACGCCCAGCATGCCGAACAGAATGCGATAGACATTGTTTTCCGGCTGCTGCTCGGTCAAGCCCAGCGAATTCACCTGCACGCCATAACGGAAGAGCCGCAGCTTCGGATCTTCGACGCCATAGCGGTCGCGCGTAATCTCGTCCCACAATTGGCCCATCGCGCGCAGTTTGCAGATTTCGGTGATGAACTTCACGCCGGAATTCACGAAGAAAGAAATGCGGCCCACCGCTTTAGGAAACTCTTCGGGTGGAATTGCGCCGCGCGCCTTCGCTGCGTCGAGAACTGCGATGGCAGCGGCCAGCGCAAAGGCTGCCTCCTCCACTGCATCGGCGCCCGCTTCCTGCAGATGGTACGAACACAGATTGATCGGATTCCATTTCGGCAATTCGGCCGTGGTGAAGGCGATCGTGTCCGTTGTCAGGCGCAGCGCGGGTTTGGGCGGGAAAATATAAGTGCCGCGCGCCAGATATTCCTTGATGATGTCGTTCTGTGTGGTTCCCTGAAGCGCCGCGCGATCCGCGCCCTGTTCGTCGGCCACCGCCACATATAATGCGAGCAGCCAGGCGGCCGGCGCATTGATCGTCATGGAGGTGTTCATCTTGGCGAGCGGAATGCCGTCGAACAGCGCGCGCATGTCGCCCAGATGCGAAATCGGCACGCCCACCTTGCCGACTTCGCCTTTGCTTAAAGGATGGTCGCTGTCATAGCCTGTCTGGGTGGGCAGGTCGAAAGCGACGGACAGCCCCGTCTGGCCTTTCGCCAGATTGGTGCGATAAAGCGCGTTCGAGGCTTTCGCGCTCGAATGGCCGGCATAGGTGCGGAAAATCCAGGATTTGTCTTTTGTCATGCGCAACATTATGGCCCCCCGTCGCGCTGCAGCGCAACATGCTTGGTGCGGGATTGTATTAGCGGGCCTTGTGGCCGCCTGGCCAGTGGGCGCCGCGCCGCAATCGCCGGAGGCCGCGTGGAAGACCGGGCTCGCCGAGGCCAACGACGCCTATTCCAAAACGCCCCATGCGATTTTGAAGATCCAGGACGCGGCCTATCTGGGCGAGGGCGATGCGGCGACGCTGGTGGGCGCGAAGGGCAAGCCGGACTCATGGCATTGGGTGCCCGGCGAGAAGAAGGGCGTGCTGACCGTGCGCTATTCCCGCGACCACGCCATCGCGAAGATGAACGGCATCGTTTTCAACGAGAAGACGCTCTTCAAGAGCATCCGCATCACGCCCGATATCGACATCATGGCCGCGCCCACGCAAGTGGATGCGGGCGTAATGGGCGTGCGGGTTTTCATCTTCAACCAGCAGGCCAAAGCGGCGAAGGATTTCAGGGGCCTCGATTATTTTCCTTACGATCCTTCCTATCGCATCACGGCGCGGTTCATTCCCGATCCGAAATTGCCGCCGCGCGTGTTCGTCACCTCGCGCAAGACGAGCAAGCAGTTCTTTCACGCAGGCGATGCGGTTTTCACATTGAACGGAAAGAAATTGACGCTGCCGTTTTATACCGATGATACAAGGCCGATCAGCGACATCACTGCGTTCTTCACGGACGACATGACGGGACGCGGGACTTACGGCGCGGGCCGCTATGTCGATGCCGATCCGTTCGGAAAATTTCCGCCCAAGACCATCACCATCGATTTCAACGACGCCTATAATCCCAATTGCGCGCGTTCGGCTTTTTTCACCTGTCCGGTTGCGACGGACAATATCGCTGTCGCGGTGAAAGCGGGCGAGCGCGATCCGCATATGAAGCATTGACGTGAAGACAAGAATTCCCACCGCAAAGGAACGCCTCGAACGCCAGCGCGAAGCCGCCAAGCGATCCGCGTTGCGGGCACTGAAGCGTGCGCGCAAGACGGCGGAAGAAACCGGCGCCGATCTCTCGCAATGGGAAGACGAGTTCCTCGGCTCCGTCGAAACGCGCGTGGAAAAATTCGGCCGCGCCTTCCGCGATCCCGAAAAAGGCGGGCCCGCCGCCTCGCTCTCGATCCTCCAAAGCGTCAAGCTCAAGGAGATCGCGGGCAAAGCGCGCGGCAAGAAGAAAGAATGGAACCGCCGCCCGAAATAGACCTGCGCGCCCGCGCAACTTTATTGCTCGAACCGTCGCGTCATTGTTAACAAAAGCATTGAAACCTGTTGCATTGCAACACGACCTGAGCCCTAATCGCGCGCCATTCGGCCGGGGAACACCGGCCAATGAGGGGCAATTGTCGGGAGTTCTGTCATGGCGTCAGCGGCCGAAGCGAAGCCTTCGCTCGAAGTGTATAAGGACCTTTACGAGATCGGCGAGATTCCGCCGCTCGGTTACGTCCCCAAAAATATGTATGCGTGGGCGATCCGCAAGGAACGCCACGGGCCGCCGGAGCAGAGCTTCCAGATCGAAGTCGTGCCGACATGGCAGCTTGATAGCCACGATGTGCTCATTCTCGTGATGGCGGCGGGCGTGAATTACAACGGCGTGTGGGCCGGTCTCGGCACGCCGGTTTCGCCGATCGACGGTCACAAGAATCCGTACCACATCGCCGGTTCCGATGCGTCGGGCATCGTGTGGGCCGTGGGCTCGAAGGTGAAGCGCTGGAAAGTCGGCGACGAAGTGGTCGTGCATTGCAATCAGGACGATGGCGACGACGAGGAATGCAATGGCGGCGATCCGATGTTTAGCCCAAGCCAGCGCATCTGGGGTTACGAAACGCCGGATGGTTCGTTCGCGCAATTCGCCCGCGTGCAGGACCGCCAATTGATGGAGCGCCCCAAGCACCTGACATGGGAAGAATCGGCCTGCTACACGCTCACATTGGCGACGACCTATCGCATGTTCTTCGGCCATCGCCCGCATATTCTGCGGCCCGGCCATAATGTGCTGATCTGGGGCGCGTCTGGCGGATTGGGTTCGTTTGCCGTGCAGCTTTGCGCGGTGAGCGGCGCCAATGCCATTGGCGTCATCAGCGACGAATCGAAACGCGAATTCGTTTTGTCGCTCGGCGCCAAGGGCGTCATCAACCGCAAGGATTTCAATTGCTGGGGCGCGATGCCCAAGGTCGGTTCGCCGGAATACGATGCGTGGACGAAAGAAGCGCGCAAATTCGGCAAGGCGATCTGGGACATCACCGGCAAGGGCAACGACGTCGACATGGTGTTCGAGCATCCGGGCGAAAGTACATTCCCGGTTTCATGTCTTGTGGTGAAGCGCGGCGGCATGGTCGTGTTCTGCGCCGGCACCACGGGCTACAACATCACCTTCGATGCGCGCTATGTTTGGATGCGCCAGAAGCGCATCCAGGGCTCGCACTTCGCGAATTTGCTGCAAGCGAGCCAGGCAAACCGCCTCGTGGTGGAACGGCGCATCGATCCCTGCATGTCGGAAGTCTTCCCCTGGGCCGATATTCCCCGCGCCCACACCAAGATGTGGAAGAACGAGCATCTGCCTGGAAATATGGCGGTTCTCGTGACTTCGCCACGGCCGGGCCTGCGCACGGTCGAGGATGTCATCGAGGCGCGTTCGGAGTAGAGTTCCCGCTCCAGCCGGGGAGGACATCATGTCAAATGTCATTGCACGCGGGCTCGCCGCGTTCCTTTTTCTTTGCGCGTTTTCGGGAAGCGCCTTTGCCGCCGATGTGACCATCACCGAAGCCGACAGCGGCAAGACGGTGAGCGTCAAACAGGGCGATTCCCTCATCATCAAGCTCACGGGCAAGCATGAGGACGGCCGCTATTGGCGCGTGGATGCCGATCCCACGCCGCAATTGATCCTTTCGGGACGCACGACGGATTCCGTGGCGATTCCGGAAGCGCCCGAGACCACAATATTTGTTTATACGACGGGCGAACCGGGCGAGGTGACGTTCCGCGCGAGTTATCTGAAAGCGGGCGTGCCGATCCCGGAAAAAAGCGATGTTTCCATCGTCGTGGACGTCACGGCTCCCTGAAATTGCTTCGATTCTTACCTCGCAATTGCGGGAAGTGTTTGCGCCGCCGCGCAAATCGGGCGGAATGCGATAACGCGTCTAAAAATGAGAAGCGCGTCACAAATAATTCCGCAGACTCGACCATGAAATTAGGTTAAGACTTGCAAATGGGCGGGGGCTTTCCCAATTCGAGGAGGCTTCTATGCGATCTGTGTCTCCACCATTTTGCGTAGCTCACAAGATCTCATTGCGCGTTACGGCGTTCGTGTTGGGTGCGGCGGCAATGCTTGCAAGCGGATCGGCGCTTGCGGCCGAGCCTATGTCCAGCATGATGACCATGCGCGCCAATACCGAAGTGTCGCCGCAATTCTATGAAGACCGTCTCAAGAATGCGTCGCCCGTCATCAAGCAGCGCGTGCAGACATTGCAGGCGCAGGTGGCGTCGCAGCACCTGACCTTCACCGTCGGCTACACGACCGCGATGGATTATTCGATCCAGCAGCTCACGGGCGCAAAGCCGCCCGCCGATCTCATGCAACGGGCGCCGAAGCAGAATGCCTTCGCCGCCGAAGCGATCAAGATCGACCAGCAGGATGCGATCCAGAACCACGTGCCCTATCCGATCCTGGCGTGCCATTCGACGTCTTCGTCTTTCGACTGGCGCACGCTCGGCAAGGTGACGCCGGTGAAGAACCAGAATCCGTGCGGCTCGTGCTGGGATTTCGCGGCGATGGCGGCGTATGAATCGGCCTATCTCATCCGCAACAACGTCACCATCGACACCTCCGAACAACACGTCCTGGATTGCGCAGGCGCGGGCACTTGCGCCGGCGGCTGGTACGGCCCGGTATGGGACTGGATGCAGACCCATGGCGTGACCAACGAAACCTCGCTTCCCTACACCGCGACCGATCACGTTTGTCCTTCGGGCATCAGCGGAAGCTACAAGGATGTGACGTGGGGCTTCGTGGGCACGGGTTCGTCGGTTCCCACCGTCAACCAGATCAAGCAGGCACTTTGCGATCACGGCCCGCTTGCGGTGGCGATGATGGCGACGCCTTTGTTCATCGGCTACACGGGCGGTGTCTATAACGAGGCGGGCGTGACCGGCATCAATCACGCGGTCACGATCATCGGCTGGGATGACACCAAATCGGCATGGCTGGTGAAGAATTCCTGGGGCACCGGCTGGGGCATGAGCGGATATTTCTGGATCCACTACGGCTCCAACAATATCGGCTATGCCGCGGCCTGGGTTCAGGCGCCGAGCAACAAATACGTCATCAATCCGAAGATCTACGAGCTGATCGACAAATATCACCTGATTCCCAATCCGGGGCCGATCCACGAACTGACCCCGAACATGCAGCCGATGCAGCAACCGCAGATGCATTGACGGGAAAGCACTGAGGAAACGATGCGCCTATCGCGGAATTTCATCGGTGCAATGATTGGCGGGCTCGCCGGGTTTGCGCTCTCGACGCAAATACCGGCGAGCCATGCCATGGCGCGCGTGCCCGATGCCGCAACGGCAAGCGCGCAGGACGCAGGCAAAACCGTCTCGCTCAAAGTGGGCCAGACGCTGGAAGTGCGCCTTCGTTCGCAACCCGGCACCGGCGCGATCTGGTCGGTGGCGCCGGGAAGCACGAACCTCCTGAAATACGAAGGCGCCAAAAGCGAAGGCGCGGCAAACATTCCCGGCGGCTTCGAGACCGAAGTGCTGACCTTCACGGCAACAGGCGCGGGCAAAGGCCCACTCAAGCTCGAATATAGCCGCCCCTGGGAAGAAACCGTTCCTCCGGAGAAGACCTTCTCGCTGACGGTGGATGTGAGCCGCTAGCTTTTCATGATCCATCCCATCTGCGGATTGTCGGCGACGTATTTTACTTCGCGCATGTTGCCGCCTTTGTCCTGATACTGCACGGAAAGCTGGATCATGACGTGTTTCTTCACCTCGCCGTTTTCGTAGCTCCAGTGGCATTCGGCCGTCAGATCCAGATCGAATGAGGTTTCATTGATGGTCTGTTGTGTGACGGGAACATCCTTGCCGTTCGATGTCGCGGTGATCTTTTGCGTCTGCTTGTTGTAGTGGATGCCCAGAATGTGATCGACCGACTTCTTGGCCTTCAACTCTTCCGGCAAGGGCCGCGGCTCGCACAGATGCTCGACACGATCGCGCAGCGTGCCGCCATCGAACAGCGTGCTGCCGAAATCGATACTGCCGCCGGGAATTCCGCCGTAATTGGCGCGCACCGAATCGATCTTGTCTTTCGGCAGATCGGGATTGTTGGCGATCCATTCCTCCGTGTGGTTTTCCACGCGCAGCGAATTGCCCTCGAACACGGCCCGGATCACATCCCAACCATAATGAACGATCTCGTCGTCGTTATAGTAAGTCACCGAAAACGGGACGGAGATCGCCTTGGCGCCGTCGCCGGGTTGCGCGGCGGCCGCCTGGGCCGCCGATAGCTGGTTTTGCAGCGAGGCGATCTGCGCATTCGCAGCAGCAAGTTTCTTCTCGCAATCCTTTTCCTTGGCTTCGCAGATCGCCTTTTCGGAAACGGAGGATTTCAGCGCCTCGTTTTCCTTTTTCAACTCGTCGATCTGGCTTTGGAGTGCGGCATTCGCGGCCTGCAATTCTTCCGCTTCCGGACATGGATTGCTTTTGGGGCACTCTCCCGTGGCCATCGGAACTTCGACACTACGGCCATCGCCCAGGAGCACATCGATGCCGCCGAATTCACGCGTGCCGTCTTTGACTTCCACATGCACGCCTTGCGGATAGCCCGGCTCGGCGCGGGGCGGCGTGAAGACGATCAGGCCGTGTTCGCCTTCCGTGGAGACGGGCTGTTGCGGCAGGTTCTGCCATTCATTCGCCGGCCGCGTTTCGTGCGAATCCGAAAAGAGTTTGGAAAAATCGACGGAAACGCCGACGCCCGCCCCGCCACCATGGCTATGGCCGCCCGACGCTCCGCTGCCCGACGGCCCGGACGAGCCGCCGGTCGTCTGCGCCAGCGCGATGACGGCGAAAAAGCTGAAAGCGCCCGCTGCCGCTGCGGCAGCCCATGTTTTCCAAGTCAACCCTGATTTGTCTGCCATCGATGCCTCCCCGAAATTGGTATCGATCAGTGAGAATTTCTGTAAATTGCCGCGACGATACGCCCTTTCGGATGGGTGTCCAAAAGGGCTGTGGAGCCCATTATGGTGCGCCGCCGAAGACAAGCCGCTAGGCTCCTGATTTAAGAAGCGAAAAACGACAGACCCATGACCGGATCGACCCTTCCCCATCTTCTGGCCCGTTGCGAAGAAGCCGTGCTTGCGGCCGAAGGCGTGCTGGCCGCGGCGCGCTCCGAATTGCGCACGCTGATGACGCGCGACGGAAAAGTTTCCGCCGCCGCCGTCGATCAGCACCAGCACGAGGCGCATGGCCTTGCCTGGCTTGCGACCTATGTGGAGGCGCTGCGCCAGATGCTGCGCTGGGCGCGCGAACTCGACCGCGAGAAGAAATTCGGCGAGATCGAGCGGCTGATTCTGGAAGCCGCGTTCGGCGAATATCTCGCGCAGATCGCGGGCGGCATTCCCATGAGTCAGAACGAGATCGTGCGGCTCGGCGATCTGGGATTGGATGACGACGAAACCGCGCCGATGCATTCACCCGCGGTGGTCGAATTGATCGCGGCCGGAACGCGCCCCGAAATCCGCGCCGGCATCGCCGATTACATGGTCAAACATGCGGGCGCGATCCACTATGGCGATCCGGGACTGGACGACACCATGGTTCTGGTGCGCGAGCAGTTCTTCCGCTTCGCGCAGGACAAGATCGTGCCGTTCGCCCATGACTGGCATCTGAAGGACGAACTCATTCCGCTCGACGTGATTAAAGAAATGAGCGCGCTCGGCGTGTTCGGGCTCACGATCCCCGAAGAATATGGCGGGGCGGGATTGTCGAAGACGGCGATGTGCGTCGTCTCCGAGGAATTGTCGCGCGGTTATATCGGTGTGGGCTCGCTCGGCACGCGTTCGGAAATCGCGGCCGAACTCATTCTCTGCGGCGGCACGAAGGACCAGCGCGAGCATTGGCTGCCCTTGATCGCCAGCGGCGAGAAATTGCCGACCGCCGTTTTCACCGAGCCCAATACCGGCTCCGATCTCGGCTCACTTCGCACGCGCGCAGTGAAGAGCGGCGACAAATATCTCGTCTCCGGCAACAAGACCTGGATCACCCATGCCGCGCGCGCCGACATGATGACGCTTCTGGTGCGCACCGATCCCAACACCAAGGATTATCGCGGGCTTTCGATGTTCCTCGCCGAGAAGCCGCGCGGCACCGACGCCAATCCGTTCCCCGCCAAGGGCATGAGCGGCGGCGAAATCCGCGTGCTCGGCTATCGCGGCATGAAGGAATACGAGATCGGCTTCGATGGTTTCGAGGTTCCCGCCGCCAATCTGCTCGGGCGCGAGGAAGGCCAGGGCTTCAAGCAATTGATGCAGACCTTCGAATCGGCGCGCATCCAGACGGCGGCGCGCGCGGTGGGCGTCGCACTTTCCGCGCTCGATCTGGGGCTCGAATACGCGCTGTCGCGCCAGCAATTCGGCCGCGCCATCGTGGGCTTCCCGCGCGTGCGCGACAAGCTTGCAATGATGGCGGTGGAAATCGCGGTGGCCCGCCAGATCGCCTATTTCGCCGCACGCGAGAAGGACGAGGGCCGGCGCTGCGATCTGGAAGCAGGCATGGCGAAGCTCCTCGCCGCGCGCGTGGCCTGGGCATCCGCCGACAATGCGCTGCAGATCCATGGCGGCAACGGCTTTGCGCTGGAATACAAGATCAGCCGCGTGCTCTGCGACGCGCGCATCCTCAACATCTTCGAGGGCGCGGCCGAGATCCAGGCGCAGGTCATCGCGCGACGCCTGCTCGATACCGGCGCCAACTAATCGCTTGGCGCGGATAGCCGGGCGGTTTAGGTTGCGCCATGGCTGAGGCGCATCCTATCGACCGTCTGTTCGCGGTGATCGAATCCCGCAAGGGCGCGGACCCGTCCGTCTCCTACACCGCGAAATTGTTTTCGCAAGGTGTCCTCAAGATTGCGAAAAAGCTGGGTGAGGAAGGCGTCGAAGCGGCGCTTGCCGCCGTGGCGCAGGACAAGGCCGCGCTCACCGCGGAATCGGCGGATTTGCTTTATCATTTGCTGGTGCTGTGGGCGGCGTGCGGTATCGCACCGGCCGACGCTTATGCGGCGCTCGAAGCACGCGCGGGCCGCTCGGGCCTCGACGAAAAGGCATCGCGCAAAGCTTAAGCTTTTTCGTCTTCGCTTTCCGACAGGCTTCTGACGAGATCGAGCACGCGCTTGCGCACCTTCGGGTCCTTGATGCGCATGAAGGCAAGGGAGAGCTGCAGGCCTTCGCCGCTCGACAGGAATTCCATTACTGGCGGTGTGGATGCTTCCTCGGCGAAACCCGGCGCAGGCGACGGCAATTGATCGACCACGCCTTCATAAAAATAATCGATGGGAACGCCGAGTATGCGTGCAACCTGAAACAAGCGTCCCGCCCCGATGCGGTTCACGCCCTTCTCATATTTTTGCACCTGCTGAAACGTTAATCCGAGAAGCTCGCCGAGCTTCTCCTGACTCATCCCGATCAGCATGCGCCTGAGCCGGACACGGTTTCCGACCTGGGCATCGATGGGGTTGGCTTGTTTTTTTGGCACGGGCCTACTTGCTGAAATTTTCGTTTCTTGCTGGGACCTTAGCCATATTTCTGCCGTCCCGGAAAGGGGCTGCCCCTATGGTTTGCGCCGGCCAATGCCCACCGGTAGAAGCCATCCCAAAATGCAACCAATCCATAATACAAGAAAACCCGTATCCCCCAAACGCTCGAAGGGGGTAGACGTCAGCGCAGTCGGAAGCGGCGCATCGACCACGCCCATTTTGTTTAAGCCGAGCGAGGCGCTTATACGTCCGAGAGGGTCTATCACCGCCGAAATTCCGGTATTGGCGGCGCGGGCCACGGGAATTCCCTCCTCGATAGCGCGCACGCGCGCGGTGAGCAGGTGCTGGTAAGGACCGGTCGAAGGACCGAACCAGGAATCGTCGGTGACGTTGACGAACCAGCCCGGCCTTGTGCTTCCTACCACCGCATCGGGGAAGAGAATCTCGTAGCAGATCAGCGGACCGATGGGCGGCGCGCCCGGAACGGCGAAAGTCCGGGGGCCCGGCCCGGGCGTGAAGCCCCCCGGACTATCCACAAGTTTGGTGATGCCAAGCCGGGAGAGCAGGTCCGAAAACGGCAGGTATTCGCCGAAGGGCACGAGGTGGAACTTGTCGTAGGTGCCGATGAGCCGGCCGCCATGGGCGAAGATGTAGAAGCTGTTGAAGTAGTGCAGGCCCGCATCGTCACGATAGCCGCGCACCGCGCCCGTCATCAGCACGCGATGTTCGGTGAGGAGCGCGATGTCGTCCAGCGCATAGGGCGCGCGCGCAAGGAAGAAGGGCGGAGCCGCTTCCGGCCAGATGATATGGGTGGGCGGGCCCTCGCTCGATTGCGCGTTGCTGAGATCGATCAGCCATTGCCAGTTGCGCGCGCGATCGGCGAAAACATATTTCTGGTCCTGCGGCACATTGGGCTGCACGAGGCGTAAGTGCACATTCGGCACATTCGTTTGCGGCATGAGCGCAAGCCGGATATCGCCGCCGATGACGAGCGCGATAAATAACACCGTCATGGCGATGGGCCACGCCCACGCTTTTTGATCGCGGTCGGTGACGCGCGCAAGCGAGGCGCCCAACAGGATCGTGAGAACGGTCAAGCCATACGCGCCGATCACGGCAGCGCTTTGCAATATGCCGAGCGACGCGCTCCAGCCATAGGCAGGAAGGTTCCACGGAAATCCTGTGAGGATATGGCCGCGCAACCATTCGGCTGCGGCATAACAGGCGGTGAAGATAAGAATGCGTGCCGCACCCTCGCGCCAGAATTTTGCTGCAATGGCGCAAGCCGCAGCGGGAAAAAGCGCAAGTCCGCCCGGAAACAAAACCGCGACGAACGGAATCTGCCATTCATGCGCCGATGGATCGACCATAAAGGCGTAACCGACCCAATAGAGCCCGGCGAGGAAATGGCCGAAGCCGAACACCCAGCCCACGGCGAAGGCGCTGAGCGCGGGGCGCTTATATGTCTGCGCACCGTCGATAAAGACAATGAGCATCGCAAAGGCGATGAGCAGCAGCGGAAAAATTCCGAACGGCGCGAAGGCCAGCGCCGACAAAAGACCCGTGACAAGCGCCAGCAGCAATCGCCGCCAGCCTTTGAGCGCGCGCAGCTTGTCGCCCGCATTGGCCAGCGCAAACCACATTTTCAGGAACGCGAACGCGAGCTTGGACATCATGGCGCGGGGCCGCGCCTTTGCGCCTGTTTGGCGGGACGGATGCGCAGGCGCTTGACGCGGCGTGGATCGGCCTCCAGCACCTCGAATTCGTATTCGTGATCGTAAGGCACGATTTCGCCGCGCTGCGGCAGGCGCCCCAGAATGGACACCACCAATCCGCCCAGCGTATCGACATCTTCCTCCGGATCGGCAGGCTTGAGCTCGATGCCCGTCTTGTTCCTGAAATCCTCCAGATCGAAGCGCGCATCGGCCTCATAGACGCCATTGGCGAGCGCGCGCAATTGCGGGCCTTCTTCCACATCGTGCTCGTCGCCGATATCGCCCACGATTTCCTCGATCAGATCCTCGATGGAAACGAGCCCGTCGGTTCCGCCATATTCATCGATGACGAGCGCCAGATGGCTGTGCGTCGTCTGCATCTTCAGCAGCAATTCGAGCGTGGGCATGGAGGGCGGCGCAAACAGAAGGTCGCGCTTGATATTCGTGATGGGCACATCGGGCCAGCGCATCAGCCCGTCCGGCCCCAGTTCGGCGAGTGCGAGCACATCCTTGATGTGCACGAGGCCGATGGGATCATCCAGCGTTTCGCGATAGACGGGCAGGCGCGAATGCTGCGCCTCGCGGAACAACGCAACGAGTTCGCAGACCGGGGTTTTTTCTTCCACCGCAATGATATCGGCGCGCGGCACCATCACGTCGGCCACGCGCAGCTCGCCGAATTTGAGCAGGTTTGCGAGCATCACGCGTTCCTGCGGCGAGAGCGCCGGGCTCTGGCGGTCGCTTTCCTCGATCACTTCCTCGAGGCTTTCGCGCATGGCCTGCGCTTCGTGATCGCGGCGAAGCAGCGCGGCGATGCGCTTGAGCAGCGGCTGATGCTTGCCGTTGGGTTCGGGGGATTGCGACGGGCCGTCGTTCATCAGGCTGCGCGCGCGTAGGGATCGGCGATGCCGAGGCTTTTGAGGATTTCCGTTTCGAGCGGCTCCATGATCTTCGCCTGCCGATTCGTCGTGTGATCGTAACCCAGAAGATGCAAGGTCCCATGCACGGCCAGATGGGCTGCATGATCGCTCAAAGACTTGCCGGACGCGCGCGCCTCGGCCGCGGCGACGCCATAGGCAATCGCGACATCGCCCAGATAGTTTTCACCATTGGGGCGGGCCGGAAAAGAGAGAACGTTTGTGGGCTTGCGCTTGGCGCGAAAGGCGGAATTGAGCTTTTTGAGCGCGGCATCGCCGGCGAGAAGGATAGTGAGTGAAGCATTTTGGGGCGCATCCGCGCGGGCGAGCGCCGCCGCCACGGCCCGCTTCAGGCGCGGGAGAAATGCGCGGGGCAGTTTTCGCCACTTGGCGTCTTCGATGCGGATTTCCACGCTCATTCTTCGCGGGCCTTGTCGTAGGCGCGCACGATGCGCGTGACGAGAGGATGGCGCACGACATCCTTGTCGGAGAAACGCGCGACGGCCACGCCCTCGACGCCGGAAAGAATGCTCAGCGCTTCGTTCAAACCCTCGGCGCGGCCGCCGGGCAGATCGCTCTGCGAGGGATCGCCGGTCACTACCATGCGCGCGTCTTCGCCCAGCCGCGTGAGAAACATCTTCATCTGCGCGGCCGAGCAATTCTGCGCTTCATCGAGGATCACGAACGCGCGGGCCAGTGTGCGCCCGCGCATGAAGGCGAGCGGGGCCACTTCGATCACGCCGCTCTCCATCAGCTTGACGCATTGCTCGCCCATCACGTCGAACAGTGCATCGTAAAGCGGGCGCAAATAGGGATCGATCTTTTCCTTGATGTCGCCGGGCAAAAAGCCCAGACGCTCGCCCGCTTCCAGCGCGGGCCGCGAGAGGATCAATCGTTCCACGCGCCGCTCATATAGAAGATGCGCGCCGAAGGCGGCTGCGAGATAGGTTTTTCCGGTGCCCGCAGGGCCGACGCCGAACACAAGCGGATGCGTACGCATCAGATCGAGATAGGCGCCTTGCGCCGGCGAGCGCACGCGCGCCACACGCGCCGATGCCGTCTTGATCGTGGGCGCGCCGAAATCGCCCGCCGGCAATTGCGCGGGCTCGCGGATGGCGAAGCGGATTTCGGCATCGACTTCGGCGGTGCCGGCGTCTTCGCCGGTTTCGATGCGGGCATAAAGCGCGCGCAACACGGCGGCGGCGCGCTTCCTCGCCTCGGGCGCGCCTTCGATGGCGACGAGATTTCCCCGCATGGCAACGCGCACGGCAAGCTTCTGCTCGATGCGCACGAGATTTTTCTGATGCGTGCCGGAGAGCGCAGCCACAAGCGCGTTGTCGGGGAATTCGAGCGTCACCTGCTCTTTCGCCGCGCGCGATTTTGCGGTTTGGCTCAAAGCGCGTCCACCATCTGGCGCTCGAACACGCCCTTGAGCGAATTGGGCTGCACTTCGGCGATGCGCACTTTGCGGATTTCGCCGATGAGATGCTCGGCGTTTTCCGCATGCACGGGCTGGAGGAACGGGCTGCGCCCCACCGCCTGCCCGGCTTTTCGGCCCGGTTTTTCGAACAACACATCCATCATGCGGCCCTCGCAGGATGCGTTGAATTCCGCTTGTTGCTTCGAAAGCAGAGCCTGCAATTCCTGCAACCGCGCATCTTTCACATCTTCCGGCAATTGCTTCGCGGTCGATGCGGACGTGCCGGGCCGCGGGGAATATTTGAACGAGAAGGCTTGCGCGTATTTCACTTCACGCACCAGCACGAGCGTCGCTTCGAAATCCTTGTCCGTCTCGCCCGGAAATCCGACGATGAAATCGGACGACAGCGCGAGATCGGGATTGGCAGCGCGGATGCGCTCGGCCAATCTTAAATAATCTGCTGCCGTGTGCTGGCGGTTCATGGCGGCGAGCACGCGATCCGAGCCCGCCTGCACCGGCAGATGCAGATAGGGCATCAGCTTGTCGAGTTCGGCATGCGCCTGGATCAGATCATCGCGCATGTCGCGGGGATGGCTAGTGGTGTAACGCAGGCGATCCAGGCCATCGATTTCAGCCAAACGATAAAGAAGTTTCGCAAGGCTCCATTCCTCGCCATCGAGACCTTGCCCGCGATAGGCATTCACGTTCTGGCCGAGCAGCGTGATCTCGCGCACGCCTTTTTCGGCGAGGCGGCGCGCTTCGGCTTCGATCTGCGCAACCGAGCGCGAATACTCGCTCCCTCGCGTGTAAGGCACGACACAGAACGTACAGAACTTGTCGCAACCTTCCTGCACGGTGAGAAAGGCTGCGGGACCTTGGACGCCCATTTCTTCCGGCAGGGAATCGAATTTGTCTTCCGCCGGAAAATCGGTTTCGAGTGCATGGCCTGCGTTGCGCGTGACCTGCGCGATCAGTTCGGGCAGACGGTGATAGGATTGCGGGCCGACCACGATATCGACCGCGCTCTGGCGCGCCACGATCTCTTCGCCTTCGGCCTGCGCCACGCAGCCCGCGACCGCGATCAGCATGGGCGCGCCGGTTTCGGCTTTGCGTTCTTTCAGCCGCTTCAATTTGCCGAGTTCGGAATAGACTTTCTCCGCCGCTTTCTCGCGGATGTGGCAGGTGTTGAGGATCACCATATCCGCATCGTCCGGCGCATCGGCCGGCGCATAGCCCAGCGGCGCCAGAAGATCCGCCATGCGCGCGGAATCGTAGACGTTCATCTGGCAGCCATAGGTCTTGATAAAAAGCTTTTTCATGGGCGCATGCATCTATGCCACCGCGCCTGCGAGATCGCCGGTTGCGGGCGTGCTTTCGGGCGGCGGAGCGGGAATCGCGTGTGTTTCGCCGGCCAGTGCACGCATCAGGCCTGCGCGGACGATGGCTTCGGTGCGTGCGGCCAGCGCCTTGCGCCCGCCCGCGGAATCGACCGTCAGCGGCGCATGAAACTCCACCACCGCATCGACCGGCCCCGTGACGAACGCTTCCCACAAATGCGGCGCGAGTTCCATATCGCCATACCAGGCGAACAGCGGACGGTTCTCGCGGCCCATCGGAATGCCGTGCACACCGACATAGGCAATGGAGATCGGCTGCACCGGCACATGGCGCATCTGGCCGGAATTATCCGCGCCCAATTCGGTTTCCGCCGCGCTCAAAAGCGCGCTCTTGAACGGCAGCACGCGATTGCCGTCGCTGGAAGTTCCTTCCGGGAACAGCACAAGCGCGTCGCCCGCCATGATGCGCTCGCGGATTTCATCGCGGCTGGCGCCGACCTGGCTTCGCCGCGCGCGATCCACAAAGACGGTGCGATGCAGTTTCGCCAGCGTCGAAAACAGCGGCCAGGTTCTTACCTCGCTCTTGGCGACGAAGGAGGCGGGCGATACCGCCGACAGCACCACCGGATCGAGCCACGACGAATGGTTCGACACCATCAGCACGCCGCGATCGTCAATCGGCGCTCCGATCACCTTGACGCGGATGCCGAAGAGGCGGCAGAGCACGCGGCTGTAACGGTGCGGTATGTTGCGGCTTTCCCTGATGCCCATCGCCATCAGCACGCTTTGCAGCGGAATGATCAGCAGCGACAGAACGACAAACGTCAAAAGCATCGCGGCGGCGCGAAAAGATTGCATGGTCGGACCTTCAGCGCTCGGCCGGCTTCTTTGCGCCCTTGGGCACGCCGTAAAGCTCAAGGCGGTGATCCACCAGCTCGAAGCCGAGTTCTTCGGCCACGCGGCGCTGCAGCTTTTCGATTTCCTCGTTGCGGAATTCGACGACGCGGCCCGACTGGATGTCGATCAGATGGTCGTGGTGCGAGTCCGGCGCTTCCTCATAGCGCGAGCGGCCGTCGCGGAAATCGTGGCGCTCCAGAATGCCCGCATCCTCGAACAGCTTGACGGTGCGGTAGACCGTGGCGATGGAGATATGCGGATCGATGGCGGCCGAGCGGTGGTAGAGCTCCTCGGCATCGGGGTGGTCGGCGGCCTCCGACAGCACGCGCGCGATCACGCGGCGCTGGTCTGTCATCCGCAAGCCCTTTTCCACGCAGAGTTTTTCGATGCGCGTCACTGGTCTTTCCCGTGTCTAGCCGGTGACTTTAATCGACTTGGGCGTCATTTCCCAAGGGCCGGGGCGGAAAGCGGCAATTCGGCTTTCAAAACAAGCCCGTTTTCGGCGCCGTAATAGTTTTTCCGGCGGCCGGCCTCGGCAAATCCGAGACCTTTATATAGGGCGCGCGCGGGCGCGTTGGTCTCGCCCACTTCCAGGAACATGGCCGTGGCGCCCATCTTTCGGGCCTGCCTGGCGGCGGCCTCCATCAATTGGCGGCCGACACCCTTGCGCCGCGCATTGGGGCGAACGGCGATGGTGAGGATTTCGGCCTCGCCGGCAGCCACGCGGGCGAGCACGAAACCGGCGGCGAGGCTGGAGACCTCGATCGAGATGAAAGCGAACGCGCCGGGCGATGCGAGAAGATCGCCCAAGGACTCGCCCGTCCAACCGTCCGGGAAAGACGCGGCGTGCAGCGCAGACATGGCAGGAAGATCGCGAGCCGTCGCCCGGCGCAGCATCATGGGCGCTGGCCCGGCAATTTCGCATCCGGCGCGCGCAGATAAAGCGGACGCACCGGCTTATCGGATGACGGCATTCGCAACGCCAGACGCGCGGCCCACAACGCATCGGGCTCGACGATATTGGTGACGATGGCAGCGGCCCCCCTTGCCTGCAAAGCCGATGAAGCCGGATTCGCACCCGTTCCCGCAAGTGCGATTTTTCCGCGCGCCGCCGAAAACGATTCGATTGCTTCTTCGAGCGCGCCGATGCGGGGCGGATAAATTGCGCGCTCGCGCGAACACATCTGGAAATAGAATTCGCCGCGCTTGGCATCGTGAAGGGCGGCGGCAAATTCGGTTTGCGCGTCGTCCATCGCCGCTGCCGCCATCGCTTCGAGCGTCGTGATACCGATCAGCGGCTTTTTCAGCGCAAGCCGCAAGCCCCGCATGAAGGCAAGGCCGACGCGCTGGCCGGTGAAAGTGCCGGGGCCGGTGGTGACGGCAAGCCGATCCAGCGCGGAAAACGCGATGCCGGCCTCGCGCATCGCTTCATCGATCATCGGCGCGAGGCGCTCGGCATGGCCGCGGCTCATCGGCTCGAAGATGTGGGCGAGGATTTTTTCGCCATCCAGCACGGCCGCGGAACAGGCGCCGAGCGCGGTATCGGCGGCGAGGATTTTCATATCGCGATTATACGGCCTCGACCGCGTTCACTTCGGGAATGTAGTGACGCAGCATGTTCTCGATGCCGTTCTTGAGGGTCATGGTGGAGGACGGGCAGCCCGCGCAAGACCCGCGCATGTGCAGGAATACGACACCCGATTCGCCGTCGAACTTCTTGAAGATGATGTCGCCGCCGTCATTGGCCACCGCCGGGCGCACGCGCGTATCGATCAGTTCCTTGATCTGCGAGACGATCTCGGCTTCTTCGTCGGAATAAGTGGGCTCGGATTCGGTTTCCTCGCCCGCTTCGATCAGCGCAAGGCCGCGCGTGAAATGCTCCATGATCGCAGCCAGGATCGGCGCCTTCAGATTGCGCCAGTCGCCGCCCGATTTGGTGACCGAGATGAAATCGGCGCCGAAGAAAACGCGCGAAACTTCGGGAACTTCGAAAAGGCTCGCCGCCAACGGCGAACGCTTCGCCGCTTCCCTGTCGGGAAAATCGGCAACCGCGCTTTCGCCCATCACGGCACGGCCGGGAAGGAACTTCAGCGTCGCCGGATTGGGCGTGGATTCGGTCTGGATGAACATGATCGGCCTCCAAGCCTTAAATGGACCCGCCAGCAGCCCCGATCAAGGGCTTCAGAAGTCGCTCGCGATGCCCTTCTTTTCCCAGTCGCCGTAACGGGTTGGCTCGGGGCCTTGGGGCCCGCCGATTTCGGGCGGAAGCGCACGGTTTTTGGCCTTGGCGCGGCGCGCTTCGGCTTCGGCATTGGCGCGCTTTGCCGCCTCCTTGATGCGGGCTGCGATTTCGGCCTTTGTGGGTCTCGCCATGTCCTTCAGGTATGACCGCGGCGCACGAAAGGCAAGTTCGATGGAAAAAGCGGGGTTACAGGCGCGCGCCGCAGCCCTTGCGGCCCTGAGCGAAGTGTTGCGCAAGCGCCGGCCGCTGGATGCAGCGATGGACGGCGCGCTGGCGGACATGGCTCTTTCACCGCGCGATGCCGGATTTGCGCGCGCCATCGTTTCGGAGACGTTGCGCCGTTTCGGCCAGATCGACGCGCTTCTGCGCGAATTCGTTCCCAAACCTCCGCCGCCGCATCGCGCGGGGCCCGCGCTTGAAATCCTGATGATGGGGATTTGCGAGCTTGTGTTCCTGAAAGTGGCGCCTCATGCGGCAGTGGATGCGGCAAACGATCTGGCGGCGCGCGATTCCAAGGCCGTGCATTTCAAATCGCTCATCAATGCGGTGCTCAGGCGCGTCTCGCGCGAGGGCGCGGAGATGATCGCGGCACAAGATGCAGCGCGATTGAACACACCGGACTGGCTGTGGTCGCGCTGGTGCGAGACTTATGGCGAAGACGTCACGCGCGCGATTGCGAATGCGCATGCCGCGCCGCCGCCATTGGATTTGATGGCCAAGGATTCGTTTGAGATTGAAAGCGCAATGACGCTGCCCGGTCATGTACTGCGTCTGACCGAAAGCGCACGCATCGAAGATTTGTCCGGCTTCAAAGATGGCGCATGGTGGGTGCAGGATTTCGCGGCCACTTTGCCCGCGCGTCTGTTCGGCGATGTGAAGGGCAAGACGGTGATCGATCTTTGCGCGGCACCCGGCGGCAAGACGGCGCAGCTTGCGGCAGCGGGCGCGGACGTGATTGCGGTGGAGCGCGAGCATGAGCGCATCATGCGGTTGAGAGAAAATCTGGAGCGTCTGAAATTGGACGCTGAAATTGTCGAAGCCGATGTGCGCGATTTTCAGCCCGCGAACCCTGCACCTTTCGTGCTGCTCGATGCGCCGTGCAGCGCCACGGGCACGATCCGCCGTCATCCCGAATTGCCGTGGATCAAAAGCGCGGCCGATGTGAATGCGTGCGCGCAAGCGGCAGGAGAGCTGCTGGATGCGGCGGCGGATATGGTGGCGGAAAACGGTTTGCTCATCTTCGCCGTCTGCTCGCTCGAACGCGAGGAAGGCATCGAACAGATCGAGGATTTCCTGCGGCGTAATCCGAATTTCCGCCGCGAAGCGATTTCGCCGGAGGAAATGTTCGCAATGAGCGAACTCATTTCGCGCGGCGATTTGCGCACGCTGCCGTGCCATCTGGCCGAGCTTGGCGGCATGGACGGTTTCTATGCCGCGCGATTGCGCCGCTTACGATAACCGCCCAAGCGCGTAAGCCAGCGCGAGATAAATCTTGCCCGTATCGGCGCTCAATATGCTGTGCGACAGAAGCCCGCCGCCGTCGCCTTCGCGCGCGCGCGCAAGCAGCGCTTCGAACTCGGCGATATAGGCATTGGCGGCCTCGCGGAAGCGCGCATCGTCGCGGAAGGCCGCGGCAATGCGGTTGACCACGTCGCCGTCGATGGAATCGGAGAGGCGGCGGGCGAAGATCGTGCGGTCGCCCGCCAGATAGCGCCGCCATTCTTCCGCACCCAGTTCGGGGCCGAGCGCAATGGCGTCAAGTTCGACGGCCATTTCGGCGAGCGCGATCTCGAGCGCACCAAGGGCTGCTGCGGCGGCAGGTTTCAAGTCTTTCTTTTCTTCGCTTTCGGCGGCCGCGAGCAGCGCACTCATGTCCCAGGATTTCGGTTCGGACGTTTCCTTGCGCTTGGGCGGGCGCTGGGTAAGCTTGCGCGCGCGCGACAACAGGCTTTCGCTTTCCGGAATTTCCGGAATCTGCTGCTCGGTTTTCAGATCGAGCGTGGGCCGCGCCGCACTCCTGGCATGAACGGTGGCGAGCGTGCGCGCCGACAGATCGAGTATCTCTTCGGTTTCGCTTCGCACGAGCTCGCGCACGCGCAAGGCCTCCTGCTGCGCGATGCCCGGAAGCGCAAGCAGGTGTCTTTCCACTTCTGCCGCGGTTTCGGCCATTGTCTTTTTCATCTGCGCGGCTTCGGCGGAAAGCTCGCCCGATGCGCGCAACAGACGGTGGCATTCGGCCATCGCCTCGCCGACCAGCGCCTTCGCATCCGACTTCGCATTGGCCGATGTTTCGCTGATGAGCGCCTGCGCGCCCGCGCCCGCGTCGTGCAGGGACGCGACAAGGCGGTTGAGCGTAGCGCTTGCTGTTTCGCTGATCTCCTTCATGCGATCGGATTCGCGGGCGAAAGCGGCGGCGATCTGGTTGGCGCGCGCGGCCGTTGCCGCCATCAGCATTTCCATGTCGCGTTCGGCATTATCGGCGAGACCTTCGAATTTGCCCGCCTGTTCGGAAAGGCCCGCGATGGTTTGCTGCAACGTCGCGCGCTGGCGATTGATCGCATCTTCGAGAGTTACGCTTTCGTCCTTCAGCTTCTGCAGCAATTCGGACATCGCGCTGCGGTGACGCTCATGACGGCCGAGCACGAATTCGGAGCGCGCCATGGCGGCGTCCGACACCGCTTCGATGCGCTTGGCCTGGCGGTCGAGTTCGACGGCGACCGCATGGGGCGCTTCGGCGGCGGCTTCGGCAGCGGCGCGGAAGGCGCCAGCTTGCGTTTCGAGCGAATTTCCCGCCACGCGCAGCGTGCCCTCGGCGGTCTCGATCATCGCTTTCATTTGCGCGGCGCGGCCCGCCACGATCTCGCTGGCGCGCGCGGCATTGTCGGTCAGAAGACCCGCGACCGTGTCGATGCGCTCGCGTTCCTGCGACAGACGGGCTGCCACCGCTTCGGCGCGCACATCGGCGCGCGCGCCCGCTTCGTCGATGGAGGCGATCTGGTTTTCGAGCACGCCTTCGAGCGCGCGCAAGCGATTGATCGAGGCATCGAGGCCCGCATTCAGCGCATCGAGTTCGCGCCGCACCACTTTGCCGAGCCGGGTGGCGGTGCGCCCTGCCGTTTCGTCGGCGGAAAAGAGGCGGTCGGTGGCGTCCGCCAGCACCTCGGCGGCGGAGGCCATCGCCATGCCCCGCACCATCGCCCAGGCGACAGCTACAATCAGAAGCGGGGGGATGAAGGTTGCGAAGGCGATCAGCGCGATCTGCTGAATATCCAGCGCCGCCAGGCCATTAGGCCCGAGATAGCCCAGAATGTAGGCCGCCGCCGCCCCGATCCAGAAGGCCCCCAGCGTGACCGCGAAGATGAGCGCCACCAACCCTTCCCGGCCGGGTTTGCGGCGGATGGCCGGTTTCGCCTCTTCGGGCGGCGTGTCCGGCTGGCGGGGAAACGCCTCTCTGAGTTCCGATCCCATGGAAGCCATGAAAATCCTTTCGGCGCTTCGATCCGCGGCACTTTAACCATTAAAATCCACCCGCGGCGAATCGGCCAGCCCTAATTTCGCGGGCCGCACTCCGGGGAGGACATCTATGCAGATGCTGATTGCGGCGGCGGCCGTGTTTCTGGGAATCCATCTTCTGATCGCGGGCACGAGGCTGCGCGACGGCATTACAGGCGTCATCGGCGAGCGTGCCTATCTGGGGCTGTTCTCGCTTGCATCCATCGCGGTCATTGTCTGGCTGTGCATGGCCTATAACACAGCCGGGCCGACGGCCGAAAATGTGCGGCTCTACAGTCTGGGCGAAGGCGTGCACGATCTGGGCATCGTGATCGTGGGGCTTGCGTTCTTCATCGGCGTGCAGGGATTTTTCATTCCGAGTCCCACGGCGGTCGGCCAGGAAAGCGCGCTCGGCAAGGAAAGCGCGGTGCAGGGCGTGACGCGCATTACGCGCCATCCGTTCTTATGGGGCGTTGCGATCTGGGCTGCGTTTCATCTCGCGGTCAATGGCGACACCGCCTCGATCATATTGTTCGGGACGTTTCTGGTTCTTTCGATACTGGGCACGTTTTCCATCGACGCCAAACGCAAACGCAAATTCGGCGCGGCATGGGAAGGCTATGCGGCAAAAACTTCCAACATTCCGTTCGCGGCGGTTCTTTCGGGGCGCGGTTCGCTCAAGCTCGGCGAATTGTTCGGCTGGCGCTTTTTGATCGCGGCGGTGCTTTTCCTGATCGTGCTGTTCGCCCATGCGCGCGTGATCGGCGTGTCGCCGTTCCCGGGCGGATATGTTCCATTCTAGGCTGCGGTATAGAAGCGATAGGTATAGGCGTCCTTGAAGCCGGCCTTGGCATAAAGCGCGCGCGCGGCGGAATTGCCGTCTTCGACTTGCAGATAAAGTTTTGTCGCACCCTTTTCGCGCGCCGCCTTGGCGAGCGCGGAAAGTATCTCCATCGCGAAGCCCTTGCGGCGTAACGGGGCTTTCGTGCGCATCAGATTGATGCCGCCCCAGCTTTTCGAAACCACGCACATGCCGCAGGCGGCCGCTTCGCCATTGCCGCCGATGGTGGCGAAAATGCGCGTGTTCTCGATGCGCGAAACGATATCGAGGCGCTCGCAGCCATCGGCATAGGAATGCGAGCCCGACAGCACCAGCGATTTGAATGCCGCATTCGGTTCGGACGACAGAAACGCGTCGCCCCCGCCATGCTTGATGGCGTCGATATCGGTCACCATCACATGCGTCGGCGCTTCGCGCACATAACCGCGTTCGATCAGCATGTTTTCGAGGCCCGCCGGTTGCGTCACCGGCGTGATCTGGAACATCGGCGAAAGTCCGCGCGTGAAATAGGCGATCTCGGCGAGCGCGACCTGCGCATGAATGTCGCCGCCTTCGTAATCCACCGCCGCGACCGAATTGCCGCGATGCGAGTAGCCATCGGTGAAACGCAGAAGCCAGCCGCCGATTTCGAGTGTGCTGCGCGCAGGCCATGCGGCGATGGCCAGCGGCTCGAGCTCTTCCGCCAAAATGTTAACGCGGTCTTGATGTTGTTGCTTCACGATAGCGCCTGCTTGCAATTCAAGGACCATCGGCATGTCCGGTCCCGTCGATCTTGTTCACCTCGCCCGCTACACGGGCGGCGATAGTGAGCTTAACGCCGAAATCCTGAAGCTTTTCGAAACGCAGGCGAGCGATCTCGTCGCCCAACTGCAATCGCTGCTCGAAGCGGGCGACGTCAAAGGCTGGCATGCGATACACCACTCGTTAAAAGGTGCGGCGCGCGGAATCGGGGCATTCGCGCTTGCCGACGCCGCCGCCGCCGCCGAAACGCTCGATCCCTGTGCCAATTTGGGACAGGCCAGCGCCGCGCTCGACACGCTGAAGCAGCGCGCCGAAGCCGTCCAAGAATTCATCGAGGGCTATCTGGCGCGTTGAGCGTCGAACATCTCGAACTCGTAAGCGATCGATCGCTCGACAAGCGTGCGCCACACGGGCTCGGCAATCGACGGCTTGAGCCCATCCTCTTTCGCCTGCGCCAGCACCTTGGCTATGACCTCCTCGATACGGGCCTCGTCGCGCACGGCTTCGCGGCTGCTCTTGAGTTCGGCGGCGCGTTCGATATAGGCCTGCCGCTCCGCCATGAGGCCGACGAGGGCACGGTCCACCCGGTCGATCTCGCGGCGGATGTCGGTCATGGAGCGGCAAAGTGCGGGTTTCATGGCGGCAGGCCCAGGAGGTTCGCCCAAAGATGTTGCGGCTTTTTCGCGAATTCCCATTGACCACATTGCCGCGGCGCCTATTTCTACATATAAGGTCGCAGGTTTAGAAATTCATACACTAATGAGAATGTGAAATGGCCGTAGAAACCGATGTGGTGATTGTGGGCGCTGGTCCGATTGGGCTGTTCGCGGTGTTCGAACTTGGGCTGCTCGATTTGAAGGCCCATCTGGTCGACATCCTCGACCGGCCGGGCGGCCAATGCACCGAGCTTTATCCCGAAAAGCCGATCTACGACATTCCGGGGCTGCCCATCGTCACCGGCCAGGAACTGACCGACAAATTGATGGAGCAGATCAAGCCGTTCGGCGCGACGTTCCATCTGGGCCAGATGGCAACGAGCTTGCAAAAACTTCCCGACGGCCGCTGGAAGCTTTCGACCGACAATGACGTCGAACTGATCGCGCCGGTGATTGTGATCGCGGCGGGCGGCGGAAGTTTCGTTCCCAAGCGCCCGCCCATCGCCGGCATCGAGGAATACGAAGGCAAGAGCGTGTTCTATGCCGTGCGCAAGATGGAAAATTTCCGCGGCAAGAACATCCTCATCGCGGGCGGCGGCGATTCCGCGCTCGACTGGACGCTCAACCTGGCGCCGCTCGCCAAATCGCTGACGCTGGTGCATCACCGCGACGGCTTCCGCGCCAATCAGCACAGCGTCAACCAGATGCGCGAGCTCGTGGCGCAAGGCAAAATCCGGTTCCAGGTCGCGAGCGTGAAAACGCTGCACGGCGCGAACGGCCAGCTCGAAGCGGTGACGCTGCTGGGTCACGACAAAACCGAATCGCATCTTTCCTGCGATACGTTCCTGCCGTTCTTCGGACTCACCATGAAGCTCGGACCCATCGCCGAATTCGGCTTGAACCTGCACGAAAACTTGATCCCGGTGGACACAGAAAAATTCGAAAGCACGACGCACGGCATTTTCGCCATCGGCGACATCAATTCTTATCCCGGCAAATTGAAGCTGATCCTTTCGGGCTTCCATGAAGCAGCGCTCATGGCGCAAGCGGCCTTCCACATCGTGAAGCCCAATGAGAAGCTGCGCTTCCAGTACACGACCTCGTCTTCCTCGCTGCAGAAGAAACTGGGCGTGGCATGAAGATCATCGCAACCGACCGCAAGGGCGAAGTGCACACCATCGAAGGCCGCGACGGCTGGAGCGTGATGGAGATCCTGCGCGATGCGGGACTTCCCATTGCCGCCGAATGCGGCGGCGCGTGCGCCTGCGCCACCTGCCATGTCTATGTCGAAAACGGCTGGTACGAGAAGCTCAACCCGCCTTCGGACGCCGAAATCGACATGCTGGACATGGCGCTCGCCGTCGAGCCCAATTCGCGGCTTTCCTGCCAGATCACCTGCGTCCCGGAACTCGATGGCATTAAAGTAACCATCGCCCCCGAATAGGCCAGTTGCGGGCGGCGCGGTTTTCGTATCGGATCGGGCGGCCCGAGGCTCCGTGGAGTTGGAATGTTCGCACGCTTGCCCGCGCGCCGAGCGATTGCCGCGAGCGCCGTCGTCCTTTTCCATCTGCTGCTGATCCTCATGCTCATCAGGATCACAAACCTTCCCATCGGCATTCCGGGCGCGCACGAAAACCCGCTGGAGATTTTCTTTCCCTCGCTGATCGAGAAAAACGAAAAGCCGGAGCGGCCGATGCCGCCCGCGCCGATCGTGCGGCCGATCTACGTTCCGCTTCTGACGCCGCCACCCGTGCCGCCGCCGACGGCCGTGCAGCAGGAGAACAATTACAACGGCCTGCGCGCGCTGGGGCGCTATCTCTACAATTGCTCCGGCATGTATTACGAGCAATTGTCCGAGCGCGAATGGCAGCATTGTCTCGCCAATCAATGGGACTTGCCGCCGGTGGCGAAGGAAAAGCCGCCCGTGCTGCCGCCGGTTCAGCCTTCGCCCTTCGACGTCGTCATCAAGGAGCGCAAGAAACCGGCCGTGCCGATCGAGCACCAATGCAAGCTCGGCCAGATGCAATCCAATCTCGGGCTGCCCTGCTACGATTTTCCGGGGCAGTGACGGATATGGTATGACTGCCTGCGAACGCCATTCGCGGGAAACCTCATGGGCCTCTACGAGAAATATCTTCTGCCGCCGATCCTTTCGGCTGCGATGGGCGCCAAGCCCATCACCTATCAGCGCAAGAAGGTTGTGCCGCGCGCCGAAGGGCGCGTGCTCGAAATCGGATTCGGCGCAGGCCACAATCTTCCCTTTTATGATCCCGCGAAAGTAAGCCATCTCTGGGCGCTGGAGCCGTCGAACGACATGCGCGCGCGGGCGGGCGAACGCGTGCGCAATTCGCCGCTTACAATCGAATTCCTCGATCTGCCGGGCGAACAGATTCCGCTTCAGGACGAAGACGCCGACACCGTCCTCATCACTTATACAATGTGCACGATCCCCGACGTGATGAAAGCGCTCGGCGAAATGCGCCGCGTGTTGAAGCCGCAAGGCCGCATGATCTTTTGCGAACACGGCGAAGCGCCCGATGCCAACATCAAACGCTGGCAGGAGCGCCTGACGCCGGTGTGGAAGAAAATCGGCGGCGGATGCCATCTGGCGCGGCCCATTCCCAAACTCATCGGCGATGCGGGCTTTCGCGTGCTCGACATGGAGACGATGTATCTTCCTTCCACGCCGCATTTCGCGGGCTTCAATTATTGGGGCAGCGCTGCGAAAGTGTGAGTTATCGAAGGTGACGCCGAGTAACTAACCCGCCGGTCAGATACGATTCGATTTTTTCAGTCCGTTTCGGACAGATTCCTCCCGCGGTTCATTTGCGCCTTTTTCGAAAAGGCAAACAATTCTCCCGTTCCGGCCTTTCGAGCCGGGCGTTGCAGCACGCAATGGGAGGGATATAGGCGAAGTGGGGATTCGACCGTGACGGTTCAAGGGGGTGTGTGAAAAAATTTCTACAAACTTGTCACGGCCCGCCTGGTGCGGGCCGCCCAGTTGGGTTCTGCACAATATGAGTAGTGTGAACTGGGTGGCCCGCATTCGCGGGCCATGACAGTGTTTTTTATTTCTTCAGTGGCGCGATCATGATGGTGGCCGATGCCGCCGCGATCACTTTGCCCGCATCGGCCGCCAGCGTCGCTTCCAGAAAATTGATCTGCCGCCCGCGCTTGATGACGCGCGCCTCTGCAATGTGGCGGCCGGCAGCGCCTTGCGAAAGATAGCTCACCTTCATTTCCAGCGTGGGCGCGATCTCGCCCCATTGCAAAATCAATCCCGCCGCAATCGCCAGCACGTCATCCATCACGCACGCAATCGCCCCGCCATGGAGCGCGCCGAAGCGGTTGAAATGCGGTTCGCCCAAGTCATAAGCGATCTTCACCCAGCCTTCGTCGGAATCGATTTCGAGCACATTCTGATTGAGCCACGCCGAGCATGGCGCGCGGCGCTTGAGAATCGCCTGAATGTTGGGCGGATATTCTTCTGCTTTTGAAGGGTCAACAGTGCGACGCATGTCAGAACGAAATTCCCCGAATGACTCACGCGGAGGCGCGGAGACGCGGAGTTGGTTTTATCTGATTCGCCTGCTCCGCGCCCTCCGCGGCTCCGCGTGCGAATTATTGTCTTGTTTCCCAGAAATGTTCGGTGCGCGAGAATTTCTTCCAGCAGCGCACCGCATCTTCCCAGGAGCGCGCCGCGCGATCCAGATGCCAGCCATAGACAATGCCCGCGGCGAAAGAGAGATCTTCCGCGGTCGCCATGGGCCCCGCGCTGCCCAGCGCCACGAGATGCTCGAGCGTGGAGCGCGCGACTGCCACATCGTTGAGCGCGCCCAGAATGTCCTGCATGCGCGAAAGCCGCTTCTGGAATTTCGCGACCTTCTTCTTGTCGTAAAGCGGCGCGAAGAAATCCGACGAATAGCGCAGCTTCTTGAGCGAAATGCGGAAGAGATGGCGCTGGGCGTCGTTCAGCGTATCGAGTCTTTTCGCGCGTTTCCTGGCTTGCGAAAAGCGGTGATCGAGCATGCGCCCCGCCAAAACCTGCGCCGGTGTTTCGAACGCCACAAGCCCGCGGGCGGGCGCGCGCCCGCGCGCCGAATGATACCAGACGCGCTCGTCGATGGCCTGGGCCACATCGGACACGAAATCCATGAAGGCGCGGCTCGAAATACATTCGACCGCATCTTCCCAGGCGCCGCGGCGGGCTTCCTGCGCACGCGCGCGCAACACATCGAAGGCTTCGAGCGCGCCATTGGCGCGCGCGGCCGGCTCGAACAATTCGTCCACGAACACGTCCATGTCGCGGGCGGGCGCCAGGAACTGCGCGAAGATTTTCGCGCGTGCGCGCAAGTTTTCCAGAACCGGCGTGCGGAATTCTTCCCCGAATGCGGCCAGCGCCACGCGCAAGCGGCGCAATCCCACCCGCATCTGATGCACGCCTTCGATCTCGCGCGCTTCGATCACGGCGGGAATGTTGGCGGCGATATGCCAGCGGCATTGGGCGAGCGTGAGGCTGAACGCATCTTCGGCCACCGCATCGCGCGGCACGAGCGCGGCTTCGGCTTTCACCGCATGCGGCTTGCCATCATGCGGATGGGGCAGGTCTGCCGCGATGACCGCCGGCAGCGCATGTTCCAGCGCCGCGCGCGTTTTGGCGAAGATGGGTTTGGGCGGCGCTTCGGGCTCGTTGCCGAGTTTGAATTCGTATTGCTGGCCCATGCGCCGTCTCGCCCGCTTAAATCCGCGGGCGTTTTCCCTTGGATGACCCCGAGGGCCTATTCAGTCATGAATCTGTCGTCAGTTCACCGGGATCAAATCGCGAACGGGCAATCCTGCCGCAGCCAATTTTGCCTTGGCCTCCGCAATGGTCGCCTCGCCGAAATGGAAGATCGAGGCGGCAAGAACGGCACTCGCATGGCCTTCGCGCACGCCATCCACAAGATGTTGGAGATTGCCCACGCCGCCGCTGGCGATGACCGGCACGGAGACGGCATCGGAAATGGCGCGGGTGAGAGGGATGTCATAGCCCGCGCGCGTGCCGTCGCGATCCATGGAGGTGAGCAGGATTTCGCCGGCACCGTAAGCCACCAGCTTCTTCGCATGTTCCACCGCGTCGATGCCGGTGGGATTGCGCCCGCCATGGGTGAAGACTTCGAATTTCCCGGGCGCGGTCTGCTTGGCATCGATGGCGGCGACGATGCACTGGCTGCCGAACTTCTCCGCAGCCTCGCGCACGAATTCCGGGCGCTTCACCGCTTCGGTGTTGATCGAAACCTTGTCGGCGCCGGCGAGCAACAGCGCGCGAATGTCTTCCAGCGTGCGCACACCGCCGCCCACCGTCAGCGGCATGAAACAGGCTTCCGCCGTGCGCCGCACGACATCCAGCAATATGCCGCGTTTTTCGTGCGATGCGGTGATGTCGAGGAAACAGAGTTCATCTGCGCCCGCTTTGTCATAGAGCATCGCCTGTTCGACGGGATCGCCCGCATCGCGCAGATTGACGAAATTGACGCCCTTCACCACGCGGCCGTCTTTCACATCGAGACAGGGAATGATGCGGATTTTCAGCATCAGTTTTTCATCCGTGCGAGAGCGGAGACGTTGAAGAGCGCGCGGCCGCAAACCGCTTCAGCCGGAACGCCGGTGGTTTTGCACAGCGTTTCCGCTTCGAGCAAGAGATCGAGCGCATCGGCAAGGCGCGCCTCGCTCCAGCGTGACGCCTGATTCTTGAACGACGCCGTGCGCATGAAATGCACCGGCGGGCGCAGGCGGCGCATGGCCGAATCGATTCCGTCATGTGCTGCTTTCGCCAAGGCCAGCCGCTGGAAATGGCCCATGGCGACGCGCAATATGGCAATGGACGACATATCCTCCGCCATCAATCGCGTGAGCGCCAGATCGAGGCGCTTCACATCGCCCTCGCCCGCCGCATCGCAGACTTCATCGATGCGCGCTTCGGCCTCATCGCCCATCGCCGCGCGCACATCATCCAGCGTCACGCGCTCCTTGCCGTGTGCATAGAGCGCGAGCTTCTCGATTTCGCGGCGCGTGACGCCGCGATCCGAACCGAGCCGCGAAACCGCGTCATCCAATGCTTCCGCGGAAATCGACAGGCCTTGTGCCTTCAGCGCATCGCGCACGACGCCGGATAAGTCGCGTGCGCTATCGGCATAGCAGGGAATGGCGGCGGCGTTGTCCGCATCCTCGAACACTTTTCGCAACGACGCGCTTTTGGCGAGATCGCCCGCTTCGACAACAATCAAAGAATCGCCCTTGGGATCGTCGAGGAAGGATTGGAAAAGTTTCGCCAAGCCATTGCCCGCGCCGCGCACGCGCACCACGCGCCGCCCGCCGAGCATGGAAATCGCAGCCGCTTCATCGAACAGACGTGCGCCATCGGCGGAGAGGGCGGCGTCATCCAGTTCGGACACGCGGAAGGCATCGTTCAGATCGGGCACCACGGTTTTCGCCATGGCCTCGGCGCGCTCGCGCACCAGCCCGGAATCGGGACCGAAGATCAGCGCGGCCACGAGTTCCTTCGGCGGCTTGGCCGCATAGCGCTCGGCATCCGACGATTTGACGATCATCGCGGCTCCCGCGCGCGGCGCGCGAAATAGACACCGAGATCGAGGCGCAAACGCTCGGCGATATCGGTGGCCGCGCGCTTCTGCGCATCCTGCTTGGCGATGAGCGTGGCGTAAGGCGAGGTGACGACGTTATAGGCCGAGAGCGTGCTTTCGTCGCCCTGCACCAGCATTACGCCTTTGCGCGCATCCATCAGCTCGTAATGCGCCGTCAGCGTGTAATTGTAGCGTGTGACGGAGCCCGTGGTGTTGAGCGCGATGCCTTCGCTTTTTTCGTTGAGCTTCACATTGAGCTGATAGATGGCGTTCTGCGGATTGGCGCTGGCCTCCAGAATGTCGATCAGCGAATTGCGCAGCTCGTAGCCCGCGCGTTCGAGCTCGATGGGCGCGACATAGATGGTGGCGAACACGCGCTGGCCGCCCGGATCGGCGCCGTAGCTGCCATAAAGCGGGCGGAAGCCGCAGCCCGAAAGCGCCAGCGCAAAAGCAAGAGCGATGAAGGCGCGTGCGTTCATATCACCACATTCACGATGCGGCCGGGCACGACGATGACGCGGCGGGGCGTTTTTCCTTCCAGTGCGCGCGAAACGGTTTGAAGCGCCATTTTCTCCAGCGTCTCCTTGCCGGCGTCGCGCGCGACATCGATCGTGCCGCGCAATTTGCCGTTCACCTGCACCGCGATGGTGACGGTGTCCGAACGCGTGAGCGCATTATCCGCTTTCGGCCAGCCTGTTTCCACAATAAGCGATTCATGGCCGAGCGCTTGCCAGCAGCTTTCCGCCAGATGCGGCATCATGGGGCCGATGAGTTTCACCAGCGTTTCCAGCGCCTCGCGGCGGACCGGGCCGGATGCGTTGGCCGAACCGATGGCATTGGCGAGCGTGTAGATTTGCGCCACCGCGCGGTTGAAGCGCAGATTTTCGAGGTCTTCAGTGACGGCGGCAATCGCGCGGTGCGTGGCGCGGCGCAATTCGAGCGAGGCGTCGTCAACCTCGCCAGGCGCGGTTCCTGGCGGTGGAAGATTTTCCGCTTCCGTCACGAGGCGATGGATGCGCTGCACGAAACGCCAGCAGCCTTCCGCGCCTTCGTCGGTCCATTCGATGTCGCGTTCGGGCGGCGTATCGGAAAGCATGAACCAGCGGATCGTGTCGGCGCCGTAGGAATCGATGATGGTTTCCGGCGCGATCACGTTCTTCTTCGACTTCGACATTTTCTCCGAAGGCCCGATGGCCACGGGCATATCGGTGCCTTTGAGATAGGCCTTTCCATCGCGCTTGACGATCTCGCCGGGCTCGATCCATTCGCCGTTCTGACTTTTATACGTCTCGTGGCAGACCATGCCTTGCGTGAACAATCCGGCGAAAGGTTCGTCGATGCTCGTGTAATTAAGCTTGTGAAGCCCGCGCGTGAAAAAACGCGAATAGAGCAGATGCAGAATCGCATGTTCGATGCCGCCGATATATTGATCGACGGGCAGCCAGTAATCGACAGCCGCGCGGTTCACCGGCTCTTTTGCCTTCGGATCGGCGAAGCGGGCGAAATACCACGACGAATCCACGAAGGTGTCGCAGGTGTCGGTTTCGCGCTGTGCGCTGCCGCCGCATGACGGACACTTCGCATGCTTCCATGTGGGATGGGAATCGAGCGGATTGCCCGCGCCCTTGAATTCGAGATTGTCGGGCAGCAGCACCGGCAGATCTTTTTCGGCAACCGGTTGCAATCCGCATTTGTCGCAACGGATCATCGGGATCGGGCAGCCCCAGGGCCGCTGGCGCGAAACAAGCCAATCGCGCAAACGGTAATTCACCGTGCGCCTGCCTGTACCTTGTGCTTCGATCCGTTTGGCGATTTCGGCTTTCGCCGCGTCCACATCCATGCCATCGAGGAAACGCGAATTGGCGAGCTTGCCGGGGCCGGTGTAAGCCTCTTTGCCGATTTCGAATGATTTCGTATCCGCGCTTTCGGGAATGACGACCGGCAGCACCGGCAAATTATATTTGCGCGCGAAATCGAGATCGCGCTGGTCATGCGCCGGGCAGCCGAAGATCGCGCCGGTGCCATAACCCATCAGCACGAAATTGGCGACGTAAACCGGCAGCTTCCAGCTCGCATCGAAAGGATGCGTGGCCGTCAGCCCCGTGTCGAAGCCCATTTTCTCGGCGGTCTCGATGGCCTCTTCGGCGGTGCCGAGCCTTCGGCATTCGGCGACGAAGTCCGCAAGCTTTGGGTTTTTCTTCGCTAGTTCTTCGGTCAGCGGATGATCGGGCGACAGCGCAACGAAGCTTGCGCCGAACAACGTGTCCGGCCGCGTAGTGAAAATATCGAGCGCGGTTGCGTTCGAGAGCTGAAATGCAAGCCGCAATCCTTCCGAACGCCCGATCCAGTTCTTCTGCATCAGGCGCACTTTTTCCGGCCAGCGCTCGAGGCCATCGAGCGCCTTCAGAAGATCGTCGGAATAGTCCGTGATCTTGAAGAACCATTGCGCAAGCTTGCGCCGCTCCACAGCCGCGCCGGAGCGCCAGCCGCGCCCATCGATCACCTGCTCGTTGGCAAGCACGGTATGATCGACCGGATCCCAGTTCACATCGGCTTCGGCGCGATAGACCAATCCCGCTCTATAGAACTCGATGAACAGCTTCTGCTGCTGCGCGTAGTAATCCGGATCGCAGGTGGCGAATTCGCGCGACCAATCGATCGACAATCCCATCAGCTTCAATTGCGCGCGCATCGCCGCGATATTGTCGTAGGTCCAGTCGCGAGGGTTGACGCCCTTGTCGCGCGCGGCGTTCTCCGCCGGCAAGCCGAACGCATCCCATCCCATCGGATGCAACACGTTGAAGCCTTGCGCGCGCCTGAACCGCGCGATCACGTCACCCATCGTGTAATTGCGCACATGGCCCATGTGGATGCGCCCCGACGGATAGGGAAACATCTCCAGCACATAGCATTTGGGGCGCGAAGCATCGTTCGCCGTGACGAAGGCGCCGCGCGCGGCCCATTCGGCCTGCCAATGCCTCTCGGATTCCTTGGCGTTATAGCGCGCCATATCTCGTTCCTCTAACGCACCCTTTGGCGCCACCTTGGCCGGGCGGCACTGGCAAGGCTTATAGCGCGTGAGGGCTATTCGCTGGAATCGCCGCTGGCAAGGCGCAATTCGCGTGCGCGCGTCAGAATCGCGTCTTCGAGCTTGTCGGCGGTATCGGGATTGACGGCGGCGTCCTGCCACACGCCGTTCGCGGCCACCTGGCGGAACACGGCGAGCTTGATGCCGTCGGCGCGAAGCCGCCGGTCGAGGATATAGACCGTCACCTTCAACCGTTCGTTGGGGGTTTGGGGCGCGGAATACCAATCCGTGATGATGACCCCGCCGAAGGGATCGGCCGAATGCAACGGCATGAACGCCAAAGTATCCAGCGAGGCGCGCCAGAGATAGGAATTGACGCCCAGCGTCACATGCGGGGAATCGCTGGTGATGGCGGTGGAACCGGAGGTGTCGGCCATGTCGTCCGAGGACGAGCCGCAACCGGCCAGAACCAGGGCGCAGAAGGCCAGGGTCAATACGCGCATAAGCACTATTCGCATCCTACAATAACTGCCGCGGCATCCGCGCGCGTCCAAGCGGCTTATACTGGGACGGGGACGGACGCGCAACGGCAGGCGGCGCTCGGCCGCGGGCGAGGTTACGCTTATGTTAGAAGAGGTTAAGATGGGTCTCAGGTTCGCGGCCGCGGCGGCTCTGGTGGCGCTCGCCACGCCCGCCGAGGCCGGGATCGCCGACTGGAATTTTTCGCCCCTGAGCGCGGATCTCGACAGCTGGCTCGCAACGCTGGGCGGAGATGGCGGGGCGACCCTCTATGACGGCCATCAGCCGGAGGGCCTCGGGCGCGTGGGTGTCACGGCTGCGGGCGAGGCCGACGCCAAGCTCGAACGCATCTTCGACAATGGCTGGACGGTGGGGGCGCGCGGCACTTTCGAGGTGTGGCACGATACGCTCTCCGGCGACAATTACGGCGACGATTTTTTCCAGAAGGCCTATGGCTTCGTGCAGACCAAATATGGCCGCTTCGAGCTCGGCCAGCAGGACGGCGCGGCCTACAAGCTCGCGGAAACGGGGCCGCTGGTGGCCGAAGCGCCCGCGCTGGACGACGCCAATGTGACGTTCTTCAAGACGCCCACCGGCGAGGCCTTCACCGATTTCTTCGACGTGCGCACGGGCGTGTTCGCCAGCCGGAACTTCGCGAAGATTTCCTATTACACGCCGCGGCTGTTCGGCATCGCGCTTGGCGGCTCCTGGACGCCGCACATGGCGAAAGATGTTCTGCCGTTCGTATCGGCGGGGGCGCATGTGGCGAACCGGCAGGAGAATTTTCTCGAAGGGGCTGCGAGCTATGAAGGCCATTTCGGCGCGCTGACGCTGGGCGGATATGCGGGGCTGGCATTCGCGCACAACGCCGCGCGCACATCCGGCCACGGCAATCTCTACGATTTCGCGCTTGGCGGCGAAGCGGATTACAATTTCGGCGAAGAGACGCTGGCGCTGGGTGGGGCGTATCATCAATCGAACGGCTATGGCTTTAATCCCGGCGATGCCTATTCGCGCGGACAAACCCATGCGGTGCATGTGAGTTCGACGCTGACGCGCGGGCCATGGCATTTCGGGCTCGAATATTCCGACGGCGAAGCGGGCGCGGAATTTGCCGAGCCGCATCTGGATGCGAAAGGCTACGAGGCGTCGATCGGTTATGAAGTAAATTCAAATCTGCAAATCACCGGCGGATTTCAACAGCTCGATGACCGCCGCAGCACCGGCGCATTCTATAACGGCAAGCCGCATATCAGGATGAATGCGGCGTTTCTGTATTTTTATTTTCATGTTTGAGCCAGCGCGCCAATCGCCGCAATGCCGGCAAGGTTTGCGTCTTTCAATTGCATGATTGAACGCGAATCGATTCCACCCAACGCATAAACCGGCTTCGCAAGCGACCGCGCAATCATTCGCGTGCGAATGGAACCAAGCGTTGCGCCATGCGGATGACTATGCGTCGCGAACACCGGCCCGAGCAGGATCGCATCGGCATGACGCGCGCGCGCGCAAGCCGCAAGCGAATGGGCCGAAGATGTAATCAGCCAACCCGGACGCCGCGCCCGCCAATATGAGGCGCGTCCACCATGCGCCTCGGGAAAATGCACGCCATGCGCGCGCATGCGGATGGCAAGCGCGGGATCGTCGGCGATCAGCAGAACCAGATCGCGCGCATGGGCGATGCGCGACAAGGCTTCCGCCAGATGCACGCGATGGGCGGACTGGCGCGCACGCACGATCACCATCGAGCCCTTCGGCAATGCGCGCGCAGCGGCGAGCGGATCGGCGAGGCGCTCGTCATCCGTCAACAGGATCAACGCGGGCAAGCCGCAACGCGCGTTGAGCCGGGCGGCCTGCCTTGCTAGTTTCGCGCGCGCCAAACGATTGTCCAACATGCCCTCCGCAGCCGAACGCCTTTCCGCCATTGTCGCGCGCATCGAGGCCGCGCGAAAGAGCGCGATTGCGCCCGCGCCCTCCACAACGCTGATTGCCGTGTCGAAAACCTTCGGCGAGGAGGCGATCCGTCCGTTGCTGGAAGCCGGCCAGCGCGTGTTCGGCGAGAACCGCGTACAGGAGGCGCGCGCCAAATGGCCCGCATTGAAAACGGACTTTCCCGATGTGGAGCTTCACCTGATCGGGCCCTTGCAATCCAACAAGGCGCGCGAGGCGGTGGAGTTTTTCGATGCCATTCATTCGCTCGACCGGCCAAAGCTGGCCCATGCGCTGGCCGCCGAGATCGCGCGCACGGGCCGCGCGCCGGCATTGTTCATTCAGGTCAATACCGGCGAGGAACCGCAAAAGGCGGGCGCAGCACCGCAGGATGCGGCGGCGTTTATCGCGCTCTGCCGCGATGAATTGAGACTGCCGGTGCGGGGATTGATGTGCATTCCCCCGCTCGACGAAAATCCCGCGCCGCATTTTGCGCTGCTGAGAAAACTCGCGCAGGAAAATGATTTGCCGCTGCTCAGCATGGGCATGAGCGGCGATTTCGAAACCGCGATCCGTTTCGGCGCAACGCATGTGCGCGTGGGATCGGCGCTGTTTGGGGAACGTCACTGATCGATGTGGATAGTGTCACCCGGCGAAAGCGTTTCCAGCACAGCAAGCAAATCCGGCAACGAAAGCGCCACGCATCCTTCGGTGGGGCCGTAATCGGCGCGTGCGACATGCAGGAAAATCGCGCTGCCTTTTCCGGCAATAACCGGATCGTCGTTGAAGCCGAGAATAACCACGACATCGTAGAGATGATCCTCGCGCCACATGCGTTCATGGCTGGCGGCGTAGGGCAATTTCACCGGCTTGTTGTAATTCGCATCGTTCGGCGCGTCGCACCAGCCATCGTCTTCGGCGATGGGCGAAACGGGAAGTTTCGTTTGCGGCGGCGAAACACGATCAGGCCGGTAAAGCACGCGGCGGATGGGAAAGATTCCGATTGGCGTAATGCCGTCGCCCTCGCCGCCTTTCACGCCGATGCCGCCGCGCCCGATGGCGCAGCGTCTTTCGCCCGCACCCCAATCGAGCGTGGCGCCATTGCCGCTTTTCTTTACGACAAGTTCCATCGCGTCAGCTTAAGCGAATTCGGGAATTAAAGAACAGACGCATCCGCCATCTTGGGCAGCAGCATCGACGCCTCATAGGCCGAAAGCGCGCGGCTTGCCACTTCCGGCGAAACGCCTTTCGCTTCGGCGGCGGCCAGCAATGTGGCCGAGCCGGAGCTATTCGCAGGCGTCGCGGCTTGCGCGATCTGCGCGCCCAGAAGCGGCGTCGGCGCGTGCGTGGCTTCGCGGCTCGTATCGGCGGAGGCGACAGCGGTGGGCTTTGAATCGTCCTCGCCGGTGACGAAGGCATAGACCATGTCGCCGAGACTTTCGCCCGCGACCTTCTGGAAGGCGTAATTGGCGACGGACGACGCAAGCCCCGTCAGCCCGCCGAACAGCGTATCGCCCGCGATCTGCTCCAAGGGCTTGATCGTGTCGCCGGTGATGTGGCGGTAGATTGTGGAGATTACGGGCAGGTGCTGCAGCGGATTGATGATGTCGAGGAAATCGTCGAAGGAAAAACCGTCATCGTCAGTTTGGGCCGCAGGCGTGGAAGCCCCGCCCGCTTGCACGGCCGGCGCCTCAATCGCACTGATGCTCGCGACAGCCATGACGGACCTCCGGGCAGTCACGAAGCAAGCCGCTTGCCACGCGGAAATGCCGCGCTGCGGTTTGGTTTTTCTTTCCGGGGCGGAGCATCGCGGCAATTATTGCCGGGAAAAATTATCTGTAACTCTATTCGTCATGGCCCGGCTTGTCCGGGCCATCCATTTTTCAAAAAAATTGGATCGCCCGAATAAATCGGGCGATGACGGAATGGGGATAGAATAACTCAGAGCAAATGCCCGCCCTTTTCGGCCTTGGTGCGCAAATATGCGCGGTTGTGCTCGTTATCGGGGAAGGAATGCGCCACGCGCTCGACGACCTTCACGCCCGCCGCTTCGAGCGCCGCCAGTTTTTCCGGATTATTCGTCAGTAGACGGACGGATTTGTAGCCGAGCAGATTCAGCATCTTCGCGGCGATGCCGTAAAGCCGCTCATCGGCCTCGAAGCCGAGGCGCTCATTGGCCTCCATCGTGTCGAAGCCCTGATCCTGAAGCCGGTAGGCGCGCAGCTTGTTGATGAGGCCGATGCCGCGGCCCTCCTGCGCCAGATACAGCAGCACGCCACCGCCCGCCTTTTCGATGGCCTCGATGGCGCCGCGGAGCTGCGCGCCGCAATCACATTTTAGCGAGCCGAGCAGATCGCCCGTGAAGCATTCGGAGTGAAGCCGCGTCAGAACCGGTTGATCCGTAGGCGGAGCATTGATGACGATGGCATAGTGCTCCGGCCCGCCATCGCCCGCGCGGAACGCGGCGAGTTCGGCGCGCTCGGCACCCTCTAACGGCACATGCGCGCGCGTGACGAGGGTGAGCGTGCGCGCCACTTCATCGTCGTAGTTCACAATATCATCGGCGGAGATTTCGAACGCGCCTTCCACCTCTCCATCGCGTGGAACCACGACCGCGGGCAAAAGTCCCGCGAGTTTCGCAAGCTTCACCGCGGCGGCAAAACGTGCCGGTAATGCCTCTCTCACCGCATCGAACGGGCCTTTGAGCGGTTCGGAGAGATCGGCCGTGGGATCGGCGATGGCGCGCAACGCACCGGCCCGCACGCCCTTCTCCAATTTCATCGCCACCACATCTTTTGTGTAGAGCCGCATCTTGAGCGTGCGCGCACGCGCGTGGCTCAGCACCAGCAACGCTTCGCCCGGCAGCGCGTTAATCGCTTCGTCGCTTGCGGTTTCGACCGCGAGTGCGGCGCTTGCGCCCGCGCCGTCCCGAATCGTGACGGGCACGCCACGGCGAAAGCCCGCGGCCGCTTCGGCCACGCGCGCGATTGCCGTTTCACCCGGATTTTGCCGCAAATCCCTGTTCATACTCTTCACATACACCGGAGCCCCAAATCCGGGTAGAGTTGGGGCAAAGCAGGCCAGGTTTACCCAAGGAGAAGCCATGCCGAGTGCCAAGCGCGTCCTTCTGGTCGACGACGATGCGATGCTGCGTTCCTCCCTTGCCGAGCAGCTCGCCGCGGAGGGCGATTATGCCCCGGTGGAAGCGGCCACCTGCGCGGAAGCGCGCGCCAAGGCCCGCGAGGGACTCTACGAATTCATGATCCTCGATGTCGGCCTGCCCGACGGCGACGGGCGCGCTTTGGCCCGCGAGCTGCGCGACGCGGGCACGACCTGCCCCATCATTCTTCTCACCGCCAAGGATTCGGATGCCGACACCATCGAGGGGCTGCAATCCGGCGCCAACGACTACATCACCAAGCCGTTCCGCTTTGCCGTGCTGATGGCGCGTGTGCATGCGCACTTACGCAGCCACGAACAAAGCGAGGAAGCCGTCTACCGCATCGGGCACTACACCTTCCGCCCCAGCGCCAAAGTGCTGATCGATCAGAACGGCAAGAAGATCCGCCTCACCGAAAAGGAAACCAACATCCTCAAATTCCTCTACCGCTCCGGCCAGACGGTGGCGCGCGAAACTTTGCTGCACGAGGTTTGGGGCTATAATCCCGCCGTCACCACGCACACGCTGGAAACCCATATCTACCGCCTGCGCCAGAAAATCGAGGCAAATCCCGGCCAGGCGCAGATATTGGTGACGGAAAGCGGCGGGTACAGGCTCGTCGCCTGAATTTCGTCGCTAGTTTGTTCCCGTTCGGCGCCCGCATCTCTAACCTGCAAATTGAGCGTGATACGCTCAACTGTGGGGACACCCTATGTGTGGGCCAAGAGGCCTTGTGAGGCGAGAACCATGACGAGAAAATTCAAATCCATGCTGGGCGGGGCTGCCGTGGCGGCGGCACTGATCGTGCCCGCGGCGGCCGATACGGACTGGACCAGCCTGCCGCAAAAAAGCTTCGGCGGTCATTCGGTGAAGGTCGAGGACGTGGTGGGAACGCTGACCGTCGACGTGCGCGAGGGCGGGCCGGTGACGGTGGACGTATCGGGCTCCAAGGAGCAGGTCCGGAACGTGGACGTCACCTCTGGCGAGGGAAAGGTGGTCATTTCGAGTTCCGGGCCGGACGAAAAATCGGTCTGGGACTGGCGCAACTGGTTCAATTTCTCCGGCGAGAGCCATAACAAGCCTTCCGGTCTTGTCATCAAGGTGATGATGCCGAAGGGCGCCGCGCTGAATGTCGACGATCTCGTGGGCGACGCCACCATCGGCGACACGATGGGCCCGCTGCGCTTCGAAGCCACCGCCACCAAGGCGCGCATCGGCAAGGTCGCGAGCGCGAAGGTTTCGATGGATGGAACCGGGCGCATCGATATCGCCGAGGTCGCGGGGCCGCTCGATTTGGATATTTCGGGCTCGGGCAAAGTGAGTGTCGGGCCGACGCAGAAGGTCAGCGCCGATATCGCCGGCGCGGGCGATGCGACGCTCGGGCCGATCGCGGGCGGACTCGATCTCGACATCGCGGGCTCGGGCGACGTGGCGGCGGCGAGCGTCAACGGGCCGGTGCACATCGATATCGCGGGTTCCGGCTCAGTGAAGATCGCAAGCGGCGAGGCCAATCCGCTGCATGTCGACATCATGGGCTCGGGCAATTTCACCTTCGGCGGCGAGGCGGTGGACCCGCATATCGACGCGCTCGGCTCGGGCAGCGTGAAGCTCAAATCCTATCGCGGCAAACTTTCCAGCGAAGGCATGGCGAATGTGAAGGTGGGGGAATAGTTATTTGCACGACCCATCCGGCAACAGGATGTAATTCATCCGGTCGAGCCGCTTGGTGGTGTAAAGCGTGGCTTCCATATCGCCGCGCATCACGGCCTTCGCCAGATTGCCGCCGAGTTCATTGGCAAGATAATCGCGCGCATCCGCAGGCAGCGGCCCATCGCCTTCCCAAACGATGAGGCACGGGCCATCGACCGGGGGACCGAAGGCGAAGCGCGGGAAGCCCGGCGTCACCACGCGCGAATCGAAGAACCAGTAGCGCAGATTTCCCGCGAGATCGTATTGCGGCGCCAGAATCGTGCCGTGGCTGAAACCGGAGCGGCCGAGCTGCTCCGCATACGTCTTCATCGGCCAGAACTCGCGGCATTTGCGGCAATGCGCGCCGCTCGTCTCGTAAATCGGCACGCGCACAGCCGCCGCCACGATAGCGAAGACGAGTGCGACGAGCGCAAATATTTTGTGTGAACGGTCGGTCGCACCGGCGATTTTCGCTCGCAGGAAGAACCAGATCGCGAACGGCATCGCCACCTGATGCATCCAGCGCGGCTTGAAACTCTCGGCACCAACGAAGAACACCGCAGCCAGCATCATCAACGCGCCTGCGATCATGGCGATTTCGAGCACGCGCAGCCAATCGCGGTCGTCATCATCGCCCGCGCCGTGCAGCGGTTTGCAGGCGGGCCAATAGACGAGCGGAAAGATCAGCGCGGCAGGAACCACAAATCCGATCAGCGCAAGCGCGAGATTGCCCGCGCCCTTCAGCCAGTCGAGCGGATCGATGCCGGGCCCTGCGCTGTGCGTGACTTTTGCGGCCAGCGAGAACAGCGAATATTCGTGTGACGCCGCCCAATAGGCATAAGGCGTTACGATCAGCGCGGCCAAAACGAGCGCGCCGATCAGCGGCCATATTTTGATGCGCGCGCGGAATCGCGGCGTGAGGATGATCGCGATGGCGAAGGTGACGGGCAGAATCGCGAACACATATTTTGAAAGAATGCCGAAACCGATGGTGAGACCGAGGAAAAGATAATCGCCATTCGATCCCTTGCTGACGATGCGCGCCGCCGCCCACAAAAACAGCGCCAGCATCGTCGCCAGCAGCACCGTGTGCATCAGATCGATATGCGGCAGATAGCCCATCACGAAAGTGGTGAGCAGCGCGAAGGTGGCAAGGGCTGCCAGCTTCACATCGCGGATCATGATGCGCGCGGCGGCAAAATAGGCGATGAGGCCAGCGCCCATCAGCACATATTTCAGAAGGAAAAACGCATCGCGGCTGCCATGCGCCGCTTCGAGCGTTCCCCAGGAGAGCCAGGTAATCAGCGGCGGATGGCGGAAGCGATAGCCCCATTGCAGCGACTGGCTGAACAGCATCTGCTCGGTTTCGTCGAGCGTGAAATTGGGCGTGCAGAAAAGCCGCACCAGAAAATGCACCGCGCAATAAAGAATGAGAATCGACGCCACGCTCTGCGGCTCGGACAGCGCGGCCCATGCGCTTTGCGATTTTTTCATCGCGGCAATTCGTCGGCTTCCGCGCGCGTGCCGCGGCGAATCAGCCAGAAGACGCCGAAGAGATCGAAGATGCCGGCGCCCAGCCGTCCGAAGAATCCGTATTTGGAAACGCCCGCCGCGCGCGCGCGATCCTCGATGCGGATTTCCATGGTCTCATAACCGCAGCGTTTGACCAGCGCGGGCAGGAAACGGTGCATCCCGTCGAAGAAGGGAAGCCGCAGCGCGATGTCGCGCCTTATCAGCTTGAAGCCGCAGCCGGTGTCGCTCGTATTGTCGCGCAAGAGATTGCGCCGCACGAAATTGGCGATGCGCGAGGACAGAAACTTGACGATTCCGTCATTGCGCTTCTTGCGCACGCCACAAACGATGCCGAGCCGCGCATCCGGCGCGGGCGCATGGATCGTCTTCCAGACGCGCGCCACGTCCGCCGGATCGTTCTGCCGGTCGCCATCCAGCGTCTGCACCCAGGGCGCGCGCGCCGCCCAGAAACCGGTGATGAGCGCCGCACTTTTCCCCGCGCGCTTGCGGTGCCGCAGCACCCGCACGCGGGGGTTCTTCTGCGCCTCTTTCAGTTCGGCGGGCGTGGCGTCCGACGAGCCATCATCCACGAACACCACTTCGTACTCGCAGACGCCGGAAAGTGCTGCCTCCACCTCGGCCAGCAACGGCAAAATATTGCCCGCCTCGTTATAGACCGGCACCAGAACCGTCAGTTGCAGCGATGGATCCATGAAAACCCCGGCCAGCGTCCTCGGGAGTAGCGCGGATTTCCGGCCCTCGGCAAGCCGCGCGATGTTTAACGCGCGTTAACACTTAACCCCTAAACCAAGACGAACTGGCGAAGGACCGCCATGGCACCCAGATCGAGATCCGAGGGGGAAGACGCCCCGCCCCCGCGCAAGCGCAAGAAGGCGAAGCCCACCTGGCCTTATGCCATCGGGCTCTTGTTCGCCTGGGGGCTGATCTTTGCCGGCGTGATCTGGTCGCGCTGGGTTTCCGGCCTGCCGGATGTGAACGGCCTTCTCGCTCACGGGCCTTCGCGCGACATCACCGTGCTCGACATGCGCGGGCATCTGATCGCACGGCGCGGGCTCACCCATGGCGAGATGGTGGCGGTGAACGAGCTTCCCGCCTATGTGCCCAACGCCTTCATCGCCATCGAGGACCGCCGCTTCCGCGATCATTTCGGCATCGACCCCATCGGCATGGGGCGCGCGGCACTCGAAAACATGATGGCGGGCCATGTGGTGCAGGGCGGCTCGACCATCACCCAGCAGCTTGCGAAGAATCTGTTCCTCGATCCCGACCGCACTTTCGACCGCAAGGTGCAGGAGGTGCTGCTCGCGCTTTATCTGGAGTCGCGCTATTCGAAGGATCAGATTCTCACGCTTTATCTCAACCGCGTCTACTTCGGCGCGGGCGTCTATGGCATCGAGGCTGCGGCCGAACGCTTCTTCGGAAAATCCGCCGATGAATTGACGCTTACCGAAGCCGCGATGCTGGCGGGCAGCGTGAAGGCGCCGGCGCGGTTCAATCCGCTGGCCGATGCGGATGCCTCCGTCGCGCGGGGCCATGTGGTGTTGCAGGCGATGGAAGATGCGGGCTTCATCGATACGCAAACTCTCGCGCAGGCCGAGGCCACGCGCCCGCGCATCGTGCGCGGCTCGGCCACGCCCGGTTCCGGATATTTCGTCGATTGGGTGATCTCGCGGCTGGGCGGATATATCGGCGATGTGGACGGGCCTATCATCGTGGACACCACTTTCGATCTCGACACGCAGGCCGAGGCAGAACATGCCGTGACGTTCGGGCTGGCGCAGGAAGGCGCGAAATATCGCGCCAGCGAAGCCGCACTCGTGGCGATGACGCCCGACGGCGCTGTGCGCGCGATGGTGGGCGGGGATTCCTATTCGAAGAGCCCCTACAACCGCGCCACCGATGCGATGCGCCAGCCGGGCTCGGCCTTCAAGCCGTTCGTGTATCTGACCGCCTTCGAACACGGCCACACGCTGAGCGATACGATGAACGACGAGCCCATCGACATTCACGGCTGGAAGCCCGCCGATTTCGAAAACGAATATGCGGGCGAGATCACGCTCACCGAAGCCTTCGCGAAATCCTCCAATTCCGTGGCGGCGCAATTGACCGAGGAAGTGGGACCTCGCGCCGTGGCCGCGACCGCGCATCGGCTCGGCATTTCCTCGCCGCTGACGGCGCTGCCGTCGATTGCGCTCGGCACATCGGATGTGACGCCGCTCGAACTGACGGCGGCGTATGCGCCATTCGCCAATGGCGGCGCGGGTGTTGCGCCTTACGGCATCGTCGCCATCCGCACGACATCCGGGAAAATTCTCTACAAGCACAAGGACGACGATCCGCATGCTGTGATGAGCGCGCAAAACGCCGATGCCGTGACGCAATTGATGGTGGCGACGGTGACGGATGGAACCGGGCGCAGCGCGCGCCTCGATGAGCGCCAAAGTGCGGGCAAAACCGGCACGACGCAGGATTTTCGCGATGCGTGGTTCGTGGGTTTCACCGCCGATCTCGTCTGCGGGGTGTGGATCGGCAATGACGACAACGCGCCGATGGCGCATGCAACCGGCGGCACGCTGCCGGCGCATATCTTCAAGAGCTTCATGGAAGATGCCGAAAGCGGATTGCCCGTGCGGCCGCTGACCTCACTGATTGCGCAAGCGCCTGCGGCGGCGCCCGCGGAGACGAGCACGTTCGACGACATTCTGAACAAGCTGTTTGGCAGCGGGACTTAAAAAATTTGCACGCGGAGGCGCGGAGGCGCGGAGAAGAAACCCGGCGCGCAAGGCGCGCCAAAAAAAATCGCGAAATCACTCCATCCCCGAATTACAAAAAGAACTCCGCGGCTCCGCGACTCCGCGTGAATCAGATTCTTTTGAACCGCACGAAACTCGGCACGCCGTGCAATTGCTTGGCCTCGTATCGCGTTTGCGGCCAATCTTCGGTGCGCGATTGCCAATCGCTTGCGCGCATGGCCGTCCATTCGAACGATGGATGCGCGCTCAATCGCTCCAGTGCCCATTCGAGATAGGGAGCATCGTCGGTCGCGAAACGCAATTCGCTCCCGCGCTTCATCACGCGCGCGAGCTGATCGAGCATGTCCATTTGAATAAATCTGCGCTTGTGATGGCGCGTCTTGGGCCACGGATCGGGAAAGAGGATGAACACGCGGCCGATGCTCGTATCCGGCAGCGCATCGATGATGTCGCGCGCATCGCCCATATACACCCTGATATTCCCTCTCCCCTTTTGGGGGAGAGGGTTAGGGTGAGGGGGATGCGCGGATTTCAACACCCCCTCACCCCGGCCCTCTCCCCCGGTGGGGGAGAGGGAGATTCGAGATAGTAATTTCGCCACGCCGTTCACGAATGGCTCCGCACCAATCAATCCGATATTCGGATTGTGCTCGGCCTGCCAATGAAGATGCTCGCCGCCGCCGAAGCCCACTTCGAGCCACACATCATCGACGGAATCGAAATAGCTCCGCGGATCGCAGCCCGCTTCGATGTTCAGCGCGAGTTGCGGCAGCAGCGTTTCAAGCAGGCCCGATTGATGGGCGGAAAGCTTCGGGCCTTTACGGCGGCCGTAAAGTTGTCCGCGCCTGCGCTCCGGCAAATCAGAACGCGCGCTTGAGCTCATCCGCGAGATCGGTCTTCTCCCACGAAAATCCGCCATCCGCATCCGGCGTGCGTCCGAAATGTCCGTAGGCCGCGGTGCGCGCATAGATCGGGCGGTTGAGCTTCAGATGCTCGCGGATGCCGCGCGGTTTCAGGCTCATCAATTGCGGCAAGATCGTTTCGAGCCGGTCTTCATTCACCTGCCCCGTGCCGTGCAGATCGACATAGACGGACAACGGATCGGACACGCCGATGGCATAGGAAATCTGAATCGTGCAGCGATCGGCGAGCCCTGCCGCCACCACGTTCTTCGCGAGATAACGCGCGGCATAAGCCGCCGAGCGATCCACTTTCGTGGGGTCCTTGCCGGAGAACGCGCCGCCGCCATGAGGTGCTGCACCGCCATAGGTATCGACGATGATCTTGCGCCCCGTAAGCCCGCAATCGCCATCCGGCCCGCCGACCACGAATGCGCCCGTGGGGTTCACGTGCCACACGGTCGCGGGCGTGATCCAGCCTTGCGGCAGCGCATCGCGGATATAAGGCTCTACGATGTCGCGAACATCATTCGACGTCATGTCGGCATCGAGATGCTGCGTCGACAAAACGATCTGTGTTGCTTCCACCGGCTTGCCATCGGCATAGCGCACGGTCACTTGCGATTTCGCATCGGGGCCGAGCTTCGGTTCGCGTCCCGATTTGCGCGCATCCGCCAGCATGTGAAGAATCTTGTGAGAATAAAGAATCGGCGCCGGCATCAGCTCCGGCGTTTCGGTGCAGGCATAGCCGAACATGATGCCCTGGTCGCCCGCGCCTTCATCCTTGTTGCCGCTGGCATCCACGCCTTGCGCGATATGCGGCGATTGCGCGTGCAGCAGCACTTCGATGTTGGCGTGACGCCAGTGGAAACCTTCCTGCTCGTAACCGATATCCTTGATCGCCTGACGCGCGAGTTCGATGATGGTGTCTTCCATGATGTGCTTGGGGCCGCGCGTCTCGCCCGCGATGATGACGCGATTGGTCGTCGCCATCGTTTCGCAGGCCGCGCGCACATCCCATGGCGACTGGCCGCTCTTCGGCCCCTCGCGGAAGAACAGATCCACCACTTCGTCGGAAATGCGGTCGCAGACCTTGTCGGGATGGCCCTCGGCCACGCTCTCGCTGGTGAAAAGATAGTTTTTCCGCATTCCCGGCCGCCTCTTACCTCGGGCCGACTCTTTGCAGGGATTTGCAAGGGGGTCAACCGTCTCGCGCGTCACAGGATAAAGCGCGACAGATCCTGATCTTTCGCCAGATCGCCCACGCGCGCCTCGACATAGGCCGCATCGATTTTGATCTTCTCGCCGCCGCGCTCGGTGGCGGAAAAACTCACATCGTCGAGCACGCGCTCCATGACGGTTTGCAGGCGGCGCGCGCCGATATTCTCCACGCTGGCATTCACCTGGGCGGCGATATCGGCGATAGCCCCGATGCCGTCTTGCGTGAACTCCAGCTTCACGCCTTCGGTTTCCATCAGCGCCACATATTGCTTGATGAGGCTCGCTTCGGGCTCGGTGAGGATGCGCCGCATGTCGTCGCGCGTCAGCGCCTTGAGTTCCACGCGGATCGGCAGGCGCCCCTGCAATTCGGGCAGAAGATCGGAAGGCCGCGCGGTGTGAAACGCGCCCGATGCGACGAATAAAATGTGATCGGTCTTCACGCTGCCATGCTTGGTGGAGACGACCGTGCCTTCGATGAGCGGCAACAGATCGCGCTGCACGCCTTCGCGGCTCACATCGCCGCCGCCGCGGAATTCGGAACGCGCCGTGATCTTGTCGATCTCGTCGAGAAACACGATGCCGTTGTTCTCCACGTTTTCGATGGCTTCGCGGATGATGGAATCATTGTCGAGCAGCTTGTCGGCCTCTTCGGCGACGAGGGGATCATGCGCTTCGGCAACCGTCATGCGGCGCGGCTTGCCGCGTCCGCCGCCGAAGGCTTTCCCGAAAATATCGCCCAGATTGACCATGCTGATCTGTGCATTCGGCATGCCGGGGATCTCGAAGCTCGGCATGCCGCCCGCTTCGCGCATCTCGATTTCGACTTCGCGTGAATCGAGTTCGCCCGCGCGCAGATTTTTCCGGAAATTCTCGCGCGTGGCCCCGGAGCTCGATCCCACCAGCGCATCGAGGATGCGCTCTTCGGCGCGCGCCTCGGCCTGCGCCTCCACATCGCGGCGCTTTTTCTCGCGCACCTGCGCGATGCCGGTTTCGAGCAGATCGCGCACGATCTGTTCCACGTCGCGGCCGACATAGCCCACTTCGGTGAATTTGGTGGCTTCGACTTTGATGAACGGGGCTTGGGCGAGTTTCGCCAGGCGCCGCGAGATTTCGGTCTTGCCGACGCCCGTCGGCCCGATCATCAGAATGTTTTTCGGCAGAACTTCCTCGCGCAATTCGGCGGGCAATTGCTGACGCCGCCAGCGATTGCGCAGCGCAATGGCGACGGCGCGTTTGGCATCCGCCTGGCCCACGATAAAGCGATCCAGTTCCGAAACGATTTCGCGCGGCGTGAAGAAGGAACTCATTTACGTTTTCAAACTCTCGATGGTGACGTTCTCATTCGTGTAAACGCAGATGTCGGCGGCGATCTTCATGGCGCGCTTGGCGATTTCTTCGGCGGACAAATCCAGCGGAAGCAATGCGCGCGCCGCCGCCAGCGCATAGGGCCCGCCGGAGCCGATGCCGATCAGCCCATCTTCCGGCTCGATCACATCGCCGGTGCCCGACAGGATCAGCGAAGTCTTGGCGTCCGCCACTGCCATCAGGGCTTCGAGGCGGCGCAAATAGCGGTCGGTCCGCCAGTCCTTGGCCAGCTCCACGCAAGCCCGCGCCAGATTGCCGGGATGCTGGTCGATCTTGGCCTCCAGCCGTTCGAACAGGGCGAAGGCATCGGCGGTGGCACCTGCGAAACCGGCGATCACGTCACCTTTGCCCAACCGGCGCACCTTGCGGGCGTTGGCCTTCATCACGGTCGCGCCCATCGTGACCTGCCCGTCGCCGGCCACGACCACCATGCCCCCCTTGCGGACCGACAGGATCGTGGTGGAGCGCCAGCGGCGCTCTTCGTCATTTTTCAGGGATTCGGCCATTTCCGCGTTAATCCTTGGCTGTTATACCTCGGCCCGTATCTGAGATAAGGCGGACCCATGCGCACCGCAACCGTCGAACGCAAGACACGGGAAACCGAGATCGCCGTCTGGCTCGATCTGGACGGTTCGGGCGTCTGCGACATCGACACCGGCATCGGCTTTCTCGACCACATGCTCGACAGTTTCGGCCGCCACTCGATGATCGACCTGAAGGTGCGGGCGAGCGGCGATCTGCATGTCGATTTCCACCACACCACCGAGGACACCGGCATCGTCATCGGGCAGGCGGTGAAGAAGGCGCTGGGCGATTTCGCTGGCATCACGCGGTTTGGCGCGGCGCTCATCCCCATGGACGAAACGCTCACGCGCGTGGCCATCGACGTCTCGAACCGGCCTTATCTGATCTGGCGGGTGGATGTGCCCAAGCCCAAGCTCGGCGAGATGGACACCGAACTCTTCAAGGAATGGTTCCACGCCTTCGCGCAGAATGCGGGCGTGTGCCTGCACATCGAGAACCTGTATGGCACCAACTCGCACCACATCGTGGAGAGTTGCTATAAGGGGCTCGCGCGCGCGTTGCGCCAAGCGATTGCGCCCGACGAGCGGCTGGACGGCGCGGTTCCTTCGACGAAGGGACGGTTGTCCGAAAGCGAATAGTGACGGAAGCGTCACTTTCATTGACATTTCGCAATCGCTGCGCATATTGAAGTCAACCCCAGCAAGCGGAGTTTCGCCCGTGGTCCAGATCACCAAAGACAATGCCTATGACGCCGTAGCCCCGGACGATTTTCCCGCGATGCTGGAAGTGGAGCGCTATGGCAAGCGCTCGACCGCCTTCGACAAGATCATCTCGGCGACGCACGACCATTTCTGGGATCCGCTGGACAAGAAATATATCGACTTCTCCGAGCCCTTCGATCCCGAAGCCGCGCGCATCCTGCCCGACGAATTCTTCCCCATCTTCCAGACGCGCATCGGCGAAACCATGACCGAGGCGCAGAAGACGAAATTCGCGAGCCAGTCCACGCGCTGGCAGATTTCGAACATCCTGCATGGCGAGCAGGGCGCGCTCGCGCTTTCGGCATCTTTGTGCCACATCCTGCGCGATCCGGGCGCGCAGGAATATGCGGCGAACCAGACGCGCGAAGAAGCCCGCCACGTCACCGGCTTTTCGGCTTACATCAAATCGCGCTGGGGCTCGCCGCTGCCGCCGGGCAAGACGCTCGCGTCGCTTCTGACCGAAATCGTGCTCGCGCCGGAGGTCTATAAAAAGATCATCGGCATGCAGATGCTGGTCGAAGGCCTTGCGATGGGCGCGTTCGCCACGCTCTATCAGAAATCGAGCGATCCGCTTCTGGTGAAGCTCTGCCAGCTCGTGATGACGGACGAAGCGTTCCACCACAAATTCGGAAAGATCTGGGCCGACCGCACGATCCCCAAACTCTCGGAAGAAGAACACAACATCGTGGAGGATTGGGCGGCCGAGTGTTTCCAGACGCTGCTGTTCAATCTCATCAACCCCGAGCAGATGCAGGTCGTCTATCAGAGCGTGGGCATTCCCTGGCAGGACGCCATGGCCGCGATCACCGAAGCCTTCGGCGATGAAAAGCGCCGGGAGATGATGAAGCAATCCGCCAACATCTTCCGCGTTCTCATCAAGACGCTGCTGAACGCTGGCATCATCACCGACCGCACGCGGAATTATTATGCGATGTATGTCGATATGAACGAGTTGAAAAACGAAGGCAGCCGCATGGTGGGCGACGATATCGCCGAGGAAGGAATCAAATTCCTCCAGACCATCAATTTCGGCGGCGGCAAAGGAAGCTCGCTTCTGGCGGCGGAGTAACTTCAACTGTCATCCCGGCCAAGCGAAGCGCGAGCCGGGACCCACCGTGAAAGCGGCTCAGTGGGTCCCGGATAATGCGCTGACGCGCATTTCCGGGATGACAATCTATTTTGCTACTTCAACACCGCGCGAAACGCGCCGTCCCATTCCGCACCGGGCGGATTGGCTTCGTAATAGGCGATGCGCGCCAGATGCAGATCGTACATCTTCTGGCTGGCGCCGGAGAGCTGGCGGCATTGCTCGATCAGCCCGCGCGCCTTTTCCCATTGCTGGGTGCGCAGCGACTGGAAAATATGATCGTGGAAGGTGGCAAGCGCGCGGAATTTGGGCGAGGCGCGCACCAGCGGATTTCCCAGCATCGCGTATAATTTCACCGGCTCGTCGCGCGCGCCGATGGCCGTGAAATCGACTTCGAGGAAGGCATAACCGCGCTCGGCACTTTTGCGCGTTTCATCGCTGACGATGATGGCGGGACCGTATTGCGCCGACACGCTGCGGATGCGGTCGGCGAGGAACGTGCAATCGCCGGTGACCGAATAGGTCGTGCGGCCGCGTGCGCCGAAGCCGCCGGCAATCGCGGGGCCGGTGGAAATGCCGATGCCGATTTCGATGGCGTCGAAGGCGGTGCCGTCGCCGCGGCGCTCGCGCGACAATTGCTCATTCACTTCGGCGAGCGCCACCGTCATGCGGCTCGCCGCTTCGCAAGCGTGAATGGCGTGTTCGGGATCGTCGAGCGGCGCGTTCCAATAGGCGGTGAAGCCCTCGCCCGTGACGCAATCGACCATCGCGCCGTGGCGGATCGCGATATCGACCAGCGGACGCACCGCAGCGCCGATCATACGCGTGAAGCTCGCCGGATCGTCGGCAAAGGAATCGGCCAGCGACGCATAGCGCCGCACACCGCACGACAGGCATGTCACAATGCGCGTTTCGCCTTCGAATTTCAGAAGTGCGGGGTTCCGGGCGATGCGGTCGAAATCGCCGGCCGGAAGCGCATCCGAAAATGAATGGCGCAGGATATTCCGCGTGCGCGCGATCTCGTAGCTGCGCGCCGAAAGCCCGCCGAGAAACACCGCCGCCAATGAAATCGCCGGATTAAGCGAATCCAGCAGCAGATGCGAATTGACGAACAGCGACCAGGTGAAAATCTGCGCCGCGGCAATCGCGGCAATCGTCGCGAGCCCCGCCCATAGAGCGCCAGCGCGCGCGAACAACAGCACGATGAAAATGCCCGCAATCGCGATGAACACCAGAACCGCCGGCGTGCCGGACACGGGCCGCAACGCCTCGCCGAGCAGGATATTCTCCATCGCTTCGGCGCGCACGGATGCCGCACTTTGCGCGCCGAGCGGCGTCTCAACCGTTTCGTCAGGGGCCGCGATGAACACGATGGCGCCTTTCAGGCTTCCCGCCGCGATGCCGCCGGTATCGAGTGCCGCCGCCGAAATATGCCGCTCGGGCCGCGCGCCGGAAAAATAGATTTCCATCGCGCCATTGCGCTGCACGGGTACGCCGAGATTGCCCGCATTGATTCCGGCGATGACATTTTCCTCGTTCAGCCCCGGCCAGCCGGTATCTTCGGTGCGGATTTCCGTGTTCGCCGCGCCCGCCGCCACGCGCATGATCTCGGCTTCCAGCGAGGGCACGAGCGTGTCGTCCATCCTCAGGATCAGCGGAAGGGTGCGTACTTTGCCATCGGCATCGGCAACGAAATTGAGCGCGCCGATCCCTGCGCTCGCCGTTTCGAATTTCGGGAGCGGCTGTGCCGCGCCGGAAAATTGCGGCACGCTCGCCAGCAATTTCGCATTGCCTGCAAATGCCAGCGGCGCCTTGAGCGCCAGCGTTCTCCTGCCCGGCTGGCTGCCCAGCGTGAAGCCCGTAACCGTCGGAATCGCAGCCATGGCGGAGGCCAGCGTGTCGTCGGGCGAGGCGAGGTTTTCGAGGGCTTGGCGCGCGGCATCGCTGGCGGGGCCGGGCGGCAGGCTCGCCGCAAAGCGCTGGGGCGAGGTCACATCCGCCGCATCCAGCGGCAGCGCGAACACCGCCACCGCCGCGCCGGCATTCTTCAGATCGTAGCCGAGCTTGGCCAGCACCCCATGCGGCCAGGGCCACGGCCCGAAGCGCGCCACACTGGCATCGTCGACATCAAGGATACGCACCTTGGCATCGCGCCAGGCGCGCGGATGGGCATATTGATAGGCGTCGAATTGCACGCCGCGCAAATGCGCCGCGATCCCGCCGAGATCGAAGGCAACGATCCCCAGCGCCGCCACGAGAATGGCGAGCGGCAACGCCCAAATCGCAAGCGGCCTTGCCCCGACCCTCATCGATTGCCCAACGCTTGTTCCGGTCACCCCACGCGGGCGCACTCTAGCACGGCTTCAGGGATCAATTGGAAGATGGTCCGCACTCGGAACAAAGACCGGAAATCTCCACCGTTTCGCGCTGCACCGCGAAATTCGCGGCATGGGCGGCGTGGCCGAGTGCTGTGACGAGCGCGTCATCGTCGATCTCGGCGGCGCGGCCGCATCGGCTGCACAAAAGAAAATAGGAGCGGTGGCGCCGCTCCGGCGAGAAACAGCCGATATAGGCGTTGAGTGAGTCGATCCTGTGAACGAAACCCTGGGCCAACAGGAAATCGAGCGCGCGATAGACCGTGGGCGGCTGGGGCTTTTCCGGCGAAAGTTCCTTCAGCACGTCATAGGCGCCCATCGGGCGGTGGCTCATCAGCACGATCTCGAGCACGCGGCGGCGGAGCGGCGTGAGGCGGACGCCGCGTTTCTCCGCCAAAGTTTCCGCCGCGTGCAGCGCGCTTGTCTGGCAGCTTTTGTGATCGTGTGCGCGCGGGAAAATATTTTTCATATTGCCTTCCGCAACACCGAAGCCGTCGCTGTGAGAAGAAACATCGCTGCCGCCGCGATGCCGAGCGGCGCGGAAAGCGCGCCCACGATCTTCAACCCGAACGCGACCAGACCCGCCACCAGGATCCAGATCATAGCCGCGCACATTCATGCCTTCGGCAATGGCGATATCGAGGCTTTCAGCAAGGCGCTCATGCCACATTCGTTATAATATAACATTGCGTCGAGCAACAATTTAACAAATCGGTGACGGAGGCGTCATTTTCCATTGCACAATGGCAGTTTGTCACCTATCTTGGACTTTGAGGAAATCCACCCCACGCTGCCGGAGATGCGCCCTATGGAAAATATCACCAAGGACCCTGCCTATAACGCCGTCGATCCCAACGACTTCCCCGCCATGCTGGATGTGAACCGCTATGGCGAGCGTTCGACCGCGTTCGACAAGATCATCTCCGCGACGCACGACCATTTCTGGGACCCGCTGGACAAGAAATATATCGACTTCACAAAGCCCTTCGATCTGGAGAACGAGTATCTCATCAACCCCACCGCCAACGCCGATCTGAAGACGGCCATCGCCGACAAGCTGGACGAGAAGGGCAAGATCAAGCTCGTCAATCTCGATACGTGGTGGGCGCTCTCCTCGATCCTGCATGGCGAGCAGGGCGCGCTGGCGCTGTCCGCTTCGCTCTGCCACATCCTTCGCGATCCGGGCGCACAGGAATATGCCGCCAACCAGACGCGCGAAGAAGCGCGCCATGTGACGGCGTTCTCCGCCTATATCAAATCGCGCTGGGGCAAGCCCAAGCAGGTGGGCCCGGCGCTCGGCAATCTGCTCAACGAACTCGTGTCCTCGCCGCTGGTGTGGAAGAAGATCATCGGCATGCAGATGCTGGTGGAAGGCCTTGCGATGGGCGCCTTCGCCACCTTCTTCAAGGAAACCCACGATCCGCTGATGAAGCAGCTCATGCAGCTCGTGATGACCGACGAAGCCTTCCATCACAAATTCGGAAAAATCTGGGCGGACCGGACGATTCCGCACCTCAACAGACGCGAACACGAGATCATCGAGGATTGGGCCTGGGAAGTGTTCCAGGTGCTGCTCTTCAATCTCGGCTCGCCGGACCAGAAGGCGTGGATCTATGAAGCCGTTGGCCTCGATCCGCTCTGGTGCCAGCAGGCGTTCATGGAAGCGCTGACCGACAGCGCCATCCGCACCGAGCTGCAGGAAGCCACCAACATCTTCCGCGTGCTCATCAAGACGCTGGTGAAGGCCGGCATCATCACCGACCGCACGCGCGGCAATTACGCGGCCTATATCGACATGGCCGAGCTTTATGCCGAAGGCGACCGCATGGTCGGCGACGACATCGCGGAAGAAGGCATCAAATATCTGATGAAGCTGAACGGCGGCACGCGCTTCGTGACGCCGGAATCGATCGCGGCGGAATAATTCGGGAGGCACGCATGGATCAGAACATCACCAAGGATCCGGCCTACGACGCCGCCGATCCCAATGATTTTCCCTCCATGCTCGATGTGGAGCGCTACGGACGGCGTTCCACCGCCTTCGACAAGATCATTTCCGCCACGCATGACCATTTCTGGGACCCGCTGGACAAGAAATATATCGACTTCAACCAGCCCTGGGACATGGAGAACGAATATCTCATTCCGCCGCGCATGAGCCTCGAATTGCAGAGCGCCATCGGCGACAGGCTGACCGAGAAACAGAAGATCAAATTCGTCAACACGGGCGTACTGTTTTCGCTGTCATCCATTCTGCATGGCGAGCAGGGCGCGCTCGCGCTGTCGGCATCGCTCTGCCACATCCTTCGCGATCCGGGTGCACAGGAATATGCCGCCAACCAGACGCGCGAGGAAGCCCGTCACGTCACGGCGTTCTCCGCCTACATCAAATCGCGTTGGGGCAAGCCCACGCCCGTGGGCCCCGCGCTCGGCAATCTGCTGAACGAAATGGTGTCGTCGCCCTTCGTGTGGAAGAAACTTGTCGGCATGCAGATGCTGGTCGAGGGGCTCGCGATGGGCGCATTCGCAACTTTCTACACCTATGCCGAAGACCCGCTGCTCAAGCAGCTTTGCCAGCTCGTGATGACGGACGAAGCCTTCCATCACAAATTCGGAAAGATCTGGGCCGACCGCACCATCCCCAAACTCTCCGCCGAGGAGCGCGACAAGATCGAAGATTGGGCGGCCGAAGTGTTCATGGGATTGCTGCGCAACATCGGCAGCCCCGAACAGAAGAAATGGCTCTATGCCCAGTTCGGCATGACCTGGGAATGGGCGCAAGGCGCCATGATGGAAGCCTTCACGGACGCGCGGCTGCGCGAACGGCTGAAGGATTCCACCTCCATCTTCCGCGTGCTCATCAAGACGCTGCTGAAGGCCGGGATCATCACCGACCGCACGCGCGCAACCTACGCAGCCTATGTCGACATGGCCGAGCTTCACGCCGAAAGCGACCGCATGGTGGGCGACGACATCGCCGAAGAGGGCATCAAATATCTGATGACGCTCAACGGCGGAAAGTCGCTGATGACGCCGGCTTCCCTCGCCGCCGAGTAAACCCTTTTTCAACGCCGATCCGCCTTGCGGGCGCGCTCGGTCCCCGCTAAGAATGAACGTTCATTCATTCCGGGGGGAATGTGGCTGGCAGCAGGAAAAAACGCGCGCGCCCCCAAGCGCTCGCCATCGACGACAAGCGCACGCGCATTCTGGCCGCCGCTCTCGATCTCTTCGAGAAACGCGGCTTCGACGGCGTGGCTGTGCCGGAAATCGCGCGGGCTGCAGGCGTCGCCACCGGCACGATCTACCGCTACTTCAAGACCAAGGAAGAACTCGTCAACGCGCTCTACCGGCACTGGAAGGGCGCCTATAACGAGCAGATTCTGGGGCCGCTGCCGGAGGGCTTAAACCCCCGCGAAATCTTTTCGCTTTATTGGCGGCGCATGGCGGAATTCGCGCGCAAGCATTACCGCGCGGTGCGCTTCCTCGATCTGCATTATCACGCGCCCTATCTGAATGCGCAAAGCCGCGCGATGGAGGGCATCTACATGGTGACGGCCGAGGCCTTCATGGCAGCGGGCCGCGAAAAAGGCAGCTTGCGCCCGCTCGAACCCGCGCTCGTCGTAGCGCTTCTGTGGGGCGCAACGGCGGGCCTCAACAAATTCGTCCACGACGGCAAGCTCGTGTTCGACGAAGCGACTTCGAACGCGATGGAGGATGCGCTGTGGCGCGCCATCGCGGCAAATCCCAACTTGCATGACACTAAAAATTTGAAAGGGAAAATTCATGGCACGCAAAAGAAAAGGTGACGGGCAGACCGCGCTCGTGACCGGCGCATCGAGCGGCATCGGGCTCGAACTCGCGCAATGTTTCGCCAAGGACGGCTACGGCCTGATCCTGGCCGCGCGCAGCGAAGGCGCGCTCAAGGAACTCGCCGAAAAACTCGCCAAGGAAAACAAGATCGCCGCGACCGCCATTGCCGTCGATTTGGGGCAGCCGGGCGGCGCGCAAAAACTGATCGATGAAATCAGGAACCGCGGATTGAACGTCGATGTCGTGGTCAACAACGCAGGCTATGGCATTGTCGGAAAGTTCGACGGCTCCGATGCCGCCGATCAGGTCGGCATGATCGATCTCAATGTGCGCGCGCTCACCGAACTGACGCACGCCTTCTGGCCGGGCATGATCGCGAAAAAACGCGGCGGCGTTCTGAACGTCGCCTCCACCGCATCGTTCCAGCCCGGACCCGGCATGGCCGTGTACTACGCCACCAAGGCCTTCGTGCTTTCCTTCACCGAAGCCTTATGGAAGGAAGGCCGCGCTGCGGGCGTGCATGTGACGTGCGTCTGCCCCGGCCCGACGGAAAGCAATTTCCATTCGCGCGCCGGATCGGACAAAATCAAATTGTTGAAGATGGGCGTGACGATGACATCGCGGGCCGTGGCGCGGCAGGGTTATCGCGCGTTCAAGCGCAACCAGCGGGTCGTCATCAATGGCGTGATGAACCGCACGCTCGCGCGCATGGTGCCCTTCATGCCGCGGCGCACGGTGCTCAATCTCGTCAGCTATTTGCAGACCGTATGAGCTTGCCTGCCTCCATTCAATAGGCCAGCATTCCTCCAACAATCATCGGAGGACAACATGACTGGACGGGTGGAAGGCAAGATCGCGCTCATCACCGGCGGCGCACAAGGGCTCGGCGAAGCGGCCGCGCGGATGCTGGCGCGCGAGGGCGCACGCGTGGCGATCACGGATGTGAATCTCGCGGGCGCGGAGAAACTGGCCGCCTCGCTCAACGAAAAACGCAAAGGCAGCGCGATTGCGATCAAGCATGACGTGACCAGCGAAGCCGATTGGGCGAATGCGCTCGCCCAAACCGAAAAGGCGTTCGGCGGATTGCATGTGCTGGTCAACAATGCCGGCATCGGGCTCACCAAAGACCTCGAAGACATTACGCTGGACGAATGGCGCCATGTGCATGCCATCGATCTCGACGGCGTGTTTCTGGGTTGCAAATTGTCGGTCGGATTGATGGCGAAAACGGTGAAAGCAACGGGCCTCGGCGGCTCCATCGTCAATATCTCGTCCATCGCCGGCATCATCGCGGGCCACAACATGGCGGCGTACAATTCGGCGAAAGCGGGCGTGCGGCATCTGTCGAAATCGGTTGCGCTCTATTGCGCACGCAAGGGTTATGGCATCCGCTCCAATTCCGTGCATCCGGTGTTCATCGCCACGCCCATTCTCGATCCCTTGGTGCAACGCTTCGGCCGGGACGAAGCCTATGCCAAGCTCGGCCGCCAGGTTCCGCTCGGCCATATCGGCGAGCCGGACGATATCGCCTATGCGGTGCTCTATCTCGCCTCCGACGAATCCAAATTCGTCACAGGTGCCGAATTGAAAGTGGATGGCGGCATATCGGCGATGTGATTATCGCGTAATCCGAATCGCCACATCGCCGAGCAGCACATGCGCGCCGGATTTCTTCAGCGCGCGGTCGGTGACGCGCTGCAGCCGGGCCGCGATCTCGTCCACATCGGGCTGGCGCCACGGACGCACATTGGTGACCGTAAACGTCATCAGGCTGCGCAGGTAATCGTCGCGCAAGACGGGCAGGGCATGTTCGGCCTCGGCGCGCAGGCCCGCATCGGGAATGTTGAGACCGATGGCGACCATCAAAAGCCCGATGGGCCGCTCGGCATCGACGATGGTCGTGTACATCGGCGCCACCATCACGAAGCTTTCGAGCTGGGTGACCTTGTGGACGGGCGCGGACTCGTCGGCCAGCGCCGGGCGAACCAGCGCAAGCGGCAACACAAAAGCGAGGAACCGGGCGGCGCGCATCCGGCCAGCATGGGGGAGGAGGGGTAAAGGGTGGGTTATCGGGCGGCTTGCCAGGGCGTAGCTCGCCAGCCCGGCTTCGCCAGTGATAGGGAAGCGAAGGCTGGCTTGCCATGCGTAGCTTCGCGGCCACCAGCCCGGCTTCGCCCTTCGGGCTACGCCGTGGCAGCCTTCTCTCGCTTCGCTCTTCAAGACGGAGCGCTGGCTTGCCGAGCCGTAGCGACGGAAGCTTGGTCCGCCTTCGCCCTTCGGGCTACGGCGCGACAGCCTTCTCTCGCTTCGCTCTTCAAAACGGAGCGCTGGCTTGCCGAGCCGTAGCGACGGAAGCTTGGTCCGCCTTCGCCCTTCGGGCTACGGCGCGACAGCCTACGCTCCTTCGTCGCGTAGGCTGGTGGAGCTGAGCGGGATCGAACCGCTGACCTCCTCATTGCGAACGAGGCGCTCTCCCAACTGAGCTACAGCCCCAGCAGTTTCGGGATTCCCCGAAAGCGGGCCGGTATCTAGGGATTGCACCTTTGGCCTGTCAAGAAGCACGCGTGTGCGGGCGCTTGCCCCTGATCGGGCGGGCTGGCAAAAAGGGCGCGCCCGATTCAACCCCCGCCAAAAGGATGACGCCCATGTACTACAATCCCTTCGTCTGGCTCATCCTCACGCTGATCGAAATCTACACCTGGGTGGTGATCGCGGCCGTGGTCATGAGCTGGCTCGTGGCCTTCGGCGTCATCAACACCTTCAACCCGTTCGCCCGTTCGGTGGTGAAGTTCCTCGACGGGGTGACCGATCCGGTGTTCCGCCAGGTGCGCCGCGTGATCCCGCCCATCGGCGGGCTCGATATTTCGCCCCTGATCGTGCTGATCGGGCTGCAGTTCCTGTCCTATCTGATCGCTTATTATTTCTGATGATCCGCGCGCTTCCCGGCGGAAGCGGCGTGCGCTTTCATGTGCGGCTGACGCCCAAAGGCGGGCGCGATGCGGTGGAAGGCTGGATGGAGATCGAAGGCGAACGCTGCCTGAAGGCGCGCGTCTCTGCCGTGCCGGAGCATGGCAAGGCCAATCAGGCGCTGGCGGCGCTCGTCGCGAAAACCCTCGGCGTTGCGAAGTCCTCCGTGCTAATCGCTGGCGGCGAGAAGTCGCGGATGAAGACCATCGAAGTGGCGGGCGATGCGGGCACACTCGCCGCAAAGCTCGAAGCGCTGGGAGAGGCCAGATGAGCGCGCGGATCATCGACGGCAAGGCATTTGCGGCGGGGCTGCGCGCGCGCGTGGCGGCGGAAGCGGCGAGGCTGAAAGCGGCACACGGCCTGGTGCCGGGGCTTGCCACCGTTCTCGTCGGCAACGATCCGGCGAGCGAGGTTTATGTCAGGAACAAGAACAAGACGGCGGCCGAGATCGGCTTTCATTCGGTGAGCCGCCATCTGCCCGCCACCGCCAGCGAAGCCGAAGTGCTTTCGGAAGTGCGCGCGCTCAACGAAGATAAATCCGTACACGGAATATTGGTGCAGATGCCGCTGCCTTCGCAGGTGCGCGAGGCGGCCGTCCTCGGCACGCTCGATCCGATGAAGGATGTCGATGCGCTCACCCCGATCAATGCGGGATTGCTGCTCAGCGGACACGCCCATCTCGTCTCGTGCACGCCCGCCGGCATGATGATGCTCCTGAAAGAATATGTGGGCGACATCGCGGGAATGGAGGCGCTCGTCGTCGGCCGCTCGCTCTTGTTCGGCAAGCCCGCAGCGCAATTGCTTCTGGCGGCGAATGCCACCGTGACGATGGCGCATTCCAAGACGCGCGATCTGGCAGCCCATGCGCGCCGCGCCGACATATTGGTCGCCGCCATCGGCAAACCCGAATTCGTCAAAGGCGACTGGATCAAGCCGGGCGCGGCCGTCATTGATGTCGGCATCAACCGCGTCGATGCGGGCGGCGGCAAAACCAAGATCGTGGGCGATGTGGATTTTGCAGCCGCCGAAAAAATCGCAGGCGCGATTACGCCCGTGCCTGGCGGCGTCGGCGCCATGACGATTGTCTGCCTGATGCGCAACACGCTGATCGCGGCGGCGGCGATTGCGGGATTACCTGCTCCAAAAATCTAGAGATGCTTCCGCAACTCCGCCGCCAATCCATCCGGCCCCAGTGAATCGTCGTAATCGGCGATGAAGCGCCCGTCCGGTCCCATCAGATAGATGATGTTGGAGTGATCGATGGAATAACTGCCGCCTTGTGTGGCGTGCTTGGCGGCATAGACATGATATTCGCTTTCGACTTGCCGGATATTTTTGTCGCTGCCGGTGAGCCCGATCAGCCTGGGGCTGAACACGGCGAGATATTGCTTGAGGATCGAGGGCGTGTCGCGCGCCGGGTCCACCGTGATGAAGATGGGTGCGATGCGCGCGGCCTTGGGCCCCAGCCGCTCCACCGCATCGGCGATCACGCCCAGCGAGATCGGGCAGACATCGGGGCAATTGGAATAGCCGAAATAAATCAGCATGTAGCGGCCGCGGAAATCGGCATCGGTGCGCGGCTTGCCGTCCTGATCGGTCAGCGAAAAGGGCCCGCCGATATCGGCCACCCCGCTTTCGCCCACCCGGCCAGCCACCTGATCGCCCGCATGCCAGAGCCAGCCGCCGAGCACGGCGGCGATCGCGAAGACATAAGGGATCAACGCGGCCTTTGTACGGATCATGCAAGGATTGATAGTCTCTGGCCCCATGAGCGCAAGCAGCTTGAACGAGGCGAAACCGCGCAGTTGGGTGCGGTTCTGGCCGGGGGAGGAGGAATTCGTCGCCACCGCGGCGCGCGGGCGCGTGAGGTTGCGTACACTGAGCAATCTGCGCTGGCTCGCTATTGCCGGCCAGTCGGCCACGCTGTTCGTGGTCTATTTCGGCCTCGGCTATTCGCTGCCGCTGTGGCGCTGCATCGGCGTGATCGCGGCGAGCGCGCTTTTGAACGTGCTGCTGACGGTGCGCTACGAAGCGAGCCATCGCCTCACCAATCGCGAAGCCACCGTGCATCTGGCCTATGACGTGCTGCAACTGGCGGCGTTGCTTTATCTGACCGGCGGGATCGCCAATCCGTTTGCGCTGATGTTCCTGGCGCCCGTCGTGATTGCCGCCACGACGCTCAATCTCAGCAACACGATGATCCTGGGTGGCGTCGCGTTCTTCGCGATTGCGCTGATCGCGGTGGTGCACGAGCCGCTGCCCTGGGCGCCGCACGAAACGCTGCGCCTGCCGCAGCTTTATCTGGGCGGTATCTGGGCCTCGCTCGTGATCGGGATCGGTTTCACGACGATTTACGCCTGGCGCATCGCAAGCGAATCCGCGCGCATGTCGGCGGGCCTTGCGGCGACGCAATTGGCGCTGGCGCGCGAGAAGCGGCTTGCTTCCATCGGTGCGCTGGCAACCGCTGCCGCGCACGAACTCGGCACGCCGCTCGGCACCATCGCCGTCGTCGCGCGCGAGCTCGAACGCGCACTGCCGCCGGATTCGCCGGAGGTGGAAGACATGCGCTTGCTGCGCGCGGAAGCCGAACGCTGCCGCGGCATCCTCACCACGCTGGCGCGGCCCGAACGCAGCGTGATCGAGGCGACGCAACGCATGCCGCTGGGCGCCGTGCTGGACGACATCGCCGCCGAGTACAGGGGCGAAGACCTCGAAATCCGCATCGAGACCGGCGAGGGAAGCGGGGCCGAGCCCAAAATCTGGCGCGTGCCGGAGCTGATCCACGGGCTCGGCAATTTCATCGCCAACGCCGCCGATTTCGCCGAGACGCAGGTGGTGGTGCACGCGGGCTGGACCGACAAGGACCTGCATCTTTCGGTGGAGGACGACGGCCCCGGGTTTTCGCCCGAAATTCTGGAGCGGATCGGGGAGCCTTACGTCACCTCCCGGCCCGGCTCCTACGCGCTGGGCGAGACGGAGCTTGAGCCCTCCGAAGCCTTTGCCGGCCAGCAGGGCATGGGGCTGGGCTTCTTCATCGCCAAGACCCTGATCGAGCAGACGGGAGGCCGCGTCCACGCCCAGAACCGGCCGGGCGGGGGCGCGATGGTGGCCGTGCGCTGGCCACGGGGCGCCATAGACGGCGAAAAACCGCCGGGAAGCGCCGCAACGCTCTAACTGCACGTTGTAACTATTCGCATTTCGGCTTGCCCAAAGGGGGCTTGAGGCGCTATGCGAGCCGCTCCGCGAGGGAGACCCATGAGCACCGAGGACAAAAGCCTTCTGATCGTCGAGGACGACCGCCCTTTTCGCGAACGGCTGGCCCGCGCCATGGAAGGCCGGGGGTTCACGGTGACGATCGCCGAAACGGTGGCGCAAGGTTTGGCGCGCGCCAAGGAAGCCCCGCCGGCTTACGCGGTGGTCGATCTCAAGCTCGATGACGGAAACGGCCTCGACGTGGTGGAGCTTCTGCACACCACGCGGCCCGAGGCGCGCGTCGTGGTGCTGACGGGCTTCGGCAATATCGCAACCGCAGTGGCGGCGGTGAAATACGGCGCCATCGATTATCTGCCCAAGCCCGCGGACGCCGACGATATTCTCTCCGCGCTTCTGGCCGCGCCCGGCCACAAGCCCAAGCCGCCGGAAAATCCCATGTCTGCCGACCGCGTGCGCTGGGAGCATATCCAGCGCGTCTATGAACTCTGCGGCCACAATGTTTCCGAAACCGCGCGCCGCCTCAACATGCACCGCCGCACGCTGCAGCGGATTCTGGCGAAGAGATCCCCTCGTTAGAATCAAAGTATTCCGTCATCACCCGGTCGCGAGCATTTCTCGCGAGCGATCCGGGTGATCTATTTTTGCGAAAGAAAATTGGATCGCCCGAATAAATCGGGCGATGACGGATTGTGGTGGTTTAGTCTGCACGCTTCTTCGATTTTGCCGATTTCTTTTTTTGTGCAGGCGCGCCCGCATTCTGCAATTTCTTCGGCGCCGCCTGCCGCCAGCGCCGCTGCAACAGCGAGCGCAGCGTCACCGCGTCGAGCTTTGCCAGATGCGCCAGCACCGCGGGATAATTCTTGTAGTGATCGGTGATGAAGAAGAGCTTCGGCTCGGCTTCGAGCAGCATGTCGCGCTCGTCGATGGTATCGACCAGCAGCACCATGGCATTGTCGCTTGCGCGCAGGCGCGTGAAGAATTTCTTGCCGAGAAGAAATGCGGGCTTGCCGTAGGACGATCCTTCCTCCACGCCGGGAAACGACAGCACGATCTTCTTCATCGCCGCTTTATTCATTCCCGTCTTCCTCCAATGCGCCGCCCGCAAGCTCGATGACGCGCGACAGACGTTCGGCCGCGACTTTCGCAAACGACAGCGTCACAGCCTTGCGCCGGCTGGCATGGATTTGCGCAATCGGCGAGGGCCGCACGATCGCCCCGCCATAACGGTCCGCCACGATCAATCCGGTATCGGGCGGCACGAGTTCATCGGGAAAATCGGGCGGAATGGCGAAATAGAACAACTCGCAGAACTCCAGATATTCCGGCCATTTCAGATCGCCCTTGAGATCGGGCACGGCCACCTTGATCTCCACACCCAGCACCGTTCCATCCGGCCCCAACGCGGCCACATCCAGCCTGCGCCCATTGGCGAGCGTGAATTCGAGGATGGGCGAATAGCCTTCCTGAATGAGCAGGCGGCTCACGCCGCGGGCGACATCGGCTGCGCTTTGCATTCCGGCATTGGAACATTTAAGGAACGAAAGTCAACCGGGCTCCTTCGCCAGCCCATAAAGCGCCGCCGGCGCGCCCGAGAGCGCGGCCCATAATTGATCGCCGTAGGAAAAGTGCCACCACTCGTCGGGATGGCCTTCGAAACCTTCCTCGCTCATCACCCAATGCAGCAGGCGGCGGCTGGCGCGCGCTTCTTCATCCGAGAAACGCATGCCGGCGTTCGCGGATTCAAAACGGTCGCGATGGGCAAGCTCCGTCACGTCATCGAAGATCGAGCCCATCCATAAAAGCTCGCCGTCTTTCCAGCGGATCGAAAGATCGCATGCCGCGCCCGTTGCGTGCGGGGCGGGACGCGTATCGCTTTCGCTGGGTGCCGCCCAATAGCGTTCGACTTCGCGCATCAGCGCATCGCCGGATAATTCCGGGCGGCGCTTTTTGATTTCCGCCGGCATCCAGACATCGTGGAACCAGGCTTGCACGGCGCGGGGCCGCCAGGCATCGAAGACAAAGAGTTCGAGCCCCGCTTCGCCCAATCGCGCGTTTACCTTGGCAAGCTTCGCCGCCACGCCCGCGCGCAGCATTAGTTTCGGCGTCGCCCCTTCGATCCGCCGCCAATAGGGCGGGTTTCGCTCGCTCCAGTAATAGTTTTCGCCTGCGACGCCGCGCGGCTTCAGGTCCACCAGCGGCTCGGACTGCGCGGGGCCCGCAAGGTCGATTGGATGGCTGCGGAAGTCCTTCTTGGCGGCGCGGGCGGCCCCCTGATCGGGGATCGGCCTGCGGCGCAACGCCTCCAGCGAACCGAAAATCGACATAGCGCCTCCGAAACCTCTTTCGAGTATAAGACCGCCATGAGCCCTGCAAACCATTTTCCGCCGGATTATCGAAGCGCGCGGGCGAACTTCATCGAAGCCGCGGAGGCCGCGGGCCTGGGCGTCACCTCCCGCCTGCATCCCGCCGCGATGGGCGCGGACGGCAAGAAGCTGTTCCTCGACACCACGACCATCGGCGCGCGCGACGCCAAAAAGGCGCTTCTGATGATCTCGGCCACCCATGGCGTGGAGGGCTATTTCGGGAGCGGAGCGCAGACGGGCCTGTTGCGCGAGGGGCTGGCCGCGCGCATCCCGCAAGGTGCCAAGGCCGTGATCGTGCATGCGCTGAACCCTTACGGATTCTCGTGGAACCGGCGCGTCAACGAAGACAATGCCGACATCAACCGCAATTTCGTCGACCACAAAAATCCGCCTGTGAACGAGGCCTACGACGTCCTGCACGATGCCATCGCGCCGAAGGACATTTCTTCGGAAAGCATAAAAATCGCGAACGAAAAGTTGCGCGCCTATCGCGATGCGCATGGCGCGTTCAAGCTGCAGGAAGCGATCAGCGCGGGCCAATACAAGCACGCCGACGGGCTTTATTTCGGAGGCGCGCGCGAAAGCTGGTCGGCCGAAATGCTCAAGGATGTGTTCCGCGAGGAACTGGCGGGCATCGAGCGCCTCACGGCCATCGATTTTCATACCGGGCTCGGCGATCACGGCGCGGCGGAAATGATTACAGAGGATCTACCCGGCACGCCCGCTTATGCGCGCGCGAAGAAATTGTGGGGCGATTATGTGCGTTCCAGCGAAGCGGGCGAATCTCTTTCCGCGCCGCTCACAGGCACGGTCGATGCGGCGATTGCCGAATGGATGGACGGGCGCGAGCTCACCTTCGCAGCACTCGAAGTGGGCACGCGGCCGATGCGCCAAGTGCTCGCAGCCCTTCGCGACGACAATTGGCTGCACATGCATGGCGGCATGGACGATACGCGCGCGCCCGCCATCAAGGCCGCGATCCGCGACGGCTTCTATCCCGATACCGGCGAATGGAAAGAAAAAGTCTGGTCCCACGCCGTGAAGGTGGTGGATGCGGCCGTTGCGGCTCTGAGCGAATAGCGAAATCGCGAGTAGCGAATGGGGGCGCCTCTATTCGCTACTCGCCCATTTGCGATGCCCCCGCCCGCACGGTATAGATCACCTCACGCACCCGTAGCTCAGCTGGATAGAGTGCTGCCCTCCGAAGGCAGAGGTCACAGGTTCGAATCCTGTCGGGTGCGCCATTCCCGAACAAAAGTGCGAACTTCGCCTAGCTTGTCCGGTGTGGTGACGGCGGCGGCTATGGCGAGCGGCGGGCCTGAGATTACGGCCTTCTGACCATCCACCACGATTTGCGATACCAAGCCTTGCACATAGCGCTTTTGCAGCGGGCGGGGCGCGTCCAACAGCTTGCGTTTCAGGACTCCGGCAATCGAGACGGCCTGTTGCTTGGAAAGCGCCTGCCGGAGTTCGGGACCTTCCGAATCCAGCGCGGAAAGAAGCCGCACGCATTCGTCGCGGTTCTTGGTCAGATCATCGATTCGGGCGCGTATCTGGTCCATGTCCGGCAACGTGCCTTCGGCAACAGCCGTAATCAGCCGGTCAATCTGCTTATCGAGTTCCTTGCGCTCTCTTTCGAGGGCGGATTTGCGGGCGCGGGTTTGTGAGGTTGTGGAGCGGCGATGACGGATAGCCTCGCGAAGCAATGTCCCCAAGCGGTCCGGCGTGAGCAACCTATCCGCAAGCGCAGATATGACGAGTTGATCCAATTCATTCTCGCGCACAGCTATGGGCCGTTTGCATGTCGATGCGCCTTTCAGGCGATTGGCCGAACAGGCGTAATAGCGGTAAGTGCCGCCCATGCCCTTGCCGGTGCGAAGCATCATCGGACTGCCGCAGCTATCGCAACGCGCAAGGCCGGTTAGCAGAACTTCGCTGCTTGTGATTCGGGGCGGCGTCATATCGGGCCGACGCGAGCGCAAGCGCGCTTGCACCGCGTTAAAGTTCTTTTCGGGAATGATTTGCGGAACGCTGACGGCAACCCATTCGCTCTTGGGCCGCGCGCGGCGGGTACGGCTATCATGCGTATTGAAATAATACGTTCCGGCATAGGCCGTGCGCGTCAACACCGCATAGACAATGCTCGTATAGAAGGGATTGCCATTGCGATTGCGGAAGCCGTTGCGATTCAGCCAAGAGGCGATTTCCTTGACGCCCATGGGGCCGTGGGTTTTGTCGCCCTCCAGAAACAGCTTGAATATCTGCCTGACGGTTGCGGCTTCGCGTTCTTCGATTGCCAAGCGCTTTTTGGTTTTCTGGCCGCGTTTTTCTGCATCGACAGTCTGATAACCGAAGGGCGGCATCGATCCGTTCCAGAATCCCTGCCGGGCGTTTTCCAGCATGGTCCGGGTGACGTGCTTGGCGGTTTCTTCGCTGTGATACTGGTCCGCCGCCGCAAGAACGGTTTCGGCAAAATTGGCGCTCGTTCCTTCCCCGAAACTCTGTGTGATGGAAACGAGTGAAACCCCATGCTTTTCCAATTTGCGCTTCCAGAACGTGTATCCGGCCACGTCACGGAAAAAACGCGAAATGCTGTGAACGAGAATCACGTCAAATGGCGAAGGGTCCACACAAGCGGTATCCATCATGCGCTGAAATTCGGGGCGCTTGTCGTCGCGGGCGCTTGCGCCCGGATCGACAAATTCGCGCATCACATGCCAGCCGCGCGACACGCAATATTTCCGGGCCTGGGCCAATTGATCGGGAATGGAAATATCGTTTTCCGCCTGCCGTGTTGTGGAAACGCGCGCATAAACTGCAACCCGCTTGGTCATCCCAATTTATTCCCTGTCGGACTCGGCCAAAAGACTATCCCAATCATCCAACAGGGCGGCGATCACTTCAATCTCAGCCTGAATTATCGGTGAATCGCCGGGAATCAGCACTTCGGCGCGTAGTTTGGGGGATTTGCGAACGGGCTTAGGCCGCGATACTGGAACATCGGCGCAGGCTTGGGACCGCTCCGGCGGGCGCGGAATGCGAAGATTGCTGATACGCCTGTACCGCACCGTATGCCTCGACGTTTGAGCGTCGGCTGAACAAATCCGGGCGGGATGGGCGTATTAGACGCGAGGGCCTCAGACCGCGCAGCAAAATCCGCTGACAGGATTGGGCGCAAAATTCGCGTTCAAATTCGGTGCGGAGATTCCGGGTAGAGATTATTCGGTTTATCGGCGCGAATTATTTGGGACGCCGCGTGCCTTTTTCGAGGCTGATTCGATTTTCCGGCGAATTTCTCTTTCGGCACGCATGGCAGTGACAATTTCGGTGTCGGAAATACGATTATTCAGCCGCGAAGCAAGCGCGCGGATAAATTCAAAGGATTTTGTGGTCCCGGAGCCTTTGTGCTGGTCAATAGTGAATTTCCGGCGTAATTCATAAACCCAGAAATTCGCGGCCCGCCGCACGAGCGTTTCCAGCGCAAGATCGATTTTGGGGCCGGGCTTGGCCGAATAATTTTCTTTGCCATATTCGGCAGCGGTAACAAGCAAATTCAGAAGCCAGATTAATTCGTCATATTCGCGGGATATGCCGCGCTGGTTTGCATTGTCATTGCGAGCGGCTAAAGGCGCTTTATTGACGACCAATTCCATATGGGCGGCATATTCCATATCGCTGTCGATTCCGTTTTCTTCGGCATTTTCCAGAATTTTCAGGAATTTCCGGGCATTTTTTGCCAGTTCAATATATTCGCGTCGGGCCTGCTTCCGGTTATCCGGCGATTTTGGCCGCCCAAGCACCACAAAATAGCCAATCGCAGCATACCGGATGGACGCTGCAATCTCAGGGCTTGTTCCGTCAAAGCCGAATTTCTCGCCCAGCGATTTCAGAAATTCCCCGGAAAATGCCGAATTCGCCTTTTCCTCCGGCGATAATGATTTTTCGGGAATTATTTTGCGGGCAGGCATTTTATCGCCTCGCTAAATCCAAGGTCTTATTCCTTGCGCGGCTTTGCCTGCCGCTTGCGGCGGGTCCGGCTTGCGGGGCTTGGAGTGGACGGTTTCGCCAAGCGCACACCCTCGCCCCAATTTGCGCCTTCCGCCAGAAATTCTACCCCCGCCTTCCGCAAAGCCCGCTCAAGGGCCGTAACCGTACTCATGCGCGGATCGACTTCGCTGCGCTCAAGCCGCGTGACCGCATTAAGCGAGACGATGGACCTGTCTGCCAGTTCTTGCTGGGACCAGCCCAGAAGGGCGCGGGCGGCCCGGATTTGTCGCGGGGTGACCATGACCCGCAACCATCGGCAACAGGGAATTTTCCGCTACAGAGAGGGTATTAATAGACCTTATTAGGGTTCTATTTACTCGCTAACAGGCCATAATCGCCCCAACCAGAGATTTAGCGGGAGTGCGAACATGGCCGCGAGCGAATCAGCCGCCCAGCCGCCTACGATAGTCATTCAGCATCGCGGGCGTCCGGGCTTTTTGGCCGGTGTGCTGGCCTGCATATTCGGCGTTCTGGGGATATTCGGACCCGGCGTGCTGTTCGTTCCGCTTGCGGGCATTTGTGCGCTGATCGGGCTTTGGCGGGGAATAGCGGGCAAGAGCGTCGAAGGCATAGGCACATCGCTATTGGGCGGGTTTTTAGGCGTTATCGGTTTTGCGACTTCCCCGACGCTCTGGCTGTTTACAGGCGCGCTGCTTCTGACGCATGAGATTGCGACCGCCTCACCGCCCGCCGCGCCAAGCCCGGCCCAATTGCAAGCGCAGAGGGATGCGCAATTCGCCTCCAGCGTTCAATCGTTAGTTCAAAGGATGCAGCGCTTCGACAGTGTGGCCGAAACCGATGTTGCGGCTTTGCCGGTCTATCGCGAGCGAATGCAATCCATCACGGCCAAGATGGCGGACTATCTCCATCGCGAGCGAGCCTTGGGAAGCGACTTTCGTACCGAAGGGGCGCGGGGCCAGCTTTATGTCACTGTGATTCAGGGCAGTGTTGCCACGGACCAATTGCGGGCAAAAGTTCAACCGCTGCAATCGGAGTTCCAAATCAAAGCGGCTTCGCTCGCACAGTTGGTCAGCAATGCCGCGAATAGTTGCGGCTCCGCGAATCGGTCAAGCGGTGACTCCGGCCTCACAGCAAAAGCATGTCGTGCCTTTGCTGAGGCAATGCCGGTATTCACGCGCGATATGCGGAACCTCCAAACCGAACTCACGGCCTATAGCGAACTCGACGCGCGCACCAAAGACACGCAACAGCGGCTTATCGATGCGGCGGAAGCTGCAAACTAACATGGCGCGCAAACGAACAATGGCCTACGCCATGCCGAAAAAGTTCAAACTCGCAATCCGTCCAGTTCCAAGTCCGCTCTGGTACAGGAACCTCCGCCATGAACTTGGGGACTATCGCTGGGGAAAATTCCGTGTCGCGATAATTGCACGGCGGGGACTGAACTGCGAAATATGCGGAAAGGCCATCGCAGAATCGAAAAATATAAAAGCCCACGAGGAATGGACTTACAAGTATTCAGGCGAAAGAGGTACTGCGAAACTTGAAAAAATTGTCCTGTGTTGCTGGCATTGCCACCACAGCGAGCACTTTCTATTGACATTGAAACTTGTTGACCAAGGCGCGCTGACGGAACGCGCCATCAAGGAAACCGTCGCACACTTCTGCCGCCTGAACGGGGTGAGCGAGAAACAATTCGATGAACACCTGTGGCAAGCCAAGGCAGAATGGCGCGAGCTATCCTTGAAGAGATGGAGGGTAGACTGGGGACATTTTCGATCACTGATTCAAGATCGCAAGGCCGGACGGAAACTTGAAATCCCGGCGTTTATAACTGCCGCATCGATGCGCATTTATGAACCGGCAGGTGCCGAATCAAATAACTCGGTGCCTCTTTCGGGCTGATCTTGAAGGCTGCTTTTCTCGGGAGGAAGTTGCCGCCGATTTTGCCGCCGCTTGTTTAGATGGCTTTACGGTTGGCGACTTCCCTTCTGTAATCCCAACAACCATGTCCGCGTCGTTTGCCTTTACACCCTTGCGCCGCTTTCGCTGCTTTTGACGTAGGTCGGGGCGCTTGCCTACGAATGTACGCATGTCAGGATCGAATATCGCGATTTCACCTTCTTCCAACTCCGGCGGTGTTTCCGATCCGATTTCGGCAGCATCCTCCGGCTCATCTTCGGCGTCAGCTTCGTCACCGGCCCATGAGCCGCCCTTCGCCAAACCAAGGTAGCCAAGCAATACCTTGGTAAGCGCATCAATCATGCGCGCGCTACCGGCATTCATTGGCCCCGGATGCTTTTGCAAAATCGCATCGGTAATCGTTCCAAACACAATCTGTATGCCGATACGGATGGCAGTGGGCGGTTGTCGAATCTTACCGGCTAGCAAATCGACCGCAAGGTCTGTCACGGCCGACCTGTAATCTTCAAATGGCTCTAACGCTAACGGCTTAACGGTTGCGAGTTTCAATGTCGCCCGAATTGCGCCCGCTGCTTGGGGCGCAGTCATCTGTGAAACTGAATGGCTTACAATTTCCTGCACAATGATTTTGGCGGATGCGCGCCGCAAGCCGTTTGGATCAAGGGCCAGCTTCGCTCTATCCGTCATGCTGTGAAAGGCATGTGCGATGACGCGACAGAGATAAGAGTCTTTGTTCGAATAGCGGTCATATACAGTGTCTATCGAACAACCAGCTTCGCGCGCGATTTCCGCCATCGAAATGGCCTCGTAATCTTTCCGGGCGAGCAGCCTCATGCCGGCAGCACTCAGCGCAACGGATCGGCCATCCTGGGCGTTGCGCCCCCGGCGTCTGCCAGTTTTGCGGAACATTGGTGACATTATGTAACCTCAAAGTCTGGATTATTCGGCAATATTGCCATTTTTGGCTGTATTGGGCGAATCAGAATTCTGATTCTGCCTTAAGTGGCGTTGAAAAGGGCGATACCCGCCATTCTTGAGGATTCTAAAGAGCCGCCGAGCGGTCCTTATCTATACCAAGCTCGGCAATACGGTAATCGGATTCGCTATCCACGTTGGAATACAGCAGCTTCGCCCACGTTCCACCCTCGTCGCGTGTTTGATAGATTCCCACGGCGCGCGCGGTGGCCAGTTCTTCGTTGATCCATTTGAGCAACGGCTCAAATAGATGGTCCTTCCAAAGCGCTTCGCGGCTTGGAAAGAGTTCGCGGGCTTCCGGCTCGCACTCGTGGCAAACATAGCCGCGTGCCGTTCGCTCAGGCAACACTTCAAGACAAAGTAGAATATCCCAGCTTTGATCCTGCCAATCGACAGAAATGATGACCTCGCCGCCGGATATTTTCCTCACAGTGAACTGTTTTTTTCTCGTGTTAAGCGAGCGCTCCCAGCACATATAATCGAATGTCAAATATCCTCGGATCGCCGCCGGAATCCCGACAAACGAGAATATCACATCCTTGTCAGTCCGTTTTTCTATACAAAGCGGAATCTTGAAGCGCGGAGTTGCTTCGTTAAGCCATGCGAAAAATGCCCGCTGCGCGCGTGAGCGGGTTTTTGGGATTGGGCGTTTCATAATCTGCTTATATCGCGCCAATGCGACAGAACCGGGCGCATCAAAGGGTAAGCGCAATCACGACGGATATTCACGCCTCACCGGCCTGTGCCGAGGCGAGTATTTGCCGATACATGGCGCGCAGCTTCCTTGGCCGAAGAACTTCAACAGTGCCGCCCCAAGTGAACAAATGCCAGCACATCTCCAGCATCCCGCCCGCCTTGAAGGTCACAAGCAGGGAACCGTCCTTCTGCTCGCTGAATTTCTGCGTCGGGTGAAACAGAAATCTCCGCGCATCCTTCGCCGCGTCCGGGCTGAAACGCCAAACAATCTCCATCGGCTTTTCCTGAAACACCCCGAACGATTGCCGGGCGTAATCGCTTATCGAAAAGCCGTGCGGTCGGGCAAATGACTTGCCGGTGGTTTCCACATCTTCGATCCGCGCCAGCCGAAAGAGGTGAATGTCGCCATGATGGCGGCTTCGCCCGACAAGATAGCGTCGGCCAGTTGCATAAAGTAGCCCCAACGGCTCTACCTCATGCCCCCGGCTTGGCCGCGAGGCGGTCCCCGTCCAATGCGTAAGCCGGATAACCGAGCATCCTTTGATCGCCTCTCGTAGTGCAGGAATGATGCCGGGCTTGACGATTTCACGCGGTCCCGGTCGCGAGGCGATGCCCTCGGCTTCCGCGATGGCCTCAATGTCCGGTTCCGCGCGTAGAAGGTCGTTCCATCGGATCGATGCCCGGACTGTATCGCCCACGCGCCGGAGCGAGGCGAGAAGATCGCCGTTCATGTCCCGCTCTAGGAGCTTTCCAATTGTCTCAAGGGCGGCAAGATCATCGCTGCCGACGCCAGTAGCGGGCATGAGTACGCGCTCCTTGAGCCGCCAGCGCTTGGTTCCGTCATCAAGGCGGACTTCGTCAACCTGTATGAAGGCGTCCAGAACAGCATCGCGCATCCTCTCGGCGGTACGCCGCGAAACTTCAAAGCGCGATTGAATATCGCCAAGCGATATGCCGCTGGCGCTACCCTGCATCATGTGAATCAACGCCATGAGATCGCGCAGGCGCGGATAGCGCAAACTTCCGCCTGCCCCTTCGATGGAATCGCTTCTTGCGCGAGGGCGCGCGGATTTCTCAGGCTTTGACCGTGCCCGTTTCTTTCGATCCATCTGGAAAACCTCTCAGACACAAGCCCAGCCAAGCATACACCGCCGCATAGGCATTTTGGGAAACGCGCGCATTGCCCGGCCCGCGCAGTTCGCAAACGCGCCAGATGCCATCATCGCGAATCAGAGACAAGGTTGCCCGCTCCGGTGCAGTGATGCGATAGAAGGCCATCGTCCCGTCCGCCGCCGAATCACAGAGGGTCGCCACGCAATTCCGCATCGCGCTTGCTTCGGCGAGCAGGTCTTGTCCGGTGCGGAGTGGAACGATATTGGGCGTCCCGGCAACCGGCGGCAGCGGCAATTCGAGTTCGGGAGAACACACCTCGCTGTTTCTCCCGCGCGCGTAACAACTTTGCTGGAAATTCAAAAGTTGCGTTAGCGAATCGAACACGCGATTGGGATTATCCTTGAATATGCCGGGCCGCGTAGCCCAATCGATTACGCTTGAGAACTCGTTCTGATTAGAAGCGCCTTCATGCTTCGCAAGGTCCAACAGGAACCGATGCGAGAAGCGATTATGGAGACCGGGGCGCGTAGCAATCATCACGGCGGTTGCGGAAATGGACGGGCAATGCCGCAGAAGCCTCACCGCATCCTCATTCCAAAGCGCGTCCCGGAAATAAAGCAGCGTTTGGATCGACACATTGTCAATCCGCAACTTTCGGAGAAGATGAATGGTCGAGGGCCGGGCTGGGAAACCGAGCCAGTCGCAAATTTGCACTTGCCGCTTGCAGAGAAGCGCGCGGGCGGAACGCAAGGGTTGAGTCACGGCCTTGGGTGTGAATACCCAATTCGAGGCAAGGGCAAACGCCAGCGCGGGCGTTGACTTCACAAGATCGAGCGCACCGGGACACCGCGCAAACAGCGCCATCATGTGCCATTGGCGCTCGCTGAATCTGGCGATTTCATCTCGTGCATCTGCCGGGACCGGAGCCATGAAGGTTTGCAGTGCTTGCCGCACCCGTGCCGCTATTGTGTCATCGGGATAGATTTGATCGTCGGTGGTGGGCACCAACACAGTTTTGGGCCGCACGGGCCGAAACGGTTTCCGTGTCGTGCGTCGCCACGCCAAAGGCTTCGGCCACGGGCGCATAACTGTTAGCGAATGTCGCGTGAATTCTAGAAGCTTGTTATTCTTGCAAACCACCCCGGGCCGAAAGGCATTGCAGGATGCGTAGCGGCTACCTTGTTGCGAAACTTCACACATGCTATCTGCCTGATGGCAAAAAACGATTTAATCTATCGGGTGCAAGCGTCAGAATCGGACGGATAGGCGTCTCAGGCAATGGTAATGCTCTTGGGGGAAATCTTCGCATCAAAATAGATTTGCAGGTTGCTATTTAGGCGACACCAACCTCTCAAAGTTATGCGTGCTGCAACGTTTCTGCGCGAATAGCTAAAGGGCTGATATATGAGTGCAACGGGCGGTGAAAATGATTTCTCAAGGTTGCATCGGGACTGGTCCGCCCTGCGCAAAAAGCAATACGACGCGCACACATATGCTCCCGATTACAACATTTTCAGAATGTTGGGGGTCGAGAAGTATGAAACGCGGCTCCATAGTCCTTTTCTTTGTAACCTTCTCGATCCTTACGGGTCGCACGGTCAAGGTCCTTTGTTTCTCGCATCTTTTCTCGAAATGATTACAGCGGCCATATGGAAATCAAAACCGGATACGTTTTCTCACGAATTGGTAAAGTCTTGGTTTTTGCAGACCCCTGATCCAACGGATTGGATTGCTCAAACAGAACGGCAAAGAATTGATATTTCTATTCGGAGCCCGAAAAATAAGTTTCTTGCATTCATCGAAAATAAAATTGGCGCGAGGGAACAAGACAAACAGCTTGAACGGTATTTGAACCTGCTAGAAAATCACAAGGCTAGCTATAGCACCAGATGCCTGATATTTCTTTCGCCTAAAGAAATGAAACCAAAAACCGCACCGCCGGGCACATATATCCATCTTACTTATGAAAATCATATTGCGCCGTGGCTTCAGAACCTCATCGATACTAATGACAAGCTGCCTACAGAACTTCGAGGAACTCTGTGTCAGTACGTTTCAATCATCAAAGATTTTACTAACGACTTCAAGGAGACGCGACCAATGCGTGACCAAGAATTTGTCGAAATGCTGGCAAAACGAGAAAATTTCGGATGCGCGATGGAAGTTTCTCGTGCAATTGAGGATGTGAAATTATACCTCCAGCAGAAGTTTTGGAAGCATGTCAAATCTGAGTTTGATAAAAGTTTGGACGATAAGGGGTTAGGAAAGCAGTGGAAAGTAGAGGAATCGATTAGACCGGATAATTATGATGATTATGGGAATGAACCGGGAATTTATTTCGTATCCAAGCAACATAAGGATACGTCGAACTACATTCAGTGCGGCGTTTGGTATATGAACTCCAGAAAAATTGGGTACGGAATTTGTTTTTCACAACGTCTATCAGAAGGACAGTTCAGCATCGCCAGTCTCATCGATTTGAGACAGAAGTTAAAGTGCAAGAGCGCACGCAATTTCAAGGATACTGACGACTGGTATGTATGGAAGAATGTCACAGACAATGATCCGATGTCTGACGAGTTTCTCTACCACGCGGCCACTGACGCTCAAGACATAGCAAAACAGTTATCTGAGGAGGCGATTGAGATCATCGAGGAGCATGGCGATCAGATGCTCAAGGTCGAAAATGACATATCGTAGCGCTCACGCAATGCGCGTTTAATTTGTTCGGAGATTACGCAATACGTCGTGAACTCTTGCCATGGAAAATGTATCCAGCTTGCAATAAGCCAGCAGAAGGCGGCGAATCTCAATCGCGTTATTGCCATCGGGTTCATCAACGACAAGCCGCATGAAAGCATCTGAGGCCGCTGTTCCGTCGTTGATATTACCCAACTCGGTATAGCTGATTTCGGATATCAGAGCGGGCGCGACGTTTTTGATAGAGAATGAGCCGCCAAACTCTGCGAAATAAACTTGACCACGAACGACCGGCAGTAAATCCCACAGCCGATTCGCAATGCCGAGCAGCGCAGGCGCAAGATCGCCGTGAATCCCCGCCAACTCGCGAAGTACACTACCCTCGAAACCCTTGTTGTAAACGACAACCTTTTCGTTTGTGGAACCAAGATGCTCGACCAAAGACTCCGCCAGCACCCGGCGGGGATCGTCCGAACCATCCGCGAGAAATTCAGCATGGGTAAGATCGCCAGCCCCCGTCATGCGGTGCAGAGACCATTGAAAGGGAATGCGCTGGAATGGATATGTGCCCGGCCAGAGAGGGACGGCAGGATTCACGGTCTCGAAATCTAGATAGCTGACCGGAGCTTGAACTTCCGCCAATGCATCGGCCAGCCCCGGACCAATGTAAGGCTTGCCAGACCGCAAAAAATCACGGATGCGAGCCTGTAGTTCGGTGAGCCTGAAATCGTCGGGTATGGCGCGAATGGATTCGATACCGCGCGACCGCAATTCGTCATACCGCTTGCCTGACCGTGGGAGATAGAAAATCCAGTCGTCCGGCTTCTTTTCGGTGCAGCGCGCCCAAAATTCGCATTCGTAAGGATCATGGCAATGAGGGCCGGGCTCTACAGTAGGAGGGGAACCGAGAAGCAGTGCTTTCTGCGCGGCAAGACGTTCATCGATACCGGCCAGATATTCCTCAACACGCGTCGTCTCATCTGAGAATGCGAACAACTGTTGCACGTCCAGTTCCGCCCCGCGTTCGTATTCCTTATTGATATAGAGGATTCCCGTTTCATCGATCATAAGACCGCTACCACGCGCGACATGCACTTGGAATGCGAGATCGGGAATGTGCTGGTCCTTAACCTCCCCGGTGCTTTTGACTTCGTAGAGCGCAAACGCACCGGACGGCTTGCGCTTCAAAACATCCGCGCGCGCATGAAGCCCATCATATAAGAATCCGGCCTCAAGAATCGCCGGTACGGTCAGGTCCGCGAGTAGCACTTGGGTTCTGGCAACGGATTCATCGCGCTCCCAAGGCTCGGCTTCCACAAGAACGCCACCCGGAAAAAGTTGATGTGCAAGCAGGCCAACATCGGTGCCCGCCCGCATCGCTGACGTTTCTGTGCGGTCCTCATAAGGGATCGGCGCATGATGGCGGTTCCAGAGCCGCAACGGGCACTGAATCCCTGCAATGAAATCGCTCTTTGTAATGGGCCGGGACATTTGAGGAATACCCCTTTTAGGCTGAAACGATCACAAAATGGGTCGCGCGGTTCTCGCTCCGTAGCGGCATAAAATCCAAGTATGTCAGAATCGGACGCGAATAATCGCCGAAAAAATATCTCCGCGAACGTCCAGTTCTGACGCATCGCCAAGGTACATCTTCGCCTGATTTGGAGGAAAAGAGAAGATGTCTCAATCTGATCCATTGACTATTATAGTCGCAATTTATGCGGTCATTGCAGGCTTGATTTGTCTCCCGCTCGTGCGACCGCCGCTCGCAAAATGGTATCGCTCCGGCTTTTGGTTCATCGGCGGCAGTGGCCCGGTCGAGATTCTACTCAAACAGGTCGGTTACCGGCTGGGATTCGAGCTTTTCATTTTCGCGCTATCATGTGTTTTCGGAGCACTCGGCGGCTGGATTTTTGCACTTTACAGGTTCAGCCGCAGCAAAGAAAAATCATAGCGCAGATTGCTCTTAACCGCGCCGATGATGGCCTAGTTAGGCAGATTGATTCCGCCGTCAGTATCGGATTGCGGGTTCGCCACTTCACATGATTGAAGAAACGAAAAGAATTGAGCGCGACCGCTGGCAAAGTCGGTTGTCCAGCCCGCATACGTGGTGTGAGACGGCATCATCATTTCAAAAGTCAAATCATTTGCAGATCGAAGCTGATCCAAGATTCGCGGTGAGAGCGCAATTGTGGCCTCCACATATTCATCATTCAGTTTTCTTACAGGTTGAAGAACTTCGGACGGTTGCAAATCCATATGCGTCTGGTCAAACTCGAACCCATAATCCGACGTGTAGTTGAGTGTATCCTGCATGAATTGTCCCGAGGTATTGAACATGAAAACCATTTCTGGACCTGATTGGGCACAGTTCACGCCGATTTTGTCCGA